>VFQM010002654.1_pt1 | contig 12704 bp, 13 predicted proteins | sample 3512391 | NCBI WGS metagenome assembly VFQM01 (sample SAMN10412369, study PRJNA504923) | tailings metagenome | isolation source: Replicate 1 from Balatoc abandoned mine | place: Philippines
ATAAAAGCGTAAGGCCTCCGGGAATTTCAATTCCAGTGAGGTGCGATTGAAGGTCGAACATGATCCTGGGCGATCAGGTCGAGTTTGAGAATTTCAATTCCAGTGAGGTGCGATTGAAGGAAAAAATTGAATTAACGTTTGCGCGCTCTCTCCCGGATTTCAATTCCAGTGAGGTGCGATTGAAGGTCACCAATCGGAATTGATTTTTCACAAAATTTCTACCATTTCAATTCCAGTGAGGTGCGATTGAAGGGAAGACCTGACTGATGAGACTTCCAAGATTATCTATATTTCAATTCCAGTGAGGTGCGATTGAAGGTACCTATGAAAAAACTCATTGCAGTACTGCTCATCCATTTCAATTCCAGTGAGGTGCGATTGAAGGTTATGTCTGCGGGCCGTTATATCATCACTCCTGCCCTATTTCAATTCCAGTGAGGTGCGATTGAAGGTTACCTATCCAATACGTCGTAGGCCCTGCATTGATCTATTTCAATTCCAGTGAGGTGCGATTGAAGGAAACAAAGAATGCGGCCTGCGGATCTTCGCTTTCTAATTTCAATTCCAGTGAGGTGCGATTGAAGGTGGGGATCATTGGGCAGGCCCAGTGCGGCCATTTCCTATTTCAATTCCAGTGAGGTGCGATTGAAGGCAAGGATCAAGACGCAGGAGTCTAGCATCTTGGGTCTATTTCAATTCCAGTGAGGTGCGATTGAAGGGCTCAAGAATACGGTACCTCCTGAGCTTGCAACCCAATTTCAATTCCAGTGAGGTGCGATTGAAGGACGGGTCTCCTGATCCCTGGCACTACAGCGATCCTATATTTCAATTCCAGTGAGGTGCGATTGAAGGGCACCATCGAGTATAGAGCCGGCACGATCGACAGCTATTTCAATTCCAGTGAGGTGCGATTGAAGGAATTTTCCTAAATAGCGGCATACTTTCGGTTTATTCTATTTCAATTCCAGTGAGGTGCGATTGAAGGTTTCGTCTAATTTATAGTATGAAACTAAGCCCAACCAATTTCAATTCCAGTGAGGTGCGATTGAAGGTAACTCCAATTGGCGGGAAAACAATCCTCGTAGAGTTATTTCAATTCCAGTGAGGTGCGATTGAAGGTTTACGGACAAGGGCAGCGCAGATTTCCACAGTCAGATTTCAATTCCAGTGAGGTGCGATTGAAGGAAGTGCTCAACCTGATGGATCAGGTGCAGGAAATCATTTCAATTCCAGTGAGGTGCGATTGAAGGACAGATACTATGCTGAGAAGAAGAAGTACAACAACAATTTCAATTCCAGTGAGGTGCGATTGAAGGTTCCCTTACCGACCAGGAGCAAAAGAACCGCTCCGAGATTTCAATTCCAGTGAGGTGCGATTGAAGGTACACTAACTGCCATTTTGCAGTAGTCTGATAAAACTATTTCAATTCCAGTGAGGTGCGATTGAAGGAAAAGCTGGCTTACGAATATCCTGCGCTTGAAGATTATTTCAATTCCAGTGAGGTGCGATTGAAGGAGGGAATCAGATGTGCGGGAGATTCAGTCTGAAATGAATTTCAATTCCAGTGAGGTGCGATTGAAGGATTGCTTCTGCATTTGCTTCATAGAAGTATCATATCCATTTCAATTCCAGTGAGGTGCGATTGAAGGTTGACCTGGATGTCGCACATCCCGAATCAAAGACTAATTTCAATTCCAGTGAGGTGCGATTGAAGGTCTGCCAGAAGGTATTCCCCCTCCTGCTCAAAGGATATTTCAATTCCAGTGAGGTGCGATTGAAGGACCAGATATTGGATGTCTCCCATTCTCGCCTTGCCAATTTCAATTCCAGTGAGGTGCGATTGAAGGAGGCAATGAAAACTCCATGACAGCACTTGCCCAGCGATATTTCAATTCCAGTGAGGTGCGATTGAAGGAATCCGGAGGTTACCTCGATGTGGTCCGCTCCCAGGAATTTCAATTCCAGTGAGGTGCGATTGAAGGAGGCAATGAAAACTCCATGACAGCACTTGCCCAGCGATATTTCAATTCCAGTGAGGTGCGATTGAAGGAATCCGGAGGTTACCTCGATGTGGTCCGCTCCCAGGAATTTCAATTCCAGTGAGGTGCGATTGAAGGTATTAAAGAAAATCAAAAAGGAACCAGGACTATTGCATTTCAATTCCAGTGAGGTGCGATTGAAGGATACAATTCCAGCTACTACCGTTGCAGCGTATGAACTATTTCAATTCCAGTGAGGTGCGATTGAAGGTTAGCGAAAGGTTAGATTTTGAATCTACTTCCATGAAATTTCAATTCCAGTGAGGTGCGATTGAAGGAAAATCAGGCTTTTTCCTTTCTGCTTAGGTTAACTTTATTTCAATTCCAGTGAGGTGCGATTGAAGGAGTCGGGATTTCCAAGCAAATACGAGGGAAATTCACATTTCAATTCCAGTGAGGTGCGATTGAAGGCATGCTGCTCAAGGGAGCCAAAGGAGCCAAAGAAAGATTTCAATTCCAGTGAGGTGCGATTGAAGGAGATTGACCTTGAGGAGCAAGGCACAAAGAAAAGTTATTTCAATTCCAGTGAGGTGCGATTGAAGGTGTTGCTCATCTCGATAGACCGATTGCACATTGCCAAATTTCAATTCCAGTGAGGTGCGATTGAAGGTAAAAAAATCATAAGGCAATCTTGAATATTTAGAACAATTTCAATTCCAGTGAGGTGCGATTGAAGGTTGTTTTGTTCCGCATGTATGAACCGTAACGGTTTTATTTCAATTCCAGTGAGGTGCGATTGAAGGGTTAGCGTTCCGTTTTTTCTAGCCATTTCTACGCGTATTTCAATTCCAGTGAGGTGCGATTGAAGGAGTAGCGACGTTTACGTATGGCTACCCATTTTTATTATTTCAATTCCAGTGAGGTGCGATTGAAGGGCCTGAATTTTTAGCAGTTACTAGAGCGTTAAAAATATTTCAATTCCAGTGAGGTGCGATTGAAGGGACCTAAAAATAGGCGCCTTTTACACGGGTACCGCGATTTCAATTCCAGTGAGGTGCGATTGAAGGTATTCTAGACGCCGACGAATTTTATAGCGGTTGTTAATTTCAATTCCAGTGAGGTGCGATTGAAGGATAGCCTATAATTCTTGCCCGCCCCTAAAGTTTATAGATTTCAATTCCAGTGAGGTGCGATTGAAGGTAGCCTTAGCTTCGTTACCGTCTTGTAATACTTCGACGATTTCAATTCCAGTGAGGTGCGATTGAAGTCTAGAGCTTCCGCAAGACCGACAAACGAAAGCCAAATTTCAATTCCAGTGAGGTGCGATTGAAGGTTACGTACCGGGTTACTTTCTGTATATTCGAAGTATATTTCAATTCCAGTGAGGTGCGATTGAAGGAGCCCTATTTTATGGTTTTATTACCAAGTCTTCCGCGATTTCAATTCCAGTGAGGTGCGATTGAAGGGTAGATACGCTAAGCCGGGTAAAAACTTTTTTATAGATTTCAATTCCAGTGAGGTGCGATTGAAGGTTAGCGCCTTTAAGGTCGTAAATAGACGTTAGACGCGATTTCAATTCCAGTGAGGTGCGATTGAAGGTGAATCCGAGTTCGTCCAGGTGCGGCTTATACCGCTATTTCAATTCCAGTGAGGTGCGATTGAAGGAGTCAACACCAAAGGGCTAATGTTTAATAGTTCCTCTATTTCAATTCCAGTGAGGTGCGATTGAAGGGATCCTGAACTTGAAGAATTTCTAAAGGTCACTTTAATTTCAATTCCAGTGAGGTGCGATTGAAGGCTCCCCAAAAAAAGCAAACTCATGCGCCCAGGCCAATTTCAATTCCAGTGAGGTGCGATTGAAGGAATCTCACAAAGTCGATAATCATATTTTGGTTTATATTTCAATTCCAGTGAGGTGCGATTGAAGGACTATGAAAGACGGAATGAAAATGAATAACCATAAGATTTCAATTCCAGTGAGGTGCGATTGAAGGTGACCGTCGAGCAGTTCCTCAATGCCTGCTCTCTGCATTTCAATTCCAGTGAGGTGCGATTGAAGGACAGGACTTCCCTGGTGGATATGGCCTGTACTGATCGATTTCAATTCCAGTGAGGTGCGATTGAAGGCTTGGCAATATTCGGCACATAGAATGCTACCGATGCTATTTCAATTCCAGTGAGGTGCGATTGAAGGAAACTCCAAAATAGCAGGGATAGGAAGCCTATTCAGATTTCAATTCCAGTGAGGTGCGATTGAAGGAGTCGGGATCACCGGGGTATTCGCACCGTTAGCCGAATTTCAATTCCAGTGAGGTGCGATTGAAGGTGAAAGCAACGAAGGTGTGATTGCTGACACACTTGAATTTCAATTCCAGTGAGGTGCGATTGAAGGCTCGATCAATGGCCAAGAATCCTGGGATGCGAATCCTATTTCAATTCCAGTGAGGTGCGATTGAAGGTGAAAAATAAAGGGCTCAATCAGATCGAGCAAACATATTTCAATTCCAGTGAGGTGCGATTGAAGGCTTGATTCGCCCGATGAAGCAGGCAGTATCCTTATTATTTCAATTCCAGTGAGGTGCGATTGAAGGGCTCTCTGCTGGAGCTTCAGGAAGTGGAGCTGCTGTATTTCAATTCCAGTGAGGTGCGATTGAAGGTTGGTTTTGATCGCAGAGGATCTGCAAGGCAATTACATTTCAATTCCAGTGAGGTGCGATTGAAGGTTCTGCCTTAGATGTGATTAAGGCATGTTTTCACAAATTTCAATTCCAGTGAGGTGCGATTGAAGGGCGATTTCAGATCATTGGGCACACCCACACACCCACTATTTCAATTCCAGTGAGGTGCGATTGAAGGCAAGGCTATTTCCGGTCAAAGGAATGCCGTAGACCTATTTCAATTCCAGTGAGGTGCGATTGAAGGAAAAGACCAAGCAGATTCTACAAAACATCATCGAAATTTCAATTCCAGTGAGGTGCGATTGAAGGCATGTTAGCGTTTCGTTGCTTGAGCGTGCGGCCTCATATTTCAATTCCAGTGAGGTGCGATTGAAGGCGATTTCAGATCATTGGGCACACCCACACACCCACTATTTCAATTCCAGTGAGGTGCGATTGAAGGTATTTGATCAGCTGGAAGATGACCTAGTCGAGTCATATTTCAATTCCAGTGAGGTGCGATTGAAGGCATACAATTCTTTGTAGGATGCGAGACGCTCTAGGTATTTCAATTCCAGTGAGGTGCGATTGAAGGCCTGCTATTTTGGAGTTTCCTACATCGTTCCCAAATATTTCAATTCCAGTGAGGTGCGATTGAAGGTCCTTGATCGCATCGGCAAAATCATCCGCATAGCTTATTTCAATTCCAGTGAGGTGCGATTGAAGGCTGATCACCGAGCTGCCGATCCTCTTCCAGACCGAGAATTTCAATTCCAGTGAGGTGCGATTGAAGGAAAACGGAAACGGAAGTAAGTTCCTTGAGTTTTTTGGATTTCAATTCCAGTGAGGTGCGATTGAAGGTGAGGAGCTTTCGGGCAAAAAGCCAGCTGCCAACATATTTCAATTCCAGTGAGGTGCGATTGAAGGTTTAAATAGGCCCGTTTGGCTTCAGCCATATCTTCCGATTTCAATTCCAGTGAGGTGCGATTGAAGGGAACGGGAACAGACTGATCTTCATCAAGCGTGTGCTATTTCAATTCCAGTGAGGTGCGATTGAAGGCACCTCGATAGTGGATGGCTCCGGACAGGTACTGACATTTCAATTCCAGTGAGGTGCGATTGAAGGTTCCGGTAAACATTGCCCACTCATATTTTTCCTGATTTCAATTCCAGTGAGGTGCGATTGAAGGTCTTCTACTGTGATCCGCCATACTTCAATAGTGATTGATTTCAATTCCAGTGAGGTGCGATTGAAGGTCACCACTGTCGGCAGGTGAACGGGATACTTCAGGGTATTTCAATTCCAGTGAGGTGCGATTGAAGGCAGAATAGGCCGTGAAAATATCCGCTCCGGATGCTGATTTCAATTCCAGTGAGGTGCGATTGAAGGGCTGATATCGATCACATCCTCCTCGCCATAGCACTGATTTCAATTCCAGTGAGGTGCGATTGAAGGTGGAAATCAGCTCCGGGGCCGTGATAGCCCTTGTACTATTTCAATTCCAGTGAGGTGCGATTGAAGGTGGCGTCTAGGTTGCGCTGATCGATCATCCCCAGGTAATTTCAATTCCAGTGAGGTGCGATTGAAGGTTGTCCTTTGGTTTGATTTTATTATCCGAATCCACCTATTTCAATTCCAGTGAGGTGCGATTGAAGGAGAGCTGATCCGCTCCTTGATTTGGTCACTCTTGAATATTTCAATTCCAGTGAGGTGCGATTGAAGGAAGCTGGAGCGATCCGGCAAAGCTGCCTGAAGAATATTTCAATTCCAGTGAGGTGCGATTGAAGGAAGACTTTTGGAGAAGCATTAAAGGCATTAAAAAAATTTCAATTCCAGTGAGGTGCGATTGAAGGTCGATGTACTTGCCGTCCTTCAGCTTGTCATCGATATTTCAATTCCAGTGAGGTGCGATTGAAGGCGGGGAAAGCTCGATCTCACCGGCTACAGCCTCCTGCATTTCAATTCCAGTGAGGTGCGATTGAAGGCAGCGCTCTACCTCCGGGATGATCAGGTCGATGTATATTTCAATTCCAGTGAGGTGCGATTGAAGGTGTGCGATATTGATCCACAGGAGCTCTTAGCCAAAGCCATTTCAATTCCAGTGAGGTGCGATTGAAGGCTTTACGTTTGGATCATCCTCAGGACGTTTGTCCTATTTCAATTCCAGTGAGGTGCGATTGAAGGCCCAGGGCTTGATCCATGATCTCGAAGCGGCATTCCTATTTCAATTCCAGTGAGGTGCGATTGAAGGCAGGAGGCCACCTATGCCTATATCGCCTGCCGAGCCAATTTCAATTCCAGTGAGGTGCGATTGAAGGATAGGACAGATCGAACGAGGTGAGGCCGAACCCTCAGATTTCAATTCCAGTGAGGTGCGATTGAAGGGGCAAAGCCCCTTAGAGTAATCTGAGGGGCTTTTTTAATTTCAATTCCAGTGAGGTGCGATTGAAGGACATTGTCAGAGGTGAAGATCCTGCTCACGTTCTGAATTTCAATTCCAGTGAGGTGCGATTGAAGGCGAGTTGGGCCGATTCCGGAAAGTGACCGAAGGACATTTCAATTCCAGTGAGGTGCGATTGAAGGCATCCGACAAGTACGGGAATTTTCAGAAAGATAAGAGATTTCAATTCCAGTGAGGTGCGATTGAAGGGGATGATAAAGTCCGGGGTCTCGATCTCCCGCAGGCATTTCAATTCCAGTGAGGTGCGATTGAAGGCAGAAAAAGCTGCTCTTATATTCAACTGGGCTGCTGATTTCAATTCCAGTGAGGTGCGATTGAAGGTTGCCCGAATTGATGTTGAGCGTGGATTTGTCCTTTATTTCAATTCCAGTGAGGTGCGATTGAAGGCCGGATTTCCTTCTTTGAATGCGAGCTGCTTAGCAAGATTTCAATTCCAGTGAGGTGCGATTGAAGGGATTGCAGCCTCTACACGGCTGGTCACTGCGGTTTATTTCAATTCCAGTGAGGTGCGATTGAAGGTCTGTCCAGCTCCTTTTTGTCCTCCAGGAGGGTTTTAATTTCAATTCCAGTGAGGTGCGATTGAAGGAATTCATCCTCTGCGAGGAGAAGACTTCCTTCTATCATTTCAATTCCAGTGAGGTGCGATTGAAGGCCCGGTTCGAGATAATACAAGACCATACTTCAGGACCATTTCAATTCCAGTGAGGTGCGATTGAAGGCCGGGAACTGGTCCCGGCTCTGGTATGTCTCTGCATACATTTCAATTCCAGTGAGGTGCGATTGAAGGTCCCAGCCTTCATTTAGAATATCTAATACATTTCCTATTTCAATTCCAGTGAGGTGCGATTGAAGGAAGAGGATCCGGAGTTTGCGTTGAAGTGCATTCATATTTCAATTCCAGTGAGGTGCGATTGAAGGCATTTGTGGCAGCTGCTACGGCGCTTTCGGCTCTCGATTTCAATTCCAGTGAGGTGCGATTGAAGGCCTTTTTTATGGCTATTGCATGAGCTCTATTTTTATATTTCAATTCCAGTGAGGTGCGATTGAAGGTGCGATGCCTGTCCTATACAACGGTCGGGTGATCGAATTTCAATTCCAGTGAGGTGCGATTGAAGGCATTGCCTTGAGCAGTCTTGAGATCAGCTCCCAGCTATTTCAATTCCAGTGAGGTGCGATTGAAGGACGGTGACTAATGTGGAAAGTGTGAAGTCCTTCCACAATTTCAATTCCAGTGAGGTGCGATTGAAGGATTCCAATCCTGGTGGATGAGATCAACAGGCTGAAGGATTTCAATTCCAGTGAGGTGCGATTGAAGGAAAAGACGCCCCAAAAAGTGAAGGGCTGATCGAGATTTCAATTCCAGTGAGGTGCGATTGAAGGGAAGAGAAGCTGAAGAGGCCTATTATAAGTCAGTAATATTTCAATTCCAGTGAGGTGCGATTGAAGGACGAGCCAAACAATCCCCCCGCAAATCCTTTTTCTTATTTCAATTCCAGTGAGGTGCGATTGAAGGTTTCGGGTCACTGCGGCCAGTAGCACTTCTGTGGCATTTCAATTCCAGTGAGGTGCGATTGAAGGTGGCGAGCTGAAGCACCTGCAGGTGAATCTTCTCGCATTTCAATTCCAGTGAGGTGCGATTGAAGGCTCCACCTGCCAAGAGGTAGCCGAATTTCATTCAGGCATTTCAATTCCAGTGAGGTGCGATTGAAGGGCTCCGATGACCGGCTTGACTTCCAGGCGCTCGATGATTTCAATTCCAGTGAGGTGCGATTGAAGGTTGGCGTGGATGAACTGGACACTACGATCCTAGAAGATTTCAATTCCAGTGAGGTGCGATTGAAGGACGGACACGCTGGGTAGGCATGTGACCAATACCGTATTTCAATTCCAGTGAGGTGCGATTGAAGGTTGACCCGCTTCTTATTGCGGCATTCTTCCATCTCTATTTCAATTCCAGTGAGGTGCGATTGAAGGTGGCTACAGCACTTCACGAGCCTGACGCTATACGTCATTTCAATTCCAGTGAGGTGCGATTGAAGGTCGGCCTTCAGCTTTCCTTTATTCGCCTTGGAGATGTATTTCAATTCCAGTGAGGTGCGATTGAAGGAAAGCTCTTTTGTGAAGAAATCATCAGCTCTTCCATATTTCAATTCCAGTGAGGTGCGATTGAAGGGGTAGTAAGTTCATGAAAACATATCACGAGAAGTTTATTTCAATTCCAGTGAGGTGCGATTGAAGGCTGGGGTGTGCTCGTAAACTGGATCGCCCGATAAATCATTTCAATTCCAGTGAGGTGCGATTGAAGGCTAATCAGAACCGTACTGCAGCACGCTTTAACACAATTTCAATTCCAGTGAGGTGCGATTGAAGGGGTCAGCAATCCAGTAGAGGCCAGTAGTCTGCAAGCATTTCAATTCCAGTGAGGTGCGATTGAAGGCTTAGATATTCTAAATGAAGGCTGGGACGCAATGATATTTCAATTCCAGTGAGGTGCGATTGAAGGTAGCTTGCCTTGAATGCCTGATACCAGGCCGGAGAATATTTCAATTCCAGTGAGGTGCGATTGAAGGTTCAGCGCCCCGGCTGACTCCGAGGCATCAGACAAAATTTCAATTCCAGTGAGGTGCGATTGAAGGCCAAGCGGAATTGATTTTTCACAAAGTTTCTTCCTATTTCAATTCCAGTGAGGTGCGATTGAAGGTATAAATCCTGTTCTTCAAAAAGCAGTAATGGACCTATTTCAATTCCAGTGAGGTGCGATTGAAGGGCACTTTTAGCGGGCTTGACAGTTCAAAATAACGTCATTTCAATTCCAGTGAGGTGCGATTGAAGGTTTTGGACGGTACCGATATTTTGATGTCCTCCGGAATTTCAATTCCAGTGAGGTGCGATTGAAGGACAAATATTTTTTGTCCGGCTGTAGGGGTCCCGAATCATTTCAATTCCAGTGAGGTGCGATTGAAGGCGAGAATGTCACCAAACTTGGAACGGACTCCTTCAAATTTCAATTCCAGTGAGGTGCGATTGAAGGGCTGCGCCTCTGTCAATCCTCCCCATGCCTGTGAATATTTCAATTCCAGTGAGGTGCGATTGAAGGTTCAGCGCCCAGGCTGACTCCCGGGCATCTACACAAATTTCAATTCCAGTGAGGTGCGATTGAAGGAATTTATTAAACCTTTAGCCCTAAAATGCCTCAGAAAATTTCAATTCCAGTGAGGTGCGATTGAAGGGGACTATCGCGAAGCTCGCCCCCTGTGATAACTAGATTTCAATTCCAGTGAGGTGCGATTGAAGGCCCACAATGCCAACTCTAAGGAATCCTGTTTTATTATTTCAATTCCAGTGAGGTGCGATTGAAGGTAAAAACCTCGCTTATGCCTTATAAGGCTCATATTAATTTCAATTCCAGTGAGGTGCGATTGAAGGCCGCTATAAAGCGCAAAAGACAAATAAAGGCCGAATATTTCAATTCCAGTGAGGTGCGATTGAAGGAAACGCTCTTAGGGGCGTTTCCTCCAAGGTATCGGGATTTCAATTCCAGTGAGGTGCGATTGAAGGTTTCCCGGTATCCAAATAGCTCATTCAGCTTACCGAATTTCAATTCCAGTGAGGTGCGATTGAAGGGTCCGTCGCGGAGTTTACCCAGCTCTTGAATACCGAATTTCAATTCCAGTGAGGTGCGATTGAAGGCGGGATACCGGGCTGTGTAGGCTTCGAGGAGCTTTATTTCAATTCCAGTGAGGTGCGATTGAAGGTTGGCGAGGAGTTGATTGATCTGGCGGATGAGCCGTATTTCAATTCCAGTGAGGTGCGATTGAAGGTGGCAAACATGGAGTGAAATTTTTCAATCCATGCTTATTTCAATTCCAGTGAGGTGCGATTGAAGGACAACCCCAGGCCGACCGAAAAAGCACTTCAGGAAAATTTCAATTCCAGTGAGGTGCGATTGAAGGACGCCTGATACCTCCATTGCTATCCAGCCATTTACAGATTTCAATTCCAGTGAGGTGCGATTGAAGGGCTGTATTTTTTTCTGAAATCGATCTTTGGGAAATCATTTCAATTCCAGTGAGGTGCGATTGAAGGAGTCGCGGATCAGGTGCATGTCCTGAGCGATCATACATTTCAATTCCAGTGAGGTGCGATTGAAGGCAGTTAAACCTGACTCAAAAATAGGCCTAAAAACCATAATTGAGCACTTTATTTTTGAAAAAAACGTGTGCAAGATTGTCGATCCTCAGTAACCCATTTTTAGCAGGGCTTCGACAACCCTTCAATTTGTTATCTGACTGGGTTTCTAAGGTGATGGGGTTCTCCTTTTGTTCAAAAATAGACTCTCCTAGCCACCTTCGACAACCAAAATGCCTAAAGAATGATATCCAGACTGTTTTTCTCATTTCCCAAAACTTCCTTTTCCAGCCATTTTTCGTCCCGACTTTTAAATATAATAATACTGTCCTCCTCTTCTTTCATAATTTTTTTGGCCACAGCAAGGAGCTCTTTCAGTTTTACCTCTGTGATTTCCCCTTCAAAAACTGAATTCTGAATCCAATTGAGATATTGCCTGCAGAGCTTTAGCATTTTGGCAACTCTTCGCTCTCCTATATCATATACCAAAATTACATACATCTTACCACCAGATTTTAAAAGGTTGATAGGTTTCCATTTCCAGAAGATGCTTACTGAGTTTATAACATTCCAGCTTTATCAGGTGCTTATAGGAAACCTGCTTCTTCAGCGTCCGATGCGCAATGGTCTCTGCCAATCGCTCTTCAAATGCCTTGATAAAGGTTCGTTTTCCGGATTCCTTGAGAATGACCCGGTTTACCTGAAAATCAAAGTCCTTGGATTGTATTTCTTTTTTGTTCAACACCCTGAATATCACCCGGTCCACCAATATGGGTTTGAATATCTCTGCCAAATCCAAAGCGAGGGAATATCTCCTGTATCCGGGTTCATGTAGAAAGCTGATGGTGGGATTAAGCTGGGTATGGTAGATTTGATCCAGACATTGCGTATAGCACAGCATATTACCAAAACTAACTAAAGCATTGACCTCATTGAGAGGAGGTCGCATGCTTCGGCCTTCCATGGCATGTTCATTGATAATTGTGTCAAATGCGCTATAGTAGGTTTGGCGGATGTTTCCTTCTATTCCCATCAATTCCGGGATAGCTTGCGTACTACCAACTTTACTGTTTAACTCTTCGATTTTGATCAGTTGGGCTTCCAGGTCCTTATTGCGATTGTGGTAGTAGCGTAGATTTTTGAGGATATTAAAGGCACTTCCTTCAATGAATTTTTTAGCAATCTTGAGTCGCTTTTCAAGATCAAGGTAGTGTTTGGTTTGTTGGATCTGCATCTTTCCAGCCAATAAGTATTCCTTGGGTTGGAAGCTGCCGGTGTAATGTTCATAGTAGTCAAAAAAATGAACGCTGATCCCAGCTTTTCCCAGGAAATTGAAGAGTGCAGAATTGGCGTCCAGGGAGCCGAAACAGTACAAGTCAGAAACGCCCTCGACAGGAATAAACTTGGGTGTTCCCTCTCTGCCGTTTTCATCTACCGGGATAAACTTCAGCGTATTGTCTTTGCGGCTCAATCTCCC
>VFQM010002655.1_pt1 | contig 12704 bp, 11 predicted proteins | sample 3512391 | NCBI WGS metagenome assembly VFQM01 (sample SAMN10412369, study PRJNA504923) | tailings metagenome | isolation source: Replicate 1 from Balatoc abandoned mine | place: Philippines
GGCACCGTGCAGCGAGACGCCAAGCGCGCGCACGAACTGGCGGACGATGCCGGCCCGGCGATCGCGGTCGAGCTGCGGATCCGCCGCCCACTTCACCGCGACCGGCTCCAGCGCGCCGGCCAACCGACTCGCCTCGTGGAAGCCGTAGCTGCCGGCCGTGCCGTGCACGCGATGCAACTCCCGCCGCAGCGCGTCCACGACCTCCGGCGCGATGGGATTCCGCTGCAGTTGGTCGGCAAGCTGCGAGAACGCCGTCAGCGTGTTGCCACTCGACGCCAGGTATTTCTCGCGCAGTTGCGCCAGCACCGCGTTGAGATCTGCCGAACCGGCCATTTCCGAGGGCGAGAGGGTGTCTGCGTCGCGATCGGCGACAGGGAATTATCGCCACGCATCACCGATGCGGACAGGGCCTCGGCGACTCTGTGAGCCGCATCACGGCCCCGGTTGCGGCACGACGCATCCTGTGGCCAGCTTTCCCCGATGCGACTGCTCTGCGCCGACGACGAACCCGATATCCGCACCATTCTCGAGCTCGCGCTCGGCCTCGAGCCGAGCATCCAGGCCGAGGTGCTGCCCTCTGGCATCGAGCTGCTGGCGCGCGCCAAGGAACAGAAGCCCGACGCCATCCTCCTCGATGCGATGATGCCCGAGATGGACGGCTACGAGACCTGCCGGCGCCTCAAGGCCGACCCCGAGACGGCGAGCATCCCGGTGGTGTTCCTCACGGCGCGCGCGCAGCGCGGCGAGCAGGACATCGCGCTGGAGGTCGGTGCCATCGCCTGCCTCACCAAGCCCTTCGACCCGCTGACGCTCGCCGGCGAGCTGCTCGACACGCTCGGGCGCTGAGGCCGGCGCGGTCGCGCGCCGTCGCGCGCCGTCGCGCCCCGCACTAGAAGGTCCAGCGCCCGCCGAGGGTGGCCGCACCATAGCGATAGTCGCTCGCCGAGATCGCACCGGCGCCGGCGACGTTCGCGTAGGTCAGCCCGAGCGTCATCTCGCGCCCCGGCGCAAGGCGATACCCCAGCCGCATCGTCGCGCGCGGAACAATGGCGTGGTCCAGAGGCGCGGACTCGAAGCCCACGAGCTGACTCGCAAGCCCGAGGTCGCCGGCGAGGATCCACCCGAGCTCCGCCCTGCGCTCACCTGAGAGTGCGAGCTCGGTCGTGGCCCAACGCTGCGGCGCGAAGAACACGCCGAACTCCGGCGCATCCCACGAGACCTCGCGATGCGTCAACGCCAGCGCCGCGCCGCGCCGCAACGTGTAGCGCAGCGCCGTCGTGAGCGTCTGGCGCGAGGCCAGCGTGTTCAGGCCGTCGGCGACGCCGGCGCTGCCGCCGACTCCCAGCTGCCAGCGCGAGCTGAGCGCGTAGGAAGCGTCCACATCGAACACGGTGAACATCATCCGGCGCAGCGCGGTCGCCAGCACTTCGTCGAAGGGTTCGCGTGAGCCACCGGCCGAGAGGCGGAGCCCCGCGCGCGGGCTTCCCGACACGCGCGCGGCAGCGCGCAGCTTCGTGGCCGCGTCCGCGAGGCCGGCGGGAAACTGCACCGCACCGAGTTCCGCCCGCAGCGTGACGTTGCGTCCGCCGGGCCGGCTGCTGATGAAGGCGCTGACGCCCGGCATCTGCGCGGCGTCCACGTCGCTGACGCTGGCCTCGCGCAGACGCCCGGCGATGCCGACGCGACTGCTGCGCCCCAGCGGGACCTCCGCGCCGAGCTCGCGATGCCACAGCGTGTTGTTCTCCGAATCCTTCGCGCCGACGAGCGACCAGGTGAACGCCGGCGCGAGCTCGGTGCGCAGCCAAGCCATCTGCTCTCGCGCCGCCGCATTGTCCGGCGCCAGTGTCAGGGCGCGCGCGATGGCCGTCTCTGCCAACCGCGCGTCGCCGCGCCAACGGCGGAACTGTCCCAGCAAGGTCCACGCCTCGGCGTCCTCGCTGCGCGTCGCGAGCCAGGCCTCCAACTGCGATTCCGCCTCGGGGATGCGATCGCTCCAGGCCAGCGCCTGCGCCCGCCCAAGGACGGCGTCGCGATAGTTCGCGTCGCTGGCGATCACGGCATCGTAGGTGCGCAGCGATTCCTCGAAGCGCGAGGCCCAGGCGTAGGTGCGGGCCAGTGCCGTGCGGCCGGCGAGGTCGCCGGGCTCGAGCCGCACGTAGAGACGCTGCGCGGCGAGGGCCGGCCCGAAGCGATTGGCCCAAGCGTGCAGCAGGCCGACGCGGAAGAGCGCACGCGTCGAGTAGGCCGAGTCGGCGCGGACGACGGCATCGTAGGCCGCGAACGCCGCCGGGTGATCTTCACGCAACCACGCAGAATCCCCGCGCGCCACCACGCGCTCGAACTCGGCGCGCGGAAGTTCCTGCTGCGCCGCGACAGGCCCCGCCCACAGAGCCAGGACGAAGACTGTCGCGGCGCGACGCATCACTTGGCCGACCAATCCGTGGTCAGCTCGAGCAGGCCCCAGGAGATCGTCAGCACGCCGCGCGCCGACTGCGCATCGGCCGGCACCATCGTGATCTGCAGCGACTCCTGCGCCTCGTGGCGGTTGCGCACGCGCAGCGGGACGCGGGCGAAGTCCTTGGTGGCATCGTACTGCGTGCCCCACTGCCCGGTGTTGTTGTTGATGATGAGCAGGTACTGCCCGTTCTCGCGGATGGTGTAGAGCGAGTAGGCGCCGGCCGGGACGTCCTTGCCGCCGATGACGAGGTCAGCCTCGGTGCGGAAGGTGGTGGCCGAGTTGGCGCCGGTGCGCCACACCGTACCGTCGGTGGCGAGCTCTGACGGGAGGCCGGCGCGGCCGCGCAGGTGCGGCTGGCCGTACTCGATGCTCACGTTCTTGGGCGTCGGGGCCGGCTCGCCCTGCACGCGCGGCAGCGCGAGCGGCATCGAGAAGGTCACGCGGGTGCTGAGCGGCGCGCGGAGGCCGCTCTGCTGCGCGGCGAGGGGGGCTGCGGCGAGCAGCAGCAGGGAGGCGAGAGCGAGAGTACGCATTAGGCAGTGCCGGGCTAAAGGTGAAACGCTGAGGGATCGCGGGTGCATCCGGCCGGGCCCCAGCTGGACCCAGATTCCCCTAAATTACCCCGATGCACAAGAGCGCCCCCGACCATCACGACGCGGAACTGGTCCTCCGCCTCTATGAATTGCGCCGCGAGCCGGTGATGCGCGAATCCCGCGACAGCATCAACGCGCAGTTCCTGCCCCGCAGCTTCGACGACGTCGCCGCCATCGCCAAGGCCGACCATCCGCTGAATCGCGCCTACCGCCAGGTCTCCACCTATTGGGAGATGGCCTACGGGCTCATCAAGCACGGCACGCTCAACCCGGACCTCGCCTTGGAGAGCAACGGCGAGTGGGTGGCCACGCAGACCGAAGCCGGCAAGTATGTCTTCGGCATCTTCCAAGCGCGGATCGAGAAGCAGCGCGGCAGTTAGAGAAGGCTCAGGCCGGACGTCGGCGACCTGAACAGGATTGTCGCCGGGAACTTTCTGTCTAACTAGGGATAGGATATATCCTAGACAGGAATGCGAAACAACAGCGCATTTCCTTGACAAGAAAAGACTTCGTCCATAAAGTAAGCGTATGCCTGCATCGCCCGGCCTTCATCCTGTTCGCATCGTGTCGCAGCGCACCGGCCTGACGCCCGACGTGCTCCGAGCCTGGGAGCGTCGCTACGGCGCGGTGCAACCGGTGCGCTCGCCCGGTGGCCAGCGGCACTACTCCGACGCCGACATCGAGCGCCTGGCCCTGCTGTCCCGGGCCTCGCGTGCGGGCCGGCAGATCGGCCAGCTGGTGCCGCTCAGCAACGCCGAACTGCAGAAGCTCATCGACGACGACGAGCGCCAGTCGCGCGAGCGCGTCGGCATCGGGCCCGACCAGCCGGCCATCGAGTCTTACCTCTCCTCCGCGCTAATCGCCGTCGAGGAGTTCGATGCGCACCGGCTCGAGCAGACGCTGCGCTCGGCCGTGCTGCGGATGCCCAGCGACGAAGTGCTCGACCAGGTGATCGCCCCGCTGCTCTTCACCATCGGCTCGCTCTGGCACCAGGGACTGCTGCGGCCCGCCAACGAGCACCTCGCGACGACGACGATCCGCCGCGTGCTCGTGTGGATGTCCGATCTCGCGGTCTCCGATTCGTCGGCGCCGTTGGTCGTCGTCGGCACTCCGGCGCATCAGATGCACGAGATCGGCGCGATGCTCGCCGCCACCACGGCCGCGTCGAGCGGATGGCGCGTGGCCTACCTTGGCCCGAACCTGCCGGCCGATGAACTCGCCCGTGCGGTGCGCTTCGCCAAGGCGCAGGCACTCGCGCTGTCGATCGTATTCCCCACCGACGACGCCAACCTCCACGGCGAACTGCGTGCGCTGAAGGCCGCGCTGCCGCCGGAGGTGGGCTTGGTGATCGGCGGCAGCGGGGCGCAGCACTACGGCGAGACCATCCGCGAGATCGGCGCGCAGCAGCTGAGCTCGCTGGCCAGTATGCGCCAGTGGCTGCGCCAGCGCGCGGTTACGGCGCTTCCCGGTCGAGCTGTTCGATAGTCGCGGTGGAGGGCGCGCGCTCCTGCTGGAGCCGCGCCGCCACCTGCTCGGCTCGCGCCATCGCCCGCAGGATGTTCTCGCCAGCCAGCTTCCGGAGCTCGGCCTCCGTCCAACCGCGGCGCGAGAGCTCGGCGAACAGCGCCGGATAGGTCGAGACGTCCTCGAGGCCGCGCACCACGTCGTCGATGCCGTCGAAGTCGCCGCCGATGCCGACGTGATCCACGCCGGCCACGCGCTTGATGTGGTCGATGTGATCGGCCACCTGCGCGAGCGTCGCACCCGGCGCGGGGCCGCTGCGCTGCGCGGCCGGCGTACGGTTCCAGTCCACCTGCGCCTGGCTCACGAAGCCGGGCACGAAGGTCACCATCACCACGCCGCCGTTGCGCGGCAGCAGGCGGAGCACTTCGTCGGTCACGTTGCGCGTGTGATTGGCCACCGCGAAGGCGTTCGCGTGCGACCAGATCACCGGCGCCACGCTCGTCTCGATGGCATCGCGCATCGTCGCGGCGGAGGTGTGCGAGAGGTCGACGAGCATCCCGAGGCGGTTCATCTCGCGCACCACCTCGCGGCCGAAGGCCGTGAGGCCATCGTGGCGCGGATTGGCCACGTGCGCGTCGACCCAGTCGAGATGCGCGTTGTGCGTGAGCGTCATATAGCGCACGCCCATCGCGTAGTAGGCGCGCAGCGCGCCGAGCGAGTTCTCGATGGCGTGGCCGCCTTCCATTCCCATCACCGAGCCGATGCGTCCGCGCGCGAAGGCGTCGCGGAACCCCTGCGCGGTGAGGATCGGCGCGAAGGCCTCGGGATACTTCGCGAACACGCGCTGCGCGATGTCGATCTGCTCGAGCTGCACGCGGGCGTAGCCCAGGGCCTTGGTGGCGCTGTCGCCGGGGATGTACACCGACCAGAACTGCCCGCCGACCATCCCGGCGCGCAGACGCGCGAGATCCGTATGGCCCGGCGTGCGCTGCCGCAGGTCGTAGCGCTCGACGTCGCGCGGCGCCGCCTGCGACTCGCGGATCGCCCACGGCAGGTCGTTGTGTCCGTCCACGAGCGGCGTGCTACGCAGCACGCGGCGCGCGCGGTCAAGGTGTTCGTCGGCGCGCGGCGCGGCGGCAGTGCCGGCCTGGGCGCAGGCGAGGGCGGGCGCTGCGACGAGCGCGATCAGGGCGAGGGCGGATGGGCGCATTCCGGCAATCTATAGAACTCGCCGGCGATTGTGCCCCCGCTGGCCCAAGCGCCCCGTCGCAGCGCGAGACCGACTGGGCGGAGCGCGGTTGCAGGCTCGGGCGGCGGCTTAAGGCTTGGCGCCCTTCACGCGGCAGGTGTTGATGCCCAGCACGCTATACAGCGGGCACCAGCCAAGTGCGGCGGTCCCGAGCGGAATCAAGCCGAGCCAGCCCCAGGGCGTCTGCGGGCCGATGAACACCGTACTGATGATGCCGACGCCGAGCAACGCGCGGATCGCGCGATCAAGCCCGCCTTCGTTGGTTTTGAACATCGTGAACTCCTGACAGGGGGAACGCTGCCCGTGCAACTGATGTATCCTGCGCGATCCTCGCGCGTTTCGATGTCCTGTAGCCTCAGGAGATGCACTACGGGAAACCCCCACGCCGCCCTGCGGTATATTCTGACAGCCTCCGTGGACCACGGCCGTTTCCCTCAGCCCAGCCTTCCGATGCGCGCTCTGCTCCTTGCCCTGCTCATCGCTCCGCTTGCGCTCGACGCGCAGCAGTCCGCCCCTCCGCCGGCCGCTGCCGCGCCCGCCAAGGCCCGCATTGCGCGGGTGGTCGTCAACCCGGTGCGCCGGGTCGTCAACGCGGGCGAGACACTGCAGCTCAGCGCCGAGGCGCGCGACGAAGCCGGCAACGTGATCGAGGGCGTGCAGTTCCGCTTCTCGCAGACGGGGGCCTACTTCGAAGGCTCCGTCACCCCCGCCGGGCTCGTGACCTCAGGGTCCACCGGCGTGATTCCGGCGGCCGTGGTCGCGATGCTGCCGGGTGAGCAGCCGAAGGTGGAGCGCTTCGAGATCCGGATGCTGCCGGGCCCTGCAGCGCGCATCGCCATCACGCCGGCCGTGACGCGGTTGGTGCCGGGCCAGCGCATTCGCCTCGACGCGGCGGTGACGTCGGCGATCGGCGATCGCCGCGACGACCGCGTGCAATGGAGTTCTTCGAACACCGCGGTGCTGCGCGTGAACGAGGTCGGTCTGGTGACGGCCGTCGCGGCCGGTCGTGCGCGCGTGACGGCACGCGCGGGCGAGGTCTCCGAGAGCGTGGACCTGCAAGTGCTCGGCACCGCGGTGGCATCGCTGTCGGTGACGCCCGGCGTGACCGAGGCGCGCACCGGCGACGTGATTCGCTTCCGCGCGGTGGCGCGCGACGCACAGGGCCGCGAGATCAGCGGCCTCACGCCGGTGTGGAGCTTCTCGCCCGGCCAAGGGATGATCGACACCGACGGCAGCTTCGTGGGCTACGAGCCGGGCAGCTACACCATCAGCGCGTCGTTCGGGAATCGCAGCGCCGAGGCCGTGGTGACGCTCGCGGCCCGCGGCGTGCGACGCCCGCTCACGGTGGTGGGGCGCCTGCCCCGCACGCGCTTCAGCACCGAGGAAGTCTGGCTGCATCCCAACGGCCAGGTGGCCTACCTCGGCTCCGGTGGCGGCGGCGACGTACTCTACGCGATCGACATCTCGAACCCGGCCGCGCCGGTGGTGACGGATTCGATCGTCGCCAATACGCGCCGCGTGAACGACGTGATGACCACGCCCGACGGCAAGTTCCTGGTGTTCACGCGCGAAGGCGCGGCGGACCGGCGCAACGGCGTGGTGTTCGCGTCGTTGGAAGATCCGCGGCATCCCAAGGTCATCAGCGAGTTCACGCAGGGCGTGACGGCGGGCGTGCACTCGAGCTTCATCTATAAGGATCCGCGTTACGGCCAGCACGTCTTCCTCACCAACGACGGCACCGGCGCGCTGCACGTGCTCAACATCGACGACCCCGCCAACCCGCGCGAAGTCGCGCAGTGGAAGACGGAGAACCGTCCGGACGCCGGCCGCGTGCTGCACGACATCGACGTGCAGGACGGCCTGCTCTACGGCTCGTGGTGGAACGACGGCCTCGTGATCCTCGACGTCGGCAACGGCATCAAGGGCGGCACGCCGAGCAACCCGGTGCTGGTGTCGCAGTTCAAGTACGACCTCAACGCGCTCTACCGCGACGTCGAGGCCAGCGGCGGCCCGGGCTTCATCCGCGGCACGCACACGGCGTGGCGGCATCGCAACTACGTGTTCATCGCCGACGAGGTGTTCCCCGCCAGCGGCGTGCGCGGCGCCAAGGATGCCGCGGCGGGCCGCGCCTACGGCCGCCTGCAGGTGGTGGACGTGAGCGACATCGAGAAGCCCAAGTCGGTGGCCTGGTACGAGCCGGAGTTCGGTGGCGTGCACAACGTGTGGGTCGCCGGCGATTCGCTCTACATCGGCGCGTACAACGCGGGCTTCCGCGTGTTCGACGTCTCGGGCGAGCTCAAGGGTGACCTGCGCGCGCAGGGCCGCGAGATCGGGCATCTCAACACGGCGGATATGGACGGCCGCGCACGGAACACCGCGATGACCTGGGGCGTGGTGGTGCGCGACGGCTTGGCCTACGTGAACGATATGAACAACGGCCTGTGGATCGTGCGCATCGAGCCCAAGCAGGGCGTGGTGCCGTGATGCGGCATCCGTGGCTGCCGATGCTCGGCTTCCTCGCCGCGGCCTGCGCGCCGCGCGTCGAGGAGGCCGAGCTGCGGCCGCACATCCTCACGGAGAGGGCGCCGGCGTCGCCGCCGACGCGCGAGTACCACGCGATCGTCGTGTCGGAGTCGGTGGACGAGATCGCCCGCATCACCTTCGGGCCCGACGGCGCCCGCGTCGACAAGGTCGCGGCGGTGGGAATGTCGTTGATCGACCCTGACGGTCCGCACGGCGTCGCCATCGCGCCGGATGGCCAGCACTACTTCGTGTCCACCGCGCACGGGCTTCCCGGTGGATCGCTCTGGAAGTTCCGCAGTGCCGACGACGAACCCGTCGGGCGCGCCGTGTTGGGGCCGTTTCCCGCCACCGCGCAGGTGAGCCCCGACGGCTACTACGCCTGGGTAGTGAACTTCAACCTCCACGGCGAGATGGTCCCTTCGTCGGTGTCGGTGGTGGAGACCGGCGAGATGGTGGAGATCGCGCGCATCCCCACCTGCACGATGCCGCACGGCTCGCGGATGAACGCCAGCGGCACGCGGCACTACTCCGCCTGTATGATGGACGAGATGCTGGTGGAGATCGACGCGCAGCGCTTCGAGGTGGCGCGGCACTTCCTGCTCACCGCCGGCAAGGAGATGGGGATGCCGGGCCGTCCCCCGCAGCGCGGCGCCGCCGCGCACGCGGGCCACGATATGGGCGGGCACGGAATGGAGCCGCCGGCGCCCGGCGACGTGAGCTGCTCGCCGACCTGGGCGCAGCCCTCGCCGGACGGCACGCGCGTCTGGGTGGCCTGCAACAAGAGCAGCGAGATCGTCGAGATCGATGTCGCATCGTGGCGGCTCCTGCGCCGCATCCCGGCGGGCGACGGCGTCTACAACCTCGCCGTCACGCAGGACGGCACGCGGCTCGTCGCGACGAACAAGCGCGGGCAGTCCGTGAGCGTGTTCGACGCGCGCAGCGGCCGCGAGCTCGCCCGCATTCCCACCAGTCGCCGCGTGGTGCACGGCGCGGCGATCAGCGGCGACGATCGCTACGCGTTCATCTCCAACGAAGGCGTGGGCTCGGAGCGGAGCACGGTGGACATCATCGACCTGCGCGCGCTGCAGTTGGTGGCCAGCGTGGAGGTGGGGCAGCAAGCCGGCGGTGTGGACGTCCTGCGCGACTGACGCGTTTGCCTTAGCCGCAGTCCTGCCCTGAGAGCGCCTGGCTGACGAGCGTCTCGCGCGAGGCAGCATAGACGCGCTGCATCGCCGCTGCGGGATCCGGGGCGTCGTAGACCTCCCAGAAGCGCGCGATGCCGCCGCGGGCGATCAAGCAACGCGCCACGAGATAGCTCGCGTGGTAGTAATCGCGGCGCAGGCGCTCGTCGCTCGAGACCGTCGCCGGCGCGGGGGCCGTCGTGCCCAGCACGGCAATGATCTCCGGTGGCCGTGAAGGAGCGTCCGCCCCGTATCCGTCAGGATTGGGCCCCACCCCGGCACCGGGATGCACGGCGAGCGCCAAGTAGTCGGCCACACCCTCGCGCAGCGAGTGGCTGTGGAAGCGCCACGTCAGCAAATGCGCGAGTTCGTGCGCATAGGTCGCGTTGCGACCGTCCAGCGACAAGCGCGCGACGCGAGGGTTCAGGAACAGGATCGGGCGCGGATCGGCTGGATGTTCATAGCCTCTCCACACGTGCGACACCGTCACGCGCGAGGAGACGACGAGCGTGATGCGCGCACCCAGCGTCTCCACATCCCAGCGACGGCCGGCGATACGCTCCATCTCCGCAACCGCGCGATCGGCCAAGGCCGCAAGCTCGGGGTCAACGGCCACCTGGTCCGCGTAGAGGTCCACGCGGCCGGCCGAGACGACAAGCCTGGCCTCGGCGACGATCACCGAGTCCAGACTGGCACGCGCACCCGGATCCGGGCTGCGTCCCGCGCCGCGAACGCCCGCGAGCCTGCCATCCGACGGCACTTGCTGTGCCTGCGCTTCAGGCGCGAGTCCCATCGCGACACAGCCGAGCAAAGCAAGGGTGGTGAGCGTGGCGTTCATACTGATTCGACGGCCCGCCGGCCACTGCGTTAATGCCAGCACCGCGCCGTCGAGACGCGCAGACGCAAGAAGGGGCACCGAACTCCCGTCCGGCGCCCCTTCCGTCTTCCGTCTTCCGTCTTAGTACCGGTAATGATCCGGCTTGTACGGCCCATCCACCGGCACGCCGATGTACGCGGCCTGCTTCTCCGTGAGCTTCGTGAGCTTCACGCCCAGCTTGTCGAGGTGCAGGCGCGCCACCTTCTCGTCGAGGTGCTTCGGCAGCGTGTACACCTTCTTCTCGTACTTGCTGTTGTTCACGTGCAGCTCGATCTGCGCCATCACCTGGTTGGTGAACGAGGCCGACATCACGAACGACGGATGGCCCGTGGCGCAGCCGAGGTTCAGCAGGCGGCCTTCGGCGAGGATGAGCACCGAGTGGCCGTCGGGGAAGATCCACTCGTCGAACTGCGGCTTGATCTGGTTGCGCTTGATGCCCTTCACGTTCTTGAGGCCGGCCATATCGATCTCGTTGTCGAAGTGGCCGATGTTCCCGACGATCGCCTTGTCCTTCATCTTCGCCATATGCTCGACGGTGATGATGTCGGCGTTGCCGGTCGCCGTGATGAACACGTCGGCGGTGCTGACCACCTCGTCCAGCGTGGTGACCTGGTAGCCTTCCATCGCCGCCTGCAGCGCGCAGATCGGGTCGACTTCGGTGATCACGACGCGCGCGCCCTGCGCGCGCAGCGACTGCGCCGAGCCCTTGCCGACGTCGCCGTAGCCCATCACGACGGCGACCTTGCCGGCGAGCATCACGTCGGAGGCGCGGAGGATGCCGTCGGTGAGCGAGTGGCGGCAGCCGTAAAGATTGTCGAACTTCGACTTCGTCACGGCGTCGTTCACGTTGATCGCCGGGAAGAGCAGCTTGCCGGCCTGCATCATCTCGTAGAGGCGGTGCACGCCCGTCGTCGTCTCCTCGGAGACGCCGCGGATGGCCTTGCCCACGTTGGTCCAGCGCTTCGGGTCTTCCTTGAGCGTCTTGCGCAGCAGCTCGAGGATGACGCCCCACTCTTCGGGCTCGTTCTTGGCATCGAAGGCCGGGACCTTGCCCGCGGCCTCGAACTCCGTGCCCTTGTGCACGAGCATCGTGGCGTCGCCGCCGTCATCGAGGATGAGGTTCGGGCCGGAGCCGTCCGGCCACATCAGCGCCTGCTCGGTGCACCACCAGTACTCCTCGAGGGTCTCGCCCTTCCAAGCGAACACCGGCGTGCCGCGCGGCTGCTGCACGCTGCCGTCCTTGCCGACGACGACGGCCGAGGCGGCGTGGTCCTGCGTCGAGAAGATGTTGCAGGAGACCCAGCGCACGTCGGCGCCGAGTTCCGTCAGCGTCTCGATGAGCACCGCGGTCTGGATGGTCATATGCAGCGAGCCCATAATCTTGGCGCCCGCGAGCGGCTTCTTGCCCTTGTACTCGGCGCGCAGCGCCATCAGGCCCGGCATCTCGTACTCGGCGAGGCGGATTTCCTGGCGGCCCCACTCGGCGAGCGAGAGGTCCTTGACCTTGAACGGTTCGCGACCGGCCTTGGCGGCGGCGTCGAATGCGTGGAGCTGGGGTGCGACGGCAGTCATATCCAACCTCAACTGAAGATGTGAAACGTGAGATGCAAGCGGTACGACATAAGAAACGACTCGTGAAATTCCGACGGCGACGGACTAGGTCGCGAGCACCGCGACGAACAGGCTCGGGCCCTTGGCCGCCGGACTCGGTGGCAAGGGATGCACGCGCAGCTGCCTGAAGCCTGCGGCACTGCCCCATTCCTTGATCTGCTCCGCCTCGAAGCCGAGCCAGACGTGACCCATCGTCTGGCGGTACTCCGCGCGGTCGTGCGGCAACATATCCACCAACAACAGCTTGCCGGCCTTCGGTTTCAAGGCGCGGCGAATCCCGCGGAGGACGTCCACTGGATCGGCGACGTAGTGCAGCACCAGGCTCAACACCGCGACGTCCAACAGGCCCGCCTCGATCGGCAGCTCCTCGATGCTTCCGGCGCGCAGCTCGACGTTGCCCACCGCCGCGAGACGCGCCCTGGCTGCCTTCAACATCGCGCTGGATTCGTCCACTGCAATGACCTGCCGCACGAAGGGCGCCATCACCTCGGCCAACTGACCGGTCCCGCAGCCGAGGTCACCGACCACCTGCGTGTCGTCGAGCAGTCCCACCAAGGCGAACAGCTCGGTGCGCGAGCCGAACAGCTCCTCGCGCACCTTGTCCCACTGCGCCGCCGAGCTCGCGAAGAACTGCTGCGAGCGCGTGTGCCGGTCGGCGAGCACGCCCTTCACGCGCTGGGCGTCGCGCGCCGCGGCCGGAATCCCATCGGCTTCATCGCGCACCGCCGTCCACAACTTGCGCGTACCG
>VFQM010002660.1_pt1 | contig 12672 bp, 8 predicted proteins | sample 3512391 | NCBI WGS metagenome assembly VFQM01 (sample SAMN10412369, study PRJNA504923) | tailings metagenome | isolation source: Replicate 1 from Balatoc abandoned mine | place: Philippines
ACAATTCCTCGAACAGAGTTAACTGCTCTGTTTTCAATTTTGCTTTTTAACTCAAATTCTTTGGTTGAATTATCCTTGGTTACCACCAAAAAATCAAAATCACTTTGATAAATAAAAGTGACTCCATCTTCGACCGTAACATCATCCACCCATTTGCCTTTGGCATAACTCCCAAAAAGGATCACCTTCTCAGGATTAGCCACTTCCAGAATAATTTCCAAGGCCTTTTGGATTTCAAATCGTTTATCTTTAGGAAGATGATCTAGGGATGTCCTCATTTCCGTTTTTTCAACATGATGTAGCAAACCAGAGCTGTCTGGAATTTAAATCGAAATTAGGGAATTTATTGAGATTTAAGTTCAGAATGGGTTACTAGAGCGTTCTTAAAAAGCAAGTTGTTGATTTAGGAAAAAAGGAAATTTTCGAAACGTTCGTTCTTTATGAAATAATTCGAAATCATTTCATCATCGTAATTACTTTTTAAATAGTCAAAAAATTCCAAAATTCTGATTTGTTCACTTTCTACTAAGCCATATTTTGCCTGATATTTTTTCAATACATCCTTCAAATGAACGTGTTCAATGTTTTCTTTCATCCAAGTGATCAATTGAGAAGAAAAGGAAAGACTATGAATGATTGAGAAACGAATTATCCTCGAATAGCTCAATTCAAGATTTGGATTATCCTTTAAGTTAATATCCAACACCTCATTTTCAACTGATCTAAAAAAATCTCGATAATACACTTCTCTTTTTCGGTGTTTGGGATTGAGTTCAATCAAAATTGACTCAATATTTAAGAAGGTAGTTTCAAGAATACTTTCTATTCCTGAATATTCAACCTTATGATTCCTAAAAGCCCAAGTATTTTCGATTTCCCATACATCTACATTTATCCCTTGGAAAGAAATCTTAAAACCACCAAAATTATTCCGTACAACGTGACATCCTTTAAACCTCTCTAAAATCCCATCTATTTCAGAATCAATCAAAACCACATCAAAATCATTGGGTCTTGCATCTTTTCCATTAAAATAAATGTCCCTTACAGCTCCTCCAAACAAAAAAGCACGACCGTTCCAACCATCAATATTTTCTAGCAATTTTTTGTAAACCGACTTTCTTTTGGAGCGTTTTACGGACTTCAAAAAGGTCGAAAATTGCTTCTTGATCAATTGGGTATTCTTGTCGCTAGCCATTTTTCAATTCTTTATGCAAAGCTACCGCAAAGCTGTCAGTCATTCCACAAATATAATCAGCCAAAAGTTGGCTCCTTAGGTAAAATGCTTTACTCTCGATTGAGCCGTCTGTTTTTAAGCCCTTCGTTTTGCTTTCAAACACAGATTTGTAATTTGAAGAAAGCAAATCATAGGTCTTCTGGTTCAATTTGTGCTCCTTCGTATAATCCTTTGTAATATAAGGAGCAAGAACTATACCCTCCCAAAAAATATCCATAAGATCGTGAATCACACGCTTTCCCATTAACTCAAGTTTGAGGATAGAATTATGAGGAAAAATAAATTCAACTGCCATTCTTTTACATTCGGAAACTAATCCATTATTATCACAAACATTAACTAATTCCTCATCAAACCCTCCTTCCATAATGGAGTCGTAATTCTCCAAAAAAGCTTTCGAAACACTTTCTACCAGCTCATTGATATAAAATGTCCTTAATATTGAAATTCTAGCTTCATCCAGAGCTTTTCCATTCAATTCTTTAAATTCAGTGATTTTACCATTGTCTTCTATTGGATCAAATCCTACAGAAAGGCAACGGTCATTGATATTTTTTTCCGCCTTATTAATTAGGTTAACCCCGGACTCACCGACATTTTTTAATCTCTGAGAAATTGATTCCCAGGTGAAAACTCCCTTTTTGATACCGTCTTCTAGGTCAATTATTGAGTAGGCAATATCGTCAGCTGCTTCTACTAGGAATGTAATTGGGTTTCTTCTGTTTTCAGTCCCAGTTTCTATTTCCACCAATTCGATTAGTTCCTTCTCTGACTGAAAGTACCCAAGTTTTTTGAATTTTTGTCCGCCAGTACCAATTTGCATCGAGTTAGCAGTATATTTTCTAGATGCTGAAAGCGTTCCAGCGGTCAGGTTTAATCCACTAAAATCACCTAGCATCTGAAGTTTTGATATGAGCCTTATTGTCTGAGCATTTCCCTCGAAATTCAGCAAGTCGTTTTTTTCTTCCGTAGTCAATTTCTTAATTTCATCTTGCTCTATTTCAAAAAACTCGCCTTTATCATGCCCTTCAATCTTATTCTTAAACCATATTCTCATTGCATCTTCACCAGAATGCCCAAAAGGAGGATTTCCTAAGTCATGAATTAATGCGGAAGTCAAGGCAATCAGAATAATCGCTTCAGATTGATCATTAGAAATTTTCCCCTCCACAAGAAGACCGCTTGTTACCTTACATGCTATTCCTCTAGCAATTTGAGACACTTCAAGGCTATGAGTCAGTCTAGTTCGAACGCTGTCATTAGGTTCAAGAGGAAACACCTGAGCCTTATCCTGTAGTCTTCTTACTGGAGTTGAAAAAAGACACCTATCATAGTCTCGTTGAAATTCCGACCTAAATTCGGTCTCATCGATAGTTGATTTTGGTGTTCCTGTTTGAAGTTCTTTAATCCTTTTATTGCTTAATAACTTTTCCCACTCCATTTTTTAAACATTTAAATTGTTAAGAATCAGGTTTGAAGGGAACTCCTACTCCCTCAGAAATGGATTAAATTGGGTTCTTCATCCAACTCTTGCCTATCATTGAGAAGAAGGTAATCCTTCAATGGTCAAAACCTGTACTTGAATACTATGAAGGTTTATTCTGCTCACTTTAGCGGACTATCAAAAGCTTCGTATTGCTAAGAAAGGGAATTTTGGGGAAATAAAAATACCGGGTAGTGGGTATTTTTAGGCTGAATCGTAAAAAGTTATCCACAAACTCGCCTATTCCTCTTTTACCTAACAAGCCCCTGAGATCCAGGCGAAAGAAAAACTTTAGGGGTCAGCATGCTCCGGAATCCAGTCGAAAATCCAGCTTTGAGGGGTCAATATCCGCCGGAATGTCAGTCGAATGAAGTGCCTTAAGCACTTTTTGAAATCGAGGAACATCCGGACTTAGGGGGCAATTTGCTCCGGAATATCCAATTCTACGATTTCTCCCTAAACTTGGTTGACAGACATATTAATTTTTAGGCAGATGACAATATTTTTATTGTTAAATTTTTTGGCAATTTTTTAATTGTCAGGGTCGCATTCAAAGAGCTAAGCGAAAAATACTTGCAGGTTGCCAAACCAGCCTTGCTTCTGGTTAGGTTTACCTTCTCATTTTCATTGAAAGCAAAATAGTATTCATTATAAACTTTTAAGTTTAAATATGGTACGGAATTTATTGAAGTCGTATCGATTGATCAGGATGGGAACATTGGTAGCCTCGAGAGCAAATGCCAAACTTAAACGATGGATTCCATTTTCAATCATAATAGTTTGCGTTTGATGATTCCAAAATAGAAATGGAGGATCTATTGGCAAGCCTTTATCCCATCTGAAAATTATGCCTTCAATTTTCTTTTGATTCAAAAGTGGATTCATTAACCCTTCAGAACTGAAAATTTTATCATAGGAGGAATCTAAAATTTCAAGAATCTTAGGTAAAGAAATATCAAAAAGGACTATAAACCGTCTTTTATCCTCCTTGCTCCATTGCCGGTCAAAAGGGGGAAACAATTTTGGATTCGGAATTTCCCAAACTGGCTCCACTTGATTATAGTGCTCGCTTACCATTTAATTTCATAGATGGAATCATCTTCAATCAAGTCAATCTCTAATGGGCTACAGCCAAATTTTTTCGCCGATTGATTTAAACTTTTCTTGATTGCATTAAAAGAATGAGTACCCTTTATTCCACTATTCAGCAATTCAGGCAATTCTTTAAAACCCCTTTTGCCTCCTTTAAGTGAAAAAAAATCCGCGTTAATGACTCTCATGTAATAATAGATGTATGGATTTCCTCCGTCTATTTTCTCACCTACAAATGGGAGTACTAATTTACCTGCTTTTGGATCGTAATTCTCGAGAGACTTTTCTGTCCAATATTCTAACTGAAGTATAAAACCCTCAAGAAGTTTGTTTCTAGGAGAATCTGACTTTTTGTTTTTGACAAATGCTATTATAAAAAGTAGTTGCACCCAAGAAATTTGAAACCCAAAATAATGAGTTAGATCAGGCAAAAAGTGGCTAGATACTCTTTTCAATCTATCCCCCTGATATGCATGCCTTAAATCGTAGCAGATATTGCTGATAAGATTCTCCCTATTTGGCTCATCAAAATCTAATTCCCAAAAGGCATAAAAAAGCTCATATACTGTTCTCAAATCTTCATAGGAACCCCAAAACTCAACTCCTAGGCCTCTTTTGGTTGGTATTAAATAAAACATATTTCTATACAATTAAAATCCGAGTGAACATAGTTTACTTTCTCAAATACTTATTTTCATCTTTTAATATAAAATAATGGAGGTGCTTTTTGAATCTCTCTGAAAGAATCTGAATAGGCAGTCCAAGTTTTACTAGCAGGCAAAGGTTACAAATCAATTCAAGCCTTTTGGAATAAACCCCTAATAGGCTGAGAGGGATTATTATAGGGTCATTATCCCTAGATTTCAAATTATAATGGGAAAAATGATTTCTTGTCTCTATTACTTTCCTCAGGAACAATTCTCTATTTGGAATCACCTCAGAAATAAAGCCATCTAAAATGACAAGCATTGATTCTAGTTTTTTCCACAACTCCCCCTTCTTTTTCCCATCTGTAGATTTTGGGTTGATTTCAACTTGTATCTCCAAAATTTTATAAAACATTTCCACTCCTTGAATTGCATTCATGAAAATTTCACGCTGATTGATAAGCGTTCTTTCTCCAGAAATTCTGTAGTATTCATTTATTGCTGTTTGATTCTCACCAAAAACTTTAAACCAATTTCCCAGAATACTGTCAGAGAAAGGTAAAATCACTTCCATATTCAAAAAAACATTCCTATGACTGAAAGAATCAAAATTCCATTTCAGTTTATTTTCATAAGTGTAAACCTCCTGAATTAAATAATCTCCAGTCTTAATCGTTGTTTCCACTACCCCGCATTCAAATCCAACAAAACATTTAAAAAGATGCTTTATCGCTTCCCTAAACTCAATTGCTTTATCCAAAGAAATTGTGGAATCGAACTTGAACGCAAGTCTAGGAATTGGATATAAAATCATCCTATTAACCTTTTGCAAAGAATACGATATTTCGTGACCCAAGTAGACTTCCAATTCATCAGAAATAAAAAGTGTGGTTTTTTCAGGCAAATCTATCTCTACAATATATTTTCCAAAAGTTTGGTTATCAGGCTTTTTAAATTCAATCGGAGTCAAGTTACTCCATTCATCTATAAATTGTTGTCTTATATAAAGAGCCTCGATTCTATTATCATTTCCCAATAAACGAACTCCCCTCACCAAAATTTTTCCGATTAAGCATACATAGGGTATCCCAGTACCCAATCGAAAATTTTCAAGCCGCAAATAAAATAATGAGAAGGGCTTTCCGTCGTCAAATTCACCAAAAAGACAATCTAAAGGATTATGAAAATTTAAATCATGGAACAATGGATCGAATGCACTTAAGTTTTCCCAGCATTCAACTTTTATTGGCTTTCCATTAACAACCGTGATCGTGCAGGGCGCTTTTTCTTCAGGATCACTAGGACTCCACACAAAGGCTCTCCATTTCTTATCCAGTTTTTCATAAGCCTTCGATAGATCAATATTTGAGCTCATTTTTTAAACTTCAGTCGATTGTAATTCATTAATAGATCCTCAAAGGTTTTTCCACTCATAATTTATATAAATCAAGCCCTCCCTTGAGTCTGAATAGGTAGGTGTAGTCAAAACGTTGGTCGAAACAAAGTGAATTGAGCAGAAGTATTTGAATTGGTGAATTCTACACTAATCACATCGCCTCTAAGAGAAGGTAATTGGCAAAACTTCGATTACGAACATTTTACATATAAAATTGAGCTATAACACCATCGATGAGATCATCATAACTTATAATTTCAAGGTCTCGATAATCACCAACAATATCTTTCCATTCATTTACACTAAAATTCCACCTCCGTCCCATTACAAGTATTCTTTTGGGATTATGAACTTTGATTTTATGTTTTTCCTCAACCCATTTTCGGTTGTTTGGATCTTCAAAATAAGTTCTATAGCTTCTTGTTTGGGAAATATAAGAATTAACCTCTGATGAAAATGTTTCGCGGTTACTCTTTCCCACAATAGAATTCCCTCTTAAATCAGGAAGTTTAAATTCAACGATATCTGAATAGCCATTTGGTCGTTCAATAAAAAAATCAGGAATAATTGGGTCTCTGTTTTCACTTTGCCATTCACACTTTATTTGTCCAAATACCTTTATCCCTAAAAAACCCATTGTTAAGATAAATTTATTTTCATCAGTATCTAAGAATTTGGTTATTTCAGGTTCTGAGGTCCCAGAATAACCTGTTAATTCTATGAAGCGATTTATTTGTGGAAGCTTACAATATTTAAAATCATCTTTATCTGGTAACGGGTATATGTAATGGGCATCATGCTCTATCAATTTTTCATTGTAAAAACCAAAATTAATCGAAAACGAGTCATGTTCATCATTAGAATCATCATATGTAACTGGAATCAAATCTAACCATTTTATATGCCTCGTTTTTAATCCTCTTTCGTCTGCATCAAAAAATAATCCATTAACAATTCTTGTAAATTGTCTCTCAGGAACCATAAAACCATTGCTATTGAAGCCCAAAAGACAATCTTGAGCTGCAAAATTCCAATTTAGGTCAATTAGCTTATCGAAACCTTTGTTTGATGGTAAGATGATATCCTCAGAGAAAGGAGTTAATGGAAGTTTAAATGAACCTGCAGTTCCGTCATATTTAAAGCCTACAATCTCATCGAAAAAATCTTTATCATCCAAAGTGTGATCGTTGATAATAAAGTTAACCATTTTCTCTTTTTTAAGTTGAGTAACTCTTTCTTTACCAGTATATTCGATTCCAATATGCTGTTTACCAAGATGAATAATAATTGTTTCAGGGTTTGATAAAAAACCTGTGTAAGTTTTTATCAAATCTGGCTTGTTTTTCAAATATTGATAAAGTGGAAACCAGTATCGTTTTCCTAATTCCCTAGTAAGAAACTCTACAATATCTTTGTAAGGCATTATTTTGTGTTCTTTTTCGTTCACTATTTTGTAAATAATTATATTAGGTAAAGCAATTATACCATTCCCCAGCTAGGGTTACTCAACCCATCATATAGACTGGCCGGAATTTGAAATTCATTCCAAACACCAATCCCAATTTACAATTTCCTCTCATATTACCCCGCATGCTGCCAGCAATAACTACTTCCTGTTGAGACTTTTCGGGAGCATCTAGAACCAGCTTTGGTAGTTGCTCTGCATTGCGATGAGCTGGTAGATGCTGCCGGTTTACTAGTACTTGGTGTTAACCTCAGACTATTTGTCTCAGTGGAAGAAGAATTTGCTGGTGTACTAGTACTCCCACCTCCTGGTTTGCAGACCAGACAGGCCGTGAGTTTTCTTTCTTTGGCTTCAGTCAGCGTTGCTTCCCATCCCGTTTGTGCATAGCGACAGGAGGACCGATGGTATTTGGCTCCTGTCTTGGTGACGAAGACTTTAGATTCTGTCTGTGCATGGACAGAAACAGTCCCTAGTAAGAACAGTAATAGAATAAAAACCCGAAATGCTGGAATCATTCGATTGGATAAAGATTGGCAATTGGGTGGTAGAGAGTTGGTTTCTCAAGAAAGGGAAAAATCTGGGACTAAAAAATACCCAGTACTGGGTATTTTTATGGGTAAAAGTGAAAAAAGTGAGGGAGAAGGTAGTAATTTTTAGATGGGAATGTATAAATTTTTATATGACTCGAGCGTTTTGGCTTTCCGGCCACCGCATCCCACATACCTTAATTACCTACTAAGAAACCAAAACCATTAAAAAGAGGGGTCAATATGCTCCGGAATCAGAACCCGAGGGGGGCAGCATGCTCCGGAATCCCGAAGGAAATCCCGCTTTGGGGGGTCAACATCCGCCGGAATGTCAGTCGAATCAAGCGCCTGAAGGCACTTTCTCCTTCCAAAATTATTCCGGTCTTAAGGGGTCAATATGCTCCGAAATATCCAGCTCAAAAGAAATCAGAAAAGATCCCGGAAAGGGTGGATCAGTATGCTCTGAAACAAGTGGGTCAGTTTACTCCGAAATGGGTGGGTAAGTATGGGGTGAGATTATCACTGATAAGTTGTTGTGAATTGCTTTCAAATTGGTACTTTCCTGTAGGAATCACAGCCCCGGCAAAATGGCTGGATCGGCCAAATAAGTTGTGAATTGCTTTCAAATTGGTACTTTCCTGTAGGAATCACAGCAATACGCTAGGCTGGAAGATCACCCCGATCGTTGTGAATTGCTTTCAAATTGGTACTTTCCTGTAGGAATCACAGCAGAGTCATTTCCTTCAGCAAGACAGCTGTGGTTGTGAATTGCTTTCAAATTGGTACTTTCCTGTAGGAATCACAGCAATGCCACCTTTTGGGAATTCGTCCAGTCAGTTGTGAATTGCTTTCAAATTGGTACTTTCCTGTAGGAATCACAGCCAAACTGTAATTGGGTCAGTACCGGAAATGGTTGTGAATTGCTTTCAAATTGGTACTTTCCTGTAGGAATCACAGCAACGATTCCATTTTTAGGAGTACCATCAGGGTTGTGAATTGCTTTCAAATTGGTACTTTCCTGTAGGAATCACAGCCTGGGCGGACTCGACCACCTAGCCCTGACTGTTGTGAATTGCTTTCAAATTGGTACTTTCCTGTAGGAATCACAGCTCGAGCCACTTGGAGACTTTGACAGACCACGTTGTGAATTGCTTTCAAATTGGTACTTTCCTGTAGGAATCACAGCGGAAGCAACTTCGCTTCGGTATTCATTTTTGTTGTGAATTGCTTTCAAATTGGTACTTTCCTGTAGGAATCACAGCCGGAGGAGAGACTCACCCTACTGAAGAAGGGTTGTGAATTGCTTTCAAATTGGTACTTTCCTGTAGGAATCACAGCTGCATCGGGATTTTGAAGAGTTTGAGGCAGTTGTGAATTGCTTTCAAATTGGTACTTTCCTGTAGGAATCACAGCCACCATGCTATCTGATCTCAAAGCCAAACGTTGTGAATTGCTTTCAAATTGGTACTTTCCTGTAGGAATCACAGCTCGGAAAAGCATCAATCAGCGATGCACCGTGTTGTGAATTGCTTTCAAATTGGTACTTTCCTGTAGGAATCACAGCCAGGAGGATAGCCACCCGCTTATCGAAGATGTTGTGAATTGCTTTCAAATTGGTACTTTCCTGTAGGAATCACAGCACGGTCTGGGAAGATTCTATCTCAATTCTTGTTGTGAATTGCTTTCAAATTGGTACTTTCCTGTAGGAATCACAGCCAACTCTTTTTCCTCCCTTACCAGTAGTTTGTTGTGAATTGCTTTCAAATTGGTACTTTCCTGTAGGAATCACAGCATAAAATTAAATTAGTAATACCTCTTTTGTGTTGTGAATTGCTTTCAAATTGGTACTTTCCTGTAGGAATCACAGCTCGATTCCAAGTGATATTCCCCTCCCAGTCGTTGTGAATTGCTTTCAAATTGGTACTTTCCTGTAGGAATCACAGCCGGTCCGACTGACCGATCGACTCCACTCCGGTTGTGAATTGCTTTCAAATTGGTACTTTCCTGTAGGAATCACAGCCTGTTGCTTTTATTTGATAATCAATGGGTAGTTGTGAATTGCTTTCAAATTGGTACTTTCCTGTAGGAATCACAGCTAGAACAAGGTGTGATGAAACTCTATCTAGTTGTGAATTGCTTTCAAATTGGTACTTTCCTGTAGGAATCACAGCATGGCATTCCCAGAGCCATCTATGTACCCGTTGTGAATTGCTTTCAAATTGGTACTTTCCTGTAGGAATCACAGCTCGCTGATGGAAAATTTGTTCGGTGGATTGGTTGTGAATTGCTTTCAAATTGGTACTTTCCTGTAGGAATCACAGCTCAAGTTGATTTGGATCCGTGCTGACGAAGGTTGTGAATTGCTTTCAAATTGGTACTTTCCTGTAGGAATCACAGCCTGATCGTTGTAAGCATCCTTGCCTTTGCCGTTGTGAATTGCTTTCAAATTGGTACTTTCCTGTAGGAATCACAGCAGTGTTTTATACTTTCTACTTCCGCTTTCCGTTGTGAATTGCTTTCAAATTGGTACTTTCCTGTAGGAATCACAGCGCTACCAAAAGAATCCCGTCAGCATGTTTTGTTGTGAATTGCTTTCAAATTGGTACTTTCCTGTAGGAATCACAGCCAGGTGATCCAGAGTTGATGGTCGTCGCTTGTTGTGAATTGCTTTCAAATTGGTACTTTCCTGTAGGAATCACAGCTGGTGGTTCACCCTACCGGCACCGCAGTCTGTTGTGAATTGCTTTCAAATTGGTACTTTCCTGTAGGAATCACAGCAGCCAAGAAGAGCGAGCAGTAGAGCACTAGTTGTGAATTGCTTTCAAATTGGTACTTTCCTGTAGGAATCACAGCGAAACTCCAGCAGCCATTGCAGCAAATCCAGTTGTGAATTGCTTTCAAATTGGTACTTTCCTGTAGGAATCACAGCCACACGCTGAACTTTTAAAGATCCAGCTGGTTGTGAATTGCTTTCAAATTGGTACTTTCCTGTAGGAATCACAGCAATACGTGAATTTTGGGCGAAGTGACAGGAGTTGTGAATTGCTTTCAAATTGGTACTTTCCTGTAGGAATCACAGCAGCGCCAGATTGAGGAAGCAGGAGAGGACAGTTGTGAATTGCTTTCAAATTGGTACTTTCCTGTAGGAATCACAGCTTATAATTTGCCATATTTATATATATTAAGTTGTGAATTGCTTTCAAATTGGTACTTTCCTGTAGGAATCACAGCCTTGGAATCGAGACTTTGAATTCAACTACAGTTGTGAATTGCTTTCAAATTGGTACTTTCCTGTAGGAATCACAGCTCTTGAACAGGAATGCTGCTTGGAGTCTATGTTGTGAATTGCTTTCAAATTGGTACTTTCCTGTAGGAATCACAGCGCTTCAACCAATGTAAAAAAGGTCAGGGGAGTTGTGAATTGCTTTCAAATTGGTACTTTCCTGTAGGAATCACAGCCCAGACGTTATTTTGAACTGCCAATCGCTCGTTGTGAATTGCTTTCAAATTGGTACTTTCCTGTAGGAATCACAGCAATCGCTCAAAAAGTGACGTAAAAGCGTGGGTTGTGAATTGCTTTCAAATTGGTACTTTCCTGTAGGAATCACAGCCTGGCAAATTTTCTTTCTATAGTTTGACAGTTGTGAATTGCTTTCAAATTGGTACTTTCCTGTAGGAATCACAGCTCTGGCAAATTTTCTTTCTATAGTTTGACAGTTGTGAATTGCTTTCAAATTGGTACTTTCCTGTAGGAATCACAGCCACAGGGAACACGAACAGACAAAGAATTAAGTTGTGAATTGCTTTCAAATTGGTACTTTCCTGTAGGAATCACAGCATCTCCGAAATAGATCTCCTGAGCAGCTCTGTTGTGAATTGCTTTCAAATTGGTACTTTCCTGTAGGAATCACAGCTACTGCCAAAGGCGGCGTCAACTGGGTCAAGTTGTGAATTGCTTTCAAATTGGTACTTTCCTGTAGGAATCACAGCTGGCTGCTTTAGCGAAAGATCCCAAACGTGGTTGTGAATTGCTTTCAAATTGGTACTTTCCTGTAGGAATCACAGCTTCATCTCGGATTTTTCGGGCTTTCCTTCGGTTGTGAATTGCTTTCAAATTGGTACTTTCCTGTAGGAATCACAGCCTTTGGTCAGCAGGATAAATACCCCCAGCAGTTGTGAATTGCTTTCAAATTGGTACTTTCCTGTAGGAATCACAGCGTAAAGGCGAAATTAAGGAGATTCATTTCGTTGTGAATTGCTTTCAAATTGGTACTTTCCTGTAGGAATCACAGCATTTGTCTGAATAAAGCTGTGATAGGTTTAGTTGTGAATTGCTTTCAAATTGGTACTTTCCTGTAGGAATCACAGCATTTGCCTTTCATGACTTCATTCTTGCAGAGTTGTGAATTGCTTTCAAATTGGTACTTTCCTGTAGGAATCACAGCGGAGATCAATGAAGTTATGGGATGGGATAAGTTGTGAATTGCTTTCAAATTGGTACTTTCCTGTAGGAATCACAGCAGATTTCCCTATGCCCACGGATCCTAACCCGTTGTGAATTGCTTTCAAATTGGTACTTTCCTGTAGGAATCACAGCCATGACAATACACCTCAACCACTCTCAACTGTTGTGAATTGCTTTCAAATTGGTACTTTCCTGTAGGAATCACAGCAGGGTTAGGAAGAAAGGCTCCAAGACTTCCGTTGTGAATTGCTTTCAAATTGGTACTTTCCTGTAGGAATCACAGCCCGACCTGGTAGCTGTGACCCTCGTAGTGTGTTGTGAATTGCTTTCAAATTGGTACTTTCCTGTAGGAATCACAGC
>VFQM010002663.1_pt1 | contig 12664 bp, 9 predicted proteins | sample 3512391 | NCBI WGS metagenome assembly VFQM01 (sample SAMN10412369, study PRJNA504923) | tailings metagenome | isolation source: Replicate 1 from Balatoc abandoned mine | place: Philippines
CATCGCTCTCCGACACGGTCCACACCAGCGAGCAGCGGTGGGTGCCGTCGGCATCATCGTTGAGGGGGAGCAGGGCGAAGGGCCCGGCGGGGTAGAAGATTTCCCAGGCGACATTGCCGTGCGGCTTTTCATGGGTGAGGCCGCAGATGATCGCGCGGTGCTGGTAATCCCACTTGGCGATCGAGATCGCGGCCGCATCGCGGGTCGGCGACTGGCGGCCTTCGGCGGCGACCATCAGCCGGCCCTTGAGCTTGCGCCCGTCGGCCAGCACCGCGGCCACGCCATATTCGCTGCGCTGGCGCTCGGTGACGTTGGCCTTGGCGATCCAGTTGACCAGCGGCTCCTTGGCGGCGGCCTCGAACAGCGCGAGGCGCAGACGGCGGTTGGGGAACATCCGCCCCAAGGTGCCGTCACCCTCGCCGGGGACGAAATCGAGGCGGCCGGGCTTCTGCTGGTCGGTCACGGCGATCGAGGCGATATCGCAGGCGAATTGCTCCAGCCCATCGGCGATCCCGATATTCTCGAACAGGTGCCAGCTTGCGGTCGAGATCGCGGTGGCGCGGTCGTCGAAACCCTCGGCGGTGAGTTCGGCCGGATCGGCGCGGTCGATGACATGGCTCGAGAGGCCCTTCTTCGCCGCCGCCAGTGCCAGCGTCATGCCGACAAGGCCGCCGCCGAGGATCACCAGATCGCGGGTATCGTTGGTTTCAGATGTCACGCGCGCCGGCTCCGATTGCGAATTCGTCGGCGCAAGCCTAGATGCTTGCCCGTGTCCCGCGCAAGAAACTTCCCGCACCCCTTCCGTCAAATGCTTGCATGGGTGCTTGCGCTCCTCGCAAGCATGGCCGCGGCGGGCGGCGCTCAGGCCCAGACCGGCCCGCGCGCCCCGCTGATCGGCTCGGACAAGATCGCGGTCACGCTCCATGCCGAGGGCGCGCCGGTCGAGGGCAGGGAATGGCTGCTCGCGCTGCGCTTCATCCCGAGCGCGCCGGAATGGCACGGCTATTGGGCGAACCCGGGCGATGCGGGCAAGGGGATGGACCTGAAGCTCGATCTGCCCCCCGACTGGGAAGTGGGCGAGGCGCGCTATCCGGTGCCGCGCCGGCTGCTGCTCGCCGGCCTGATGAACCATATCTACGAAGGGCCTTACACCGTGCTGGTGCCGGTCACGCCGGGGCCGAGCGCAAAGGATTTTGCCGGGCCGCTGCGGGGCTCGGTCGATTACCTCGCCTGCACCGACAAGATCTGCGTGCCGCAGTCGGCGCGCCTTGCCGCACAGGCAGGCGGCGATTTTGCGCGGTGGCGGGCAGAGGCCGCGCCGCTGCTCGATGCGAAGGCGACCTTCGCGATTTCGGGCCAGACCCTGCGTGTGGCGATCCCCGTCCCGTCGGGAATGGCGCTCGCCGATCCCCATGTCTTCGTCGCCAACGAGCGGCTGGTCGCCTATGCCGCAGACCAGACCTTCCGGCGCAAGGGCGACCTGCTGATCGCCGAGATTCCGCTCGACCGCTACGGGACGGGCAAGGCCGGGGCGCTGTCGGGCATCCTTGCCTTCGGAGACGGAAGCGGGGTGCGCTTCACCGCTGCACGCGGCGCTGTCCCCGCCGGCGGCGAGCTGGTTGCCGGTCCCGCCCGGTCCTCCGCGCCGATGCTGTGGACGCTGGTCCTCGGCGCGCTGGCGGGGGGCTTGCTGCTCAATATCATGCCCTGCGTCTTCCCGATCCTGAGCCTCAAGGCGATCGCGCTTGCCCGCGCCGGCGAGAGCGAGGCCAAGGCCCGCGCCGAGGGGCTGGCCTATACGGCGGGCGTGGTGCTGGCCTGCCTTGCCCTCGGCGGACTGCTGCTGGCGCTGCGCGCAGCCGGAGAGCAGGTCGGCTGGGCGTTCCAGTTGCAGGAGCCGGGCGTCGTCGTCGCCCTGCTGGTGCTGGCCGCCGCGATCACCGCGAATTTCGCCGGAATGTTCGATCTGCCCGCGATCTCGGTCAGGCTGGGCGGCGAGAAGGCCGGCGCCTTTGCCACGGGGCTGCTCGCGGCCTTCGTGGCGACGCCCTGCACCGGCCCCTTCATGGCGGCGGCGCTGGGCGCTGCGCTGCTGCTGCCGGTGCCGCAGGCGCTGCTGCTGTTCGCCTGCCTTGGGCTGGGGCTGGCGCTGCCGTTCCTGTTGCTCGGCTTCGTGCCGCCCTTGCGGCGGATGTTGCCGCGGCCGGGGCCGTGGATGGAGCGGTTCCGGCGGATCATGGCCGTGCCGATGGGCCTCACCGCGCTCGCGCTGGTGTGGCTGACGGTGCAGCTTGGCGGGCGGCCCTTCGGCCTCGTCGCGCTGCTGCTGGTGGCAGGCGTGCTGGCGGGGCTGTTCGTGGTCGGCAAGCTGCAACGCGCCGGCAAGATGGCCTGGCCCGCCTTCGGCCTTGTCGCGGCGCCCTTCGCGGCCTTTGCCCTGATCGCTCTGCCCAACCTCTACGAGGCCAAGGCGACGCGCGCGCAGGAGAGCATTCTTGCCAGCCGGCCCTTCAGCGCCGATGCGCTCGCCGCCGCAAGGGCGAGTGGCAAGCCGGTGTTCCTCTATTTCACCGCCGACTGGTGCGTGACCTGCAAGGTCAACGAGGCCGCCGCGATCGAGCGCGAGAGCACCCGGGCGGCCTTCGAGGCAGCGGGCGTCGAGGTGCTGGTGGGTGACTGGACCGCGCGCGATGCGGCGATCACGCAGTTCCTGACCGAGCAGGGCGCGGCGGGCGTGCCGCTTTACCTGTGGTATGCGCCGGGTGCCGCTAAGCCGGAGCAATTGCCGCAGGTGCTGACGCCCGAGCTTCTGGCGAGCCGGGCGTCCCGCTCCCCCGGCAGGCCGTAACCAGCGCCATCGGCAGCGGGCTCGGGTTGAGCCGCAGGAGCCCTGCGCCGGGCACTGTCACCGTCGCCTCGCGCTGGGGCTTGAGCGCCTGCCACTCGCGCGCGCTGGCGGGCACATCGCCCTGCCACAGGCTCTGGCCCTTCACATTGGCCGCATCGACCGGGAAGCGCCCGATCCAGCCATTGCCGATCAGCGCCAGCAATGCGCTCGCGCCCTCGTCGGCGGGGGACTGGCGGGTGATCCGGATGCGGGCGGCGGGGCTGGCGGGTTCAAGGCACTCGATCGCCAGCATCACCGGCTGGCCCGGCACGCCGTAGACGAGGCGCAAGGGGTTCGCCGTGCTTGCCCAGACCGCGCCCTTCACGTCGGGCGAGGGCAGCGGCTTGGACGGCCCGCCCTCGGGCGCGAGCAGCGATACCCGCGCCACAGCGCTGTCGGTCGGCGGCGGCTTGCACCCCGCCAGACCCGTCGCTGCCAGCAGCAGAAGTCCGAGCGCGCTCCTCATCGGTCGCGGATGAAGGCGCGGATATCGGCCGAGAGCTTCGCCCGGTCCTCCTCGCGCACATACATCATGTGCCCCGCGCCGTAATATTTCCATGTGATGCGGTCCTGCGGGATTCCGGTGCGCTTGAGCGAATATTCCGCGCCGAAGAAGGGCGTGGCGAAGTCGTAATAGCCCTGCGCGTTGAACAGCCGCAAACCGCTGTTCTGGCGCATCGCCTGCCCGATCAGCGGCGCGACATTGAGATAGGCGCTGCGCCCGCCGCCGCCAAGCGACCAGTCCCAGTAGCGCCCCGGTTCGCGCCCGATCGACTGGTATTCGCGGTCGGTGCGATAGCCCAGCGTCTCGCGCGCCCAGGTGTTGATCGCGGCGGTGTAGCCGGCGTCGATGCCATAGAAGCTCGGATCATCGTCGGGCGTTTCGCCGGCATTGTCGTAGTCCTTGCCGGTGTAGCGCGCATCGAGCCGCCCGATGGTCTGCCCGCGGTCGCGCAGCAGCTCCTTGTAGAACCGCTGGTCGGTGACGCGCAGATTGGCCGCTTCGAGATAGGTTTCCGACAGGCCGGTGAGGCGCGAGAGTTCCTTGCGAACGGCGGCGCGCTCGTTGGCGGGCAGGTCCTCGCCCTTGAGCAGCGCCGTGGCAAACGGCCCGATGGCAAAGCGGCGCGCTTCCTCGACGATCGCCTCGACCGATGCCGCCTCGGCCTTGCCGTGGTAGAAGGCGGCCGCGGCCATGTTCGGCAGGGTGACGATATAGGCCATCTCGTTCCCCGGCGTCGGCTCGCGTCCGGCAAAGTCGAGGATGGTCGAGATCAGGATCAGCCCGTTGAGGCCGACGTCGTTATAGGTCGAGCCTTCCAGCTCGTCTGCCACCATCGCGGTGCGGGTGGTGCCATAGCTCTCGCCGCCGAGATATTTGGGGCTCGACCAGCGGCCATTGTCGTTGATCCAGCGGCGGATGACCTGCGCGACGGCGCGCCCGTCCTGCCTCAGGCCGTAATACTTCTTCGGGTCGGTGCCCGGGGTGAGGTGGCTGAAGCCGGTGCCGGGCGGGTCAATGAAGACGAGATCGGCGACATCGAGCAGGCTGTCGGGATTGTCGAGCAGCGGATAGGGCGGCGCGCCGTCGTCGCGGGCATCGCCGGGGATCGCGACGCGCTTCGGCCCGAAGGCGCCCATCTGGAGCCACACCGAGCCCGAACCCGGTCCGCCGTTGTAGATGAAGAACACCGGGCGCGAGGCGTCGACCGGGGTCTTCACATAGGAGGTGGTGACGATCACGGCCTCGGCCTTGCCGTCATCGCCGGTCAGGATCGTGTCGCCGATGGTCGCCTTGTAGGCGATCCGCTGCCCGCCGAAGGTGCCGGCCAGATCGCGGCTGCGGACCTGCGCGACCGGGGCTGCCGCAGCGGGCTTGGCGGCCTCCGCCTTGGGCGCGTCCTGCGCGAGGGTGGGAACGGTGAGGGCGAGGGTGCCGGCTGCGGCCAGCAGGCCAAGGAATCGGGCGTTCATGGGCGAGGGGAGTGGCAGGGATGCAAGGCCCGTTCAAGGGGCGCGGCTAAGGCTTCCCACCCATCTTCTTGTAGCGCGTCTTGCCGTAGCGTGTCTTCCTCGTCCCGGGCTTGCCCTCGTTCGAGCGGCCCACAATCGGCGCGCGTTTCTGGTCGTCCGGCAATCCGAGCTCGTCCGCCTCGAGCCTGCGGATTTCGTCGCGCAGGCGTCCGGCCTCTTCGAACTCCAGATTGGCCGCCGCATCGCGCATCCGCTTCTCGAGGTCCTCGATGTAGGAGCGCAGGTTGTGCCCGACGAGGTTGTTGCGTTCCTCGTCGCCGGTGTCGACCAGCACCGAATCCTGCGCCGCCGTATGTGCGACGATGTCGTGGATGTTGCGCTTGATGGTCTGCGGCGTGATGCCGTGTTCCTCGTTATAGGCCTGCTGCTTGGCGCGGCGGCGGTCGGTTTCGGCGAGCGCACGCTCCATGCTGCCCGTCATGCGGTCGGCATAGAGGATCACGCGGCCATCGACATTGCGCGCGGCGCGGCCGATGGTCTGGATCAGCGAGGTCTCGGAGCGCAGGAAACCTTCCTTGTCGGCATCGAGGATGCACACCAGCCCGCATTCGGGAATGTCGAGACCTTCGCGCAGCAGGTTGATGCCGACCAGCACATCATATACCCCGAGGCGCAGGTCGCGGATCAGCTCGATGCGCTCCAGCGTCTCGACGTCGGAGTGCATGTAGCGCACCCTGACGCCCGCCTCGTGAATGAATTCCGTGAGATCCTCGGCCATGCGTTTGGTGAGTGTGGTGACCAGCGTGCGGTAGCCCTTGGCCGCCGTCGCCTTGCACTCGGCGATGCAGTCCTGCACCTGATCCTCCACCGGGCGAATCTCGACCGGCGGATCGATCAGGCCCGTCGGGCGGATAACCTGCTCGGCAAAGACCCCGCCGGTCTGCTCCATTTCCCAGCTACCGGGCGTCGCCGAGACCGCGAAGGTCTGCGGGCGCATCGCGTCCCACTCGTTGAACCGCAAGGGCCGGTTGTCGATGCAGGAGGGCAGGCGGAAGCCATATTCGGCGAGCGTCAGCTTGCGGCGGTGGTCCCCCTTCGCCATCGCGCCGATCTGCGGCACGGTCTGGTGGCTTTCGTCGACGAACAGCAGCGCGTTTTCGGGGAGGTATTCGAACAGGGTCGGCGGCGGCTCGCCCGGCAGGCGGCCGGTGAGGAAGCGGGAATAGTTCTCGATCCCCGCGCATGAGCCCGTCGCGGCGATCATCTCGAGGTCGAAATTGGTGCGCTGCTCCAATCGCTGGCGTTCCAGCAGCTTGCCTTCCGCCTCCAGCTCCTTGAGCCGTTCTTCCAGCTCGAATTTGATCGCGGCGGCGGCCTGCTTCATCGTCGGGCCGGGCGTCACATAGTGCGAATTGGCATAGACCCGCACCTTCTCCAGCGCCGCCCCCTTGGTGCCGGTGAGGGGGTCGAATTCGCTGATGGCCTCGATCTCGTCGCCGAAGAAGCTGACGCGCCAGGCCATGTCCTCGTAGTGCGAGGGGAAGATTTCGAGGCTGTCGCCGCGCACCCGGAAACAGCCGCGGGTGAAGGCGGCATCGTTGCGCTTGTATTGCAGGGCGACGAGCTTCCTGATCAGCTCGCGCTGGTCGACCATCTCGCCCACCTTGATGTCGAAGATCATTGCCGAATAGGTCTCGACCGAGCCGATGCCGTAGAGGCACGAGACCGAGGCGACGATGATCACGTCGTCGCGTTCCAGCAGCGCGCGCGTGGCCGAGTGGCGCATCCGGTCGATCGCCTCGTTCACCGAGCTTTCCTTCTCGATGTAGGTGTCCGACCGGGGCACGTAGGCTTCGGGCTGGTAGTAGTCGTAATAGGAGACGAAATACTCGACCGCGTTGTCGGGGAAGAAGCTCTTGAACTCGCCGTAAAGCTGGGCGGCGAGGATCTTGTTGGGGGCAAGGATCAGGGCCGGGCGCTGGAGCGTCTCGATCACCTTGGCCATGGTGAAGGTCTTGCCCGAGCCGGTGACGCCGAGCAGCACCTGCGTCTTCTCGCCTGCGAGCGCGCTTTGCGTCAGTTCGGCGATCGCGGTCGGCTGGTCGCCTGCCGGTTCGTAGTCCGAGACCAGCTTGAACGGGATGCCGCCCATCGACTTGTCGGGGCGATTGGGGCGGTGCGGGACGAAGTCGGCGCCCGTTTCGGGCTCGTCCAGTCCGCGGCGGATCACGAGTTCGGCCATCGCCTCCTGTATGGCGACAAAGCGGGCCCGTGCAAGGTAGGGCAGGGGTGTGCGGGGCGCTTTTCGCCGGCACCCTTTGGCGCGAGGATCGTTATCCCCTGCGACCGATCAGGAGATTGAGACCATGAAGCCCGTTTTCCTCGCCACCCTCGCTGCTGCTGCCGCCATGCTGGCAGGCTGTTCCGGCAAGGGAGAGGGCGAGGCCGACAAGACCGGGGCGGGCGCTCCGGCCAGCGTGGCGGAGGCGGCCCGGCAGGCCGGAAAGGCAGGGCTGAAGCCGCAGCCGGGCCTCTACAGGACGACCATCACCATGACCGGCATTGAAATTCCCGGTCTCGGGCCGGAGATGGAAGGCCACGGCGCCGGGCTGGCGCGCACGCTCGAGAGCTGTCTCACCAAGGCCGAGGTCGACAAGGGCTTCGAGGCGCTGCTCACCCGCGGGCAGGACGGCACCTGCCGCTTCGAGAGCTTCGCGCTCAAGGAGGGCGCGCTCGATGCGGTGATGCTGTGCGAGGCGCAAGGGGCGAGCACCCGCACCGAGATGGAGGGCACGCTTGCCGCCACCCGCGCCGAAGTCACCGCCAGCACCCGCCTCGGCTTCGGCGGCGGCGTGGAGGGGACGATGAATGTCGCCACCCGCCACGAGCGGATCGGAGACTGCCCGGCGGGCTAGGGCGCGTGACAGCACGGTTACAATTGTTGCACTTCAGGGAACATTCATCCAATCCGTGGCTTGAGGTTCCCGATGCCGCAGATCTCCTTCCGCCCTGCTCTTGCCCGCTGGCCCGCCCCGATCAGGGCGGCGGCCAGCGCAGCCGGCGCGCGCACGCACCGGGCCTATGCGGCGAGCGCGCTGGGCCGCCGGGTCGCGTTGGCGCGGGAGGCTTGTCCGGAGGAATACCAGAGCGGCAAGCCCCGCCTCGTGCGTCTGCTGGGCGAGGCGCAGGTGCTGCTCGAACCGGTCCGTCGCCGCCGCCGCAAGCTGGCGATCGCGCCGACCGCCAACCCGCAACTGGTGATGCTGCTCCCCGGCTTCGGCGCGCACCCGATGCGGATGCGCTATCTGGCGCGTCATCTCGAGGATGCCGGCCACATCGCCAAGCGCTGGGGTCTGGGCTTCAACTGGGGGCCGACCGAACAGAACTTCGACGCGGTCGAGGCGCGGCTGCTGGAGCTCCACGCCCGCCACGGGCGCAAGGTGGTGCTGATCGGCTGGAGCCTCGGCGGGCTCTATGCGCGCGAGATCGCCAAGCGCCAGCCGCAGGCGGTGGCGAAGGTCGTCACCATGGGCTCGCCCTTCAGCGGCTCCCCGCGCGCGAACAATGTGTGGCGGGCCTACCAGTTCATCACCGGCCATTCGGTCGATGCGCCGCCGGTCGCCGCCGAGCTCACCGTCAAGCCGCCGGTCGAGACGGTCGCGCTGTGGAGCGCCAATGACGGGGTGATCGCCCCGCGCTGCGCCGCCGGCCGCCCGGGCGAGCGCGACCGCGCGGTGCCTGTGCGCTGCACCCACATGGGCTTCACCTATGACCCGCAGGTGGTCCAGACACTGCTCGCCGAGCTGGAAAACACCCGCGGCTGACCGCGCCCCGCAGTTTTCCTGCGCGCCGCGCGATGGCGGCTTTCCGCTCGCAAGAAGGCCCTGCCGGATTGTTGCACCGCACCTGGAACCATGCGGGCGTCGCGGTCGAGGCGCAGATCGCCGCAAGCCGGAGGCAGCAGCAGGGCCAGTCGCTCCGGTAGTCGGGCAGACAGGTCAGGCGCTTTGCGCTTGCCCGGCCCTCGGGCTAGGGCGGCAGGCCGAGCCTCGCGGAGACAAGGAAGACCCGATGACCTATTGTGTTGGCATGGTGCTCGACAAGGGCCTCGTCCTGATGAGCGACACGCGCACCAATTCGGGCGTCGACAATATCTCGACCTTCCGCAAGCTGTTCCACTGGAGCGTGCCGGGCGAGCGCATGATCGCGGTAATGACGGCGGGCAACCTTGCCACCACCCAGGCGGTGGTCAACCGGCTCGAGGAGCGCACCAGGCCTCCCTCCGGGCGCGAGAACTGCCTGCTCGAGGGCGCGACCATGTTCCAGGTCGCCACCGAGATCGGGCGCCTGCTGCGCTCGACCATCGACGAGGTGCAGCGCGCCAACGGCGACAACGGCAAGGGGCGCTTCACCGCGACGATGATCGTCGCCGGGCAGATCCGCGGGATGCAGCCGCGGCTGTTCATGATCTATCCGGAAGGCAATTTCATCGAGGCGAGCTGGGACACGCCCTTCTTCCAGATCGGCGAGACCAAGTATGGCCGCCCGATCCTGATCCGCGGCTATGACCGGGCGATGAGTTTCGAGGATGCGGTCAAGCTGCTGATGGTAAGCTTCGACTCGACCCTCAAGGCTAACCTGTCGGTCGGCCTGCCGCTCGACCTGCTGGTGATGGCGAAAGACGACTTCAAACCCCTGCACGAACACCGCGTGACCGCAGAGGACGAGTATTTCGATGCGATTTCATCGGGTTGGGGCAATGCCCTGCGCGCCGCATTCCATTCGCTGCCGCCCTACAGGTTCAGCGATGACCCGTAAGGGATGAGCCGGATCTGTCTCCGATCCGGACATAAAAAATCGTTGATTTTCAAGGCGGTCATAGTGTCCGGGTATGGTAAATCCTCCGGAACGGGGCCGCTCCTGCGTGAATCCCATAAAGGGTTAGCGCAGACATCCTCACATGACACGCAAAGCCTCTCTCCACTTCATCGACTCGTGCAGCCGCCAACGTGCCGAACTGGCCCGTGTGGGCTTTGCCCTCGGCCACCACTGCGAGGTCTATGGCGACCTTTCCGAACTGGCGGTGCACCCGCCGCGGGACGGCATCATCGTGGCGCGCGACACGGCCGAGGAAGGCGGGGTGGGCATGATCCTCGACCGTCTGGGCCGGCTCGGCATCTGGCTCCCGCTGATCGCGGTGGATGTGCAGCCGCGGCCGGGCCGCATCGTCGAGGCGATCAAGGCCGGCGCGCTGGATTATCTCGCGCTCCCGCTCGATCCCGAACGCTTCACCCGCTGCCTCTTGCGGATCGAGAAGGAGGCCGAGCAGTTCGGCGCCGCCCGCCGCCGCATGATCGAGGCACGTGACCGCATCTCGACCCTCTCGACCCGCGAGCGCGAGGTGCTCGACTGGCTGGCCGAGGGCAGCAGCAACAAGGCGATCGCCCGCGAGCTCGACATCAGTCCGCGCACGGTCGAGATTCACCGTGCCAACATGATGACCAAGCTCGGCGCACGCCACGCGGCCGAAGCGGTCCGGCTGAAGCTCGAGGCAAAGCTCGAAACCCGCCTGCGCGCCTGACATGTCCCGATAGAAGGCAAGCAGTCACCCCCAGGCGGCCCGGGTCCACACACCCCCCTTTCCCGGGCCGCCGACTTTTCCCCGAGCGGGCAAGCCCTGCCTCCGCGCAAGCCGCGCCCCGCCGGCGACGAGCCCGTTGCGGCGCCATCTTCAGGAAATGGAGCAGGAAGCCCGGTGGTGGCCCTTTCGGGTTGCCTGACGGCAGGAGGGCGTTTGCGGTGTCGCTGTGCAGGCGTGCCGGCCGACCCGCCGGATCAGCGGCAGAATTTCGCGCCGACGCCTTCGAGATGGAAGTGATCCTGATGCGCGGCGTTGTATTCCGGGCCGAGCACGGTCCCGAAACGCTTGCAGGCGCTCTGGTGGACGACCCGCAGGAATTGCCGCGTCTCTGCGTCGCCGCCCTGCCAGTCGCGCCTGAGCACGATGCGTCGCCCGTCAGCCAGAACAAAGGCCGAGACATCGATAGCCCCGGCCCGGGCATGGGCCGAGCGCCGCTCGGAACCGGCGACATTGCGGCAGGCATAGGAGCCCATCGTCTCGATCCGCGCCACCGGGCTGCCGAGGATCTGGCGCGCGGCGCGGTCGACGCCGAAACGCGCCCAGTCGCCGAAAGCTTTGGCCACGCTGCATTGCACCGGCCCGAGATTGGCGATGCCGAGCGGCGCGCGGTCGCCCGCCAGCGCCATAAGTTGCACCGTGCCGAGCTGGTTGCACCCCGGCGCGGCATAGGTGTCGGGCACGGGATCGAACCGCGCGCCGCTCGCGCCAAGATCGGCGATGCAGCGCGCATCTTCCGGGCGCGGGGCGTAGCTCTGCGGGGCGGACGCGACGGGCTGGGCCGGACGTGCCGCGCCGCGTGTGGCTGTGCTGCTCCCGGGCACGAGCGAACCGCAGCCGGCCAGCATCAGCGCCGCCGCCAGCAAACCCGCTCTGCCAAGAAGTCCTGCCTGTCGCATCACCGGCGACTATTGCGCGCTCATGGTTAACGCAGCGTCAACAACCTGCGACAGGAACGCGCCTCAAGGCCGGCCGGCGAAGCCCGCAACAGGCGCGGTCCCGTAAGCCTGCGGTCAGGCTGCGCCAACCGGGCGCCCGGTGAGGCGGCTCACCACCACGATCGCCAGCAGCGCGGCGACAAAGCCCGGCACGATCTCGTAAAGCCCCGGACCGCCGCCAAGCGCGGCGGGCAGGGCCTCGTTCCAGCCGAGCGCGATCCATCCCGCGACCACGCCTGCGCCCGTCACCAGCCCGGCGACCGCGCCTGCGCCGGTCATCCGGTCCCAGGTCAGCGCCAGCAGGATCAGCGGCCCGAAGGCAGCGCCGAAGCCCGCCCATGCGTTGGCGACGAGGCCGAGCACCTCGCTCTGCGGATCGGCGGCGATCACCAGCGCGGCGGCTGCGACCAGTGCGACCGAGAGGCGGCCGATATTCACCGCCTCGCGCTCGGTCGCGTTGCGGCGCAGGAACAGCCGGTAGAAATCCTCGGTCAGCGAGGAGGAGGAGACGAGGAGCTGCGAGGAGATCGTGCTCATGATCGCGGCCAGCAGCGCGGCATAGAGGAAGCCGGTCACCGCCGGGTGGAACAGCAGATTGGCGAGCAGGATGAAGATCGTCTCGGGGTCCTCGACCACCAGCCCGCTCGCCTCGGCATAGGCCCGCCCGACAAGGCCGACCGCCACCGCGCCGGTCAGCGAGATCACCATCCAGATCATGCAGATCCAGCCCGCCAGCGGCACGTTCTCGACCTTGTCGATCGCCATGAAGCGCACGATGATATGCGGCTGGCCGAAATAGCCGAGGCCCCAGGTCACTGCGCTGACGATGCCGATGAAAGTCGCTCCCTGCGTCAGGCTGAGGAAGCCCTCCTGCGGGACCGAAGCGATGCTCGCGCCGGTGTCGGCGGAGAACAGGATCACCAGCGGCATAACCACCAGCGCGGCCATCATGATCACGCCTTGCACGAAATCGGTGAGGCTCACCGCAAGGAAGCCGCCGATCATGGTGTAGACCAGCACGATCCCGGCGGTGAGCAGGATACCGAACATATAGTCGGAAAGCCCGCCGGTCGGCAGCACGCCGGCAAAGGCGGTCTCGAACAGCTTGCCGCCGCCGACCATGCCGCTCGCGGTGTAGACGGTGAAGAAGCCGACGATCACCACCGCCGAGACGACCCGCAGCAGTGTGCCGCTTTCGGGGAAGCGGTTGGCGAGGAATTGCGGGAT
>VFQM010002664.1_pt1 | contig 12663 bp, 12 predicted proteins | sample 3512391 | NCBI WGS metagenome assembly VFQM01 (sample SAMN10412369, study PRJNA504923) | tailings metagenome | isolation source: Replicate 1 from Balatoc abandoned mine | place: Philippines
CGCAGGCGGTGAAGGACTATCTGCGCCTGGAGATCGGTGTGCTGGAGCACGAGGTGTTCTGCGTGCTGTTCCTCGATGCGCAGCACCGGATCATCGAGCTGAAGCAGATGTTCCGCGGCACGGTGACGCAGACTTCGGTGTACCCGCGCGAGGTGGTCAAGGAGGCGCTTGGTGTGAATGCCGCGGCGGTGATCCTGGCACATTCTGTGGCGCGCCACAGAATGCGCCTTATGTGCCTCGATTCGTTATGTGCCCGAGCCCTCAGCGCGCCTGGGTGGATGGGCCAACTTCGCCGTCGCCGAGGCACATAACTACACCGTCAGGCCCAGCATGACATCTCCCTCAACTTGGCAGACAGGAGATTGTTTATGCTGGAACGCTACTTCCACCGGCCCGTCACTGCAGACCGCATCCGGGCGCTCTGGCTGGGGCCACAGATCGAGCGCTACGTCGGCTGGCTCGAAGCTCGACGGGCATCGAGTGCCTCGGTCTTGCGGCACGTGAGCACGCTTCGCCACTTCAACCAATTCGTCTGCGCCCGCGGCGTCACTGCGTTCGAGCAGTTGCCGGCGCAGGTACAGCCGTTCATCGACGAGTGGATGCACGCCAAGGCACCAAGCCGCCTCAGCAAGGCGGCGCGTGGGGCGGTGCTCGCCAATGCCAAGGTGCCAGTCGAGCAACTGCTCGAGCTCACCGTGCCGGGGTTTGCAAGGGTTCGGCACCGCGTCGCGACGCCCTTCATGGCAAGCGTGCCAGGCTTCTTCCCGTTCCTGCGTGAAGAGAGAGGCCTGCGGCCCGAGACCTGCGCTGGTCGTGCTGTAGAACTGCGCAAGTTCGAGGCGTTCCTCCAACGAGGCGACTTCGGTCTGTCCGACCTCTCGCCATCGCTGCTGGGCACCTATGTTGCCGAGCGCGCGAAGTCGCTTGTCCCCACCAGCCTGCATGACTGCACCGGCGCCTTGCGTCTCTTCCTGCGCTACTTGCATCGGGAGAACATCATCCCGGCCGACATCACCCGTGCACTGCCTCGGGGACGCAAGTACAAGCAGTCATCGCTGCCGCGTGGTCTCCCATGGGTTGATGTCCAGAAGGTTCTTGATGGCGTCGACCGTCGCTCCGCCGTGGGCAAGCGCGACTACGCCGTGATGCTGTTGCTGGCCAGCTACGGCCTGCGGGCGCGCGAGGTTGCAGCCCTGGAACTGGACGACCTGGACTGGGCGCACTCGCAACTGAAGGTGCCAGCTCGCAAGGGCCGGCACTCGTCCATCTACCCACTGTCGGCCAGTGTTGGCGAAGCCGTCATCGAGTACCTGCGTGCCGGCCGCCCTGCGGTTGATGACCGGCATGTCTTCCTGACCTCCAGGACGCCATTCGACCCCATCAATCACTACAGCATCTCCAGGCTCGCGGCGCACTACATCGTCGCTGCCGGCATCAAGGTGCCGCGGCCGGGTTCGCACACACTGCGCCACAGTTGCGTGCAGCGCCTGGTCGAGTCGGACGTTGCCTTCAAGGCGATCGGCGACTACGTGGGCCACCGCCGTGCGGAGTCAACGCTCGTCTATGCCAAGGTGGCGCTTCACCGCCTACGCCAGCTCGCCATCGGCGATGCCGAGGAGGCACTGTGAGGTCCGCCTGGTGCGGCTATCGCAGCCCCCTGGCCGGCGACATCGAGCGCTACCTTGGTGCCAAGCGCGCCATGGGCTGCAAGTTCGCCTCGGAGGACCGCAGCCTGCGGTTGCTTGACCGGTACCTCGTTGAACAGCGGGTCCCTTCGCTGGGTGAAGTGACCGGCGCATGCCTGGAGCAATTCCTGGCCTCGCGCGGTAGGGCCAACGCGCGCGGCTTCAACCACCTGCTGGGCGTGGTGCGCCGGCTCTTCGACTGGATGGTCGACCAGCAGGTTCTCGTCGAGTCTCCCCTGCAGCTTCGGCCGAAGCGCGAGGGCGTCCGGCGCCAGCCGTTCCTCTTCGATACTGACGCCATCCGGCGCCTGCTGGCCGCGGCGGCCTTGTTGCCCGACAACGCCCGGGCGCCGATGCGCGGGCCCGCCTACGAGACCATCTTTGCGCTGCTGGCCGGGCTCGGCCTGCGCATCGGTGAGGTCGCGCGCCTGCAGTGCGGCGATGTCGATCTGGAGCGCGAGGCCCTGCAGATCCGCGACACCAAGTTCGGCAAGAGTCGCCTGGTGCCTTTCGGCCCGAAGCTGTCGGCACGGCTGCGCGTCTACTTGGCACTGCGTGAACGCCAGGGGATGCCGTGCAGCGGCGCCGCGCCCTTGTTTTCGTGGAACGGCCGCCAGCCGGTGAGCACCAACGCCATCCGGAACACCTTCCGCGACGATCTGCTGCCGCAGCTGGCACTGGCGGTGCCGGTCGGGGTGTTCGGCCCCCACGTGCACGGGTTGCGCCACTCCTTCGCGGTGCGCACGCTGTTGAACTGGTACCGACAGGGCATCGAGCCGGCGACGCGTCTCAACCACCTGTCCACGTTCCTCGGGCACGTCAATCCGACGAGCACTGCGGTGTACCTCACCATCACCAGCGAGCTGTTCGAGCAGGCCAACCAGCGGTTCGAGAAGTTCGCGCCGGCTGCCCGTGCGGAGGTGCAGTCATGACAGCACCAACGATCGGCGTGGTCGTTCACGACTTCTTCCTGGACTACCTCCCGCAGCAGAAGGGTCTCAGGCCCAGTTCGATCCGCAGCTACCGCGACACCCTGAGGCTGTTCCTGGTTTTCGCCGCGGGCCAGTGCCGACGAGGGGTCACGCAGCTCACCTTCGACGACCTGGGCTTCGAGCGGGTGCTGGCCTTCCTGCGTGACCTGGAGCAGACGCGCGGCAACGCCATCGCCACGCGGAACCAGCGCCTGGCCGGGCTGCACACGTTCTACGAGTACGTCGGCCGGCGCCTGCCCGAGATGCTGCGAGCCTGCGCCCAGGTGGCCGCCATTCCGGTCAAGCGCTGTCCACTGCCCGAGACGCGCTTCATGGCGCGTGACGAGGTCGACGCGCTGTTCGCGAAGCTGCCGGCGGACGGCAGGCTCGCATTGCGCGACCGAACGATGCTGCTCTTTCTGTACAACACAGGAGCCCGGGTGTCGGAGGTGGCGAGCCTGCGGGTCGATCAGCTGTCGCTGACGACGCCGCCGCACGTACGGTTGCTCGGCAAGGGCGGCAAGTGGCGGTCATGCCCGCTGTGGAACCAGACGGCGCAGGCCTTGCAGCAACTGCTGGCAGATCGCCGTGCCGCGCGTCCGGATGACTGCGTGTTCGTGGCCACGACCGGTGAGGCGATGACGCGCTTCGGGATCTACAAGCGCGTGCGGCGCTTGGCCGGCGATCTGGATGCGCAGCAACCGGGATCGAGACCGACGCGACGGATCACGCCGCACGTGTTCCGGCACACCACGGCGGTTCACCTGCTTGAGGCTGGCGTCGAGGTCAATGTCATCCGTGGCTGGCTGGGCCACGTCAGCCTGGAGACGACCAATCGGTACGCGGAGATCACCGTGCGCATGAAGCAGGATGCGTTGAGCCTGTGCGAGCCTGCAACCAGCAAGGCGCCGAAGCGCAAGCCGGTGTGGCATGACAACGCCGAGCTGATGAAGTGGTTGGCGTCGTTGTAGGGGCCCACGGCATGTAGCTCCGCTTCGGGCCGCTTCAGCGCAGGATCAGCACCGGCACGTCGCTGAGCCGCAGCAGGCTGGTGGTGGTGCTGCCGACCAGCAGCTGGCGTAGCCTGGAGTGTCTGAAGGCCCCCATGACCAGCAGCACCGGCGCTTGGCGCTTCACCAGTTCGGGCAACACCTGCTGTGGCTCGCCCGCCACCAACTCGACCTCCGCCGTGGCGCCTGCGGACTGCAGCGCAGCTTGTGCCTCCTTGAGCTGCTGGCGCGCCAGCGTCGTGTCGGGCGCCACCATGGCCACCAGCACGGGCAAGCCGGCCACCAGTGGGTGCTGCGCCAGCCGGGCCAACGCCTTGCGGGCACCCGGGCTGCCGTCGAATGCAATGACCACGCGCTGAGGAGCTTCGAACGCTGCGGCCGTTGCCACGAGCACCGATGACGACACGCCTCGGATGACACGCTCCAGGTGATGCTCGGCGCGGAGGCGGGCTTGTACCGGCGCGTGGTAGTGCTCGCCGAGCACGAACAGGTCAGCTTCGCCCTGGAGCTCGATCGCCGTCTCGATGAAGTCACCATGGCGCAGCCGGGCATCGAGCTGCTGGGCACCAGCCGTCGCCGCCCGGCTGCGGGCATGGCTCAGCAGTTCGCGCCCGGCCTGGCGCATCGCCACACTCTGGCGCTCATCCTGGCCGCTCAATTCCTTCAGCAACGACTCCTGGGCATCCACGCCGATGGCCCCGCTGAAGTCGGTGACGGCGGCCACCTCCGGGTGCCGCTCCAGCACGTGCAGGAACTCCAATGGGCAAGCCAACCGGACCGCCGCCCAGGCCGCCCAGTCGATGACGGCGTCGGTGTTGCCGCGGGTGTCGATGCAAGCGAGGATCTTGTTCATGGCCATCTCCCTCAGTGCATCAGTTGTTCGACAGCGCCAGGCTTGTCATGCACTGCGAAGCGGTCGACCATGGTCGCGCTGGCTTCGTTCAGGCCGATCACCTCGACTTCGGTGCCCTCGCGCTTGAACTTCAGCACCACTTTGTCGAGCGCACTGACGGCGGTGATGTCCCAGAAGTGGGCCTTGCTCACGTCGATCGCCACGCGGTCGATGACCTCCTTGAAGTCGAAGGCAGCAATCAGGGTTTCGGCCGAGGCGAAGAACACCTGGCCGACCACGCCGTAGGTGCGTGTTCGGCCGTCGTCACTGAGGCTGCGGTCCACCCGCAGCACGCGGCCGACCTTGTGGGCGAAGAAGATGCCCGACAGCAGCACGCCAACAAAGACGCCCTTGGCCAGATCGTGCGTGACGACAGTCACCACGACCGTGGCGATCATCACGATCGAAGAGCTCGGCGGGTGCTCGCGCAACTTGCGCACCGAGTCCCAGCTGAAGGTACCGATGCTGACCATGATCATCACGGCCACCAACGCCGCCATGGGAATCTTGGCTACCCAGTCGCCGAGGAAGACCACCATCACCAGCAAGAAGACGCCGGCTGCCAACGACGACAGTCGGCCACGGCCCCCCGACTTCACGTTGATCACGCTCTGGCCGATCATCGCGCAGCCGGCCATGCCACCAATGCAGCCGGTGGCGATATTGGCCACCCCTTGCCCGACGCACTCGCGGTTCTTGTTGCTGGTGGTGTCGGTCAGTTCGTCCACCATGGACGCCGTCATCATCGACTCGAGCAGGCCCACCACCGCCAGCGTCAGCGAGTAAGGCAGGATGATCTGCAGCGTCTGCCAGTTCAGGGGCACATCGGGTAGCAGGAACACCGGCAGGCTGTCGGGCAGATCGCCCATGCTGCCGACGGTACGGATGTCCAGCCCGAGTGCCAGGCTCACCACGGTGAGCACCACGATCGTCACCAGCGGCGACGGGATGGCCTTCGTGATGTACGGGAAGCCGTAGATGATTGCCAGGCCGGCGGCCGTCATCGCGTAGACCACCCAGCTCACGTTGGTGAGCTCCGGCAACTGAGCCATGAAGATCAGAATCGCCAGCGCGTTGACGAAGCCGGTGATGACCGAGCGCGAAACGAAGCGCATCAACGCACCCAGGCGCAAGACCCCGGAAGCGACCTGCAGCACGCCGGTCAGCACCGTGGCGGCCAGCAGGTACTGCAGGCCGTGCTCCTTGACCAGCAGCACCATAACCAGCGCCATGGCACCGGTGGCTGCGGAAATCATGCCGGGCCGGCCGCCCGCGAAGGCGATGATGACGGCGATGCTGAACGAGGCATACAGGCCGACCTTGGGGTCGACGCCGGCAATGATCGAGAAGGCAATGGCCTCGGGAATGAGGGCCAGCGCGACGACCAGGCCGGCGAGCAGATCGCCGCGGACATTGGACAGCCAGTCCCGGCGGAATGTGGATGACGACATAGGTAAGGTACGGTCGGCCGCGTGGGCTACCGCAATCTCAAGGTGTGAGCAACAAGCGCCCAAGGCTGGGCGCAGATGGGCAGGCGGGAGAAGTCTCGACCGCGTTCGCCTACGGCGGCGTCACGGCGCAGAAGTAGCCACGCGCGAGTTCCTTGCCGACGCCCAGCGTCGTGAACCAGAGGCGAAGATACGTTTGCTGCACCGCGGCATTGTAGTGGGCGAGTTCTTCAGTCGTCGACGCGCCCGCTGGCCGAGCCTGATCTGAACGACAACCACCCGTCGACATTCATACCTGCAACGGTGAGGCCAGATGCCACGCCTGCTTATGTGTTCCGCAAGGCTGCCGGCGCGACGGGAGCCGCAGTCGCTGACTCGGTGTGGCACATAACGAATCGGGGCACATAAGGCCCACAACCATCCCTCTGGCGCAGCCGAACCGAGCCGTGCCGACGAGTTCCTGACGCAGACGCTGAAGACCGCGCTGGCGCTGGTGGACGTGCGGGTACTCGATCACCTGGTGGTGGGCGGCGCGGAGGTCTGCGCGTTCTCGGAGCGAGGCCTGCTGTAGGCCTCGCTCGGGGCACCTTGCGGTGCCCCTTTCATTGCTTCGGCATCAGGTCACGGCGATGCGCCGGATGTCGAGGGCGAATCGGCCGGACTGACGCCCGGCGATCATCAGGCCGACCTGGCGGATGCGCGCGGGGTCGAGCACGGGCGCACCCGGCACGTCGCGTCCGCGGAAGCTGGCGCGGAATGACGAGATCGGCAGGCTGATCGTCTGCCAGTCATGTGTGTCGGGTGCGAAGCTGGCCTGGTAGTTGACGCTATCGAAGCCGTCGTCGGTCAGCAGGCTGAGCTTGAACTGCTTGGCGTCGCCGCGCGCCTCGATCACGCAGGCGGTGGCGCCCGTCTGTCCGCGCTCGCCGGGGCTGGACCGCACCGATGCGAAGCCGCCGTTGTGCGCCAGCGAGACTTCGCCTTCGAACACCGCATGGCCGGCCGGGTCGTGCCGCAGGCGGCTGCGCGAAACGCCGCCCATGACGCGGTCGTCGATCGCGTGCCAGGCGCTCACCGCGTTCGGGTCGGTGAAATCAAACAGGATCTTCGGCATCGCGGTGGGAGATCGCTGGGTTCATCGGCTTTCCATCGACGCCTGCGGTAATGTCTCACATGGACATTTCCTGAGACATTCTTCGCCCGATCAGCATGAGACCGGGTGCCTGGAGGCGGTCAGTGATGGCGTGGCGACGGCGCGCTGGTTGCGATGCCCAGCGCACGTCGCATCCAGGTCGACATCGGCCGGTCGGTGGCCAGCACCTGCTCGATGGAGGCTTGTGCCTGCGCGCCCAGCTGGGCGTTGCGGGCTGCCTCGATGGCCAGGCGGTGGGCTTCGTGCGCATCGAAGCCCGTGAGTTCGTAGCCGTGGCCCATCGACATCCAGTGCAGTGCAGCCAGCGCGGTCTGCATCGCGAACGCGGGTTGCTTGGTCAGGTGGTCGCGCGCGGCTCGCGTCAAGGTCTTGGGGTCGCAGGGTGAGGCCCAGGCGAGTTGCGTTGCCTGGTCGAACAGCTTCAGCGTCTTCGCGGTGGCGAACCACTTGCCGGGCTCGCCCGGCGTCGAGGCGATGAGGTGGCCCAGCAGCTTGTCCGGTGCGAGTTCCGGGTACTTCTTCGCCAGGGCCCTGAAGGTCGACAGGTTGGAGTTGGCCTGGTTGGCCAGCAGCGCGTACTGGTCGAAGGCCTCGGCACGCCGGCCTGCTTTCAGCAGCGCGTCCTCCGCGAAACGGGCGATGGTTTCCAGGCTGGTGGTGCTGCCCGCATGCTCGCGGAGGTAGGTGATGGCCTCGTCGACCTGGCCCCGTGCTTCAAGCACGCGGGCGCCCCAGATGAGGTAGGGCCAGATCGGGCGCGGGTCCAGGGCCAGCAGTTCCAGCAGCTCGTCGTGGCGGCCGGCCTTGAACAAGGCGCTGTAGCAGAGCGTGGTGCCGGAGAAGAAGGCGTAGGTGCCGCGCTTGCGTTCGCGCAGCACGCTGCGCTGGGTGGGCAGCAGTTGGTCGGCCCAGGCCGAGGCGAGTTCGGGCGTGGCGCACAGTTCGCCCCAGAGGTCACCCAGGTGTTCGATGTAGGGCGGGTCGTCGTCCTGGATGACCTCGAAGAGGCGGTCGAGCCACCTCTGTCGAGTGGCGATGCCTACCGGCGCGTTGGCAATGACCGGGACCAGTTCCTCGACGGCGGCGTAGGTGGCGTTGCCCAGCGCGCCGCTGGAGCTGTCGATCTGGCTGAGGGCCGGGGACAGCTTCTCCAGGAACAGGACGGCGCCGTCGGCTGCCGTGGCTGGGTCTTGCCGGGCGACGGCGCGGATCTCGGTGAGGGCTTCGTGGATGCGTTCGATGGCGAGCTTGGAGCCCTTCCAGCCGAATGCGGTTCGGCGGAAGCGAGCGCGGAAGGCCCAGGTGTGCATGAGGGATCTCGTTGTCAGAGGCGCACGGCGCCCTGTCGCCAGGCGCCGCGCAGGGCCGCCGCCGTCAAGCTCTGTCCATCGGCCGCCAATCGGTCCAGCAGTTGGTCGGGTTCGGGTGCCGATCGCAGCGTGGCGCGAAGGGCGGCGAAGGCCGAAGCGACCGATGTCGGGTCTTGCTGGAATTGCTCCAGCAAGAAGGCGTCCGGGCGCTGGACTTCGATGCCGAGTGCAGCCAGCTTGCGAATGCCGAAGTCGCGGGTGTTCTTGGTGACGAGGCTGACTACCCGGTTGCCCGGGTAGTAGCTGTCGGCGAGGATGGCCGCGGCGCAGGCGGCGACGTGGGTGTCCTTTGCGGAGCGCATGGCCGGTGCCACGCTGGCGAAATGGGTCTGGACCTGCCGGGTCGGGATCTCTGCCTGCGGCAGGGCGGCCCGCATGAGGTTCTCGTGGCGTCGGGCGGACTCGGTGTCGGGCTTGCGGCCGGTGTCGACGAGGGCGCGGCTCAGCTCGTCCAGGATCAGCGGGCTCCAGTGGAGGCGGATGAGTCCCTGGACGTCGAGGTGGATCAACAGGCCGCGGGTGGTCGCGCCGAACAAGGTGTCGGCGTCGGCGACGACGGGGATCATGAAGTCAGCCCGCGAAGATCTCGCGGTCGAGTTCTGCCCCGAGCTGGCCGAGGGCCTTGCGGCGCCGGGTCTGCTCCTGGCGGTGCCAGGCCAGGACGGCCGACTTGAGGACCCGTCGCTGGTTGCCGACCTGCTGGTGCAGCGGGATGTCACCGGCTTCGATGCGAGCCACGATGTAGGGCCGCGAGACGCCGACCAGGTCGGCTGCATCCTGGGTGGTGAGGACCGGGTCAGCCGCCGGTTCGGTCTTGGTGGCCGTCGGCTTGCGGGTGCTGCCGCTGATGTTCGGGCTCTGGAAAAGTTGGGCGAACTCACCCTTGATCCGCCGTGTGGCCTGGGGGGTCAGCTTGACGTGGCGCCGCACGACTTCGACCAGCGGGTCGATGTCGATGTTCACGGACAGCGCGGGAGGCGCGATGCGCTGCGGGGCGTCGGTGGGCTTGCGGGCGGTCTTCATGCGAGCAAGTCTAGCAGGATTACTCGAAATACGCGAAACATACGAAACGTACGGCAGCGAGTGCATCGGTCGTTCGCAGGTGCAGGCAGACGTGACTTTCATATTTATGCTGTCAATATGATGACTAGGCATCCTAAAGTGCCTCAGCCACAGTACGGGCTCTGTTGCAGGAGAACCCATGAGGACAGGCAGGCCCACCTTCCAGCTGGACGCAGACCGGCTCCGACGCGTTCGGGAGGAGGCGAAGTTGACGCAGGCGGCATTGGCCAGGCGAGCGCACCGGCTGCTCAAGAAGCCCGAGGCGACGGCTGACACGGCGACGAAGCACTACCAGAAGATCGAGCGGACCGGTCGCACCAGCAAGGCCATGGCAGATGCCCTGGCCAGGGCGTTGGGCACGACGATCGCCGTGCTGCAAGGCGAAGCGCCTGACGAGGTGTCGGACTGGATCGACTGCCTGGAGCGCCAATTGCGCCATCAGCTGGAAGTCGCTGCCGGTCCGGCATTGCAGGCGGCCCTGGAGCAGGAGTCTGAAGCGACGGACCCTGTGCGTCACCTTGCCGTCCAGATTGCCGAGCGCCTCGAATACATCCAGCTCGGCCAGCAAAAGGGCGAATTGGCTCGCCTGGTCGAACTGACCGGCTGGACCGAGGCGCAACTGATGCAGCCGGTGAGCCTCCACGGCCACTGGTTCATGCTGTCCACGGTCAACGGCGCCCGCCATTCGGCCATCGTCCTAGGAACCAGTGAAGTGCTGTTTCGGATTGAGCAATCTGGCACCGAGTACGCCAACTTCCACGAGAGTGACGCCACCATCACCGTGCGCGAAGAATTGCCGTGGCTTCACGTCGAGGTGCAGCACCCGCGCATCCCCGCCAGATGCAGTGCCTTCAGCTTCGTTCGGTGCATTCCGACCCCGTCAGGTCTTCATTGGGTCAATCCCACCTGGCGCGACCGCTTCTGGCTCGACGAGCCTTTGCTGTCCTGGGCCTTCACCAACGCCAACTTCGTCGTTGGACTTGATGGCCATGCGGTGCCGCACGACGTGCGCGATCTTCGCTTGCTCATCGAGAGGTCCGGCGATGGCCAGCCTGCAGATCCGGTCGCCGTGGTCAAGGGCGACCTGGAAGAACTGCCGGACGACATCCTCGGCAACTTCCAGCGCGATGGGTGTAGCCATGACCTGGCCACCAACTGGATTGGCGCTGGACTATGGGAGGCGGTTGCGCCATTGCTCCACGATTGGCCTGCGGACCGATGGCAGGTGCAGTCAGGCGCATGCATCGTGATCGGCCTCAACGCTTCGATCAGGTGGGGCGACTGGTCAGGTCGTGTACCTGACTTCAGCGTCAAGTACCTGCTGCGGCTGGTCGAGCAGGTCGGGGAAGGTCAGCTCAGGCCCGCGCCTTGGCGGCGATCCAGCGTCGAGGTGATCGCGAAGAGGCTGCAGCGATGCCTCAGCGAAGAAGCCGACCGCAACCGTGCAGCCACGGTTCCACGGGCTGCGCCACCACCGGGCTAGCCCCGCCGCCGTTCCACCTTTCCGAGTGATCCGCACGGACGCAGACCCGTGCTGGCTGAACTCGTCCCATCGTTTTGCGACTTATCGAGGTCATCCATGCTTGAAAGCCATGAAAGTGCCTGCCGCGAGGCGCGCAGTCCCATCGTCATCAACTGGCACGTGACGGAGGCCTGCAACTACCACTGCACCTACTGCTACGCCAAGTGGCAACGCCTGGATCGGAAAGACTTGGTCTGCGATCCTGCGGCAACGGCGGCCTTGCTCCAGTCCCTGCATGCGCACTTTGCGTCTGCTGAAGGCGCTTTGAGGCCGCGTCTGAACTTTGCCGGTGGCGAGCCGCTGCTGCATGGCAGTCGATTGACCTCGGCGATGAGGCTCGCGCGGTCGATCGGGTTCGATGTCTCGATCATCACGAACGGCAGTCGATTGAGCGAGCGCGTGGTGGCCGACCTGGCGCCAGAGCTGTCCTTGTTGGGGCTGAGCATCGACGCGTTCGAGCCTGCCGTCCTTGCTGCGATCGGGCGGCAAGACCGTCACGCACGACGACTCGATCTCGATGTCCTGGCCCGGCATGTGGCCCGAGCCCGGCGCATCAATCCTGCGCTGATGCTGAAGATCAACACGGTGGTGTGCTCAGCCAACTGGCACGAGGACTTGTCGGCTGTGATCAGTGAGCTGGCGCCGTTGCGGTGGAAGGTGTTGAGGATGCTGCCGGTCGTCAATCGGGACCTCGAGGTGTCCGACCTGCAGTTCCGTGCCTTCGTCGAACGGCACGCTTCGCTGGAGGATGTGATGTCGGTCGAGGACAACGACGACATGGTGGGCTCGTACGTCATGGTCGATCCGAGCGGGCGCTTCTTCCAGAACCGTGCCGGTGCATCTGGCTACGACTACAGCCCTCCCATCCTCGATGTCGGGGCCGCCATCGCGTTCTCGCGGATCGGCTGGTCTTCACTCAAGTTTGAAGGCCGCTATGCGGGTACCGCATCGGTGGTGCCGGCGTGAGGTATTCGTGCTCCAAGGACATCGATCGGATCGTGCGGCAATTCATCCTGCGCGACTGGACGTATCGGCGCGGGAGGAAGCACGGCTTGCTCTCGCCGCCGCGGAGCGGGCTGTTCGTGGTCGTTCCCGGGACGCCGAGTGATTGCCGGACGTTGCGGAACTTCGAGCGCGATCTCAGGCGCGTTCGAATGTTGGCGGGATGTCATGGCAGGGGCGACGATTGAGTTGACTTGGTCAGCAGCGGCAGCCGGAGCGCATCGACGAAGTCCGCGAGGTTGAACTTATGGCATCGGAGTTTGCTTGCGAGGTCGGCACGATGTCACTGAGGTCGAATGGGCTGGGCGTGTCCCCGCTGCGCGGGGCCGGGCTGTTGCGCTGCGCGTCGAGCCACCGGGGTACCGGCGTCTCGACCCTGACGGGCTGCCATCCCTCACGCAACACGGTCAGGCCGGCAGAGCCGACTGAGACACGCGGCGGCCCTTTCCCGTGCCCGGGGATCGCGGGCCCTGATTCCCTCACGCTGCGCGTGAGCGAGGCCCGCTTGGCGAACTGACCGGCTTGCAGGTCGCTGCGCTGCGCTCCGC
>VFQM010002665.1_pt1 | contig 12660 bp, 9 predicted proteins | sample 3512391 | NCBI WGS metagenome assembly VFQM01 (sample SAMN10412369, study PRJNA504923) | tailings metagenome | isolation source: Replicate 1 from Balatoc abandoned mine | place: Philippines
TACCCGGCTTTGACCCGGTTTACGTTGGTTCGAATCCAACCGCCGCCGCCCTTTTCCCAACAACAAGAGGAGAAGTCCATGTCCCGCGATGCAATCGAAAAGTTTCTCGACGACGCGCGCCGGCATTTGCTGCCGGAAGCATGATCAATGGCGGCCGTGGCCGAGCGGTTCAGGCAACGGATTGTGATTCCGTCCCACGCAGGTTCAAGTCCTGTCGGTCGCCCCACCTGCCCGTAGCTCAGTCCGAAAGAGCACCGGCTTCCGACGCCGGCGGTCGCTGGTTTGAATCCAGCCGGGCAGGCCAGTACAGCACACTCCAAACCACATCCCGAATTGCTCAACGCCTCGATCCGCGGAGGGGATCATGCACCAGGTACTCGCACTCGACATCGCTGGAAACCCGTTCCACTGGCTGGACGTCAATCGCGCCGCCTACTACCTTGCCGCTGGCAAGGTAGCGTGGTCGCTCGGCGACGATGTAGCCGGTCTGCGGGGCGGATACGACCGCGACGGCGAGCGCAGTGTGCTGGCAGTGCCGTCCGTCATCGCGCTGGCCAAGAGCGAACGTATGGTGGCCCACCTCAAGGACGACATGCCGCTCGGCGAGGGGAACCTGCTGCTGTACCGGCGCGACCGGGGCATTTGCGCCTACTGCGGCGAGCATGTGCCTGCACGCGAGGCCACGCGCGACCACGTATTTCCCCGTGCCCGCGGCGGACGTGACGTTTGGGAGAACGTTGTTCTCGCGCACCGCTACTGCAACATGAAAAAGGCTTGCCGGACACCAGACGAGGCTGCAATGCCGCTTCTGTACGTGCCGTACCGGCCGTGCAGGGCGGAACACTTCATCCTGTCCGGACGGCGCATCCTCGCGGACCAGCATGAGTATCTGCGTGCCCGGGTGCGTCCGGGAAGCCGTCTTTTGAGCTGACTGAGGTGGTGCTTGCCGGCGCCACCTCAGCAGGCTCACCTCACGAGCCTCATGTCCAATATCCTCCCGTCGATACTTTGCCCAAATTGGGCGTTTCGATGCGGATAGAATACCGGCATGAGTACCAACCCCCAGAGAACCCTTGCACTTGCTGCCGAATACTACGGCCTGCTGTCTGATCTTGCCTCGCGCGGTGAGTCGGTCAGCCTTGGCGATCTCCGGTCGCTGCTGCAGAAGCACCACCCGGAGGGCGAGCGGGCACCAGACAAGGTCGTAGAGCTGCTTGAGCAGTTCGGCTTGTTCGAGAAGGCTGCCGACTCAGACACATCATGGGAGGTGCCACACGTCATCGGAGAGTTCCTGCGACATCTCTCGATGCGACAGCGCCTTTCCGCGCCTGGTCTGCTTGGTCCGATCATTGCCGAGATAGCGCAGTTGACGGAGGATTTGCGACAGGCCTTCGAGGCTCTGGATGTCGATCGCGTGCGCCTGGCCAGTAACAGCATCAAACAGGCGCTCGATGCGGCACGAGGACTTTCCCGCAGCAACTCACAAGCGATCATGAACGAGGTCATGCGCATCAAGACGCGGGAGGACCGGCGAACGTTGCGCGAACGCTTCCTCTTCATCACCCATCTGCATGAAAAACACCTCTCGCCACTCGGTGCCATGGTTGAGGTGGGTGGCGAGATGGAGCGGCGAGCCAACGAACTGATTGCCGTAGCCCGTCATGGGCGGACGCTGATGCCGGATGACCCGTTTGTCCCGGAACTGACGTCCAAGATTATCGCCGGCGTGCGGCGACTCAAGGATGATGCCTGGGGCGATTTCCACGCCTCCTTGCGCGAAGTGACGCCGCTGTTCCGTCAGGTCCGCCGTGATCACGCGCTGGCAGTCGCCGTCAGCCGGCAACTCGATCGCGTGGGCCGCGAAGGCGCCAAAGGGCTGGATGACGTCGATGCCCTTCTGCCGATCGCCCGGTGGCGCCCTGAAGGCATGTTCAGCTCTTACGACCTCGAAGACTACCTGGCAGGCGTTGCGAACTACGTGGCCAACCCGGACCCGGGGCCGCTGGCGTCCCTGAGTGACAGCGAGGCGCCTCCGGTCCTCGATGCTGCGGAGGTTATCGAGGCGCTGCTGGCGTCTGGCGAGCAGCAGGATCTGCTGGCGTGGATCGTCCGGGCGTTCGGCGCCTACCCCGACCAGCAGTTGCTCCAGGCCTTCCATAGCATCGCCAGTTCTGACGATTTCCATTGTGCCCACGCCGATCAGCCTGCCCAGGTGGAAACGGCGGAGGCGATCTATACCTACTATCCGATGCAGGCGGCAACTCATGCTTGATCACCTCGAAAAGCTTGAAGACATCTTCCGCGAACTCTCGCGCGGCCGGCACATTTCCGCAGTGGACGGCGAACTGTTTGCCGCTCTCGAAAAGCATCCGAACGACTACCGCGACGTATTCAAGAAGCTAGGCTTCGATCTCGTCTGTGACGCGAGGGGGTTCTACTTCTTCTTCGGTTCGCGATCCACCGCAAATAACGTGAAACGGCTGGCCCTGTTCCTCTACATCCTGATCGACTGGCTTGCCGACAGTGGGGAAGGAATCACCGCAGCCCTCGCCGGCAAGACCTTCAACGTCGACCTGCTCCCCCATCTGGCGAGCGAGCGGTACCGCGGCTATCTGGCGCACGTGGGCATTGCGACGGCTGCCGATATCGCCGACACCATCCGCACGATGGAAAACTTTGGCTTCCTGGCCCAGGGAAGTGATGGCACGTTTCGGCTATTGCCGCCGGCGCACCGATTGGTCGACGCCTGCGTGGCAGCCGGGCTCGAAACCGAAACAAACACTGCCGAGGAGGCTGCCTGATGCTGACACCGGGACCGAAACGCATCATCCTGATCCGCGCCGGGCGCTATGACTATGCGGAAGTCGTCCTTGGCCGGTCGGCTCATCTGGTCGGCCAGAACAACGCCGGCAAGACCTCGCTGATAGCCACCTTGCAAATGCTATACGTGGCGAACTTCAACGAGATGAGCTTCAGCCGGCCGTGGGATGAGACGCGCCGCTACTACTTCCGCCTCGATACCTCGACCATCCTGTTCGAGACGGTGACCAGCGATGGACGCTTCGTAACAGTCGGCCTGCGGGGAAAGGGCCAGCTGGGAGGTTTCCAGGTTGATCGCTTCGCCTTCGATGGCTCCTACAAGAAGGATGATTTCATCGACGAAACGAACCGTGTCCGGCCGTTCGATGAAGTGAAGCGCCGCATCGTTGCCGACCGGTTCTTCAAGGAGCTTGAGCCGAACGAGATCCGGGCGGCATTGACCGGAGAGTTGGGCATCAAGCAGCTCAACATGGGCATCGTGCCGCTTCGGGATGTCGGTCGGTACAGCGACTTTGCGTACCTGTTCAAGAACCTGCTGCGCCTCAACGATCTCAGCCAAAAGGACGTCAAGGACACCCTGTTAACCGTCTACCGGCATGGCATCCGCAACGCCATCGAGGTCGATCTGAACAGAGAATACACTGATGCCTACAGCGCTCTCATGGTCGAGAAGGCGAAGTTGGCCAACATTCGCTCGGTGGCCCTGATTGCCAACCACCTCAAGGCCGAGCAGGACAAGCGCATCCGTGCCACTCGGGATCTCCCTGCGATGTACACCGCTGTGGTCGGGGCGAAAGCCCGGCAGCGCAACGACCTGCTGACGGGTGTCGAGCTCGACCAGGAACGCCTGAAAGCCGTCGAGGCCGCAGCGGAGGAGGCCAAGGAGGAGTGGAAGCGGCTTGAAGATGAGAACGAGGCCATCGTTCGCGCCGGCATTGCGCTTGAGGACTGGTTCAAGGCGTTCGATGCGGATGCCGAAGCTCTCAAGGACTATCTGCCTGAGATTGAGAATGCCCGCCGCAAGAGCCTCAACGACGAGATCGATGCGCTGACGGCGCGACTGGTCACGGCCGGCAACCCCGAGGAAATCGAAGCCCGCCTCGCCCGCACCCGGAAGAAGCTGACGGCAACGATCGAACATCGCGACAAGCACGCCCTGCTGCTGGGAACCCGTCTGAATGAGCGACTTGGCCAGGATGTGATGAGTGACCTCGGCCGTATCTTCCACCCGGCACTGCTGCGCCTGCCGCTGGAAGAGGGAGGGGCTTCGCTGTCCGATGAGGACGCGCTGCTGGCCTTGCTGCGCCGGATTCACGGAAAGGTTGTCGACGGCCGCCTGATCATCGACGGCGTATCGATTCCGCTGGACCGGGTGGCCTCGCGCGACGCGGTGCAAGTGGCCGACCTGGCGACGCTCAATGAGGAAGTGGCCGAACTGGGCCGCGAAGTCGAGAAAATGGAGCAGGATCTGGCCACGGCGAAGGACATGGCTGCGGCACAGGCAAAGCGCGAAACCCTGCGGGCTACCCTGCAGGCCTCCGAAGCGCTGCACCAGCGCTTCCTGAGCCACGCAGAAGCCATCACGAAACTGCCGGAGCAGAAGAAGGCCGCGGTGGAACAGAAAAAGGCGAAGGATGCGAACGTCGCGGCACGGCAGCGGCTCGATCACAAAGTTCTCGAACGCGAACGCCAGAAGACAAGCATCAACGGTGATATCCGGGCGAAGAACGAACTTCTGGCGAAGCTGGACAATGTGCGGCCGGTGCCGCCCAAGCCCTCATGGCCCATGGGTACCCCGGACCCCGAATGGCCCGAGGACGCGATCGAACTGGCCTCGCTCTTTGCTGCCACCTACAACGGCTATTCCCAGGCCGAAGCGGAAGTCCTGCGCATCCTGAAGGAAGCCGAGCTGCTGCATCCCGATGGCTTCGCGGGGACTACCGACGACGAGAAGGTCGACGCCGTCATCGAGGCCGTGGATTCCATGGTGGAACGCGAGAAAGCCTACCGCGAGCACCTGAGCAGCGTGATCAAGGGAATGCGGGCGACCTTCCAACGGATGTTCGAGGCACTGGACAGCCTTGCCGACTCGGCCGAGAAATTCAGCCGGCAGATCGGCAGCGTCGCCATTTCCAACCTGCGCGGACTGTCGGTCAAGATCATCGAGAATACCGAGGTGACCCGGAACTATCGGTCGGTGGTCGAAGCCGGCGCCGGCGACCTTCTGTCGGACCTCGCGGACAGCGAAAGCGCCATCACAGCGATCCACCAGACCATCCAGCGGGCACCTGTGCTGCGGCTGGCTGACTGGTTCGGCGTGCAGTTTGTTGTGAAAACGGCGGACGGTGCGGAAACGACCTACAACGACCTGTCGAAGATCGAGTCGAACGGGACCACGATGTCGATAAAGGCGCTGGTGAACATTGTGCTGATCCAGGCCATGATGCGTGACCGCCGCCCGTTCATCCTGCCGTTCTACTTGGACGAGGCGAACCAGATCGATGAGTCCAACCTGCGCGAAGTCGTGGCGCTGGCCAACTCCAAAGGCTTCTGCCCGATCTTCGCGTCGACCGTCCCGGTGGCTGCGGCCGAGAACCTTTACACCGTGCGCATGACCCCGGATAGCCGCGCCATCATCGACCCGAAGTCGCGCATCGAGCGGAAGGCGAAGGAAGAGCCTCGTGTCGACGCCGCTTGATGCGTTTGCGGGGCTGCTTGCCGACCTGTCGTCTGCAGGGGCGGTGCCGGCGAGCCGTGTGTCCGCCAGGGCGAAGGAACGGTTGACGCCGCTGTTCGCCGCCGATGTGCTGATCGAGATCCGCGCTGGTGCCGGCCGGCGTATCGAGGTGCGAAACCCCGAGACACTGGCGCAGTTCATCACTCGGCATTACCCGGCCGGCCTCTTTGCTGACCTTGCAGCTGACGATGCCCTCGATCGGCGCACACGGGCGCTGTCCCGGTATCGGGATACGAAGGCGCTGGGCGGCCTGGATTTCGAGATCGTCGAGTATCGGGTGTCCGGCGCGGCGCCGCTGCTGATCGGTGGCGCTACCGTCGGACGGTCCGGCGTTTGTGGCGATCTCGGGGCATTTGTCCTCTACGACGCGCGTCCGGCCGACCGCGAAGTGGGGTTCGCCGGCGTTGTGGCCACCGTGGAGAATCCCACCGTCTTCATCCGGCATGACTGGGCGGCCGCCGGTGTTGATCTCGCGATCGCCACCTATGGGCGCATGTCGCGCCGCCTGATCGACTGGTTGGCCAGCGCGTCCATGCGGGACTCCGTGGTCGTTCATTACGGTGACTACGACCCGGTCGGTCTCGGTGAGTTCTGCCGGCTCGAAGCATCTCTTGGTGATCGCGCCGACCTGTTCATTCCGGCCGGGATCGAGCGCCTGTTTTCGAAGTATTCCGACCGAGAGCTATTATCGCGATCGGCGGGATTGCTACCAGCGCTGCAGCGGAGCCCGCACAAGGGGGTGCAAGGGCTTCTTCGGCTGATGGCCGAGTTCGGCGGGGCGCTGGAACATGAAGCGCTACTGATTGAAGCGCAGTAGGTGAATTGAGGGAGAAAAAGAAGAATGGATGCTCAGAAAGCAACGCTGTTCCAGCTGGTCGACGGCAACAAGCAATTCCGGATTCCCATCTACCAGCGGGCCTATTCATGGAAGCAAGAGCAATGCGCCCGGCTCCTCGATGATGTGACGACCATTGCTGCAGCTGAACCCGGTCCGTCCCACTTCTTGGGCTCGGTCGTATATGTCGCCGACGGCAACTTTATGGCGGCCGGCGTGAATTCGCTTCTTGTCATTGACGGACAGCAGCGGCTGACAACCTTGAGCTTGATGCTTCTCGCGCTGCGAAAGATCGCCAGCGGCGGAACCGAGATCGGTGCAACGGCAAAAAAGATCGGCAACCTGTATCTTTTCAACGGTAACGAAGAAGAGGCCTCGGACGAGTACATCAAGTTGCGACTGACCCGGACGGACAAAGAAACCTACCGGAAGATCTGCCTCGACATCCCCCTTGGCCCGGAGGACGACAACCGGATTCAGGCCAACTACCGGTTCTTCCTTGGCGCCTTCGAATCCGGGCGCGCCGACCCGGTCGAGGCCTACAAGGGTATCCAGCGGCTGCAGCTGGTCTACATTGCCCTTGAGCTTGGCCGGGACAATCCCCAGCTGATCTTCGAGAGCATGAATTCGACCGGGCTGGACCTTGCGCAAGCCGACCTGATTCGCAACTTCGTGTTGATGGGGCTTCCGCACGAACTGCAGGACAGGATCTACAACCGGCATTGGTACCCGATGGAAGGTCACTTCGGGCGGCAGTACCGCGATCGCTTCGACAGTTTCATGCGAACCTACCTGACCGTGCGGGCCGGAAGTATCCCCCGCGAGGATGAGGTGTACGCGGTCTTCAAGAAACATGTGATGACCATGCCCGCGGCGCTACCGGGGGAACCTCACCGGATGGAAGTGGTGGCCGGTGATTTGCACGAGCAGGCTGCCTACTACGCCTGCATCGCGTTCGGCAAGGAGGCTGACCCCGATCTGCGGGCAGCCTTTCATGACCTCGCAACCCTCCGCGCTGATGTTGCCTTACCTTTCCTACTCGAGCTGTATGGTGACTGGAAGCGGGGGATGCTTTCGCGCGACGAGATGCTGACCCTAGTGCGACTGACCGAGAGCTATGTGTTCCGCCGCTTCCTCTGCGGCATCCCTACGAACTCGATGAACAAGACCTTTGCCGGGTTGAGCAAAGGGATCGACAAAAGCAAGTATTTCCGCAGCGCGCAGGCTGAGTTCCTGAAGCTTTCCTCCTACCGGAAGTTCCCGGGCAACGCCGAAACGGCTCAGATGCTGTCCGACAAAGACCTCTACAACACGCCGCGCTGCGCCTATCTGCTTGAGCGCCTTGAGAACCATGCCCATCCAAAGGAGCCCGTTCGCGCCGCGAACTACACCATCGAACATGTCATGCCACAGTCGCTGACGCCGGAATGGAAAGCGGCGCTGGGTCAGGATGCGGAAGAGGTGCATGCCCGCTTCCTCCATACCCTCGGCAATTTGACGTTGACGGGCTACAACAGCGAACTGAGTTGCAAGCCCTTCAAGGAGAAGCTGGAGAAAGAGGAGGGCGGATTCCTGTCGAGCCCGCTTGCGCTCAATCGATTCATTCGCAATCAGGCCGAATGGGGCAGGGCACAGATCGAGGCCCGGGCGGCTGAGTTGGCCCAAGTCGTTCTTCAGGTATGGCCAGAACCGGATGCGACCACTCTGGAGGAGTTCAAGACGGAAGATGTTGCTAAGCCTGAGAGCTATACCCTCGACCACTATCCGCAGCTTACCGGGGCCATCGGCGATATCTATCAACGCCTGGAAGAGGGCATTCTGGCCTTGCACCCAGCCGCCCGCCGCGAATGCAAGAAGCTCTATATAGCCTTCAAGCTGGACACCAACTTCGTCGACATCATCCCTTTGGCGTCCAAGCTGCTGCTGGTGTTCAACCTCGCGTTCGACCAGGTTGATGATCCGAAGGGTTGGTGCCGTGACATTACGGATCTCGGTCGCTGGGGAAATGGTGACGTCGAGTTAGCGGTGAATGACCTTGGGCAGGTTGAATACGCGCTGGAAATCGCCGCCCAGTCTTTGGCCACGCAAGTGCAGGAGTGATCGGTGAGTGACGTTTCCGAAATCGCCGTCCGGATCCAAAAAAGTTCCAGGCACTCGAAGATCACCGGCAATTTTGCCGAATCCCTCATCCTCTACTGGTTATCGAAGTATGGCTTTGAGTGCGCTCATGTTGACCACGTCGGCATCGACTTGATTGCAAGAAATCCGTGCACTGGCGAACTCATGGGCATCTCAGTGAAATCCAGAAGCCGGAATGAGGGGAAGGAAGGCCAGTATCTGAGCATCCCCGGCGACAATTTCACGAAGATCGACGCTGCGTGCCTGGCGTTTGGTTGCGCCCCATACTTCGCCATCGTCGTCGATGAGGGGGCAACGATCCACTGCTTCATCGTCAGCAAAGAGCATTTGCTGATGCTGTTTCCGGTTGGGAAGGAAGTGAGCGGTTGGAAGATGTCGAGGAGTTGGCTCGCGAAATACATGGCTGACCCAGAGATCAAGTATTTCTGTTTTGAGCACAGAACCCCAAAATGGTGGGCTGAAGGAGAGGGGAGCCATGAGCGATCTTGAACAACTCGTCGACAAAGCGATGGCCGCTGCAAACGGCGGATTCGATGTCCTCTCGACGGGGGAGAAAGTTGCCGCAGCGTTGATCCTCAATCGCTCGGATTGGCTCGCCGAGATGGGTTACTCGATGGCCGAAGCGATCGATCGAATTGGCCCCGAGTGGAGTTCGCTGGTCCCAACTGCAGCCCGGCTTGTTTTGGCTGCCGACGCCGTTGTGCGCAAAGCCGAAAAGACTGCTCGCGAAGAAGGCACTCTTGCTGATCTGGCGCCAATCGATGAAGAAATTGATGTCACTGGGAGCCTAGTGAATTGCTGGATGTCTCCAGGCTACCGCAGTGCGTCATTTGTATTCGATGTGCGCCGGCTGCGGAGCAATGATTCCCGTCGCCTGTGCATTCACGTTGGTGCCGACGACACTGAAGCAATCGCAAAGCATCTGATCGAGGTACATCAGCATGCATGGCAGCGTGGGGAACCCTTGGATATCAAGCAAGGAGAACGGCGCCCCCCTTGGATTGATGGGCGATAACGATGACACTCACGGAAGAACTGCTGACCGCAGGCCTCAGTGAGCGAGGTGGCTATTCTCGCCGGCAGTTGGACTTGCTTGGCGTGGCGTGGCCGCCACTTAAAGGGTGGAAAAAAACGGTAGTTGGGAAGGATTTTCCCGACGCGGTAGTAAAGGAGTTCCTTCGCTTGTCTGGCCGCGCGTTTGACGCGTCCCGCTGATCGCAGTTATTTTCTTGCGGGTACTAATGGGCCATTGAACGAGCAAGATTGAGAGCCAAAAGGCGGCGCACGATCTCCGTGTCTGGAAGTCCTTCTGCCCAATCCGCCCATCCATAGGCAGCTGCCACAGTCCGATCCAATGTTGCATGGGCATTTTGCAGCCATGTGGGATTTGCGTTGTAGAGTTTTGTGAGCGTTGCACCTGGGGCCTTGAGCGCGTTTACGCGCTGCTCATGCAGGCTGCTTGCGGCGGCGGCTATCGAGCAGGCCAGCGGGTTTGCCTCCAGAGCTGCCTTCGGCAAATCAGGGGTCATCCCATCCGGGAACGGGAAGGTGTCGAAGCACTGCTTAGAGTTGTACCGGGGGCGGTCTTCCAAGTTTCCCTTCTTGGCGTCCGCCCACGCCAGATGAATGCGTGATGACAGAACGCCCAAGGTCACGGAGTCGTCGCGTGCGATGACAATCAGGCTATGCTCGGGGGCCTGGTCTTTTGACATGGGAACGAAGATTCTGTGCTTCGCGGTTTCCACCGTCGCGATATAGCCATTCAATCCATCCAGTGCCCGCCGCATGCCAGGGCGGGTCTCACCGAGGCGCCACCAATACTTCGCACGGCCAGCACGCGCATTCTTTTGCCTCTCGGCCTTGATCTTTGACACCAGGTGATCAAACGGCTTCGTGTACTGAGCAGCATCCTGTTCGCTCATCGTGATCCCGAAATCAATGACCCACCGCCCGCGCCACCGGCCGAACAGATCTCCCGTGTAAAGAGGCTTCAGGACATCCGTATTTGGCTTCCCGTTGGGGTTGGCGTCGAGCAGCCACGCTCGTGCGACAGCATCGTCGACTGCGAAATCCTTCCCGGCGAGGAGAAAGCCGAAGAATGATTTGTCCTGATTCTGTGGCAAAGGTTTGGCATCCGTCAGGTTGCCTGCGCCCCCAGCACCGCTCGCTGTTAGGTCAGCTGTAATTTGCTCGACCGGCAACCCGTCGAGGATGGCTCCCGTGGTTCCATGAAGTCCGTCGAAACACACGAACGACACATTCCAATTGGCGCCATCATTGATCCAAGGAAGGTCTGACCAGGCGCAGTAAATCCGCCCGGTTTCAACGATTCGCTCTAGTACCGGGCGGCTCGCTGCCTGGCGGATGGTGCTGGAGCCGACCAATCCGGCACGCGTTGCTTTCCCCGCTGCTATATGGGCCCGAGCTTTCTCGAACCAGTAGCAGACGAAATTCGCCTTGCCAGGCACTCGATCCTTGTAGAGCGTGCGCACGGCTTCTGTGTAAGCGGGCCCCATCAACCCGCGCATTCGATCGGCCCCCAGGAATGGTGGGTTCCCGACAATAGCGTCACAATCCGGCCACTCGGTTTCGGTCCCGTCGCCGTTCATGATCGCGTCGCGACATTCGATCTGATTGAGAGTCTTGAGAATCGGATTCTTCGACAGGCTGAAAGCGTGACGGCGCATCCACTGTATTTCTCCGATCCAGATCGTTACCCGCGCCAGCTCCGCCGCATAGTTGTTGATCTCGATCCCCATTACGCAGTGCGGCCCGACTTCTGGAAAACCGCGTTCGAGGCCCAGGGTCTCGGCATCAAGCATCACCCGCAGCTCGAAGTCCTTTAGCGCCAGAAGCGAGAGATACAGGAAGTTTCCGCTACCGCACGCCGGATCCAGAATCCGGAATTTGCCAAGGCGCATCAGGAATTCGTAGTAGAGGGTCTGGGCTTCCTTGAACAGTCGCGTTGCTTTGTCCCGTGCGCTTTTCTTCAGGTCGTCCTTTCCGGACTGCCACGCGATGATGTTGGCTCTGATGCGCTCGCGAATGCTTCCCCATTCCGCTTGGAGAGGGGCGAGAACCGCGGGTTCGATGATCCTGTTGATGGACTCTGGGTCGGTGTAGTGCGCCCCAAGCTGGCTTCGCTTGTTGGGGTCGAGGCCTCGTTCAAACAACGTTCCGAAAATTGACGGGGATATGTCATCCCACTTCGCTCGAGCGACCGATAGCAGGCGGGCGATATCGTCCTGGTCGAGCGGAATTACGTCGTCGCCGTCAAACAAGCCGCCGTTGAACCACTCGATGATTTCAACCCCGAAGGTGCCTCCCTTCGTCATTTTCGCGAAGAGTTCCTTCAGCATGGCGTTGAGGGTAGCCGGATCTTGTTTTCCGTTTTCAAGCAAGCGGGTCAACAAGCCTTCCGGCAGGAGATCAATGTCCTCAGCAAAGAGGCAGAACAGCAGCTTGTTCAGGAAGTGGGCGACTTGCTGCGGGTCGTGCTTTGGGAATCCGTCATAAGGAGCGTCGCCACGAAGCTTTCGCGCAAGGTCGGCAAATGCCGTCGCAATAGTTTCCGTGACTTCGGCGGTTGTTACTCCCGGCTTAAAACGCTCCGGACATTCGAAAAGCCACTTCAGTTTGGCCAGATTCTCCGGAGTGCCAATGTCGTCGAGGGCGATGGTGTGAACGTCCATCACGGTGTTCGTAAACATCGTTCGGATGATGATCGTATCCATGTCGGAGACGACAAGTATCGGCGGGTTGTCGAGTGCAGGGGCGTACCGTTGGAGCTGGGCAAAGGCGGCGGTCAGGTCTTTGTGCTTCCCCTTGTATTCCCAGGCGAAACAGTTTCGGCGCCAAACATCTGCCCATCCATTTCCGCCGCCGGTTTTCAGCGCCCCTCTCTCGAAGCAGAACCAGTCTCCGTGCGGATCGGCTTCAGCTGGGGTCTGAATGCCGACCAAGTGGCAAAGGTCGATGAAATGTTCTTGTGAGGCAGAACGTTCCTTGAGGGTGCATCCCTTCCATTTAGCGACGAACTGCTTGGCGTTCATTGTTCCCCCCATTCGTTTGTTTTTCTTGCAGTAGCACCTGATATTGTAGTCGTGGCGACCTCTTCAATACTGCTTCT
>VFQM010002668.1_pt1 | contig 12653 bp, 15 predicted proteins | sample 3512391 | NCBI WGS metagenome assembly VFQM01 (sample SAMN10412369, study PRJNA504923) | tailings metagenome | isolation source: Replicate 1 from Balatoc abandoned mine | place: Philippines
TCGTCGAGGTCCACTTCCCCGGCATCCAGAAGACGCTGGTCAGCCGCGCGATGGATATTTTCTACGAAGTGCGCGACGTACCGGGCCTCAAGAAAAAGCCCTCAACGTCCGAACTACTCGACTGGCTGAAACTGCTGCTGGCCGAAGACATGCCGCTCGAAGTCCTGCAAAACCGCGACCCGACCAAAGCCATCCCCCCGCTCCACGGCGCGCTGCTCAAAAATGAGCAAGACGTGATGCTGTTTGAAAAGCTCGCGTTTATGGCGCGGCGTCAGACCTGAGCGCGAACCGCTACAGCGCACCAGCGCTGGCGCGGTCCGATACCTGAGCATAAAGATCCTCGCCCCAGCTTTGTGCCTTGCCGCTGAACAGCCATTCCGGCGGAACTATTTCCGGACCCTCGCCCGGCGGCAGCGGCGGCGTGAAGTAACCGAGCGCATAGCTGCCCATGGCGTAGCCTAGCAGTTGCTGAAGTTCTGCGCTGAACGCGCGCGCTATCTCCGGCGGGCACGACAGATATTGATTCTCTTCCTGTCGCAACCAGCCGAGACAGTAGGTGATGTTAAGCCCCATGCGGTCCGCGCCCGAGCGGTTGGCGCCGCCAGCATGGATGACCGACCCCGAATAGACTAGCACGGACCCTGCCCGCATTTCGGCAAAGCAGATGTCATCGCTGGTCGCCTCGCGCCCCTCGTCCCAACGGTGCGAGCCGGGAACGACACAGGTCGCACCATTGGCCTCGACGAAATCGGTGACCGCCCAGATGGTGTTGAGCTGTGGTTCGATATCGCCGCGCAGAAACCCGCCCCAAGCGAGCCGGTCGCGGTGGAGTGGCTGGCGGCCCTGCCCGTCCTTGATCCGGATCAGCTGAGTCAAATGCAACTGATAACGGTCGCAAAAGGGCTTGAGGAAAATGTCGCACGCTCCCATCAACCGTGTGTCGGTAATCAGGTCGCGGCACGCTGCGGACCGCGCCGCAAGCGCGCCGGTGCGCGTTGTGTGCCGCCCGGTAAATTCATCCATGCCGACCGGGGTTGCCTCGACATAAGGCAAGATTTCGACCCGCAGCCGATCGAGCAGGCCAGGCGCCATGGCATCGTCAATGATCAGCGCACCGTCGCGGTCAAGCACGGCACAGATTTCGGCAGATGTAGCGTCAGCCGACAGATGGGCGAGTTCGGGCATGATGTTCTCCCTGGGTGAAAATCGGACGTAGGATGTGCGCAAGCAGGCCGCGCTGGCGCGCAGGCGGCCATTGCTCGGGCTCAAGCGAAACGCGCGTGCCAATGCCGTCGATCGCGGCGATGACCGCGGCCGCATCGAGCTGCGCCGTGTCGCCGCCGATCGCGGCAGCGAGCGCACTCTCGATGGATTCATAATGTGCACGGTGCACGCGGGCGAGCGCGGGAACAAAGGCCGCCCGGCCCCAAAAGGCGATCCACACACGCCATTCGTCGAGCGACCCCTCGTCGAGCGGCAACACATCGCCAAGCTGGTCCTCGGCGGAGCGCACATCGGCGACCGCGATACGATCGAGCAACCGCTGGGCAAGGAGATCGAGCGCTGCCAGCAGCACTTCGTCCTTGTCGTTGAAATAATGCGCTACGGCGCCCGTCGTCACCCCCGCGGTGCGCGCGATGACCGACAGCTTGGCGCCGTCAAAACCGTGCCGGGCAATGGACGTTACCGCCGCCTCGGCAATGGCGGCGCGACGCTCTAGAGGATCGACTTTTTTTGGCATAATGGTGATAATAAATAATTCACCCAGCCTGTCAAGCGGGTTCGCACCGCTGCGGCTGCGCCGTCAGTTAGAGCTGATACGCCACTTCCAAATCGCCCCAGCGGCGACCGCCGAACGACACGGGCGTATAGACGTTGCGGACCACGACATAGTTGGTGCCGTCGCCTTCCTGGCGGTAAACGCACATGAAGAAGGGCGCTTTGCTCTGCTTGGCGACCTTGTCCTCGTCCTCAAGGATGATGCGGCCGTTGCGGCAAAATTGCGTGTCATGGGCGAGGTCGCCCGTCGGCTTGCGCGACCGGTCGCTGATGTGCGTCGGCAGAAAGCCGTTCATGTCGGCCGCCGAGCTCATCTTGATGCCGGGATGCGACACCACGATGCGGTCGAACAAGGGGCGCCAGTTGGCGTCCGCCCAGTCGGACAGGCTGGTGCGGAAACGTTCGGGCTTTGATCCGGGAACTAGCCGGTAATCGGTGTCGAACAGCTGTGCCATGGTGAGGCTGCCGTCGGCCAGCGCGCGTTCGGCGATGGCGACAAATTCGTCGCGAAAGCCCGCTGCCAGTTCGACAATCTCGGTATCCTTGGGCGAGATGCCTGCCGAAATGACGCTGTTGAACAAACGGTTCGACGTGCGTTCCATGTCGATGATGCTGTCGCGCGTATTGACCAGCATGGTGCTGTTCTGGCGCACCGACGCCACGACGCCATCGACGGCTGCGCGCACTTTCGCGCCATTGGCGTGCACCATCGCGCTCGACTGCGCGATGCGGTCGCTCTGGTCGTCGAGCAGCGCGACGAGGTGCGTCGTGTCGGCCAGCGCGTCGGTGATGGTTTCGAACTGCGCCTCGGCGCGGCCCGATTGCTCAACGCCCGATTGAATTTCGCTGACCAGCCCGGCGGCTTCCGTGGCCAGACTGCCGATCGAACGGCGGATTTCGTCGGTCGCGCTGCGCGTGTCCTGCGCCAGCTTCTTCACCTCGGCAGCCACCACGGCAAAGGTGCGCCCGGCGTCCCCGGCACGCTCGGCCTCGATGGCCGCGTTCAGCGCCAGCATATTGGTGGTCTTGGCAATGCTTTCGATGCCTTTGCTGACCTGCTGCACCTGTTCCATCACAGCGGCGAAATTGGTGACATGGCTCCCCAGCCGCGAAACGAGGTCGATGACGTTGCGGAATTCACCCACCGCCGCATTGACCTTTTCAGCGCCGCGATCGAGCTGCTCGCACGCCCGTGCTGACAGAAGCTTCGCCTCGTCGGTCGAATCGGCGATGCGGCGCTGGTCGGCTTCCAGAGCACCGGCAATTTCATCAAGGTGCGCCAGCTCGGCAATCTGCTCGCGCATATGCGCGGTGGCGCGGTCGATGCGCCCCGCCGCCTCGACACAGCCCACCACCAGCTCGCCGCAATCGGTCGCGACCGACTGGTCGAGCGGTGCGGTGGCGGCAGCAATCTTGTCGAATTTCATAGCGAACCCCGGTCCTTTTTTGGTCTTGCCCCGGTCATGCCATGCATTGGTTAACGCGCTGCTAAGCATCTGCCCTTGCGGGTCGCGCGCGGCTGCTTTACGTTCACGTCAACCAAGGGATTGCCGCCGATGTTCTTCAACTTCCTCGACGAGCTGCGCAGCGCAGGGATAGGCGCCAGCCTGAAGGAGCATCTGCTGCTGCTGGAGGCGCTCGACGCCGAGGTCATTGAGCGCACGCCCGAACAATTTTACTATTTGAGCCGCGCCGTGTTCGTGAAGGATGAGGGCCAGCTCGACCGCTTTGACCAGGTATTTAACAAGGTCTTAAGGGGCTGCTGACCGACTATGGCACCAAGCCGGTCGATATCCCCGCAGACTGGCTGAAGGCGGTGGCCGAAAAATATCTCACCCCCGAAGAGATGGAGGCGATCAAATCGCTGGGCGACTGGGACAAGATTATGGAGACGCTAAAGCAGCGGCTCGAGGAACAGCAGAAGCGCCACCAGGGCGGCAACAAATGGATCGGGACCGGCGGCACCAGCCCCTATGGCAATTCGGGCTATAACCCCGAAGGCGTGCGCATCGGCGGCGAAAGCCAGCACAAGCGCGCGCTGAAAGTTTGGGAAAAACGCGAGTTCGCCAACCTCGACAACACCAAGGAACTGGGCACACGCAACATCAAAATTGCGCTGCGCCGCTTGCGCAAATTCGCGCGCGAGGGCGCGGCGGACGAGCTCGACATTCCCGGCACTATCGATGGGACGGCACGGCAGGGGTGGCTCGACATCGTCATGCGCCCCGAACGTCGCAACGCGGTTAAGCTATTGCTGTTCCTCGACGTCGGCGGTTCGATGGACCCGTTTATCAAGCTGGTCGAGGAATTGTTCAGCGCCGCAACGGCGGAGTTCAAGAACCTCGAATTCTTCTATTTCCACAACTGCCCCTATGAAGGCGTGTGGAAGGACAATAAGCGACGCTGGTCCGAGCGTACGCCGATGTGGGACATCCTCCACAAATATGGCCATGACTATAAACTGGTGTTCGTCGGCGACGCGAGCATGAGCGCGTACGAGATCACCCATCCCGGCGGTAGCGTCGAGCATTTCAACGAAGAGCCGGGGCAGGTGTGGCTGCAACGTATGACGCACGTCTATCCGGCGGCGGTATGGCTGAACCCCGTGCCCGAGGCGCATTGGGGCTATACCCAGTCGCTCAAGATGATCAAAACGCTGATGAACGACCGCATGTATCCGCTGACGCTGGCAGGGCTGGACAATGCGATGCGCGAATTGACGCGAAAGCATTAGGCAGTTTTGCCTTTCCCGCATAGCATCACCCAATAAGCGGATCGGGCCAGCAGCCGGGGGGCAAAGCGATGGGGACGACGGAAGCGGCGAATGCCGCAGTGGCTCCTGTCCAGCAGACCGCACGCATCGAGGCGCTCGATATCTTGCGCGGTATCGCGGTGCTCGGCATTTTGCTGATGAACATCGTCGGCTTTGGCCTGCCCTGGGCCTATGACAATCCTACCGTCGCGGGCGGCATGGATCCTCCGAATTACTGGGCCTGGGCGATCCCGACCATGTTCTTCGAAGGCACGATGCGTGGGATTTTCTCGCTGCTGTTCGGCGCCAGCATCATCTTGTTGACGGACCGCATGGAGCAAGCCGGTGCCGGACTGCGAACGGCTGACATCCATTTCCGGCGCATGTTGTGGATGATGCTGTTCGGCGTAATCCACTGGGCGTTGCTGTTGTGGATCGGCGAAATCCTGTTCGCTTACTCTATCGGCGGCCTGCTGCTTTTCGCATTCCGCAAAATGCAGCCACGCTGGATGCTGGCAATCGCGGCAGGGCTTTTGCTGACGAGCGTGGTGTCATCCCTCTTAGCCTCCCAGTCACTGGCTGCGGCCCGATCGGCAGCTTTGGCCGCGCGAACGGCACTAGCCACGGGCACAGCGCTCACGGAAGAGCAGCAACAAGCCATCACCCATTGGGAAGACAGCGTGGCCGAATTTTCGCCGCCTGCGGAAGCGTTGGTGCCGATCATCGAAGTGCATCAAGTCGGCTATATCGACGCGGTCATCCTCCAGTTCCCCATGTCTTACGATTTCCAATGGACCGACCTGCCATGGTGGCTGTTCTTCGACATGATGTCGTTCATGCTGATCGGAATGGCGCTGCTGAAAATGGGCGTGTTGGGAGGCGGCCAGAGCGCGCGCTTTTATGGTGTGATGATGCTGGGTGGCTATGCGGTCGGCATTCCGCTCAACTACCTTGAGCTGCAGACTTTCCAGAACAGCGGGTTTTCGGTGCTCGGGTTCAACCAGGCTAGCATTACTTATGAGATCAGCCGGCTCGCCATGGTCATCGGCCATCTCGGGCTATTCTTGTCGATCATTCGCGCCGGATGGATGAAAGCGCTGCAACGCACGCTTGCGGCGACCGGACAGATGGCCCTGACAAATTATATCGCGCAGACGCTGATCTGCACGGCGCTGTTCTTTGGCTTTGGTTTCGGACTGTTCAACCAGCTGGAACGCCATCAGCTGTTTTACATCGTCGCAGCGATTTGGACGCTCGAGCTGGTCTGGAGCCCGATCTGGCTAAAGCATTTCCGCTTTGGACCGCTCGAATGGTTGTGGCGCTCGCTGACCTATTGGGAACGCCAGCCACTGCGCCGCTAGCGACGCTCAATAGAGCAAATGCGGTGCCCCTGCAGTGTGCCACGCCGCCTCATCCGCCCCCGCCAGCGCATCCAAATCGCTGGGCGCCGCGCCCGCATCGTCGACCCATTGCCTCAACCCCGGCCCACCGTTGATCACGTCGATCGCCAGTCGGCCGAAGGCATATTCGTATGGGAAGTCGCGCCATAGCGGGTAGTCGGGGTAAAGGCGACGGATCGCTTTGAAGGCCAGCGCCTGCACACGCCACGGCCGGAATGCGGCATGGTCATAAAAGGCCCCTTCGGCATGGATGTGCACGCCGTGGCACAGCTTCCCCACATGCTTGTGAAAGGTCGGCTCAAACCAGATTTCGCGCAGCGCGCAACCGATGAGCCAATCGGGCGCGAGGCTACGCATTTCCGCTATCACCGCCGCCGCATCGATGTCGGGCGCGCCGAACAGCTCCAGCGGCCGCGTGGTGCCCCTGCCCTCGCTCAGCGTTGTCCCCTCCAGCATCACGGTGCCGGCATAGGCGCGCGCCATGTTCACGTTGGCGGCATTGGGGCTGGGGTTCACCCAGATGCGGCTGGGCGGCCAGCCGAACCCCTCGCCCTCCGGCTCCCACCCAAGCATCGCCACCACGCGGTAATCGACATCGAGCGCGAAGTGGCGGATGAACCAGTGGCCCATTTCGCCCAGCGTCAGCCCGTGGCGCATCGGCATCGGCGCGGCCCCAACGAAGCTCTCTTCGCCGGGGAGCAAGGTCAGCCCCTCCACCGGGCGGCCCGCCGGATTGGGGCGGTCGAGCACCCAGACGCTTTTGCCTGCTCCCGCCGCTGCCTCCAGCACATAGAGCAAAGTCGTGACATAGGTGTAGATGCGGCACCCGAGGTCTTGCAGGTCCACCAGAATGACATCGAAGGTCGTCAGCGACTGGCCGGTCGGGCGGCGATGCTCGCCATAAAGGCTGAACACCGGGATATTGTAGCGCGGGTCGGTGAAGTCGGGCGACTCCATCATATTGTCCTGAAGGTCCCCGCGCACGCCGTGCTGCGGCCCGAACATCGCGGTAACATTGACCCCTGCCCCGATCAGCGCATCAAGGCTGTGCGTGAGGTCCGCCATGAGCGAGGCGGGGTGCGCCAGCAACGCCACGCGGCGCCCTTTGAGTTCCCCCAGCAGCGCGGGGTCGGCGAGCAGGCGGTCGATACCGAAAAGCACAGTCATGCAGCGTCCGGTGCCGGAAGGCGGAGCGCAAAGCAATCGGGATGATGGAAATCAGGCTTGCCGGGGGGATGCGCGAGCGCCCAGTAGGATTTGGTGCCGTCGGTTTCCTCGATGACGGCGGAGAGGGCGATATCGAGCGGGGCGGTTGCCCACGGTTCGGGTAGCAACAGCGAAACTTCGACATTGAGCCATTCTTCGCCTGCATCCAGAAAGATCTGAGGCGATCCAGCCATGGCGATATTGTCGAGCAAGTCACGATAGCCTGCAAAGACATAGGCGGCCCACTCACTCGAAGGCGAGAAATTGAATTCGGCATAGCCAGCTTCGCCCGGCAGCCGCGCGAACAACTCGAAGCACGTGGTTTTCCACAGATTTTCTGCACGGTCGCTAGCAGCAGGGCCAGGTAGCTTCAGGCTGGCAAGTGGCATGTCGAGGATGTAGCGCAGCCACAACGATTTTCCATCACGTTCACATTCCACCGCAAAAGCTTCGACGCTGTTGGCGGAGCAGAGCGCATGTGCAACAAGCTGGCGTTCGGTCATCTGCAGGCGATAGCGCGCCAATTGCGGAGCGGCAATTCACTGCTATCGTTGCGAAACGAAACGCATTGGGGGACCGCCTATGACCAACCTATCTCTCAGCAACCGCACCGCGCTCGTCACCGGCGCATCGCGCGGTATCGGGCGCGGGATTGCGCTCGCGCTCGCCGAGGCGGGGGCGGATATTGCGGTCAACTTCACCCGCGATGGCGATGCGGCGGCAGAGACGGTGGCGATGGTGCGCGCGCTCGGGCGGCGGGCCGAGGCCTATCAGACTTCGGTCACCGACGAAGAAGCCTGCGCCGCAATGGTCGCGGCCATCGCGCGCGATTTTGGCGGGCTGTCGATCCTGATCAACAATGCCGGCATTGCGAGCAAAGGCCGCGCGGTGATCGATACCGACCCTGCCGAGCTGGAGCGGGTGGTCGCGGTGCATGCGCTGGGCCCGCATCGGCTGGCGCGCCTGTGCCTGCCCTTGCTGCGCCAGCATCAGCGCAGCGACATCATTGTCATTTCCAGCGTCGCAACGCTGCACCATGCACCGGGCGGCGCGCCCTATAACATGGGCAAGGCGGCGGGCGAAGCACTCGCGCTGACATTGGCCAAGGAAGAGATGAAACATGGCGTGCGTGTCAACATCGTCGCGCCCGCGCTGACCGTCAGCGACATGGGCGAGCGGCTGGCGCGCGCGGTGACCGGCGAGGCCGACATCCACCATCTCGACGCCAAATTCCCGTTCGGGCGCGTGCCGCTGCCGTCTGATGTGGCGGCCGCCGTCGTGTGGCTGGTGTCCGATGCCAATCCCTATTGTTCGGGCCAGAAACTCAACATCGACGGCGCGGGGCTGGCGAGTTTTCGCTAACGCCCAAAAATTATGTTTGACCTCAACCTTGGTTGAGCCTGCATAGCCCTGCGCGACTGCCGCAATCGAAAGCCCAAAATGTCCGACGCCCGCTCTCCCGCCCTGCCCTTCATGGTCGCCTGCGGCGGCATCGGCCTGTTCGCGATCATGGACGCGCTGATGAAGGATTTGTCGATTGCGCTCGGCGCCTACAATGCGGTGCTGTGGCGCTGCGTGATCGGCGCGGCGCTCGCGGGGGTGGTGTGGGCGGCGCGCAAGTCCGCCTGGCCGTCGCGCGCGGTGCTGGGCCTGCATTTCGTCCGCTCCGCGCTGGTCGCGGCTATGGCGGTCAGCTTCTTCTGGGCGCTGGCGCGGTTGCCGCTGGCGGAGGCGATCGCGCTGTCGTTCATCGCGCCGCTCATCACGCTCTATTTTGCCGCTGTGATGCTGGGCGAACGGATCGGGCGCGACGCCATCATCGCCTCGCTGCTCGGCCTGGCCGGGATGCTCGTCATCATGTCTGCCAAGCTGGGTGCCGATGGCCAGATCCGCGACGCCATGGCGGTCGGCGCGGTGCTGTTTTCGGCGGTGGCCTATGCCATCAACCTAGTCATCGCGCGCAAACAGGCGCAGGTGGCGAGCCCGACCGAAATCGCCTTTTTCCAGAATTTGCTCGTGGGATTAATCCTCGCCGTGGCCGCGCCCTGGCTGGCAGTTTTGCCGTCGGCGCAATGGGCACCGCACCTGCTGGGCGCAGCACTGCTCGCCACCATGTCGGTATTCCTGCTCGCCTGGGCCTATGCCCGCGCCGAGGCGCAAGCGCTGGTGTCGGCGGAATATACGGCCTTTCTGTGGGCGGCGGCGCTGGGCTGGGTCTGGTTTGGCGAACCGCTAGCGTGGCAAACGGTGGCGGGCACGGTGCTCATCGTGGCGGGCTGCCTGATTGCGGCGCGCAAGAAGCCAATGGTCGATAAAGTGGAACCGCTCCCCGCCTAACGCACCCGCCGCCCCGTCCACACCACCCGCCCGACCAGCGATACGGCATCGGCGGCAAGGTCCGGCCAGCTGGGATAGTCGCGATTGTCGCTCAGCACCGCAATGCGCCCCGCCACGGGCAGGCGCGCCACCCGCTTGACCATTAACGCATCATCCATCCGTAGCACATAAATGCCGTCGCGCAGCCGCGCCGCCGTATCGGCCCCATCGACCAGGATATCGTCGCCATCGTTCAGCGTCGGCGCCATCGAATCGCCCTCGACCGCGATGATCGACAGCGCGCGCGTGTCGGCCCCCAACCGCCGCAGCCAGCGTGGGTCAAAGGCAAAGCCCGCCTCCACCCCCTCGCCGTCGACGGTTGCGCCCGCACCAGCCGATGCGCCCACCGCCAATTGCGGGACCAGCAACATCGCCGGACCGCGCGGGCGCGGGCTTGGCACCGCCACAGTCGCGGTGGGGCCACCCAGCAACGTGTCGGGCACATTCAGAAAGGCCGCGATACGCCGCCGGTCGGCTTCGTCCAGCCGCCGCGGGGTGCCGCGCTTGATATATTGTTGGATATAGGCGGCGTTGCGCCCGATCAGCCGCGAAATGCGCTGATAATCATGGCCCCGTTCCTGGATGAGCTGATCGAGCAATTGGCGGGGATCGTCTGACGGGGTCACGCGCTGTTCCTTTGCGACCGACCATAACGATAGGAATTACCCTAGACAAGTAGGAAATTACCTATCAACAGGAAACTTCCTATTTTGTCTGATTCGCATGGAAAGGTAAGCACATGACCAGTCCCCTGCTCTATCAAATTGACCGTTTCCTGAAAAAGAACGCGATGTCACCCACGCAGTTCGGGCGACTGGCGGTGCGCGATCCGCGGCTGGTCGGCGACATGCGCAATGGCCGCCTTCCCGGCGCACGCGTGTCATCCAGTATAGAACATTTCATGAACAAATGGCAGCAGGACACCCCATCATGCTGATGCGCACGCGTGAAGCGCGACACGACCTTTTAGAGTGTTGGACAAGACATATTGTAGCACAAGAATTTCACCAACCAGCCCCAAAGCGCCCTCTTAATGGCCCCCTAATCACCGTTTAAGTCTCCCCTAATCGGCGCGCTGAGAACCCCGGCTCCCACGTCGCCAGCGCCTCGTCCTGTGTCACCGCTGACAGCGCGTCCGCCTCGGCCAGCGCCAGCGCCTCGCGGAACAGCCGCAGCCCCATCGGGCCGAGCTCACGCCGCCACAGGCTGCCCGCGTCGTCATCGTCCCGGATCGCGCACCAGTCCTGCAACGCCACCGGCCCAGTGTCGGCCCCGTCATCCATCCAATAGATCGAGCCGCCGGTGACCGCCTCCTTCATGTGGATTGCCCAGCGGATCGCGTCACGGCCGCGATGGCGAGGCAGCAGCGAAGGGTGATAGGCCAGTGCACCCAGCCGCGCCCGCGCCCTTGCCCCGGCCTCCCCCTTATTCTTCGGGGACCGGTAACTCGGCGTCGCCCTCTTCCAATAGCGGCGGCACGAAACGCGCTAGCGGCTCCACCGGCTGCGCTCCGGGCGTGTCGCGCAGCGCCGCTGCAATGGCGGCACCGCGCCCCGACGTCGCCATGGAGAAGAAGTCATGGGCAACAGCAAAGTCGGCCAGCGCCGCCGCGCGCAGGCGGCAATCGGCGCTGAAATGGTCGGCATGCGCCAGCACCAGCTCGGCGGCAATCACCTTGCGCTCCAACGCCCCGCCGCTGGTGAGCAGCTGCGCCAGCTGCTCCTTCACCGCATCGGGCATTGCCGGATCGTCGCGGCAATCGGCCCACAGGTCGATCAGAGCGCGCTCAGCGGCAACATGGCTGTCGATAGCGCCGACCGTCACCGGCAGGGCGTCCCGTCTTTGCGGGGGCATTCCTCGTCAACGGTGCCCGATGCAGGCGTAGGCGCGGCGCGGTTGGCGCACGCAGCAAGCAGCCCCAGCGCGATCGCCAGCGAAATGGTCATCTTCAAACGCTTCCTCATCGTCTTCCTCCTTCGCTTCAGCCCGACAACCATGTCTGGCCATTGTTGATGGTCCCGCCCGCCGATCCCGGCGTGCGCGCGTCGATCACGCGGAAATCGAACAATTGCTCGCTGCCGGTGCTGTTGGTGTAACTGCCGGAGGCGGTGTCCTGCCCCGGCTCGCCCGGCCCCACGCTGACGCCGCTGCCCAGAACCACCGTCGACCAGCTGTTCGCCCCTGCCACCGACACCTCGATCCGGCAGCGCAGCGTGCCGTTGTTGCCCCCCGCATTGACGCCGCAGGCGGCAGCGAAGCTGCGCGCTGCGCCATTGGCAATCCGGTGCTTGATCACCTGGCCATAACCCACGGTCACCGGCCCGCCGCCCGCGAGGCCCGCGAGCTGCGCGGCAGCAGCGGCGTCGAGGTCGCCCAGGCTGCCGGGCCGCCCGCTCACCCCGCCCCACAGCGCGGTCTCGGCCGCCGCCGCGATGCTCGGCGCGAGGAGGCTGTTGGTCACGTCGGCCGTGGTCAGGCTGTTGCCCGCCGCCAGCGGCGACTGGCCCGCGATGGCGGCTGCGGTGTGCGCCGCGGTCACATCGGCCCCTGCCTCGATGCCGCCCAGCTTCGACCCCGCCGCGCTGTCGAGGCCCGCCAGCGTCGTCGGCCGCGACGTGACATTCAGCCACTGCGCACGCGTCGCTGCGTCCTCAATGCTTGGCACCAGTGCGCTGTTGGTGACCTCTGCCGGGGTCAGGCTGTTGCCCGCCGCCAGCGGCGACTGGCCCGCGATCGACGCCGCCGTTCCCTGCGACGTAATCAGCTCGGGCGCGGTGCGGATCGCGCCCGCCGGATCGACCAACCGCGCCAGCTGCGGCAATTCCTGGCTGCCCAGCTCGCGCTGGTCATAGAGCGCGATATCCCAGCTGAAGGCCGCATTGGCCCCGCCGTGCACCGCGATAAAGCCCGTGCTGCTGAAGGTGCCGGTGGTCTCGATCGTCACCAGCCCCAGATAGGTCGCCCACGCGCCCGTTCCGCCATTGGGGGTCAGCCACACCAGCGACCCGCCGTCGCCGATCGGATTGCTGTGCATCTCCAGCGTCCGTCCCGCCGGAATTTTGGCGCGGATCGCAAACAGGACGCGCGTGCCGGGCGAATAATATCCGGGCCGCGACAGTCCCGTCGTCGGCAGGATATAC
>VFQM010002669.1_pt1 | contig 12653 bp, 10 predicted proteins | sample 3512391 | NCBI WGS metagenome assembly VFQM01 (sample SAMN10412369, study PRJNA504923) | tailings metagenome | isolation source: Replicate 1 from Balatoc abandoned mine | place: Philippines
GTTCCCCCAGGCGGCGGCTTCGTCGAGGCGCAGCACGCCGGGCAGGCGCACGCGCCCGTCGGCCAGGCGCTGCGGCGCGTTCTCCTTGGGCTTGAACTCGTCGCCGGTCTCGCCGAGCAGTTCGTCGAGCAGGTCGCCCACGGTGATGAGGCCCGCGGTACCGCCGAACTCGTCGGCGACGATGGCCAGCGCCTTGCGTTCGGCGCGCAGCCGCTCGAGCAGGCGGTCCACCGTCATCGTCTCGGGCACCACCAGCACCGGCGTGATGACCTCGCGCAGCGAGGCCGGCGGCTCGGCGCCTTCGATGAGGCGCCGCACCACGTCGCGCACGTGCAGCACGCCGATCACGTGGTCGAGCGTCTCCTCGTACACGGGCACGCGCGAGTACGGCGTCTTGCGGAGCAGGTCCAGCACCTCGGCCCAGCTCGCGTCCTCCGCCACGCCGATCACGCGCGTGCGCGGCACCATCAGCTCGCCGACCGTGCGCATCCCGAGGCGCAGCGCCTCGCGCAGGCGTTGCGACTCCTGCGGATCGAGCTGCCCGCCTTCGCGGCTCTCGGCGATGAGATACTCAATCTCCGTCGGCGAGTGGATGTGCGCGTGACCGTGCGTGGGCATCCGCAGCGCGCGCAGGATCGCCGCGCCGCTGCCATTCAGGAAGGTGATCGCCCAGCGCATCAGCTTGAGCGAGAGCAGCAGCGGCAGCACCGTCCAGCGCGAGACCTTGGTCGGGAACTGCAGCGCCAGCGACTTGGGCACCAGTTCGCCGATCACCATCTGCAGGATGGTGAGCAGCACGAGCACCACGCCGGCGGCGACGCTCTGCGACGTGGCCTCCTGCAGGTCGCCGAGGCGCGCGAACAGCGGCGCGAGGTCGACGGCCAACGTCGCCTGCGCATAGGCACCGAGCACCAGCGACGAGATGGTGATGCCGACCTGGCAGGCCGCGATATAGCGGTCCAGCGCGACGCCGTCGTTGAGGACGGAGAGCATTCGCGCGGCGAGGCTGTCGCCTTCCTCCGCCATCTGCTGCAAACGGCTGCGCCTGACGCTTACCGCCGAGAACTCGGCGGCCACGTAGAGCGCGTTCACGAGGATCAATGCGGCGAGGACCGCCGCGACGATCAGACTCATAAAGTGGGAAATGAGAAGGTCCCCACGGCCACCGGCCAAAGGGACCCCTTCAGGAACTGCAAGAGCGGGCGATGGGGTTCGAACCCACGACATCCAGCTTGGGAAGCTGGCGCTCTACCAACTGAGCTACGCCCGCATGGGAGGGAACTTACCGTACGGCGGGGGCGCCATCAAGCCGCGTGACGCAAGTGCTTGCGAACGTTAGACTTCCCGGCATGACGCTCCCCCCCACTTGGGCCCAGGCGGCGGGCTCGCCCGACGACGTCGTCAAGCACATCCGCTCGGGCATGCACGTGTTCGTGCACGGCTCCGCCGCGACGCCGCACCCGTTGCTACAGGCGCTCTGCCGCCGCAGCGACCTCGAGAACGTCACGCTGTACCACCTACACACGGACGGCCCCGCGCCGTGGATGGCGCCCGAGATGGCCGGCCGCTTCCGCGGCGTCTCGCTGTTCACCGGGCCCTCGCAGCGCGAGCCGGTGAATGCGGGCCGGGCGGATTACGTGCCGATCTTCCTCTCCGACGTGCCGGGCCTCTTCACCAATGGCATCGTGCCGTTGGACGCCGCGCTGGTGCAGCTCTCGCCGCCGGATCGCCACGGCCGCTGTTCGCTCGGGACCGCCGTCGATGCCGCGCGTGCCGCCGTCGACGCGGCAGGCATCGTCCTCGCCGAGATCAACGCGCAGATGCCGCGCACGCACGGCAACACGGCCCTGCCCCTCTCGCGCCTCACGGCCTTCACCGCCACGGACCGCGCATTGCCGGAGCATCATCCAGAACCCGAGACGCCGGAGATCGCCCGCATCGGCGAGCTCGTCGCGGAACTCGTCGAGGACGGCGCCACGCTGCAGATGGGCATCGGCGCGATCCCCGACGCCGTGCTCTCGCGGCTCGGGCATCGCCTGCACCTCGGCGTGCACACGGAGATGTTCTCCGACCGCCTCGTCGACCTCTACGCCACGGGCGCGATCACCAACGACCAGAAGTCCTTCGCGCGCGGACGCATCGTGACGTCGTTCGTGCTGGGCTCGCAGAAGGTCTTCGACTTCGTGCACGACAACTCCGGCGTGCAGTTCGAGGGCTGCGACTACACCAACGACACCGGGCGCATCGGCCGCAATCCGAAGGTCGTGGCCATCAACTCAGCCTTGCAGGTGGACCTCACCGGCCAGGTCTGCGCGGATTCGATCGGCCGGCGGATCTATTCCGGTATCGGCGGCCAGATGGATTTCATCCGCGGCGCCGCGCGTTCGGCGGGCGGCAAGCCGATCATCGCGCTGCCGAGCACCGCGGCCGGCGGGAAGATCTCGCGGATCGCGAAGGTGCTCGATGAAGGCGCGGGGGTGGTGACGACGCGCGGGCACGTGCATTGGGTGGTGACGGAGTATGGGGCGGTCAATCTGCACGGGCGGTCGTTGAGGGAGCGCAAGGAGATGCTGATCTCGATTGCGCACCCGGACTTTCGGGCCGAACTGCGCTAGGTCAGCACGCTGGGAGAGGTCGGACGGGGCAGGGGCGGGGATGGTGATACGGGAATGAGAGAGACGGGGGGAAGATGGGAGGGGTCGTGAGACGTGAATCCCCCCTCTTCCCCATTCTCCTATCGCCATCTCCGCCCCTGCCCCCCTCAACCCTCTCCCGCCCCCCTTGACAGCACGACCACAGACCTTCAGTGTATTGTCACACTAATACACAGCAGGCCCTCCCCTCGTGTTCTCACGCATTGACCCCCGCAGCCCCGTCCCGATCTATGCCCAGATCGCGGACCGCGTGCGCGTCGCCATTGCCGCCGGCGACCTCAAGGAGGGCGATGCCCTGCCCTCCGTGCGCGCGCTGGCGGCGGAACTTCGCGTCAATCCGGCCACCATCGTGCAGGCATACCGTGCGCTCGAGCGCGACGGGATCGTCGAGTTGCGCCAAGGGGCCGGGACGTTCATCGCACCGGTGGCCCCAGAGACGCGCAGCCGGGAGCGCAGCGCGGCCGCACGGCGCCTCGTGCGCGAGATGCTCGCCGAGGCCGCGCGCCTCGGCCTGACCCCGCGCGACCTCCGGGTCGCGCTCGACAAGGACCTTCCGGAGGACGCGTGACCGACGCTATCCGCATTCGCGACCTGCAGTGGAAAGCGGGCCGCGAGTTCGCCATTCGTGACCTCTCGATGCGCGTGCCCACCGGCGCGATCTACGGCTTTCTCGGGCCCAACGGCTCGGGCAAGACCAGCAGCATCCGCTGCCTGCTCGGGATGCAGCCCGCCGACGGCGGCAGCATCGAGGTGCTCGGCCACAGCGTCCCCGACGCCGCGCATCTCGCGCTCGCACGCATCGGCTACGTGCCGGAACGCCTGCATCTCTACGGGCGGCTCACGGTGGACGAGAGCATCCGCTATCACGCCGCGTTCTTCCCGGGATTCGACGACGCCGAGGCGGAACGCCTGCGCAAGCGCTTCGGCCTGCGCGAATCGCAGAAGGTGAGCGCGCTCTCCAAGGGCGAGGCCGGCAAGCTGATGATGTTGCTCGCGCTGGCCCAGCGGCCGGAGCTGCTGGTGCTCGACGAGCCCACCGACGGCCTCGACCCCGTGGTGCGCCGCGACGTGCTGGGCGCCTTGGTCGAGTTCGTGGAGGCGAAGGCGGCGACCGTGCTGATCTCGTCGCATCTCGTGCACGAGCAGGAACGCATCTGCGACTGGGTCGGCGTGATGGATGCCGGACGCCTGGTCGCCGAGTTGCCGATGCAGGAGTTCCGCTCCGGCATCAAGCGCCTGCGCGTCGCCGGCGAACCCGCCGCGACGGTACCGATGCCCTGCACGCTGCTCTCGCGAACGGCGAGCGGCCCGCACCTGACCACCTGGGTGGTGCGCGGATGGCAACCCGAGATGCAGGAGTGGTTCACCCGCGGAGGCGCCGAGCTGCGCGAGGTCGAGGACCTCGACCTCGAGGAAAGCTTCGTCGAGTTGCTGAGCGGTGCGCGCGCGACCGCCGGGGAGGCCCGCTGATGTTCACCGTAATGTTCCGCACGCAGTGGCGTTGGACCTCGCTGGCCGTGCTCGGCATCGCGCTGCTGGCGTTCATCTTCCCGTCGCTGGCCTGGCGGCTCGCGCAGGAAGCCGGCAGCCCCAACAGCGTGGCGCAGATCCTCGACGGTTTCACGGCGCTGAGCCCGATGCTCGGCTTCCTCGCGCTGCTCGGGCCCTTTGTGATCGCCGCGCTGCCCTGGACCATCGACCACGAGACGCGGCACGTCTACGCGCTCTCGCTGCCGATCCGCTGGCAGCAGTTCCTGGCGTATCGCTTCGCGATCGGCGCCATCACGCTGCTGCTGCCGGCGCTCGCGCTGTACGTCGGCTCGGTGGCCGCGCTCGCGCAGGTCGAACTCCCGGCGCTGCTGCACGGATATCCCGGCTTGCTGGCCCTGCGCTTCCTGCTCGCCTGCTGGCTGGCCTACAGCCTCAGCTTCGCCCTGCAGTACCTCGCCGGCCGACGCGCGACGCTGGTGGCCGTGCTCTTCGTGCTCGCCGTCGCGGTGATCACGGTGTCCGCGATGCTGCTGGGCAAGAGCGTGCAGCTGGAACGCGCGGTTGGCCTGCTGTTCCGCTGGCCCGGGCCGCTGGCGATCTTCGTCGAGCAGTGGACGCTCATCGATGTGTGACCGCGACGGACGGGCCCTCGCCGGCGTGCTGTTGGTCGCCGCGCTCTGCAGCGTGGCCGTGCCGCGTCCGATGTTGGCACAGGCATCGCTCCGCGACTCCGTGCAGCTGTACGAGCAGCGGCTGCGCGATGCCAGCCGCGAGCTCGAGGAGGCGCGCGGGCTGGCCCGCGGCGTGACCGACGACTCGATCTCCGTCGAGGGCGCCACGCTGCTCTTCAAGGGCGCGACCTTGCCGAACGCGGATCGTCGGCGCCTGCAATCGGCGTTCTCGCGGGCGGCCGTCGACCTGACCCGCACGTTCGGCGATCAGGGCCGCACGCTGCTGGCGGGTACGCGCTGGCAGCTCTCGGTGCGCAGCTACTCCGGTATCAACACCCGCACCTTCGCAGGCCTCGAACCGCTGGGCGCGGGCGGTACCGTTCGGTCCGGGCGCTCCTTCCCTCAGTTCGAGCTGCCCCTGCAGGAGTCGATGGTCACCGAGCTGATCCTCCGCCACGCCGGCGAACTGATGCTGCAGCGGCATCCGCAGCTCGCGGCCTGGCTCAGCTCCGGCTTCGCCTTCTACGGGCGCGACGCCGTCTTCAGCTTCGCCGCGCGCGAGCTGGTCATCCACGGCAGCGTGCGTGGCCGCGGCTGCGCGCGCGGTGTGCTCGAAGACTGCGCGATCATCCTCGACCCGGCGCGCCACGATGAATGGTTCGACGCCAGTGAATCGCGGCGCGGGCTGGTGCCCGCCTCGGAGAACGTCCGCGCGAGCGTGCTGCAGTATGCCATCGAACGTGGCGGGGACGGCTTCCTCGAGGCGCTCGGGTCCGCGCCTGGCGCATCCGAATCCGCGGACGGCGCAGCGGCGCGAGGCGCGGCCGATGCACCGCGCGGGATGTCACCGGTCGAACTCCTCGCCCGGGCGGCCAAGGTCACGCCGGACGAACTCCTGCGTGGTTGGCAGCGCGAACTCCTCGCCAGCGGCGCGACGCGCGCCGGATTGTCGGCGGGACGCACGCTGACGACGCTCGCCTGGGTCCTGCTCTTCGCCGTGATCGCCACCCGACGGAGGGCTGCCTGATGCGCCGCGGACTGCTTCCCCTCGCGGCCGTGCTCGGCTTCGCCGCACTGCACGTCGCGATCTCGCCGAGCGGCCGCGACCTCCCCGGCGGGCGCGGCTACCTCGAGAGTGACCCTCGCGTCGCCGCCGCCACGCGGCGCGTGACCGCGACGGCCGACACGCTCCGCGCGTACCAGTTCGCGGCGGATCGCGAGGCTGCGGCCGCGCGCCTGGCGGCGCTGCCGGCGCCCACGACGCCGATCAGCGTGGTCGCCGACGCCGGCGTGCCGGCGAGCCTCGTGAACTCGCTGCGCGACGCGATGGCGGCCGATCTCGAGGGCGTGGAGCCACGCGTGCCGCTCCGCATCGTCTTCGTGCTCGACTCCACGCCGCGCCGCGAGGGCATCGCGCACTATGTGCGGCCGCTCGCCGCCGGCGAGCCCTGCACGATCGTGCTGCACTACGGCCGGATCGTGGGCGATCCCGTCTACCTCCGTCGGCCCGAGTGGCGTCGCGTCAGCGTCTGCGGGTTCTACGCGCGCCACGGGATGCCCGGCGCGGGAATGACCCGCTGGCTCGACGCGACGAGCGGCAGCGCCGCGCTGGTCGACTCGTCGCGGGTAGGCGGCGAACCGCAGCAACGGGAGGCGGTCGCGGGGGCCGCCGTAATGCAACTGGCGCCGGTGATCGCCTGCGCCTCCGGTGTGGACGCTGCCTGCTTCGACGCGCTCTATCCCCGGATCTTCCGCGCCACACCGCCTGCGGTCGGAGGCGCCGCGCCAACGCAGGCCTGGCGGCACGCCAGCATCGTGTGGGACGATTATCCGTCGAACGGCTTGGCGCGCCTGCGCCAGCACTTAGGCCCCGAGCGCTTCGAGCGCATATGGACCTCCGAGCTCCGCCCGGACTCGGCCTACACCGCCGTCACGGGTGAGGCGTTCGCGGCCTTTGCGCGGCCCTACGTGCAGGAGTACACGGCGCCGCGCAGCCGCGGCCCGCTGCAGGCCGGCCTTCCGCTGGCGCTCAGCCTCGCGTTGATGGTCGGCTTGGGATGGTGGGCGACCGCGCGGACGCCGCGGATGCGCAGCTAAGCGCGCATCCGCGGCGCCGGTCGCTCAGGGCTGCGCGGCCAGCGCGGCCACCTTGGCCTGCACCATATCGCGGATCCGGATCTCGAGGTCGCCCTGCGAGGCGCAGCGCACTTCCTGCGTGCTCGACGTCACCGGGTTGCGACCGGTGGCCGTGAGGATCGTCGCAACCACCGAGCCGCCGCCGGGGTTGGCGGTGACGGAGGTCATAATCGACAGGTTGATCTGGTAGGTCTCGGCGTTCTCGATGGTGCCCGAGCGCCCGCAGTCGAGGTAGCGCTGCATCGGGACGCGGCCGATCGAGCGCCGCGTGCGCCAGCCCTCGTTGCCGATGAGCCGCTGCGCGTCGTTCTTGACCGTGAGTGGGATGCCCAGCTCCTCGTAGACCTGCGGAAGCACCGACCACACCTGCGCCGGCGTACCGGTGGAGAGGAGCTTCACGTTGTTATCGAGATTGGCCGTGGTCACGGCGAGCCCGCCGCCGCCCGAGGAGGTGACGACGCGTTCGGTCTGCACCGTCGGCGTCGGCACGGGTGGCGTGGTCCCTCCGCCGGTGCCCGCGCAGCCGGCAGCGAAGGTGGAGACGACGAGGGCGGTGAGGGCACGGCGCATTGGGACTCCGGTCGGCAGGACGGTGGAGGACACGCTGGGGGCAGATTATACCCCGACGCCGAAAAAAGTAACGCGGCGCGGGCCTAGGAGGCCACGCGCCGCGTTCAAGAGCCACAGGTGGGAATTGAACCCACGACCGCTCGATTACGAATCGAGTGCTCTACCCCTGAGCTACTGTGGCGGCTACTGCTATGCCCTGGCGCGGACTCGAACCGCGACGCCTTGCGGCACCACCCCCTCAAGATGGCGTGTCTACCAATTTCACCACCAGGGCAAACCATTGTCGGGACGGAAGCCACAAGACGGAAGCTACAAGGAGATCCTTGATCCTTCCGTCTTGCGGCTTGCGTCTTCGAACGGGAGCGACGGGGCTCGAACCCGCGACCTCTCGAGTGACAGTCGAGTGCTCTAACCAAACTGAGCTACGCCCCCAAACACCAACCACTTGTGCACCGGCGGGGAACGGTAACCCGATCCTTCCCTTGCACGACCATCAACCTTCCGTCATCCGTCTGACGTCCCGCCCCCGCAAGGGGGCAGAAAGTAGCCCCAACGGGAATCGAACCCGTCTCTGCACCTTGAAAGGGTGCCGTCCTAGCCGATAGACGATGGGGCCGATGTCCTGCGGCGCTACACCAGCGTGTCCGACACTTCGATCCTGCAGTAGCGGTAACGGGATTCGAACCCGTGTTCCAGCCTTGAGAGGGCTGTGTCCTAGGCCTCTAGACGATACCGCCGTTGTTGCCGCGAGACTGAAGACGGAAGCCTACACGGTCACTCCTGACCATCCGCGCCCAGTCCTTCCACCTTCCGTCTTGTTGCTTCCGTCTCTACCACAGGCCCGGAGGGAATCGAACCCCCAACCGCCGGTTTTGGAGACCGGTGCTCTACCAATTGAGCTACGGACCTAAGACCTCGAGGGGTGGCTGACGGGATTCGAACCCGCGACCCTCGGAACCACAATCCGATGCTCTAACCGACTGAGCTACAGCCACCATACTGCGGCCGACTTCGGCCGGAGAAAGCGAAAAATAGTGAGGCGCTGCCAGCTTTTCAACTAGGGAATCAGACGGAAGCTGCAAGACGGAAGGAACCTGCTGCCGAGCTCCTTCCGTCGTCCGTCTTCAGTCCTTGGCCCGATCCATATACTCGCCGGTATTCGGATTCACGCGCACCCGCTCACCCGTCGCGATGAACTCCGGCACGTTGATCGTCACGCCGTTCTCGAGGACCGCGGGCTTGGAGCTCGCCGTCTTCGTCGCCGTCTTCATCACCGGCGACGTGTCCGTGATCGTGAAGTTGATGAACTGCGGAAGCTGGATGGACATCGGCTTGCCGTTATAGAACTAGACCATCACCATCATATTGTCCTGCATCCACTGGGCATTGTCTCCGAGCGTCTCGTCGTCCATCTCGAGCTGCTCGTAGTTGTCCGTGTTCATAAAGTGGTACGTGTCGCCGGCCTTATACAGGAACTGGAGTTCCTGCGTCTCCATATCCGCCTTATGGATCTGGTCGTCGGCACGGAACCGATGCTCGAAGTTGTTGCCCGAGCGCAGGTTCTTGAGCTTCGCCTGCACCATCGCGCGCAGGTTGCCCGGCGTGTGATGCCGGAACTCGATGATGCGGCAGGGATCGCCTTCGAAGACGATCACCATCCCGCGGCGGATCTGGGTAGCCGGGAGAGCCATATGCGAACCGAAATGAAACGGGTGAACGCGGTGTAAACCTAGACAGCCTTTAAGTTTAACCCGCGTCCCCCCGCCCGGTCAACGGAGCCGCTCCAGAAGCACGCGCACGGCCCGGTCCAGCTGGCTGTCCACCCCGCGATACTCCTCGCCCATCTGCCGGTCCACCCGCACGTCCACCGGCCGCGGGAAGAGCTCCATATCCTTGCCCTCCGCATCGCGGATCCGGATGAACGGCACGCGCAGCGTCGTGCCCTCGAACAGCGTCACGTTGCTCGTGTAAATGATCCACCCCGACGTCGGCTCGCCCACCACCTGGCCCAAGCCCAACGCGCGATAGCCCTCGGTGAAGTCTTCCGCGTCGCTCAGCGAATGCTGGTTGGTCACCAGCACCGTCGGCTTCTCGTAGGCCCGCTGCCCGAGCTGCAAGCGCGCGGATGCCTGCACGCCGGTCCCGCGCCGCTCCATCGTGAGGTACGGCCGCCGCGCGAACACATCCAGTGCATAGGCGTTCACGAAGCCGCCGTTGTTGTTGCGGATGTCGATCACGACGCCGTCGCGCCCCTGGTTCTCGGCGTCGAGATCCACGTACAGCTGGCGCAGCGAGCCCTCGCCCATATCGATCATATGCACGTAGCCCAGGCGGCCGTTGCTGGCCTTCGCCACGTAGGCGCGCCGCTCCTCCACCCAGGCCTCATAGCGCAGGCCCTTCTCCGCGCCCGTGGAGATCGGCTGCACGCGGACCTCGCGCGCATTGCGACCGTCGGCCGTCGCGGCGACGCGCAGCGTCACGCGCCGTCCCGTCGTGAAGCTGAGCAGCGAGTCGAGGTTCGCCCGCTGCGCCGCCTGGCCGTCCACCGCAATCACGAAATCACCAACGTTCACGCCCCCCGCGAGTGCCAAGGGCCCGCCGGGCAGCAGCGCCGCGATGCGCAGCGCACCATCGCGTTCCGCGGCCGCACGCTCGAAGTCCGCCCCGAGGCGGCCCGTCGACGGCGGTTGCGACGACGGCCCGCCCACGCCCGTGTGCGAGGCGTTCAGCTCGCCGATCATCAGCGTGAGCGCACGGCGCATCTCGTCCGCAGTCTGCGCCGCGTTCACGATCGGCGCGTAGCGCGCACGCGCCGCCGGCCAATCCACGCCGTGCATCTCCTCGTCGTAAAAATTGTCGGCCGTCCACTGCCACACCTGGCGGAACACCTCGGCACGCTCGGCCTCGAAGTTCGACGTCAGCGTCGCGCTCACATTGACGCTGCGCAGCTGGCGATTCTCGACGCCGATGGCCTGCACGCGACCGCCGCTGAGGAACCACAGCTCCTTGCTGTCGGGCGACCACTGGAGATTGCCCTTGCCGCCGGCATTCGACGTGACCTGCCGCAGCTGCGGAGCCTCGGCCGTGCCCTCCTCCAGCGACCAGGTCCAGAGCTGGGTCTGGCCGGCCGCCGAGGCCACGAGGGCCAGCGTCTTGCCGTCGGGGCTCACACGCAGCGAGCCGACGCTCACGCTGAACGGCATCGCCGATGCGCGGCGACGCAGGCCTGCCGTATCTACGCGCAGGCTGGGCCGCGGCGCGCTGGCGCCTGCCGCAGCGCCCGCGGCGCTCGACGCGCCGCTCGCGCTGCCGCGCGGCGCGCTGTCGGCCGGGAACAGGGCGTCGAAGCGCGATTCGCGGAACACCGGGGCGCGCGGCACCAGGTCCACGCGGATCACCTGACTCGACTCCGTGCGCTGCGAGTTGGTGAAGAACAGCGAACGCCCGTCGCCCGACCAGCTCAGCGTGCCGCCAAAGGCATTCGACAGGAAGCTCACCTGCTGCACGGCACCGCCAGCGACCGGCACCACGAAGGCATTCGTGAAGCCCGCCTCGGTGATGTCCGTGAACGCGAGATGCGAGCCATCCGGCGAGAACGCGAAGTTGCGCTCCGGCAGGAAGGGCGCTCTCCCCAACTGACGGCCCGTCGCGAGCAGGCGCTCGCTGCCGTTGGCGACATCCACGACGCGCAGCTCACGGCCATCGCGCACGAAGGCCACCTGCTTGCCGTCGGGCGACCAAGTCGGATTCACGTCATCACCGCCGCGCGTGAGCGACTGCTCGCTGCGCGTGGCGACGTCGTACACGAACAGCCCGGCGCGCTCGCTGCGCCAGGCCGTGTAGGCGATGCGTCGGCTGTCCGGCGCCCAAGCCGGCATCCCCTCGGGGGCGACGCTCGTCGTGAGCCGCGTCGCGTCGCCGCCTTCCTTGGCATCCACCGCAAAGAGCTCACCGCGCACGATCACCGCGAGCTTCTTGGCGTCGGGCGAGAGCGCGAACTCCTGCACGCCGGTGGTCAGCGTGAGGCGTTCGCCGCTGCTGCGCTGCGCCGCGGCGCGGAGCGTGAAGGCCAGCGGCGCCGGCGCCGAACCATCGAGCGTAAGCGCCCAGACGCGAAAGTCGCGCTCGAAGTACACCGTACCGCCGTCGCGGCTGAGGCGCGGCCAGAGCACCCGACCGTCCGTGAAGCGCGTGAGCGCCTCCGCCTCGCCGCCGGCCACGCGCTGCCGATAGAGGTTCTCCGGGCCACCGCGATCGCTGGCATAGATGAGCGCGCTGCCATCCGGCGTCCACTGCGGCCACACGTCGCGACCCTTACCCGGGCGCGCGCCCGTGGAGACGCGTGCGTAGCTCGGCGCGGCGTCCAGCGTCACGGTCCAGATCTCGGACTCATCGAGATGCGACGAGCCGCGGCGCCACCACTGGCCTGCGGTGGTCCCGCGTGCGGTGATTGCGAGGCGGCGACCGTCCGGTGAGGGCGCGGCCCAGTACTCGCTGGCGTAGCGATCGCCCGCGACGCGCATCGGCGTGCCGCCGCTGGCGCGCACGCGGTACACATCCTGCATTCCCGCGATGTCCTGCGAGCTGCTCGAGAAGTAGATCCACTGCCCGTCGGGCGACCAGGCGTCCAGCTGCTCGGCGCCGTCGTCGTACGTGAGCCGGCGCAGCGCATTGCTCGCGACGTCGAGCACGTAGATGTCGCCGTTGCCGCTGCGGTTCGAGACGAAGGCCAGCTGGCGTCCGTCCGGCGACCAGCGCGGGCGATAGTCGTTGGCCTCGTGCGTCACGAGCAGCCGTGCGTCGCCGCCGGCGGCCGGTCCCACCCAGATGTCGCCGCCGGAGACGAACGCGAGCTCGCGTCCGTCGGGCGAGGGGTCCGGCTCGGCGAAGAGCGCCGCGCGCGGCGCGTCCTGCCGCAGCAGCGACGGCCGCGCGTCGCGGTCGCCGAGCAACACGAGCGTCGGCGTGACGATGAGGCCCGTCAGCAGTGCGAGGATCAGCGGACCACCGCCGCGGGCAGCTCGCGCAGCACCGGCGCGAGCGTGCGCCACATATTGCGCGCCGCGATGCGGGCGCCCTCCTCGGTGGGATGGATGCCGTCTGCTTGGTTCATCGTCGGGACTCCGGCCAC
>VFQM010002671.1_pt1 | contig 12650 bp, 5 predicted proteins | sample 3512391 | NCBI WGS metagenome assembly VFQM01 (sample SAMN10412369, study PRJNA504923) | tailings metagenome | isolation source: Replicate 1 from Balatoc abandoned mine | place: Philippines
CATCGTCCCACTCGCTCGAATTGTCGCGGCCCGTCTCCCAGTTGTGGGTGACCATGACGAGACCATTGCCGAGCGGATCGCGATAGGTGTGGAACCAGCGGTGGCTGGCAAGGCAGGCGCGGTAGAGACGCTGCATCCGCACGCAGGCCGGATCGGCGCCTTCGCTCTCCCATATCTGGCGCACGACCGTCGCCAAGACCGGCGGCTGGGTGATGCCTGAGGTTGCCGGAATCCTCCCGGTGCCCCATACTTCCGGACCCGGGAAATAGCCCTCGTCATGCTGGTGAAAGATGATGTGGGGGATCATACCGTCCTCCCACTGGGCGGATACCAGCGTCTCGATTTCCTGCCATGCCCGCTCGCGGTCCAAAGTAGCGAAGCCCAGCGCGACGAAGGCCGAATCCCAATTCCACTGGAAGGGATACAAGCCGTGGGTCGGCACGGTATATCCGCCACGATCATTACGGACGAGGATCTCGCGGGCCTGCCGGTCGAGGTCTGGGTTGCGGCGCATCAAGGGACTCCCACGGCGATCAGCCGGATATCGTTGACATTGGTGCGGGTCGGGCCGGTCGTGATAAGTCCGCCCAAACGTTCGAACAGTTCATATGTGCGGTTGCTGGCGAGCGCGGCGGCACAATCCGCGGCTGGTGCGCGGTGAACTGCATCGAACCAGCCTCCGGCATTGTCCTCGCTGCCATCGATCCCGTCGCTGTCGCAGGCGAGCGCAGCGATGGGTGCACCGTCTGGCAAGACTGCCATCATGCCGGCGAGATATTCGAGGTTCGGCCCGCCACGTCCATCGCGGGAACGCACTTCGACCGTAAGCTCGCCTCCGGAGACCAGCAGGCAGGAACCGCGTTTTGCCGCCTGTTCAAGCGCGTATGCTGCGTGCACGCGGCCGGTTTGTGCGGCATCGCCAGAAAGGGCGTCGCCAATTCGGATGACGTCCCAACCTTGCGCTTCGGCGGTGCGGGTTACCGCATCAAGCGCCGTGCGCGCATCCGCAATCACATGAACGGGATGGGCTGGCACTAATGGCGGCGCGGCAGCACGGATCAGATTGGCGAGATTTTCGTCAACCACCCAGCCGCTTGCTGAGAGAGTTGCGATAGCGCGCTCCGGCTCAAAGGCGCTGGCAATGCTAGGCCCTGAAGCAACCACCGACGGGTCGTCCCCAACTACATCGGAGATGACGAAGCTGTACATGTCCGCCGCCGCTGCCGCAGCAGCTGCAGCCAGCCGCCCGCCTTTGACCTGCGACAGGTGCCGCCGGACGAGGTTGATGTCGGCGATTGCCACCCCCGATTTGACGAGGTGATCATTGATCTGTGCCTTGCGTTCCAGCGAAAGGCCGGGGATCGGATCGACCAGAAGCGAGGAGCCACCGCCGGAAATCAGGAAGATAACCCGGTCGCCCGAGACAACCGAGGCGGCGAGTTCCCGGATGCGGCGTCCGGCGGCGAGACTCGCCGAGTCCGGGACCGGATGACTTGCCTCGATTACGTCGATCTCACCGGTTGGTGCCCGCGCCCCGTGACCGAACCGGGTCACGACGCAGCCCGTTACCTCTCCCGGGAGATGCCGCGCGGCGACTTCGGCCATCGCGGCAGCGGCCTTGCCGCAGCCGAGCACGATGGTGCGGCCACGCGGGCGGTCGACAGGCAGCAAGGATGGCAGCGTTGTAGCCGCGCTCGCAGCCTCCACACCGGCCCTGAAAATGGAAAACAAGTTGTCGCTCAGCAACATCGCAGCCCTCTTTCCCGGTTCTTGCCCAGGGATGGTGCGCATCCGCCGGGGCCGCAGCTTATGCCACAGCCCCGGCGCTGGCATCAGAAGGTGAAGGTTGCGCGTGCAGTGATCCGGCGCGGCAGCACCGGTCGGCCGACGAAGAAGGCGCCATTGGCCACCTGGTTAGCATCCTGGCGCGGCGAGCCTTCGGTCACTGCATCGGTGTCGAACAGGTTGAACACGTTGACGCTCAGTCGCAGCGTCGAGCTGCCAACATCCATCGTGTAACCGGCATCGAGGTTTGCGATATTCCAGCCATCGAGCTCGATCGCGTTGTTCGCCGCGGTAAAGTTCGGCCCGGTGTAGTTGGTGAAGACCGACAGGTCGAAAGTGCCGTTATCGTAATAGAGCCCGGCGTTATAGAGCCATTCGGGCTGCCGCTCGATGGTGTTGCCGATGTTCGCCGGGGTGGTGTCAAATGCAGTGTAGTCCGCCTTCTGCCAGGTCACGTTACCACCGAAGTTGAGGTCGTCGATGATGCGGATGTCGATCGTGCCCTCGGCCCCGTAGCTTTCGGTGCCAACGAGGTTCACCCGCTCGATCAAACCACCTGCGCCGTCGTTGACGAACAGAACCTGGCGGCGGTTCTCGAGATTGGTGTAGAAACCCGAGAAGGTCAGCGAGAGGCCCGGCTGGCTGAGTTTGATGCCAACTTCGGCCTGCTTGATGATTTCCGCGTCATAGCTCTGCATCCCTGGCGAGACACTAGCATTGGCAGCGGTGCCGGTCGGAAGCGGTCGGAACGCGGCCGAGCGCAGTTCGGGGAAGAAAAACCCGCGCGAGGCGTTGGCATAGAGGCTCATGCTGTCCGACAGTTTGTAAAGCGCGCCAGCTGCCAGTGCCCATTCTGTGGTCGATACCTCGCCGGTCAGGAATCCGCTATTGCCCCAGATCACGTCACGGAGCGCCGCCGAAAGGTTGGCGGTAGTGGCATCGGTGATGGTGGTCGAGGTGCGCTCGCGCCGCACATCGCCATTCAGCTTTTCGATTCGGAAGCCGATGTCGAAGTTGAAGCGGTCACCGATCTTCATCTGATCGGCAATGTAGCCGGCAAAGCGCTCAGCCGAGTGTTCGTTGTTGACGTAGCCGGCGCCGGCGTTGAGCAGGCCATTTCGGGAGACAATAGTCTGTGCGCCGGTCGTCGGATTGGTGACCGTGAGACTGACAAGCCGCGGCCGATTGTTGAGCTCGGCAAGGTAGGTGGTGGTCGCGTTGAAATCCCCAGCGGTCGCATTGCCGTAGAAAGCGCCGAGAGTTAACGCGTGGTCGACCGAGCCAGTCTGCAGCGACTTGGTCAGATTGAACTCGGCGGTGAAGTCATCGACGGGCCGGTTACGGTCGGTAAAACGATTGGCGAAGAGCAAGGTGTTGCTCGGCGCTGCGCCCCCGCCGACAAAGCTGAACTGCGCGTTGGAGAGCGCGCCGAGATTGCGGTTGGTGAGGAAGCTCTGAAGTGTCTCCGGGACGTTGATCACGCCATCGCCGTCGGACCACAGTCCGAACTGGTGCTTGTAGTCGGAATACTTGATCCGGCCGTTGATCCCCCAGCCGCTGTCACCGAAGTCTTTTTCGAAGGTGACACCGATCATCCCGCCCTTGGTCGAGACGCCGTCGGCGATGTCCGAGGTGAAACGTCCACCGCCGGGAATGTTGAAGCCAAGGCTGGCGAAATCGAACTGGTTCTGCACCGAGTTCACGATCTCGCCGTCATTGCCGCGCAGCCGGCTGCGGGTCGGGCCATCGAGCGGGATCGGCAGGTAGAATTGGGTTCGATCGTTGATGTACTGCCCGACCAACTTGATATTGCCGCTGCCGTCATCGAAGCGATATTCAAGGTTGCCGCGGATCTGGCCGCCCTTGGTATCGAGATTGGTGTCGATCGGCCCGTCGTCGATGCGATAGAAACCCGAAACCGCGAAATAGACATTTTTACCGAGCGGCCCGCTCAGTGCCAGATCGCCGCGATAGCGCCCGCGCTGAGCCACTTCGAGCTGCGCGGTGCCTTCAAGCTGATCGCCGCCTGATTTGCTGATGTAGTTGATGAGCCCCGCCACCGAACCGGGCCCGAACAGGTTTGAGACCCCGCCGCGCACGAATTCCAACCGGTCGATACCAAGGTCGTTGCGAGCATAAACGTCATAGGCCGACGAGTTCAGACCAAACGACGACAGCACGGTCATCCCGTCATACATGAGCGGGGTGAACTGATATTGCCCTCCCGAAGGTAGCCCGCGGATGAACACGTTCGAGGCCACTTCGCCGCCACCGCCGTCCGCCTTGATCGAGGGGATAGTGTTGAGGATGTCTGCCTGGCTGGTAACCCCTGCCCGGGCAAGTGCACTGTCGTCGAGCTGTGAAATGGCAAGCGGCGTATCCAGCGCGACGCGCGAACGACTGGTGCCGGTAACGATGATTTCCTGCCCCGCGATCGGCTCTGCCTCTTCGGCAACCGGAGCGGAATTGTCGCCCTGCTGCGCAAGCGCCGCAGCGGGCAAAAGGGCCGTCAAAGAGACGCCGGCCGCAGCCAGTCCAAGAAACTGCTTCATTGATCCTCTCCCCAAATGAGCCCTGTATCCGGGCTTCGTCATGAGGCTGTAACAGTGAGTCTCGGATAATACAACCCACACTGAGTGATATTTGGGTGATATTTGGGTGATATCGTTGCTCGTTTGCCTCAACTCTGGCATCAAGCCCGCATGAACACCCCGACGATAGAAGACTTTCTCCAGCGTCCTTCGGAGAGCGAGGCTGCGATCCTCGGTTATGTTTTGCGCAACCCGGGCACGGTTCAGCCCGTAATCGCGCGCGATTGCGGGTTGTCTCAGCAGACAGTCTCGCGGTTGGTGGGCGAGCTTGTCGACCGTGGCGCGCTCGCGCTAGGCGAACGCAAGGTCAGTGGTCGCCGCGGTCAGCCGAGCGTCTCTATCACGGTCAAACCGCATTACGCCTATTCGCTAGGCATCGCGCTAATGACCGACGCCCTGTCGGTTGCACTGATGGATTTTGCCGGAAACGTGGTCGGCCACGAACAGCTCACCATGCCGGTGATGAGCCGCAAGGCTGTGTTTGCGCGACTTCAGGAGATCCGCACCCGCCTGCTGGAACGTACGCCGGCTGCGCGCGAGCGCCTGGTCGGCGCAGGGATCGGCATTCTTGGCCCCTGTCTTGATGGCAAGGCACGATTCAACCCGCCGCGCGCGCTCGATGAGTTCGCGATGGTGCCGATCGACGAACTGTTCAGCGAGCGGCTCGGGTTGCCCTGTTGGGTCGAAAGTGACGGCAATGCCGCAGCTGTAGGCGAGAGCTTTCTTGGGGCCGGCCGCCAGTTCGCAAACTTCGTCTATATTTACGTCGCCGCCGGGCTGGGTGGCGGCGTCATCGTCAACAACCGGCTGCTCAGGGGATCGCATGGCAACAGCGGGGAAATCGGCCGGATGCTCCCCTGGCGCAACTTCCAGATCCCGACGCTTGAAACCCTGCTCCAATCGCTCCGCTCCGCAGGGGTTGAGCTTGACGGGCTGTCGACCATGCTTGCCGAATTCGACCCGGAATGGCCGGGAGTTGATGAATGGATCACCCGCAGCCGCGATCAGTATTCGCTGATCGCCTCGGCCATCGCCGCGTTGCTTGACCCTGAGGCAATCGTGTTCGGTGGTCGCCTGCCTGCGTCATTGGCGGCAAAGCTGCTCCCGGCGATAGAACTGTTCGACGATGCCCGTCGCGAGATGCCCCGCCCGCTGCCTCGGATCATTGCCTCTCGGACCAGCTACGATGCCTGCGCGATTGGCGCGGCGATGCTGCCGCTCGAGCAGCGTTACTATTCGAGCATGTTATAGCGTTTAGGTGATGCAAAAGGCCGGTGTGCGCATTTGAAAGTGCATGAATGACCAGCACAGCGCGATTGGGGGGACCGCAAATCAACCTTGCACCTGAAGTTCGGATTGGCTGCTCCGCTACCAACCCATGTCTCAGCGCTACGAAGCGGTTACCATTTGCAGCCATGATCTGAGCGCAACCGAGCCGTTGCGACCTGCTTATTCAAAGAACGGGACTCGAACCACTCCAGCAAAAAAGTCCCGGGGCAAGCATGGGGCAAGCGCCTCTCTTCGAATTTTTATAATAGATATATCATGTGGTTGAATGTGTAACGGGATGCCTCTTCTGTCGGCATGACAAACCTCGCCGTTACCGCATCCGCACTCGCCAGCGACAATTATCAGCGTGCGGAGTTCTAAAGCTAACCGCTTGCCATTGAATGCATTTTCGTTCTTTAATGGCGTAGGCGCCCGAGGATGACGGCTGCCTTACTGGTCGGTTCTCGGGAGAGCTTTTTCAATGACGATGCGGCTTGGTACTGTCAGCGAAAGCAACCAGAACGCCACCACTGTCATAACCGGGCGGCTCGACACCGGAAGCCTCACGGGCATGACCGTTGTCGGGGTCAACTTCGCCGGCCGCCAGCCCGGCAATGTCGGGGTACCGTTCCGGGGCATTTTCGGCACGATCCAGGTCAATGCCAACGGGTCGTTCACCTACGTGCTCGACAACAACGACAACGACACCAATCTGCTCGCGGCGGGCGATCTGGCGATAGAGCGCTTCGTCATCACCTTCCGGCTCGGAGGGGTTGAACAGACGCTGGCCGTCAATGTGGCGATTAACGGCGTGAACGAGCCGGAGCAGGTGTTCGTAAACTACGATGCGCCCATCACGGTCGGCACCGACACTCGCGTCGCCGCCGATACGCAGGTTCGATTTAGCTCCTTCGAAGGTTTCCGCGAAACCATCATCTACTCGGATACGCCGTTGGTGGTGTTCGAGAACCGCGGCTGGATCGGTGGCACATCATCTGGCGGCCAGACACTGTCAACGGCGGTTGCTGTGCGCGAGGTGATGAACTTCGGGCGGATCGTGCTCGACCTTTCGGAAGCCGCCTTGCGTGGGGGGCTCGGGGTCAACGGGTCCGGCGAGAACCACGGTGTCGTCACGGTCCGTACTGTCTCGCCTTATGACCCCAACTCAGTTGCCGGCCGGAGCCAAGCCTGGTCGGCCCTCGATCGCAACACCGGTCTAATTGAAGTCACCTCCACATTGACCGCTTTCGGCCCATGGCAGGAGTTGGGCAATAACTTCACCAACACCGGGTTCATTTATGTCGAGGGCGGAGCAGCTTTCACTTCGGCCAACTTTCCCACCGATCCCCTCAGCATCATCGGCTATCGATCGGGCGGGACCGACATCGTCAACAACGCGGGGACGGTGCATGTCGTCTCCAATACACCGTTCATACGCTCGGTCGGGTTCAGCTTCTTTCCCAATGCGAGCAACATCTTCAGCCCGAACATCTTCAACAACAGCGGGACCATCGTGGCCGACCGGGCGATCATCGCGCTCGACGGGTTCCAGACATCAACCTACCTCACCAACAGCGGGCACATCGAGGGCACGCTGGAGCTCGATCGCGGGGTCAACCAGATCAGCAATTCCGGCCGATGGTACGGCAACTGGACGCTCGCATTCCAGACCCCCGACATAGTCGACAATTCGGGCGTGATCCTCGGCACCATGTCGATGCGCGGCGGCGATGATTTCTATCGCAGCACTCCGGGCGGCATCATGTCCGGACTGGTTTCAGGCGGTGCGGGCAATGACGCCTTCCAGGGCGGCGACGGGGCCGAGCAATTCGCAGGGGATGACGGGCAGGACTGGCTCGCGGGCGGCGGCGGGGCAGACCAGCTTACCGGCGGTAGCGGCGCCGACATCTTCGTCTATCGCAGCGCGAGCGATTCCACCGCGGCCCAGCGCGACACGATCACCGATTTCCAGACCGGTATCGACCGGATCGACATCAGCGCCTTGGGCGCGACCGGATTCACGCTTAGCCCAAGCGGGGCCAACACCATTCTGCGCGCGACAACCGCGAACGGAACTCTGGAGGTGCTTGTCACCGGTCTGGCGGTGACCGCCGACATCATCACCCAACCAGCCTCCGCGACAATAACAGGCACCGGCAACAGCGAGCTGCTCATGGCGGTGGTCAGCGGCAGCACGCTGCTGGGCGGTGACGGGAACGATGCCCTGCATGGCACGGCAGGCGATGATGTGCTTGACGGCGGCACTGGGGCCGACACCTTTTATGGCGGTGCGGGCAACGACATCTTCATCCACGACAACAACGGCGATCTCATCGTCGAGGCCGAAAACGGCGGCACGGACGAGCTGCGGACCTGGACCAGCGCATTTCTGCCCACCTTCGTCGAGAATGGGCGCATTCTGGGAACGGGTCACGGGTTCCTGAGCGGCACTGATTCCAACAATATCCTGATCGGCAATTCCGGCGACAATGTCCTGCGCGGCAACGGGGGCGCAGATATCATGATCGGGGGTATCGGGGCCGACACGCTCTACATGAGCGACGTCGGCGATGTCGCGGTCTACACCGCGTTGCAGGAGTCCCGGCGCGGATTGGCCGACATCCTGTTCGGATTCGACAGTGCCATTCACACGATCGACCTCAGCGCCTTCGACGTGCAAAACTTTACAATGGGCGAGTACACCCGCAGGTTCGAGGGCAGTGGTCTAGGGGCGTTCTGGATCACCATGACCGTCGTGTCTGTCATGACGTCGGGCGGCGAGCTGGTGATCGAGGTCCAAGGCGCCCCGGCGATGGATGCCATCATCTGGAACCGTCCGGCAGGCACGGGCGCAACGCTGTTCGGTCTCGATCTCGATGACCGGCTTTACGGCAGCCGTGATAGCGACACCATCGACGGGCGTGGCGGGAATGACGATCTGCGCGGGATGGACGGCGCTGACCGCCTCGTCGGCGGACTTGGCGATGACTCGATCGAGGGCGGCTCGAACGTGGATACGGCGGTGGTGCGCGGCACGCTTTCGCAATACACGGTGACGCAGACCTCGACCGGCGTGTTCCAGGTGGTGGGGCCGGACGGCACCGATACGCTCACCGCGATCGAGTTCCTGCAATTCGACGACCAGATCCTGCGCCTGCGCCCCGGGACGGGGGTGAGCGTCAACTTCAACACTGCCGACCCCTCGGTCTACCAGTCGGCGATGAACGCGATCCGCGACTTTGACGGCAATGCGCTGGGCGGGAACGGCTCGTGGCTGCGGATCGGCTCGGCTGATGTGAACGGGGATGGGGACATCGACCAGATCCTCGTCAACCGCACCATTGGCCGCTTCGCGACTGTGGGCACCGCGCCCGATGGCCTTGTCTACTTCTCGGACCACAGCTGGGCGGGCGAGACGCGCGTGGCCGGCATCTATATCGACCCGCTGGTGGCCGCCGGGATCGTCGAGGCGTTCGGCCCCAATGACAGCCAGCGCCGGTTCCAGAACGATCTCCAGATCGAGAACATCAACCGTGTGCTGGGTGCCGACGACTATGACAACGATGGCTTGCAGGAGGTCTATTTCGCGCTGACCGACGGCACGGCCTATCTGCGCGCGATCATGGAGGCGGACGGCAACATCCGCTACGCCAACTACCAGTCGCAGCAGGAGGTGATCGACTACCTCACCGCCAACGGCTTTGGCCCTTCGACCTGGTCGGGGTGGTTTAACCAGCCCACCAGCGGCGAGGCGAGCCTGATCGGCGAGGATGATGCGAGCCTCGTCAAGGGCGATGCAGGTTCGGACATCATCGGCTCGGGCGCGGGCGACATGCCCTATGGCTTCCACCCCGGCATCGCCTTCCAGCCCGACGCCATCACGCCGGAGTTCTACGGGTAAGCGTCCGCGGCATTGTTCAAAGTGCCCCCGTCACGAGACGGTTGGCGCGCGTCACGCCCACAACATTTCACGATGCAGTTGCAAGCCGTAGTAAGCATCAGCCCTCACGGCATCAGGCTCATTAAACGGCGCCCAGCTATCCATAACTTTACGCCCGCGGACTCGAACCACTCAAGCAAAAAGTCCCGGGGCAAACATGGGGGCAAGTGCCTCTCCTCGAACTTTTATAATAGATATATCATGTGGTTGAGCGTGCAACGGGATGCCTCTTCTGTAAGAGCGATGATCTTCACCAGCAGATGGTCACATACCAAAGGAACACGTCAAGCTCGATGTCGGCTCAACCGCGTTCGACACGATTGTTTATTCTTGCTTGAGTGTCAGCATGACTAATATAACGCTGATTGCTCGCCTAAGATGTTATTAGGTTTGCGCTCGAGGCTTGTGGGGGGCCAATATGGGGGGACGTCTAGGGTTCAATTTTTCATTCGGCCGAATAGACCTACCATTGCGGGCCGGAACTGAAACGGCAGCAGCACACGAAGTCACCGTCGGTGATTTCAATGGCGATGGCCGGCTTGATTTCATCGTGGGGTATTTTCTCTACCCCTTTGAAAATCGCTCTGTCCCGATCAGGATCATGCTTCAGCAAGCCGACGGGACGTTTGTCGATGGCGCTCCGGCTCTCTTCAATGGCAATGTGCCTGGCAACGTCATGACGCGGGAAATCCGCGTTGCAGATTTCAATGGTGATGGTGTCGACGACGCCTTCATCGCTGACCATGGCTATGATCTCCCGCCATTCCCCGGTGAACCTAACGATCTTTTGCTGTCAGGGCCGACCGGCTTCAGTACGCCCACTGGCGATTGGTCTACCGTTAGCGATTTTTCACACAGCGCAGCGGTGGGTGACATTGATGGCGATGGTGACATTGACATCATGGTCAATAACATCGGGTCACAACGGCCGTATTTCCTGATCAATGACGGCAGCGGCGGGTTTTCCTTGGATACTGCTCGCCTTCCGGCATATTTTGAGAATATCCACCCCTCGACATCCGTCGAGTTTTTCGACTTTGACAATGATGGTGATCTGGATCTCTTTCTCGGTTCAGGTCAGCTATCGACTTGGACTTCTGTCGTTCTCGTGAACGATGGAGAGGGCGATTTCACTGGAAGCGAAATCGCAGTTCCCATTGCATTTGGCGCGCCCAACGATGTGGTTGTCGATACAGCGGTGATCGATTTCAATCTGGACGGCTGGGACGATCTTGTGGTCAGCGTGACGGATTACGGCGGCAGCCGCATGATCCGTTTTCTGGAGAACCAAGGCGGCACCGGCTTTCTGGATACGACTTCATACAACTTACCGTCGCTGAATTTGCCCGATTGGGCGATCCGGATCCATTTCGCCGACTTCAACGGCGATGGCTATGATGACATGTATCTTGCGCGATCAACAGAGAACCCGATTTTTCTCAATGATGGCCAAGGTCGCTTCTATCAGATGACTGGTTTGTGGCCGAGCTTCAGCATCCGGTACGACCTCCTTGCGCCCGGTGATTTCAATGGCGATGGCCGGATCGATTTGGCGGGACATCACGGAAGGTCGGTGGCGGATGGCACGGAGTATTTCCTCGTCCATTATAACCTCGACACGCCTGCCACGCAGACCGGCGATGACACCACTGATGCTCTCATGGGCGACAACGACGGCGAGTCCTTGTTCGGCATGGGTGGCGATGATCTGCTCTTTGGTGGCGGCGGCAATGATTACCTCGATGGCGGCACCGGGGACGACTACCTTAACGGCGGAACCGGGGACGATATTTATGTAGTCGATTCCGAACAGGACACTGTGTTCGAACTGCAGGACGCGGGCCTCGACAGGGTCGAATCATCGATTGGCTACGCACTTGGTCTGAACCTGGAAAACTTGACCTTGACCGGCAGTGAGGGGGTCTCAGGTGTCGGAAACGAGTTAGACAATCAACTCTTCGGGAACGCCGGAGGCAACCGCCTGACGGGTCTTGGCGGCAACGATATCCTCGACGGCGGCAGCAATGTCGACACCGCTGTGGTGCGCGGTCAGCGCTCGGCCTATACCGTGACCCAGACCTCGACCGGCGTGTTCCAGGTGGTCGGGCCGGACGGCACCGACACGCTGACCGCGATCGAGTTCCTGCAGTTCGACGACCAGATCCTGCGCCTGCGGCCCGGCACGGGGGTGAGCGTCAACTTCAACACCGCTGATCCTTCGGTCTACCAGTCGGCGATGAACGCGATCCGCGACTTCGACGGCAATGCGCTGGGCGGCAACGGCTCGTGGCTGCGGATCGGCTCGGCGGATGTGAACGGTGATGGCGACGTTGACCAGATCCTCGTCAACCGCACCATCGGACGGTTCGCCACCATCGGCACAGCGCCCGATGGCCTCGTCTACTTCTCCGATCACAGCTGGGCGGGCGAGACGCGCGTGGCCGGCATCTACATCGATCCGCTGGTGGCTTCGGGGCAGGTGGTTGCGGGCAGCGCCAATGACAGCCAGCGCCGCTTTCAGAACGATCTCCAGATCGAGAACATCAACCGCGTGCTGGGTGCCAACGACTACGACAATGACGGTGTTTGGGAGGTCTACTTTGCCCTCACCGACGGTACGGCCTATCTGCGCGCGCTGATGCATGCCGATGGCAACATCCGCTACGCCAATTACCAGAGCCAGCAGCAGGTGATCGACTACCTCACCGCCAACGGCTTTGGCCCGTCGACCTGGGCGGGATGGTTCAATCAGCCCACCAGCGGCGAGGCGGGGCTTGGTGCACGGGCGGAGAATACCGGAATGGTCCGGACCGATGCAGACTCGGACACGCTCGTATCGGGTGTGGGCGTGGTGACTATCGGACTCCAGCCTGAGGCCTTCACCCCGGAGTTCTACGGGTAAGCGTCCGCGGGCAAATCAGTTGACCTTAAGAGGGATGCGGCGGTTGGCATTCGCGGCCATTGTTCAGGCCCCCCATCAACGCCGCTAGACGGTTGGCGCGCGGCACGCGCCAAAACATTTCACGATGCAGTTGCAAGCCGCAGCAAGCATCAGCCCTCACGGC
>VFQM010002672.1_pt1 | contig 12645 bp, 10 predicted proteins | sample 3512391 | NCBI WGS metagenome assembly VFQM01 (sample SAMN10412369, study PRJNA504923) | tailings metagenome | isolation source: Replicate 1 from Balatoc abandoned mine | place: Philippines
GCTCATAGTACAGAAGGAACACATCAATCCGGAAACCTTCAATTGAACACTTTCTATTGCCATAATAAATAATTAATTGTTATTATAAATTTGCATGCATTTATCTTCGCAATTAAAAATTCATTTAAATCAACAGACATCTATCTTTATTCAGATGTAAGTGGTTGATATTTAATGGAAAATAAAATACATTACAAAGATAGAACGTTAAGAAGGGTGGTCTCCAAATAATTTTTGATGTTTTTTTTAAATCTATTTGGTCTTTTAAAAGTATTGAGAATATTTAAGGCTTGAATTGCTGTGTTTGAGACTATATAGAAATAAAAACATAAACTATATAATGAGGTTTGAAGCAATAGCAAGTTCTGAAAAATCGGTTTTCTTCATCAAAATCCTTACAATCTGATGCAAATAGCTTCCGTCCGTTAATGAGTTGTAGCATGATGCAGGTCAATTTTTAGGAATTTTCCCGCATCACGAACTGCTTATTTACCGATTTTTCTACGGTTTTTGCAGTTTCCAACCATTTGGTATTTTATTTTAATATGTCAAGGCAAGCCCTACGCCCCAACCCATATCACTATCATAGTGGGTACGTATACCTATATTTTTATTGATAATATACCTAAGTTCTCCCATATACTCTAAGTCGGTATTCACCATAAAACCACCTCTTAGTCTTTTTGAAATTGGTATATCTTCACGCATTAACTGCAATCTCACAATTCCATCATGATATACTTCTGCCTGAAAATTGACCAGCATAGGTAACGTATACATAAACCCTAAACTGAACGCCCTGCGGGTGTCTTTCTTGTTGGTTTGTCCAAATATGTTCTTTTCGTGTTCATCTTCTCCCATTTTACGGTAGCGGTAATCAAAACCTACAAAGGGCATGAACCATTGCATCTTTCCAATGTATCTACCTAAATGGGTTTCTACTTCATAACCGTGCATACTATTATAGCCTAAACGCCATTCTGTTCCTAATTGGTAGCGTGCATTCATTAGCATAGCTTCTCCATCATTACCATTGGTTGCAAAATCGTTTTGTGCCATAAAATGAGGCATATTACTTTCTCTTTGCAATTCTTTATAGGCTTTTGCCTTGTCGGGTAGATAGGGGTTATTGTAGTCTCCAACTTCAAAGACCCTGTTCATTCCCGCCATCATGTGATATAATATATGGCAATGAAAGAACCAATCACCTTCCTCATTTGCTAAAAACTCAATGGTATCTGTTTCCATAGGCATGATATCCAACACATTTTTAAGCGGCGATTTTTCGCCTTTTCCGTTTATCACCCTAAAATCAAATCCGTGAAGATGCATTGGATGCCGCATCATTGAATTATTATAAATGGTAATCCGTAGGATTTCTCCTTTTTTTACAGGTATTTTGTCCGTTTCCGAAAGTATTTTATTATCCATGCTCCATACATAGCGGTTCATGTTGCCAGTAAGTGTGAATTTCAACTCTTTTACAGGCGTATCATTTGGAAGAGAGGTGTTATAAGGCGATTGCAACATAGCATAATTTAATGTTTTGATGTCTCCCAAGGCATTAGCGTTGTAACGGTTAGCGTCGTTATCCATGTCCATACCCTCATGCTTACTGTGGTCTGCTTTTTTTGTTGCATCTCCGGTAATTTCGGGATACATCACTACATTCATGTCCATTTGGTTAAGGCTCATCTTCATGCCCATATCGTCCAAATCGCCATTCATTTTCATCATATCGTTCATCATCTTCATCCCCTCGAAATACTTCAATCGTGGGAGCGGAGAAATAAGCTGTTTGACCCCATCACCTATAAAGTAACTCGCAGATTGTGTCCTGTCTTCGGTTGTTGCTAAAAACTCGTAAGCCAAACCATCTTGAGGGATAGTCACTACAATATCGTAAGTTTCAGAAACAGCAATGATTAACCTGTCCACCTCTATAGGCTCAACATCATTCCCATCATTCGCTACTACTGTAATTTTTCCTCCAGCATACCTTAGCCAGAAATATGAAGACGCCCCTCCATTGGAAACACGCAATCTTACTTTGTCGCCTGCTTTTAGCTTTTTACCATCAATTGTTTTCAAATCGGTGCTATGGCTACCATTTATTAGGATTTTATCATAGTAAACATCACTGACATCCATCGCCAGCATCCGCTTCCACTCGTTTCTTACCTTTACCCCTAATTTTCCCTCCTTAATAGCTTCAACATATGATTGTGTTGCGCCTTTCTTAATGGCCGCCCAATCATTTGCATTGTGTAGCATACGGTTGATATTATCCGGGTTAAGATTTGTCCACTCACTTAATATAATCGGGACGGTCGGCAAATCGTCAATTCCTTTTCTAAAGGTTTTATCGTCGCCTCTTTTTTTCATGATAAAACTACCGTACATGCCTATCTGCTCCTGCAAGCCTGAGTGCGAATGATACCAGTGCGTGCCATGCTGGATAATCGGAAAACGGTAGGTGTGGGTTGTACCCGGTGCGATGGGCTTTTGCGTAAGCCAGGGCACACCGTCTTCTTTATTGGGCAGGAACACACCATGCCAGTGCAGTGATGTGCTTTCTTTCAATTGGTTGTGCACCACTATTTCGGCAGTGTCGCCCTCGGTAAAGGTAAGGGTGGGCATGGGGATTTGCCCGTTTACGGCAATCGCCCTTTTTTGCTTACCTGCATAGTTGACAAGCGTATCTTTTACATACAGCTCGTAATGCACTACTCTCTGTGCAAACAGCGTTTGCGTGCAAAGCAGCATCAGCACTGTTTGCAATATTCTTATGGGTATTTTTTATATCTGTTCATTCGTTGAAAAATTTTATTTAATGCTGTCTTCCATTGTGCTAAACCACGCTATCAAAACCTGCTTATCCTCCGGTGACAATACTGCATTGCGATGAATTAGTGTGTATGATGACAACGGCATTTCCCCGTCCTTAACCTGCCCGGCCATAGCCCTGAACTTGTTTCGCTGCCTGCGGACAGAATAGTCGCCAAATTCGCTAAAGTTGAGTTCCTCTTTCCCCTTTTTTATATGCTCTGCCATGTACCATGCGCCGGGCTGGATACGGCTGTACCACGGATAATGGGTATTGTTGCTATGGCAGTCATAACAGGACTGAACAAGGATAGCCTTTACATTTTGGGGTACGGCGTACACCCTTTCGATATGGGTGGCTGGCACTTCAACCGCCTGGTTTCGTAAGGGCTGAAAGAACTGTATGGCAATCAGGACGACAGCCAGCCCCAATATGATTTTCTTCTTTATGGTCATAATTATTTTATTGTGGCTTCATCTTTTTGTGTCTACTGTTTTTTCACATACTTGGCATAATTCTCCTTGTTTTCAAAATAAGAAACTTCACCGTTATTTCCTGTCACAGCAATTACCGCAAGAGCCTTGTCTACCTGCTTATGGGAATAGGGGTCTATCGCCATCCGCACGCTGGCATCCTTTGGAATACGTTCCTTACACATTTCGCAGCAGCCGTAGTATGTTTTACCTTCAAATTTTACGTCAAACTGCTTTTTGCCCATATAGGCATCGTTGACCATACAGACTTCATCAGATGGAACCAGTTCACCTATTTGGGTACTATGCCCGTGGCTTTCCGGAGTTGCCTGCGAATGATGCTGTTCCGCTTCACCCTTATTTGACCCTGCCTGCCCGCAAGCGGTGAATAGCAAGGTTAATAGGGAAATAAAGCCAATTATTATTTTGCTCATTTTGAAACTGTTTTTGAAATTTTATTATTTACTTTCTTCAAACTCTTTTAGCTTGCGCTTCATCAGTTCAATTTCTTCCGCTTGGGTCTTAAGTATGTTTTTTTGCAGCTCTATCAGTTCCGGGTCGGTCAGATGTGCCTTTTCCGACATCAATATGGCTGCTGCGTGATGGGGTATCATACCCTTTGCAAACTGCTTGTCCCCGACATTGATTTGTTCCCTGATACCAAACCATGAAAAGATACCAACGGCAACCGAGATAATGGCTATCGCCCAATTCACCTTCCCGTTGGGGTACATCACTTTCATTATCGCTAATTCGATAAGCAGCATTGCCGAGGTCATCAGCAGGGTCATGTATAGGTTGTTGATATTGGGTATCAGGTTCTGCCACCCGTCTATCATGGCGTACATGATAAAATACATCACTGCGAACATGGCGACAGCCATCAGCGCAAAGCGTTTGTACATACCCGAAGCATGTTTGGGATTGTGCGTGCCATGCTCCGAGGCATGACCCGCATGGTGACTGTTTTCCATATTTTCCATAACCCTGAAATTTATTTGCCGTTGATTGTTTTTTCCACCTTACCGCAGGTCAGCATTTTAGAGCCGTAGTAAGGGTTTTTGATTTCCTTGTTTTCGCTGAACCACACAGCACCCTTACCGTCATTGAACATAGGACAATGGTCTTGATACAATGTTTGCGATGTACCGAACAAATCAATCAGGTCTTTCAAATCTTCGCCAAGCGAGGCTAAATGTTCCCGCTGGTGGTGGATGTTGCCGACATTTTCCCCGATATGTTCTGCGTGTTCTTTAGCATCGTCCGCTATGTCCATGTACTTTTTGTGCTTATCGGCAGGAACGGCTTTCATGTCCACTTTATTCAGGGTAGCTAACAGCTTTTTACCTGAACTGGCGGCAGCTTTGTCATCGTCCGAAACAAGGGCGTTCTTTAAGGACAGATAATCGGTAACTATGGGCGCAATAGAAAAGTTTTTTGCTTCTTCTTTTCCTGTTGCTGTTGCTTCCTGACCGCTCGGTGTTTCGCTCACAGCGGGCGCAGCTACCGTATCATCCTCTTTTGGTTGGGAAGCTGGCTGTTCTTGTGATACAACAGCAGTATCATTTGAAGACTGCTCGTTTTTGTTGGATGCCTGATTGCATGATACTGTTACAAATGCCATGATAACAGCAATGATTGATAATGTTATATTTTTCATTTTTATTTATTTAAATTAGTTTTACATACTGCTCATGTCGTGTCCTGCCATCGGGTCTGCTCCATTCCTAAAAATGTATTCGCTGTTTAAAAGATAAGCACCTGAAACAACTACAATATCTCCATCTACTAATCCTGAAACGATTTCTATTCTGTTATCTATTTCCGTTCCCGTTTTTACCATTCTACTTTTAAATGTCTTTTCTCCTGTTTGTACCCATACGGTTTCACTTTTACCATTTCTTATTACAGCATCTACCGGCATGGTTATGCCTTTAGTCTTAGGCGTTTCAAGAAAAACATATACAGGCATTCCGGGCTTCAAATCTTTATTTGGATTAGGTACTGTAATTCGTATCAAATTAATTCTTGAAGACGGATTAAGCTCGGGGTTGCTAAAGTCTATTTTGCCAGTAATAACTTTGTTATTCAGGTCAGGAATTTGTACTGTTGCTGTTTTTGTTTGGTTGATAAGTGACATTTGGGAGGAATAAGCCTGTGCTTCTGCCCAAATTGTAGATAGGTCAGCCAAGTCTACTATCGTGCCGCCTTCTGCCACATAACCGCCCTCTACAACCTGCAAACTTGTGATGTAACCCGAAGCCGTACTATAAAATGTAGTTGTTGCCGAAATTTTGCCAGCACTTTGTAAAGCCCTAACCTGATTATCCGTCATACCCCACAATAACAATTTGTTCTTTGAACTTTGTATAAGCTGGTCAAAATCTATTGAATTAATATTTCCAAAAGTTTTCTTCTTTTCCAGTGCCAGTAAATATTCCTGTTTTGCATTGTTCAGTTCTTCACTATATATTTCCATTAACGGGGAACCTTTGGTTACAAAGTCACCAACGTTTTTATAATGCAGTTTTTCTACCCGTCCCATAACTCTGGAGCTTACGGATTGCATATTGTACTGATTGAAATTTAATACACCTGTAAGTATTACTCTATCCCCCAAAAGACCATCTTTTAAGGTGTCTGTTTTTATGTTGCCCAACTTAATCTGTTCGCTATTCAGTTGAATGGTATTGGGGTCTGCTTGTTTGCTTTTCTCAACCCGAACAAGCTCCATGTGGCATATAGGGCAGTGACCGGGTTTGTCTGATACAACCTGTGGGTGCATGGAACAGGTATAGTAACTACCATCATTATTACCTGCATGGTCATGCTTATTGTCTTTACAAGACAACAAAACCGACATAAGGAGGGCAATTGTTATGACTAAATAATATTTCATATTCTAATTATTTTTTGTTCTTACAAAACTTTCACTATCCATAAGGTACTGTGCGTTTCCTGCAATCTCTTCCACGGGTAACAGCCCCTGCAATACTTCTATATATCCGTTCGCTTCATTACCTGTTTCAATTTTATTCACGATAAACCCTCTATCTACTTTTTTCAAAATGACTTTGGTTAATCCAAGGGAAATGACAGCTTCTTTAGGTATCCAATTGCCGGAAATTCCAGCCGTTGATATTTCAGATTTAACCTGACTTCCGATTGGTAACTGCATACGGTTATTATCAAAATAGACACGCACGGATAACGTTTTACTTCCGGGTCTGAAAAATGGTTCTATAAACCCAATAGTTCCTATAAATTTCTTCTCCGGAGCTACTTCCGGTATAATACTTACTGTTTGACCTGTCTTTACAAGCGGTACATCCTCGGGGAAAATATTTAACAACACCCACGATTTTCCCGGGTTAAATACATTAAAAATAGTTTGTCCTTTTTGAACATACATACCTTCTTTCAGGCTAAGTTCAGAAGATGTTTCAGATATTTCTCCCATCGAATTTGAGGGTGATGTACTACTGCCCATTGACCCGGCTGTGCCGGTTTCGTGAATATGTCCGGCATAGTTACTGTAAACAGATACGGATAAATCAGGCTTTCCTTTTTGGATGATACTCTGCAATTGGTTTTCGCTCATTCCAAGTAATAGCAATTTTTGCTTAGCCGCATTTATCATCATATTGTTCGTAGCATCATTTTTTAATAGAAACAATAAATTCACTTGCGCTTCCATCAGTTCGGGGCTATAAATATCCATCACTTTCTGCCCCTTTGCTATTTTTTGGAATTTATAACGTATATAAAGCTTTTCAATCCTGCCGGATATTCTGGCGGATATATTTCCCGTTTGTCGGGTATCATAAGTAATATTTCCAAGAGCCTGTACGGTTATGTCTTTATGCTCTGACTGCATCCTAATAGTAGGAATGTCTGATATAACAAATTCATTAGTCGGCTTAAGCAGTGTATTCAACTCAATACTTTCCGTTTCATTTGTATTTACTGTTTTTTGCACCAATTCCATTCCGCACTTGGGGCATTTACCGGGCTTGTTGCTGGTAACTTCGGGGTGCATGGGGCAGGTATATGTCGGGCTATTTTTAGCAGTGTGACTGTTGTCGGGATGACTGGTCTTGTCTGTATTGTTGTTACAACTATACAGTACAAGAATAATCATCAAAAAACAAATTATATATTTCATTTTCTTTCAATTAAGCGGTCTATTGTTATTTGCATCTCAAATGCTTTTGATAAAATATCAAGGTATTCCAGTTGTGTCATGTTCAGTTTTTCCCATGCATCATACAGCATAAATAATTCCTCGGTATTTTGCTCGTAACCGAGCTGCATTGTTTTGAAATTATTTTTCAAAGCCGGAATGATGTCATCCCTATAAAGACTAAGCTGATTTTTTTTGAGGTCGAACTCATTTCTCATGCCATATGCCATACCGCTGTATTCATTTATCATCATGTTTTTTTGAGAACTAAGGGCATCTGCTTTCCACTTCAAACTTGCAATATTAGCTTTGCTCATCTTTGAAGCCCAATTGACAAAAGGCAGTTTTATCATTGCCATTGCTGTGTATTGCATGGGCTGTCCGCCAAAGCCATACATATTTTCAAATCGAACACCAAATTCAGGTTTCAGGTTTTGTCGCTCTGTTTCCTGTTTCAGAGTTGTCAACCGTATCTGCTGGTCTAATGATTTCAGGTCACTCCGGTTTTTGTTGAACAGTGCAGTATCAAATACCATATCCGAATAATCGTTGAATGAAAATATTGTATCAATTTCAAAAGGAGCCATAGGGTTTCGCCCCATAAGGGCATTTAACCTGATGCGTTTTTCCTTGATGTCATTTTCATACATAATCTGCATATTACGGGTGCTTCCGAGCGCTGCTTTAGCTTTATAATATGCACCTATTTTACCTACTCCGTTCTTATATCGGATTTCTGCATTCTTAATGATGAAGTTTAGCATCTTTTCGTTTTCGGCAACTACATCCAGCCGTTTCAGTAATACAATCCATTCGGAGTATAAGAGTTTGGCATCCTGTATCAGTTCATTTATGCCTGCTCCTTTATTTTCTTTTTCTACGGATGACATTGCGTTCATATATGCTTCTTCAGCATCCAACTTTTTCTTATTGGGTATCATCTGTTCTATCGACAGGATAGCAGAACCCATTCCTTTCATGTCACCATCTCTTTTCCAAAGGTTCACGTTGTAAGGTGTCATAAACTGTCCAACACCAATTGTTGGCGCCATCCAGCTTCTTGCACCTTTTGCGGCTTCATCCATAGAGCGAATTTCATTGTCGTACATCTTCACAATGGGATGATTGGTTTGTATGCTGTCTATAACATTTTGGAGGCTTATCACCTGTGCATTTATATTGGTAAAAAGACATACTATAAATGCTGTAAAAATTATCTTTTTCATTTCTGATTTTTTGATTTTAATGTCCTGCATCTAATACGTCAATCTTTCCGAATTTTTTCAGCTCATATTCTTTTTGCATCAGGAAGATAATTGGTGTAACCAGCAGAATATGGATTGCTGAAGTAAATACGCCTCCAACCATCGGCAATACGATTGGTTTCATCATATCACTGCCAACGCCGGTACTCCATAATATGGGAACCAGCCCGAACAGGGTTACACACACGGTCATTATTTTTGGACGTAAGCGTTTTGCCGCACCGTGTATAACGTATTCTCTAAGGTCTTCGTTTGTAATGGTTTCACGACTGTTTCCTTTTAATAGCACCAATTGTTGCATGGCATCATTGAGGTAGATGACCATAACAATTCCTGTTTCGACAGCAAGACCAAACAGGGCAATAAATCCAACAGCAACAGCTACAGAAAGGTTTACACCCCATAGACTAATCATAAATACTCCTCCAATCAGAGCGAATGGAATACTGATGAGATTGAAGAAAGCCTCTCTCATAGAATGAAAAGCAAAATACATAGACAGAAATATGATAACTAATACAATGGGCATAATCCATTTCAGTGTTTGTTCGCCCCTTATAAGGTTTTCATATTGTCCACTCCACTCTAAAAAATATCCCTGTGGCATTTTAAGCATCATATTATTCAGCTTGGCTTTAGCTTCTTCTACTGTGCTGCCAAGGTCTCTTTCTCTAACGTTGAATAGAACTGTACCTCTTAACATTGCATTTTCAGAGTTAATCATTGGAGCCCCCTCTGATAGCTTAACATCTGCAACACTTCCTAATGGAATAGAGCCAAAATCCATTGTTTGAACGGGCAGGCGTTTAAGTGCTTCAATATTATTTCTGAAATCCTGTCCGTAACGGGCATTTACAGAGAAGCGCTGCCTTCCCTCAATGGTAGTGGTCAATTTCATACCACCCAACGCGCTTTCAACCAAATTGTTTACATCGTCTATGCTTATATTGTATCGGGCAATTTCATCTCGGTTTATAACAATATCAACATATTTACCTCCCGTTATTGGTTCTACATACATATCTTTAATACCTGCCACACCCTCAAGTTCCGTTTTGATTTTTTGCGATAATGAATAGATGCTATCGAGATTTTGACCATAAACTTTTATGCCAACATCGGTACGGATACCGGTTGACAGCATATTGATGCGGTTAATAATAGGCATTGTCCAACCATTTGTTACTCCGGGCATTTGAAGTTTCGCATTTAGTTCATTAATGATGTCATTCTTCTTTATTCCGTCCCGCCATTCATTTTGTGGTTTTAATAAAATGATAGTTTCAATCATACTGATTGGAGAATTGTCTGTAGCAGTATTCGCCCTGCCAGCTTTACCTAAAACGTGCGCTACTTCCGGTACAGATTTAATAATCTTATCCTGAACCTGCAATATTCGTTTGGCTTCTGAATTAGAAACATCGGGTAATGTAACGGGCATAAATAACAATGAACCCTCATCGAGTGGTGGCATAAATTCCCTGCCAAGATTTAATATCATTGGAATACTGATAATAAGTGCCACAATGTTGATACCCAATACCGTTTTTCGCCATTTTACACACCATTTTATAACAGGCTCGTAAAGCTTTTCCAAGCCCCGGTTTATCGGGTTTGTCTGCTCGCTTTTAAACTTGCCTTTCATAAAGAAAGAAATCAGCACCGGCGCAAGCGTGAGTACCAATAAAGCATCCACTACCATTATAAATGTTTTGGTATAAGCGAGCGGATGAAAAAGTTTTCCTTCCTGCCCCGTGAGTAGGAATACAGGTAGAAATGAAGTTATAATGATAATCGTTGAAAAGAATACGCCTCTTGAAACTTGCTTGCATGATTTCTCAATGATACTAAGTCGTACTTCCTCCGGAATCTTTTCATAGCCAACATTTTTATTGGCTTTCTTTTTAAACCATTTTATTTTCATGATGGGTCGGATGTTTTTTGTTTACGTTCATTTTGCCAAACGGAAAGATTTCTATAAGAATTCTCTGACATTATAATTCCGTTATCTACAATTACCCCGATTGCCAGCGCAATTCCGGTAAGGGACATAATATTGGATGATAAACCAAAAGCGTTCAATATGATAAAGCTGATGGCGATAGTAACCGGAATTTGAATAATGATACTTAATGCGCTCCGCCAATGGAATAGAAAAAGAATTACAATAAAGGCGACTACAATAATTTCCTCTGCGAGCTTATGTTTGATATTGTCGATAGCTGCTTCGATTAATGTGCTTCTATCATAAGAAGTTTTTAATGTTACGCCAGCAGGTAAACCTTTTTCAACATCTTTGATTTTTTCCTTAACAGCATTTATGACTTGGTCCGCATTTTCGCCATAGCGCATTACTACAATTCCCCCTACAACTTCTCCTTCTCCATTTTGGTCAAATATACCCAGCCGCAAATCTCCGCCCATTTGTACACTTCCTATGTCTTTTACTCTTACCGGAATGCCATTATAGTTGCCAACTGCAATTTTTTCAATATCAGCAGTATTCTTTATATACCCCAAACCTCGTATAATGTAAGCCATATCTGCCATTTCAAATTTGCGACCACCAACATCATTGTTGTTTGCTTTTACTTTATTCATTACATCCATAAGGGAGATATTGTAATACTGGAGCTTTACAGGGTCAACGACTAACTGATATTGTTTTTCGTATCCTCCAAAGGAGGCTACTTCTGCAACACCTGGTACAGTTTGCAGTGCTAACTTGATATACCAATCCTGCAATGCACGCTGCTCTCCGAGTTCCATCTGCGGTGCATCCAAATGATACCAGTATATATGACCAACGCCTGTCCCATCAGGACCAAGCGTTGGTACAACCTCCTGTGGCAATAGCCTTTGAGCATAATTAAGTCTTTCCATGACTCGTGTACGAGCCCAATAAACATCAACATCGTCATCGAAGATGATATACACGAAACTCATTCCGAACATTGATGTGCCTCTTACGTTCTTTACTTTGGGTATTCCCTGTAAGTTGCTTACTAAAGGGTAGGTTACTTGGTCTTCGATAGTCTGTGGACTGCGTCCCATCCATTCAGTGAAAACTATTACTTGGTTTTCACTTAGGTCAGGAATTGCATCTATCGGATTTTTCTTAACTGCTGAAATACCCCAAACAAGTAAACCGGCTGCTATAAGCAGCACGATATACCTGTTTTTCAAGGACAGTTCTATTATTTTTTGTACCATGATTTATTTTTCATTTTAATACTGCTTTTTTACAGAACCGCAGCTAATCATTTTTGAACCGTAGTAGGGGTTTTTGATTTCCTTGTTTGCACTGAACCAAACAGCACCCTTACCGTCATTGAACATCGGGCAATGGTCTTGATACAATGTTTGCGATGTACCGAACAAATCAATCAGGTCTTTCAAATCTTCGCCAAGCGAGGCTAAATGTTCCCGCTGGTGGTGGATGTTGCCGACATTTTCCCCGATATGTTCTGCGTGTTCTTTAGCATCGTCCGCTATGTCCATGTACTTTTTGTGCTTATCGGCAGGAACGGCTTTCATGTCCACTTTATTCAGGGTAGCTAACAGCTTTTTACCTGAACTGGCGGCAGCTTTGTCATCGTCCGAAACAAGGGCGTTCTTTAAGGACAGATAATCGGTAACTATGGGCGCAATAGAAAAGTTTTTTGCTTCTTCTTTTCCTGTTGCTGTTGCTTCCTGACCGCTCGGTGTTTCGCTCACAGCGGGCGCAGCTACCGTATCATCCTCTTTTGGTTGGGAAGCTGGCTGTTCTTGTGATACAACAGCAGTATCATTTGAAGACTGCTCGTTTTTGTTGGATGCCTGATTGCATGATACTGTTACAAATGCCATGATAACAGCAATGATTGATAATGTTATATTTTTCATTTTTATTTATTT
>VFQM010002673.1_pt1 | contig 12635 bp, 5 predicted proteins | sample 3512391 | NCBI WGS metagenome assembly VFQM01 (sample SAMN10412369, study PRJNA504923) | tailings metagenome | isolation source: Replicate 1 from Balatoc abandoned mine | place: Philippines
GAGCGCATAAGGGGTCACGTTCCGTTGCCCCTTCGGGGCAAGAGCGTTGATGTTGTCCCCTGTGGGGACTTCCTCGACCGTCTCGTTTTGTCGTTGCCCCAAAGGGGCCCCTCTGGGCATATCCCTTTGGGCCCCGGAGGGCAAGAAAAAGATGCCCGAAGGGGGCTGTCTCTCTGAAAGCGCCAATGCTTTTAGCTTTTACTTTCTTCTCTATATATTGCCTTTTGTTGCGTTTGCCCCGCCGCTTCGCTCGTTGCCCAAAGGGCCCCTTTGGGCATATATTGCTCTTGCCCCGAAGGGGCAACGACGCTTTCAGACAGAGAAGAGAAGGGCAATAGCAATATATGCCCCATTAGGCTTTGCCTAATAGGGGCCCTTTGGCATATATTGCGGGCCCCAAAGTATTAGCTTCGCTAATAAGAGGGCCCCGGAGGGTAAGAAAAAGACGCCCTTTGGGCCCCCTTTGATAGCCCGCGTCTCTGTCTGAAAGGCCCCTTTGGGGCAATGACTCTCTCGCGAAGCGAGACAACACGTTCCTCGCTATATATGCCTAAAGGACCCCATATGCCTAAAGGACCCCTTCTTTTTCTTGCCCTCCGGGGCCCAAGGGTAAGCGCGCTCTTGCCCCGAAGGCCCTTTGGGCATATATTGAGATGCCCGGAGGGTAACAGATTGCGAGCCCTCGCTATGCTTTCTCCCGAAGGGAGACGGAGCGCATACTGCACCTTTAGGTGCTGGAGCAAATACAGAGATGCTGAAAGCAAGGGGCCCCAAACAGCGAAGGACACTAACATGTTGTTTAAGTTTTTTCTTTAATTTAACAATTTTAAAATCATTATATATAATATATATATACATAAAAGTTAAAAAATTTTATACTTTTGTAACATTAAGTGTTTAATTTTAAAATAACAAGTTTATCATAGACATCCTGTTTTGTTATGATAATCTAGTTTAGCAAGAGGCTAAATGATTTTTTAAGCTTTAATTAAGCTTTAATATGTTACTTTTGCCCCTTTGGCTCAAAAGCCCCTTTAGCTTTCTTCCAGCACCTAAAGGTGCAGTATGCGCTACGTCTCCCTTCGGGAGAAAGCATATCTATATATTGCAATATATGCCCAAAGGGCCTTCGGGGAGCGTTGTTGTCAATTGGCTTTGCCAATAGATAACGTAACCCCCTTCGTTGTTGCCCCAAAGGGGCAATCCTCGCTTTGTTGTTGCCCCTATGGGGCAATCCTTGCTTCGCAAGAAGAGATGCCCCTTTGGGGCAGCACCTAAAGGTGCAGTATGCGCTCGCCCCTTTGGGGAGCGCTTCTATGTCTAAAAGACGTTCCTCTTGCCCCTTCGGGGCAACGACGAAGCGGGGCCCAAAGGTTGGTGCAAAGCACTTTAAATTGCCGCAAGGCGGCAGACAGTTATGTGCCGCAAAGCCCCAAAGGGGGCCCTTCAGGCCATAGCGGCCCGAAGGGGCTTCTCTTCTTTTTAGTTGCCCCAAAGGGCGTTGTGGAACGTGTTGGCAACGCCAAGACGTTATTGGTGTCCCGCTTTGCTCTTGCCCCGAAGGGGCAACCCCCCGAGGGGGCTCGCTTCGTCGTTGCCCCAAAGGGGCCCCTCTGGGCATATTCCTTTGGGCCCCGGAGGGCAAGAAAAAGATGCCCCTTTGGGCCCCTAAAAAGCACCAACCTTTGGGCCTCCTCCGGGCCCGGAGGGTAACTAAAAAGCGAGCCCTTTGGGCATATACTGTTAACTTTATCTTGCCCTTCGGGCCCCTCTTATTAGCGAAGCATTATATTGCCCCGAAGGGGGTTGGTGCGCCCCTTCGGGAAGCACAATAGATTGCCTCTCGTTGCCCCCCTTCGGCTTTCAGACAAAAAAGCGCAGCGAGCCCCTTCGACGTCCCCCAAAGGGGGATGCGAGGGACAATATATGCCCAGAGGGCTGAAAGGATACGACGAAGCGGCCGAAGGGGGCCACAATATATGCCAAAGGGCCCCTTTGGGGCAATCCTCGCGTTGCTATTGCCCTTCTCTTCTCTGTCTGAAAGCGTCGTTGCCCCTTCGGGGCAAGAGCAATATATGCCCAAAGGGGCCCTTTGGGCAACGAGCGAAGCGGCGGGGCAAACGCAACGAAAGGCAATATAAAGTGCTCCCGCTTTGTTGTTGCCCCTCCGGGGCAATCCTTGCTTCGCTCCCCTTCGGGGCGAAAGGGCTCGCACCAACCAAAGGGGGCCCAAAAGGCCTTAGCTGTCTATGGGCTGAAAGCCAAAGGGGGGTAATATATAGCCTCTATCGAGTATCTTTGATCTTCGATCAATAAACACAAAATATGATAACTTTCACATTTTTGTCTCTTGTTACTTCAGTTAAAGATTATGTGGAAATTACACATAAATTAATTGAAATAGAACCCCTGAAAAATTATACTGAATTTGGGGCTGTTTTTACCTATTTTATTTTCTCAATTGGAGATTTTGTTAAAAGTTTTTTCAGTTTTTCAATTTTAAAAAATATTTGGAGCATTCCAATTATTATTCCAGATATAGCTTCGGCAATGATTTCAGAAGTTTCAGTATTAGATGGATATTTTCATAATGCTTTTACTTTTTTAGAAACAAATCTTACAACAACAACAAATCCAAGCCTTGCTATTTTTGAAAAATTTATGATTGGTTTGATAAATAGTTGTTTTTTATTTTTACCAACGTCAACTTCGCACTTAATTACATTACGCCGTTTTGTAATGCAAGGTTTAGAAGCTGGTTATATGGCCGGGTTAGGCACATTAGCTGGTAATTTTTTATGGTTATCTAGCATTATTTTAGGTTGGAGATTTTTTGTTATTCCTTGGTTATCTTTAGATATATTTCGTTATTTATTAGGCTTTATGCTATTAGTTAAATATATTTGGGATAGTTCAAAAGAACGTCGAATTGCTTTAGAAGATTTAGCAAAATGGAAAATCTTTTTATTAAATTTTTTATTAGCATTAACAGAACAAAGCTGTATTTATCCATTTATCAGCAATCTTTCAATAGGTCCTGATGCTTCTATTTTAGAAGGTTTTCCGGTTCAAACTTATACCCAATTTTTAACAATTCACGGGGCATATTTATTTGGTATTTTATTAGGTAGTTTTAGTTTATTACAGTTTACTTGTTGGTTCTGGGAAAACCCAGCTTTTTCTATCTATTTATGGATTACAACAAAATCTTCTTTAAAAATTACAACAAGCTCTTACTATAAAATTCTAAATTTTTCATTTCTTTATGCTACAATGCTTTGTGCTATTGCTAGTATTCCATATTATGGTTTAGATTATACTATAACAAATCCTATTGGTTTAGTACCACAAGACCGTATCCTTGACCAAAAAAAGTCACAATCGGATCCTGATAAATTAATCACAGAAACTGCTTTTTTAAACATTAATCCAACAGACAAAAACTCACGTATTCGAGATGGGGTTCATGCGCGACGAGAACGTTGGAAACAACGCTTAATAAAATATCAAGCTTATGATGCTTCTCTTTATGACCAAGGTGTATATGATTTTCTAACTATGGAAGATTTAAATTATGGTTTTGATCGTTTTTGGTTAAGAAGAAAAATGCGTAATCATCAAATTCGTTTTAGACTGTTTCCAGGCCCATGGATGCGTTCCTTAAAAAAACAATTAAATAATCCTGGCAATCAAACATTAGAAACATCAAATAAAGCAGCAACAGGTCCACGTGTTGAATTTTTTAGGATATTATTTGAACAATTCTATCATCCAAATTTTCATGATAGACGTACAAAATATAAAACAACATTTAGTTCTGGCCCCTTCGGGCCTCTGTCAAGTATCTCCAATCGTCAATTGGCACAGCCTCAGGAGACCTCTGGTCCTTCAATATATGCCCTAAGTATTAGCTCCGCTAATAAGAGGGCTGAATATCCTTTAAACCAGCTTGCCCGAAGCCCCTTTAGCTACAAAGGGCTTTTAGAGACAGAAGGGGCTGGGGTTATCAAAACAAATTCAGCTTTACGTAAATTTGTCCGCAATTTTAATACTCGTATAAATTTAAAACTTTTAAAAAATAAAAATAATCTATTAATAAGAAAAAATCATACACAGTTTGTTTATTCAAAACGTTGGAAAAACATTTTTTCTAAAAAAAGAACAATTACTAAAAAATCAAAACAAGATTTGACATGGAATTCAGCTGTTGGCGTTGGTAATGGTGGTACATTTCAACAATTTAGAAATCTTTCACAACAAGTTTTACTAACACCAGATAACAAATCTTTAAAATTAACAACAATAAGCCAAAAATTATTACCAAAAGAACGTAAAATTTTAGAGTTGCAAACATTTTATAAAAACACAAAATCTGCAAAGACTACTAATGTTGTATCAAATTTTGGTACATCTGCTCATGGACGCTCCGAAGGGCAATATAATGTACCAACTGATGGACAACAATCACTTGAAAAATTAATGTTATTACGTCCTTTAAATATTTATTTACAAAAAGATCAAGCTTTTAAGCGAAAATTACGTTATTATGGCGCAATTCCAATGCGTAAATTAACTGTTGGGAATCAAGCACCATTTTTTAAAACATTAATGAAACGTGGTTTTTATTATTATAAACCATCATTACGTTTAAACAAAACATTATATGTTGCATCTATGAGAAGAGGTTTTCGTAAAAAATCACGAAAACAACAAATTTTAATTATGCCTTCTAATAACATTTCGCTCAAAGATCAGCCTATAGGCCTGAAGGTTGGTGCAACTACACCAATCCTGGAGGCCCCTTCGGAGAGAGAAGCGAGAGGCCCGGAGGGTAACATTAAAGACGATAGTTTATCTGGACGAGATCTAGATCAACTTCTCACAAAACCAACACATTCTTATTCTGTTTTAGGTAAACGTGCTAGTCGTTATCGTCATCAAATTTATAAAGATGTATTACAACATTGGTATTATACACCTTTTAATCGTTTATTACTAAAATTTGATGTTGATGCTTTTATAAATAGACAACCAAAAACGCATTTTTTAACAAAAAATGAAGAACGTTTATTACACATCCGAAGATTTTTATTATCCGAACATTATGATACTCTACGTTGGTATACTTATATGCAACATTATAGAACAATGAAAACAAATATTGGTGGTACAAAAAGTTTTGCAAATCGTACATATAATCAACAATTCCAAGGAACTTTTAAAAAAATACGTCATTTATTTGCTATTACACCAAAACAAGGTGATTTTTATACATTAAAATTTGATCAGCCTCTTTATAATGATAGTAATCTAAAAGATAAAGTCTATTTCCATGAAGAATTATTAATAGATGAAAATTTAAATAATGTTCCCCCCTTTGGGGCAACGGAGGTTCAACAGTTAGCACCAACTAGTGTTTCAGAAATCCAAACAAGTTTAAATTCTGATCAACAAATTGGTACTTTTAACAGTAAAAATGCAATAACTACCTTCCAGGCAGCCCGTTTTTCAGACAAAGAAGTTAATAATTTTGATTTAATAAATCAATCTAGTAATTTAATTGGTAAACAATTTTTAAATAAAGGTACTCTGGACCAACATCTCCTTGGGGACACAATAAAACCAGCAGAAAAACCAGCTGATGAAAGTTCTAGAACAAACCTTAATTTTATTTATAACGAATTATTTGTTAAATTAGTTAAAGAATGTAAAAAACGTGTTCATAATCAAGCTTTTTTAAAAAATTATATAACACATCGTATTGAAAAACGAGAACAATTAAATCAAGAACAAACAAAAGAATTAAATAAACGTTTAGACAAATTAAAAATGTGGTTAACTAGTGAACAAAATATTAGCTTTCAGACAAATAAAGCGGCATCAAATGTTTTTGATAGTAGTGATACTGTATTAACAACAGGAATGCAAAAAGCTGTTAATGAAAGTATTGCAATATCTTCCATGCCAAAACTGATAACAACGCGTAAAACAAAATCAACAGTTGCTGATTTAAAAACAGCTTATACCTTATCTTCAGAAAATGAAATTTTAACAAAATTAAATGTAATTAATGCTCTGGAAGCTTCCAGCCCTTTAGGGAAGCAGATAAGGGACCTGAAAGGTCCAAGATTATTTGGAAAAACAAAAGACTTTTTACAAACTACAATTAATAAACTTAAACCTGTTTTAGTTTTACAAACACAATGGTTAAAAGCCAAAACAGATAAAAATTTACAATGGTGGCGTAAAAAACAACGTGTTATTACAAAACGTAAAACTGCGCGTAAACGTGATCGTTTTAAAAAACAATTAGCTGTAGTAAATAAAAAATATGCTACTTTAAGTAAAAAAGTTGAAACTGAAAAATCTAATCTATATAAAACATTATATGGTAACTTTGATATTTCTGACTATATGTTAAACAATCGTCAGTTGGCAATAGGCTTACCTCCTGGCCTGAAAGTTGGTGTTGGTCCAGAGTACCTTCCTTTGGGGCTAACAGATAGTGCTACACTACGAAGAAAACAAGATAATCTCGTTTCTCCAAAAGCAGCACAAAATATATTTGGAGATAACTTAACTATTTGGAAAGGCTTTTTTAATAAAAAATTACGTAAAAAAGCATCAGCAAAAGGGCGTCGTTATCGTTCATTTGCTTTAGGACGTTATGTAACAGCAACAAGAAAACCACGTTTAGTCCTATTTGATGATCTTACAAAAATTGATAATATTAATAGTCTTAATGGTTCTTTTTTAACCAAAGAAGAAAAACAAGACAAATTAAATATAATAAGGGCCCCGAAGGGGCCTTTAGTTGCATTAACTGCGGAAAGCATAAAAAAATCACAAATCAAAAAACGTAGTAGACATCGTTGGAAATTACAAAAACGCCATTTATTTAATAAAACACATTATAAATATCGTAAACGCCATATACATGGAAATGGCAAATTACGTAATATGAATAAAAAACTAAAAAAATTACAAGCTACTTATGAATTACGCCAATGGTGGTGGAAGTCTTTTTTACCTCGTTATTTAACAAATTTAAATAGCTTAACTAAAAACCCACAAAATAGAATATATGCCCAGAGGGCTGATACCAGTTTTAAACCATTATCAAATATAAATACAGCAAACATTAATAATGGTATTAAGACATCACACACTTTATTGGATAACTTAAATTCAGTAGAAAATAATCCTAATACTTTAAATAACACTACTTCTTTGGAGCTTTTAGCCCAAAGGCTTTCAGGATCTCCCGCAAAGCGGGACGCAATAAGTTCCAAAAATGCCAATACAACAAATTTAATTAGTGCAACTACTATTCCTTTTTATGCAGGTTGGGATGAATCGTTACGTAAGTTTGTTGTAACAAATCGCTTATTATCACGACGTGATACAGGTTTAAGTTCAAATCCAAATAAACAAGCAATACAAATGAATTTTACAAATACACCTATTCAAGGTTTAAATGAAGGATCTTTTCTTTATTGGCAAACAGACATGCCTTTTAATGCATACAATATTGATCAATTTATTACAACAAATCAAAGTTTTTATGCACCACTTGGGTGGCGCCGTTTTGAATTCCGCCATAGTATCTTAAAAACATGGATAAATCAATCGGCGGTTTCGACAGCCAAAACAGGTGTTTTGTCAGAAACTAATAAAAACTTATCAACTGTTAATAAAATAAAACATAAAACATTAATTGTTAGTAAGCCCATTGTCTCTTTATCTTACCCTCCGGGGCCCAAAGGGAAGTCATTAAATGATATAAACAAACAAACTTTACAGCAAACTAAAAAAATGGCAGCTCGTCGAGTTAAAAAACGTTATAAATTAGTAAAACAAATGCCAAATCAGTTAATGTATTCTCCAACGGGACCTTTACTAATTGAAGTATTACCATCACATTATATTTCTGTTTTTGATCAACAATCACGATTCCCACGTAATCGTTATCTAAAACGTAATTTATTAAAAACAATGAAAAAAACAACCTTATTAGCTCTGATTGATAAGGCTAAAACAAATAAAGAATTTACATTAAGAAAACGTGTTAAACCACGCCGTAAATATCATCGAAAACGATTTATCAAAAAAGATGGTTTAATTTTCCCTCGTCGTATGAAATTTACAAATTCAAATATTCCAGAATATACAAAAACACAAGTTATTGAAGAAGATTTACGTTGGCGTCCTTCAAGTAGAACTAAACAAAAACGTAAAGAAAGTCTCCAAGCTAAAGCAAAATCAAATAAACGTGTTAAAACAAACCCATTAAGATTACGTCAATTAAGACGTCGCGAATTTCAACAAGTAGTTAAACCTATACAACGTTATATACCACGTAATGGTGGTTTTACATGGCCTGGTGATTATTTACGTTTAGAAGTTGTCTCTATGCCAAAATTAAAATCTACTAATATTAAAAAAACAAGTTTAAAACAGAAAATTAATGTTCAACCAGTTGGTATTATGCCACGTAAATATTTAATTCAAAAACATAATATCCTTGTACTGAAAAAGAAACTTGAAAAAGCTTATTCAACACAACAATTAAGCAAATTTGTTAAAGAATATAAAACTTTGATAAGCAATAAAATGTAATAATCGTTATAATATGTCTCTCTTTAAAAATAACGCTATATATGAACGTCTTGGCTTTGCCAATACGTGCCCTCTGGGCCCTCGCTGTCCCCCCTTCGGGGCCCCTTCTCTTTATTTTAAAAGCCTTCGCTGTCTTTGGGCCCCTTTGGGCCCGCTTTGTATTGGCAAAGCCAATACTCTAGATATTGCCTTTCCAGCACCTTTAGGTGCAGTATGCGCGTCCCACTACGTGGGAGACGCGCATATCTTTCTCGTTTTTCGGGGCCCCTTCGGGCATATATTGGGAGACGCAGCCCCTTTGGGCATATATAGCGGGCCCCAAAGGGGGCCCAAAGGGCAATATATTGAAGGGCTTCTTTTTCTTGCCCTCCGGGGCCCAAAGGGATATTGCCGCTTTTTTGTCTTTTTAGTTACCCCGGAGGGGGGGCATATATTGTGCTTTGCACCAACTTTTAGGCCCTAGAGGGCCCTTTGGGCCCCCTTTGGGCCCCCTTTGGGGCCTGCTTCGTATGTATCCTTTCAGACAGAGAAGCCCAAAGGGCCCTCGCATCCCCCTTTGGACAGCGAGGGACAAAGAAGCGCTCTATATATTGCCTTTTGTTGCCCAATATATGCTCTCCGGGGCCCCTTCGGGGCAAACGCGCCCCAAAGGGGAGCGAAGCAAGGATCGACGAAGTCGATACAACAAAGCGGGGCCTGAAGGGGCCCAAAGGGCAACGACAATATATGCCCAGAGGGCTGAAAGCTTCTCCTTATTATAAGCAAGACGACAGAGAAGACGAAGGGGCTCGCTTTGCTCCCCGAAGGGGCGAGTAGGCTATTTTTGTTACAAAGCCCCAAAGGGGGCCAATGTCAATATATGCCCACAGGGCTATCTCCTTCCCCCCTTTGGGCATATATTGTTAACATTGGTAACTGATAGGGCTGAAAGCATCCTCCGGGGCTATTGGCGAAGCCAATACTGCAAGCCCCTTTGGGGCCCAAAGGACTGAAAGCGGAAAGGCTATCTCTTACCCGGCCCCCTCAATATATTGCAATATCGGCTTTTTAATATGCCAAAGGGCCCTTCGGTCTATTGGCTATGCCCCCTTCGGGCATATATAGCGAGGATCGGCAATACATTGCAGCAAGGCGGCCAAAGGGGCCGCAAGGCTCTTTGCTCCTTTGGGGCCCCTTTGGGCATATATAGCGGCTCCTTATTTAAAAGCCGATACCCCTCCGGCTTTCCAGCACCTAAAGGTGCAGTATGCGCTCGCCCCTTCGGGGAGCGCATAAGACAAAGAAGCCAAAGGGCTCCGTTCGCCCCTTCGGGGAGCGGGCCCAAAAGGGCCCAGAGGGCTGAAAGCCGAGAAAGAGCAGGGTAGTAGAACATAGTTATGTTATTGAAGCAAGAGGCCTCCGGCCTTGCAAAGATGCTTTATAGACCATAAAGGTGGTTTTTGAAAGAGAAATAAAAATATATAATATATATAGTAAAAATGAAAAATAAGTGTTAGTAAATTATACTTTTAAAAATACAGTCAATTTAAAATGCACGTAAAGTGCAATATATGCCCAAAGGGCCTTTGGAATGTTGTTGCCCCTCCGGGGCAATAACGTCTTGGCGTTGCGTCGTCAATTGGCTTTGCCAATAGTTCCTTGGCAAAGCCAAGATATCGGCAATATATGCCCAAAGGGCACAACGTGGGAGATACTTGGCTTCTCTGTCTGAAAGCGGGGCAAGAGCCAATACGTTATTGGTGAGGGCCTTTTTGGGGCAAAAGGGCTGAAAGTCTCCCGCAAGCGGGACGCAATATATGCCCAAAGGGCCTCCGCATCCCCCTTTGGGGGACGTCGGGCCTTCGCTGTTCGCTGTCCCTTCTCCTTTTTTATAGCCAAAAGGCTATAAAGCGAACCTTCGGGCCCTCGGGACACTAAGAATTGATGAAAAAAATAAGTTAAAACATTAATGCCTTTGGGCATTTTATTTACACAAGATATGAGTGATTCAATTGAAACAAAAAACATGGGACGTATTGTGCAAATTATTGGTCCTGTATTAGACATCGTATTTGCAAAAGGACAAGTACCAAACATTTATAACGCTCTTACTATTCGTTCAAAAAATGCTGCTGGTCTAGAAATGGCTGTTACTTGTGAAGTTCAACAACTTTTAGGTGATAATTGTGTACGTGCAGTTTCTATGAACCCTACTGAAGGTTTAATGCGTGGTATGGAAGTTATTGATACTGGTAAACCTTTAAGTGTACCTGTTGGTAAAGTAACATTAGGACGTATTTTCAACGTACTTGGTGAACCTGTTGATAATATGGGTAATGTTAAAGTTGAAGAAACTTTACCTATTCACCGTACAGCACCAGCTTTCGTTGATTTAGATACACGTTTATCTATTTTTGAAACTGGTATTAAAGTTGTTGACCTTTTAGCTCCATACCGTCGTGGTGGTAAAATTGGTCTTTTTGGTGGTGCTGGTGTTGGTAAAACGGTTCTAATTATGGAATTAATTAACAACATTGCTAAAGCGCATGGTGGTGTTTCAGTTTTTGCGGGTGTTGGTGAAAGAACACGTGAAGGTAATGACCTTTATACTGAAATGAAAGAATCTGGTGTTATTGTTGAAAAAAACCTTGCTGATTCAAAAGTAGCTTTAGTATATGGACAAATGAACGAGCCACCAGGGGCTCGTATGCGTGTTGCTTTAACAGCATTAACAATGGCTGAATATTTCCGTGATATAAACAAACAAGACGTATTATTCTTTATTGACAATATTTTCCGTTTTGTACAAGCTGGTGCTGAAGTATCTGCTTTATTAGGTCGTATGCCTTCGGCTGTAGGTTACCAACCAACACTTGCAACAGAAATGGGTGGTCTTCAAGAACGTATTACGTCAACAAAAGATGGTTCTATTACTTCAATTCAAGCTGTATATGTACCTGCAGATGACCTTACTGACCCAGCTCCTGCTACAACATTTGCTCACTTAGATGCTACTACAGTACTTTCTCGTAACTTAGCAGCAAAAGGTATTTATCCAGCTGTTGACCCATTAGAATCAACTTCAACAATGTTACAACCATGGATTGTAGGTGAAAAACACTACGATTGTGCACAAAGCGTTAAAAAAACGTTACAACGTTACAAAGAACTACAAGATATTATTGCTATTTTAGGATTAGATGAATTATCAGAAGAAGACAGACTGATTGTTTCACGTGCTCGTAAAATTGAACGTTTCTTATCACAACCATTCTTTGTAGCTGAAGTATTTACAGGTTCACCTGGTAAATATGTATCACTTGCTGAAACAATTGAAGGTTTTAACAAAATTTTAACTGGTGAATTAGATGATTTACCAGAACAATCATTCTATCTAGTAGGTAATATTACAGAAGCTTTAAGCAAAGCTGCTTCTTTAAAATAATATTTAGTTAACACCCCGGAGGGCCCCATAAAGTGCAATTAGTTACAACAAAGACTAACTTCCAGCACCTAAAGGTGCAGTATGCGCTACGCGCATATTTCTATTTGGGGTATCGGCTTCGCCGATCCTCGCTAAGGCCCCTTTGGCCGCTTTTTTGTCTATCTGCTTCCCCAAAGGGGCCCGAAGGGGGGGGGCAACTGATTGCGAAGCAAGGATCGGCAGACCCCGAAGGGGCTCTCTTGCGAAGCAAGGATCGGCAGACCCTGCAGGGGTTTGCCGATACGACGCAACGAAAGGCAATATATAGAGACAAAGGGGGCTGTCAAAGGGGCCTGAAGGGAGGTTTATAGATTTTTATATACTGTGTTTACAAAAGTAAGTGTAGTATATAAAAAGCTTTATAACCCCTTCGGGGGCTCTTGGCGCTGCCAATAAGGGTTCAAGATTGAAAAACCAGTATTTAACTTTTTTATGTTTGAATGTATCATTGTCTACCATTGTGGTTACATTTTTTTTCGAAAATAAACAATGTTTTTGAGGAAACGTGCGAGTAAATAATATTCGTGTAAAAACGCCAAATTATATCTGTCGT
>VFQM010002674.1_pt1 | contig 12632 bp, 12 predicted proteins | sample 3512391 | NCBI WGS metagenome assembly VFQM01 (sample SAMN10412369, study PRJNA504923) | tailings metagenome | isolation source: Replicate 1 from Balatoc abandoned mine | place: Philippines
GAAGACAGCGCTGCACATCAGTTTGGCGTAGGCGACGGTGAAGTGCGCAAGTGGATCACCGGGCGGCGGTGTCCAGGCGTCGCTGATCTCGGCTTCCTTGGCGCGCGCCAGCATCGCGGCACGTTGCGTCTCGGCACTCGAAGTCTGCGCCATCGCGGTGTTCGCGACCATCAGCCCGAGCGTTGCGGATAGGAAGAATTGGCTGCGCACTGTTTCGGTCCCCTTGTCCTGGTCTCCACGGAAATCATGTCAGGCGTGAGGCAGCAGTCAACGCCAGACGGGGCCCACGTTGTTTTTGACGCTGCTTTTGACGCTTTATTGACGGTGGCGTGATTGACGCTTGCCGTAACGTAAACGCACTATCCGCCTCGGGGTTCGCAATCACATTCGAGCATTTTCGGGTGGGCCGGGATGACCGGTTTCCGCCGACGGGAAAGGCTTGCCTGGTGGGGAGTGCGAACTGTGGCAGCAGCCAGACCGACCGACGAAATCGGCACCTCGGCGATGGCCAAGGCGTTCTGGCGGATCTTGCCGTTGATCGGCGTGGCCTACCTCTTCGCCTATATGGACCGGGTCAATGTCAGCTTTGCGGCGGCATCGATGAACGAGGATTTGCGGTTCAGCGCGACGGTCTATGGCCTGGGCGGCGGGCTGTTCTTCCTTGCCTATGCGCTGTTCGAGATTCCCTCGAACTTGATGCTCGTCCGCTTCGGCGCGCGCAAATGGATCGCGCGGATCATGATCACCTGGGGCTTGCTCTCTGCCGCGACGATGTTCGTCCAGACGCCGATGCAGTTTTACGTGCTGCGCTTCCTGTTGGGCGTTGCCGAGGCGGGGTTCTATCCCGGAGTGATCTTCTATTTCGCCAGCTGGTTCCCGCCCTGCCACCGCAGCCGAGCGGTGAGCAGGTTCTTCGTTTTCTCGCCGCTCGCCTCGGTGGTGATGGGCGGAATATCGGGCTGGCTGCTGGCGCTTGACGGCAACGCGGGTCTGCGCGGCTGGCAGTGGCTGTTCCTCGTGCAAGGCCTGCCGACGGTGTTCGTCGGGCTGCTCGTACTGCGCTTTCTGCCCGATGCGCCAGCGAAAGTCAGCTGGCTCAGCCAGTCCGAAAAGAACTGGATCGCCGCCGAACTCGCCCGCGAACAGGCGCTGATCGGTCTGCCTGCCGAGCATAATGTCCTCGCCGCCTTTCGCAACCCGCGCGTCCTGTTGCTCGGCCTGTTTGGCTGTTTGCTGATGGGCGTGGTGACTACGATCATCCTCAATGCACCGCTGATCCTTGCCGACATGACTGCGCTCAATGTCACCCATGCGGGATATCTGGTCAGCTTCGGCGGCCTGCTGGGCGCAGCGGCGGTCCTGTATATGGGCAACCATGCCGACAGGTACGGCGATCGCTGGGGCAATGCGGCCTGGCTGTGTGTCGCGCTGGCCGGGGCGGTGCTGATCATGGGGCTGGCGCCGTCGGCGACGCTGGTGATCGCCGCCTATCTTGGCTTCGCCACCATCTGTTTCACCATTCCGATGCTGACTTCTTCGGGCTGGGCCGAGGTGCTGCACGTCCGCGAACTCGCGATTGGCGCGGCGGCGATCAACACCATGTCGCAGATCGGTGCTTTCGTTGCGCCGTTCGGCTGGGGCGTCGCGAAAGACGCGACGGGCAGCTTTGAGCTTGGGCTGATCGTCCTTTCCGGCGTCGCGCTGATGATGACGGGCCTGCTTGTCCGGTTGCGCCACCAGGTGCGCGGACGCGCATTGCGGCCGGCCATCGCAACCTGACCAAATTTTGAAAAGCACCTCGCGGTGAGGGGCAAAGTGGAGAGAAGACGATGAACATGATCAAATCACTATTCGCAGGTGCTGCCATGATGATCGCGGCGGCAACAGCCACCCCCGCCCTGGCCCAGGACGCGAGCTACAAGCCCGGTACGGTCTGGGAAGTCGGGCGGATCAACGTGCTGCCCGGCCAGTTCGAGAACTACATGGATTGGCTCGCCGGGCAGTGGAAGAAGGTCAACGAGCTTGCCAAGGCTGAGGGGCTACTGGTCGAGTATCACGTCCTCACCAGCACCCATCCGCGCGACGGCGAGCCCGATGTGATCCTGATCCTTGAGTACAAGGATTTCCTGACCACCGCCCAGCAGGAAGCCTTCAACAAGAAGGTCAACGCCATGCTGGCGCAGGATGATCGCAAGGCCGGTGCGGCCTCCGCCGAACGCGGCAAGATGCGCGAGCAGCTGGGCAGCGTCCAGTACCAGGAAGTGGTCCTGAAGTAAGCGACCCGCTTCAGGGCCGTGGCAGGCGGCGCACAGTCCCGCGCCGCCTGCCATTTCGCCTCGAAGCATCGGGCATTCTCGGAGCATGCCATGGCCAGCATCAGCGACATCGCCCGCGACTTCACCGACCTGCTGCGCGCGGGTGAGTTCCTTGCGGCGGGCGAGAGGTACTGGGACCACGATGTCGCGAGCTTTGCCCCTGCGCGGAGTGAACCGGCGGCAGTGGGCATCGCCGCGGTCCGCGCTTGCGCCGAACACCGCGCCAAGAGCCACCGGATCGAGGACCTCAGCATCGACGGCCCGTTCGTCACCGGCAACCAGTTCGCGCTGTTTCTCGACATGCTGATGATCGACCGGGCGAGCGGCGAGACCACCCCTTTCAGCGAAATCGCCGTGTTCACCGTGCGCGACGCGCGGATCACCGAAGAGAGGTTTTTCCATGACTGAGGCCATCCTTCCAGCACCACGTTTCGTCACACACGCGCCGATGGTGCTCAGCGAGAACCGCAGTTTGCGATGGGCGACGTTATTCCTGCTCTACATTGGGCAAGGCCTACCGCTGGGCCTGATCAACTTTGCCCTGCCCGCCTGGCTGGCACAGAACGGCGCTTCGGCGGCTGCGATCGGCGGGGTCTTGGCGATGGCAAACCTGCCTTGGACCTTCAAGCTCGCTTATGGCGTGGTGATGGACCGCTATGCCTTTCTGGCGATGGGACGCCGACGGCCGTGGATCATGGCCGGACAGGTCGCGATGGTCGGCGCGCTGCTGGTGATGGCTTTCATGAACCCGACTGCGACCGAGGTGGCGCTGATCACCACTTTCGCCTTCGCGCTTGGTATGGGTTCGGCAGTGCAGGACGTTGCGGTCGATGGCCTTGCCGCCGACATTTTGCCGGCCGAAGAGATTGAGCGGGTCAACGGCTTCATGTTTGGCGGGCAACTGGTCGGGCTCGCAATCGGCACCGGACTGGGCGGCACATTGATCGCCTATCAAGGGCTCCCAGCGGCGGCGTTCGTCTTGACCGCTTTCCTGTTCGCCATCCTGATCCTGGTCATGGCCGTCCGCGAGCGGCCCGGTGAGCGGCTGCTGCCCTGGACCCGCGGGGCGCCGACGCAGCGCAGCATTGACTTGCATCTCGGGGCGTTGTGGCCGGTCATTCGCGAAGTCTTCGCCGCGATGTCCAAGCGCCATCTGCTGATCCTGATCCCGGCAATGATCGCCGCAACCGCGGGACCAGGCATCCTGATGGGACTCAAGCCGATCTTCGCCACTGAGATACTGGGCTGGGAAAAGGACACATTCAGCGGCTGGACAGGCCAATCGCAGCTTTTCGCCGGTTTGCCTGTGGCGCTGTTGATCGGGTTCCTGGCCGCCCGCTGGGGAGCGCGACGCACCTTCATTGTGTGCATGCTGCTTAACGTCGTGATCTCGCTCGCGATGCTTGCCATGCAGGCACATTGGGCCAACCCGGTGCTATTCATCGCCCTGATCTTTGTGACCGAGATGCTTCGTTCCATGCGCATGGTTGCGGGCGGGGCCCTGTCGATGCGGCTCTGCACCCCAGCGATTGCTGCGACCCAGTTCGCCGTGTTCATGGCGCTGCTCAACCTCGGCGGGGTGCTGGGCGGACTCGCACTTGGCTGGCTCGACAGTCTCGGCGGCTTCCCCGCCATGTTCATCGCGATGATCCTTTGCAGCCTCACCGCCGCCCTGTTCGCTTTCGCCGCCAAGGTGGGGCGGTGAGATGGCAAGTCTCGCGTCCGATCTGGCACCCCAATCCTTGTCGCTGAGCGAACACCGCACACTGCGGTTTGTCGTTCTGTTTCTGCTCTATGTTGCGCAGGGTCTGCCGTTCGGGCTGTTTCAGATCGCCATCCCCGCATGGCTCGCCCAGAACGGGGCATCGGCGGCTGCGATCGGGACCGTGCTAGCAATGACCATGCTGCCGTGGACGCTCAAGCTGTTCTATTGCTTTCTGGTCGATCGTTATGCCTTCCTCGCGATGGGACGACGGCGCCCATGGATCATTGTCAGCCAGTTCGGCATTGTTGCCGGGCTGGTCATGATGGCGGTCGTCAATCCCGCCGCGAGCGAGGCCAGCCTCGTTGCCGCCTTTGCCTTTGCCATCAATGTCGGCTCATCGCTGCAGGACGTCGCGGTCGATGGACTCGCGGTCGACCTATTGCCTCCCGGCGAGATTGAACGCGCCAACGGTTATTGCTTCGGCGGGCAGGTCATGGGGACGGCGCTGGCCAGTGGGGTCGGGGGTTATCTGATCGCATGGCATGGCTTGCCCGCGGCCGTGCTCGTGCTGGCGCTGGTGACCGCAGCGATCCTCGCGGCGGTCGTTCTGGTGCGGGAGCGGCCCGGGGAACGCTTGCTGCCGTGGACCGATGGCACGGCCGTACAACGCAACCTGGACATGCAGATCGGCGCGTTCTGGCCCATCGTCCATCAGGTCTTGGTGGCGACGTTCGATCGCCGGACGATGCTATTCCTGATCGCACTGTTCTTGGGAGGAGCGATCACCGGGCTGTATGTCGGATTGGCTCCGATCTATTCGGTCCAGATTCTGGGCTGGGAGAAAGCCACCTATACCGGCTGGGTCAGCTGGTCCAATCTGGTGGGGGGCTTTCTGGGGCTATTTGTGTTTGGCTTCATCGCCGAACGCTGGGGCGCCCGACGCATGTTCATCCTGGCAATGCTTGGCGTTGCTGCACTCGCGTGCACCCTGTTGGCTCTCCGGCCACTATGGACCAACGGCCTCATCCTGATCGGCTTCATCTTTGCCGTCAAATCTTTGAACACGCTGCGCCAGGTTACCGGCGGTTCGGTTTCGATGTTGCTGTGCAACCCCGCCGTTGCGGCTAGCCAGTTTACTCTGTTCATGGCATCCAGCAATTTTGGCAACATGGCCGCCTCGGCCTCGCTCGGCTGGCTCGACAGCCTCGGCGGAATTCCGGCGATGTTCAACGCAATGGCGCTGTGCAGCCTCGGTGCCGCAGCGTTCGCCTTCGCGGCCAAGGTGGGGCGCTGAGATGGCCACTCGCTGCAAAGGAGAGACGCTATGACAAGCCGGATGTTCGTGCCTTTGCTGGCTTCTGCGATGACGATCGCCGCTTTCGCCCAGTCTGCTTCAGCCGCGCAGCCGCCCACAGGTCAAGTGGCTGCTGACAACCGAGCGGAAGCCAACAAGGCGCTGGTGCGCGCCTTCCTGCAGGCGCTCGAGGCGGGTGATATCTCCACACTCAACACATTGCGGGGGAGTGGAGTAGGATCGGCGCACAGCCCCAACGGCGAAAACTGGGGCGCGACGACCAGTGCCAATCTTGCCGAGCGCTGCCCGATGTGCGCCGCGCTTCCTGATCGCAAGATCCGCGTTGAGCGGATGGTGGCGGAAGGCGATTTAGTTACCGTGCAGGCGACCTGGACCGGGACCTACACCGGTGCCTATCGCGGCATGGACATCGTCCCGCCCAAGCCGGTGACCATGCGCTACGTGAACATCTATCGCATTGCCGATGGCCGGATCGTCGAGAACTGGGCTTCGTATGACCGCCTACACCTAGCCGAGCAGCTGGGCCTTGCGCCGAATTTGGCCGACCCTTCTGGCCAAGCTGCATCGCCTCGAGTGCCGCCTGCGCTGGAAGCGGCGATTGACGAAAGCCACGAAGCGCTGCGCAAGATACTCAACGGCGATCCATCGGGCTATGCCGCGCTGTTTGCCGACCGCCCCGACATTACGCTCGGCAACCCCTTTGGCCCGTTTGGCAAGGGGCGTGACGCTGTGCTGGCTGCATTGGCCAATGCCGCGAAGAAGTACACTGACGGATCGGTACGCAGGGTCGAACGCGTTGCGGTTTATGGCGGCGGCAATCGGTTTGTGCTGGTCGAAATCGAGCATGATCGGGCGAGGCTGGGTTCCAGCCCCGATTTCGCCGACTTCGCCGCGCGTGTGACCAGTGTATATGAGAAGATTGGCGCGGATTGGAAACTGGTCCATCGCCACGCCGACCCGATCACAAGTGCAAGGCCGGCGGAATCCGTTCTCGCAAGTGGGCCAGCCCCGGTGCAAGGCGCGCCCGGCGGCATCGTCGGAACCTGGCGTCTGGTTTCGTTCGAAGACGTTGAGGACGGCAAGGTTGTTCGGCCGTTCGGTGAAAAGCCCGAAGGGCTGTTCGTCTATACCGCAGACGGGCACGTCATTATTCAGATCGCCCATCCCGCCAACCCGCATTGCTATGCGCCAGGCAAAAGTTCCGGGCGCGGGAAAATGGACGTTCGGGCCTCGTCAGCGTGCAGCCCCGAACAAATGCGTGAATTACTGGACAATTCTGTCGCCTATTGGGGCACCTACACCGTCGATATGGCGGCTGGGATCGTCACGCATAAGGTAAAGAGCGACCTCAGTAACGGCTATGCTGGAACCGACCAGCGCCGCCCGTTCCACCTGGAAGGCAACCGGCTGGTGATCGGCGATGGCAAGACCTGGACCCGCGTGCTGGAACGGGTGGAGCGCTGATATGATGAGGCAAACGCAGTTCACCCCCGGCCAGCTCCAGCTCCGCCTGGGCCTGGTCTTCGCCCTCGCCGTGAGCGTCGGCAATATCATCGGCTCAGGGATCATGCGGACCCCGGGTCTGGTGGCCGATCAGGTGCCGGTGCCGTGGCAGCTGGTCGCACTCTGGGCGCTTGGCGGGCTCCACACCCTGCTCCTGGCCAATATCGCGGCCGAACTCGCGACCAGCCTGCCCAAGGCCGGAGGAACCTTCGTCTCGGTCCGGGCCGCCATGGGTGATGCGTTGGGCATGCTGTCAGGGTGGTCCGAATGGCTCGCGCGGGTTGCTTCGATCGCTGCGCTGTCAGTCGCCTGCGCCAATTTTCTCAAGGTGATCTTGCCCGGCACGACGGATCACCCAGTACCGGTCGCCGCAACCTTTGCCGCCGCGATTTTCGCGATCAACTGGGCCGGGGTTCGGGAGGGGCAGGCCGCACAGGTTTTCAGCAGCGTGCTCAAGGTCGGATTGATCGCGGCTGTGATTGTCGTCGCCTTCGCCAGCGATCCGCATCCTGTTAGTGCTGCGGCACCTGTGACCCCGCCAGCGATCGCACCGGGCGGTCTGCTGGCCTACTTTGCCGCCTATCAGCTGATCTATGGCGCCTATGCCGGATGGCAGGCCCCGATCTATTTCGTGGAGGAAGACGCCAGGGCCGCACGCAACATCCCGCGCGCGCTGGCCCTGTCGGTCGTGGTGGTGACGATCATCTATCTCGCGCTGAACCTCAGCCTGTTCAACGCCCTGGACATGACCGTGCTGCGATCGGCGGACCTGCCGGTGGCGCTGGTGATCGAACAGGCCTTTGGACGATCGGGTGGCATGATCGTCGCGCTGATCGCGATCCTGATCGTGGTCGGCGCGCTCAATGCGATGGTGATGTCGAGCCCCCGGATCCTGTTCGGCATGGCCCGCGATGGACTGTTCCTCCACCACGCGACCCGGGTCAATCGCGGCGGCACTCCCGATGTGGCCATGGCGATAACCACAGTGCTGACCTTCATGCTGATCGCATCGGGCAGCTTCGTTTTCCTGTTCAAACTGATGGCCGCGCTCGCCAGCTTCGTCTTCCTGCTTTACGCGAGCTCGCTGTTCGTGCTGCGCCGCACGCAGCCGGAGCTTCACCGCCCATTCCGCACGATCGGCTACCCGGTATTGCCAGCGCTGGCCTGGTTGACCAATCTGGCGCTGCTGGTCGCGTTCATTATCGGCGAACCGATCAGCGGGGTTTACATGATTGGATTGATCGCGCTGTGCGTGCCGGTGGGCATGATGCTGCAACGGCGGCGGCTGGCAATGATGGCCGGGCAGTGATGGCGAAGCAGGAAAAGCTGGGACGAGTGGCTGCACGCGGCAGCCGGTTCTTCCTCTGGACCGCGGTGCTGATCGCGCTGCTGGTGCCGCTGAGCTTTTCGATGACCAATTTCACGCCGCTGGCCACCGCCACGCGGCAGTTCACCCTGCTTCATCACCTTCATGGGCTGGCGTCCTTTGCGTGGATCGGGCTGTACTTGGGGCAAGTTCTGCTGGTGCGCAGAGGCAAAGTCCGACTGCATCGCGAACTGGGCCTGGCCGGCATTGCGCTGGGCGGGGCGATGGTGCCGTTGGGGTAGTGGCAGACAGTGGCGGCGGCGGCACGGCGCAAGGCCGAGGGGATGGCGCTGCCGTTCAGTTCTCGCTTTACAACCTGATCGACATCTCGGTCTTTGCCGTGGCCTTTGGCTGGGCGATTTTAGAGACAACCCCGGCGGATCGAATGGCACCGGCGGTTGATCCTGATCGCCGCGCTTAACCTGTTCGGCCCCGCCTTCTCGCGGATCGTTTTCCTTAGCCCACTGCCGTACCCCTGGTTCGACATGGCCCCGAACCTGATCGCCGACGCCGTGCTTTTCGCGCTCGTTTGGCACGATCGCCGCGTGCTCAGCCGGGTCCATCCGATAACACTGTGGGCCGCGTTGGTGCTGATCCCGTTCCATGCCGCCGAGCCATTGATTGCCCGCAGCTTCGCCTGGAATGCCGCGGCGCCGGGGCTATTCGGGTACTGGGAACACATACCGATAAAGGGCAATTGACTGCGACTTAGCGTCAGGACGCTCGTTAGTGCTTTCTGCGATACACACCGCCTTCACGCTAATCGATTGGGCCGATCCCCTCCTATAAGCTGGATTCTCGCGCTTTGCTGATGGCTGACGACGCGGCGACCGAAGGCGGTCGATTTTGCCCCCATCAGCAGGCCTGTGCAATCAGAGCCTGTACTCCATGTGGCACTTTCAGAGCAGCGACCGACGCTGCCAGACCGCATTCACCTGGGGCAACAGGCTCGCCCGCAATCGCCACATCGCCATTGAGCGGGATCACCAGCGCAGGCCTGGCGGCATAGCGCCGGGCAACCGATGCAGGCAATCCCCCGTCGATTCGGTCCAGTCTGAAATGCGGCCCTTCAACCAGCTGCAAAGGGCCATCCGCGCCGAGATGGAAGCGCAGTTTGGCAGGATGCGCCGCGCCCAATGCGACGGCTACCCCCTCGTCCAGATGAAGTTCGCGTGGACGCCCGTAATCGTAAAGCCGATAAGTGATGTCGCTGTTCTGCTGGACCTCGATCAGGCTGATCCCGGCCCCGATCGCATGGACTGTGTTCGCCGGGATATAGAAGAAGTCCCCCGCCTTGACCGGATGCCATTCGAGCAGGTGCTCGATCGAGCCGTCGAGCGCGGCAGCGCGCATCGCGTCAGCTTCCAGAGGCTTGGCAAAGCCGATCCCCAAAGCCGCCCCGGGCTCGGCATCAATCACCAGCCAGCATTCTTCCTTGCCTTGGCGGCCGAGCCCGGCAGCCAGCGTCTGGGCATCCGAAGGATGGACCTGGACCGAGAGTGCCTCTGACGTGAAGATGTACTTGACCAGCAGCTCGTCGAGTTCGGCGGGGGGCTCGAACCACACTTCGCCGGTCCGCGCACCCGATGGGGCAATGAACGGCGGCGGCAGGCGATCTCTGCCCCATGGCTTGGCAACCATCCGCGTGGCCAGCCGAGCGCTCACTGGTTGGCCGCCCCGGGCAGTTTGCCGACCTGCTGCGCGCCGCTGCGGCTCGTGACCAGAACCTCGTCGCCGTCAACCACCACGATCACGTCGTCGAGCCCGATGACCGAGACGCGCGGGCCATCGCTGCTGACCAGCACATTGCGGCAATCGCGCTGGTCGACCCGGCCCTGGAAGCTGTTGCCCTCGCTGTCCCGGTCGAGCGCGCCATGCAGTGCATCCCAGCTGCCAATGTCCGACCAGCCCATGTCGGCCGGCACCATCGCAGCCAACTTCGTGTGTTCCATCACCGCGTAATCGACCGATTGGGGTTCGAAACCGCCGAACGCGGTGCCGTCCGGATAAAACCGTCGGCCCTCGGCATGGCCGGCCGCAACGGCTGCGCGGGCGGCGGCCGCAATTGCCGGACGATAAGCCTCGAGTTCGGCCAGGAACGTGGCGGCGCGAAAGGCAAAGATCCCGCCGTTCCAGGCAAAGCGGCCTGATGCGATATAATTCTGTGCCAGCTCGAGTGCCGGCTTTTCGACAAAACGTGCCACCTTGAACCCGCCGTGACCCAGCGGTGCACCGCGTTCGAGATAGCCGAACCCGGTTTCCGGGCGGTTGCCCTCGATCCCGAACGAAACGAGGTAGCCTTCCTCGGCCAGCGCTGCGGCTTGCCGGGCGGCAGCCCGGAAGGCTGCGGGGTCGCCGATGTGATGGTCGCTGGGGCAAACCAGCATGATCGCGCCGCCGTCGAGCCGCAATGCGGCCAGAGCAATGGCGGCGGCCGTGTTCTGGGCGCTGGGTTCGACCAAGATCGTCGCCTCACTGCGGGTGCCGAGCTCGGCTTCGACATGTTCGACATGACCGGTGCCGGTCACAACCAGGGGCGGGGCAAAACCGAACTCGGGAGCCGCGCGGGCCAAAGTCGCTGCAAACAGCGTGCTCTCCCCAACAAGCGGCAGGAAAGGCTTGGGCTTGGCCACCCGGCTGCGCGGCCAGAGCCGGGTTCCGCTGCCGCCGCACAATACAACCGGAGTGATGGAGCGCGTCATGATGATTGGCCCGATGTTGCCCGGGACCTGCGCCGTGGTGCGCCTGCGGCACGGCGCCGGTTGACCGCGCTGCGGCGCCTGCGGCCTGGATTCGTCCGCGCCGGGTCCGGCGAGATCGACTGGCGTCGGTCCACCGAATGACGGGGTGCCTTCCACTTGCTCAAGGTCTTGGCGCAGGCGCCGATCTTTGGACAGCCGAGAGTCACTTCGCCGCACCTCCCAGGATGATCTCGTCAATGGCGTGGGCGACCCCATCTTCGTCATTGGACCATGTTACCCGGTCAGCAGCCGCGCGGACCGTGGCTGGCCCCTGCGCCATCGCGATCGACAGACCGGCCCGGGCAAACATCGCTAGGTCGTTGCGTTCATCGCCAATGACGACGACTTCTTCGAGCGCTACGCCCGCGGCTGCCGCCAGTGCGGTAATGCCATCGCCCTTGTTGGCCGCAGGAGCTGTGATGTCGAGATAATAGGGCTGCGAGCGCGCAACGGTCGCCGCTCTGCCGAGAGCGAGTGCAACGCTTTCCTCAAGCCCCTCAAGGAGCTGAGGGTCGTGACTGACGCCAACTATCTTATCGACCCGTGCGAGCAAGCTGCCAAAATCCTGGGTGATAACCGGTTCGACGTTCGCCGCTTTGCGCTCGCGTGCGACATGGCTGTGCTCGAGCGTAGTCGCATACCACTGCCCATCGGCGAATAGCCACGGCATCACGGCGGGATGTGACAAAAGGGCCATAGCGCGTCCGGCGACAACGGGGTCAAGCCGGGCGGCTGCAAGAAGCGATCCGTCCGGACGAACGATCGTGCCCCCGTTGAAAGCCCCGATGGCATTGGTGAGTTGCAGCCGCTGTGCGATCCACAACATGCCGCTTGGCGGGCGGGCGCTGATCAAGCTCACCTCCACGCCGGCCTCGCGCGCCCGGCCGATCGCACCGACCACGGCGTCGGACAAGTTCTTGTCGTGACGGACGAGCGTGCCGTCGATGTCGGACACGAGCAGGCGGACGGGCGGCTTCATCCCACCGGATGCCAGCTGCGTTGGCCGCGATCGAGCAAAGCGGCAGCGCCTGCTGGTCCGTCGCTGCCCGGGAAATAGTCCTCGGGTGCACCGTCCTTCCAGTGGTCGAGCAGCGGCTGCACTGCGCGCCAGCCGTCTTCAATCTGGTCGGCGCGCTGGAACAGGGTCTGATCTCCCATCAGCACATCGTAAAGCAACGTCTCGTAACCGGTTTGACCGTGGAGAGCGAAGTGGTCGGCATAGCTGAAGTCCATGCTCACTGCTGCCGGGACTGTCGTAAGCCCCGGCCGTTTGACCATAAATTCCAGACTGATGCCCTCCTTGGGCTGGATCTGGATGACGAGCCGGTTGGGGGGCAGCTGGTCGATGCCTGTCTCGCGGAACAGCGAGAGTGGGACTCTTTTGAATTCGATCACGATCTCGGTATCGCGCGCCGCCATGGCTTTGCCGGTTCGCAAATAGAATGGCACACCCGACCAGCGCCACGTCTCCACCTCCACTTTCATCGCGGCAAAGGTCTCGGTACGGCTGGTCGGGGCGACGCCAGGTTCGGCGAGGTAGGGCGCGACAGACTCACCATTGACAGTGCCCGCAACGTAGCGGCCCCGGACCGCCTTACGCGGATCGACCGGCCGGATTGCCGCAATGACCTTGCCCTTCTCGGTGCGGATCGCCTCGGCGCCGAAACTTACCGGTGGCTCCATGCCG
>VFQM010002675.1_pt1 | contig 12624 bp, 13 predicted proteins | sample 3512391 | NCBI WGS metagenome assembly VFQM01 (sample SAMN10412369, study PRJNA504923) | tailings metagenome | isolation source: Replicate 1 from Balatoc abandoned mine | place: Philippines
GTTTGAGTGTTCATGACTGTTCGATTTATCCGATTGATTTTTACGGGAAGGATTGGGGCTGGGATATAATCATTCCCCTGTGTGTCGTCACCCCGTCATGGGTATTTCATCTGTTTATTTTTTGATTTTTATTGGTCAGATAAAAATGGATTTATTAAGTCGGGGTCACATCAACTTCCCCAGTTTGAAGATAGGATTAAGATTCTTTTTTGGACAGATTTTCGACCAATGGAATCAAATTCCCCTTAGAATGAAGCAAAATATCGCCGACTTCTCGGAAAACACCTTTTCCGCCAGCGAAAGGAGAAACATAATGTGCAAAGGATTTGACATAAGGGAGTGCGTCCGCTGGAGCAATTGCCAAACCCACTCGAGTCAAAATCGGTAAGTCAATCAAATCATCTCCGATGTAAGCCACTTCCTCCAAAGTCAATTCCATGGTTTCGAGGACCTCAGCAAGTTTTTTTCCCTTGTCTTTGATTCCATGGTAATGAAAGTCAAATCGAAGTTCCTCACAGCGATTTTCAACGACTTGTGAAGCTCTTCCGGTAATGGCACCAACCAGGAATCCGGCCTTTTTCAGGTGCTGTACGATGAGTCCATCCTTGACTTGATACTTTTTATACTCCGTACCTAGATCATCATAAATAATTCCACCGTCTGTCAGGACTCCGTCGATATCTGTGATGAGTACTTTGATTTCTTTTGCTTTCGCAAAAACCTCCTCAGCTACATGAGCGAGGTATTGATTAATTATTTCTTCTGTTTCCATTGAATAGAGTAAAGGTCAAGTCGGCGTTGTTCGAGGTTTCGAACGCTACCGGCCTTGCGCTGTTTGGTCAAAAGGTCCAAATCCACGTCGGCGACAATGATCGTCTCTTCATTTTCTGATGCCTGTGCCACCACCGCATCATGAGGAAATGAGAAATCGGATGGTGAAAAAATAGCCGCTTGGGAATACTGAATGTCCATGTTTTCCACCTTAGGCAAATTCCCAACTGATCCAGTGATCGCCACATAGCATTCGTTTTCGATTGCTCGGGATTTGGCGCAGGTATTGACACGAAGGAAGGCATTTTTGGTATCTGTCCAGAAAGGCACAAAGAGGATATCCATTTCTTGTTCTGCCAAAATCCGCCCTAATTCAGGGAACTCCACATCGTAGCAGATCAAAATGCCTATTCTGCCTGCATCGGTATCAAATACATTGATGCCATTTCCACCCTGCAAACCCCAATAGGCCTGCTCGTCTGGCGTGATATGAAGTTTGTATTGCTTGTCCATGGTACCGTCTCTTCGGCAGAGGTAGGATACATTTCGGAGTTTTTTGCCATCATACTCGGGCATAGAGCCTGCGATGATGTTCACATTGTACGATACGGCCAGCTCACTCATTCGGGAGACGATCTCATCCGTGTAATCCGCCAAATTCCGAATTGCCTCAGAGGCATCCATGTCATTAAACTCGGCAAGCATCGGTGCATTGAAAAACTCCGGAAGCAGGCAAAAATCAGATTTGTACCCCGAAACCGTATCCACGAAAAACTCCACCTGCTGCATCAGATCATCCACATTGGAAAAGCGGCGCATTTTCCACTGTACCAACCCAAGGCGAACGATGGACTTCTTGTTACCAATCAGTTTTTCGTCCTTTTCGTAGTAGATATTCATCCACTCGAGTAGAGTCGCATAAGCTCTCGAATCGGTATCCTCGGGAAGATATTTGGTGATGACCTTCCGCACGTGAAATTCATTGGCCAGCTGAAAAGAAAGCACGGGATCAAATATTTCTCTGTTTTTGACTAAGTCAATGTATTTCCTCGGAGTCATCTCATCGGCATATTTGGAATAGCCGGGAATCCGGCCACCTGCGATGATAGAGCGAAGATTCAGGTTTTCGCAGAGTTCTTTTCGGGCATCATACAATCGACGACCCAATCTCATCCCACGGTATTCGGAATGCACAAAAATATCCGTACCATACAGCGTATCGCCATCCGGATCGTGTGTGTCAAACTTCCCATAGCCGGTGATCTCATCATAGGTATGATTATCTCCAAACTTGGCATAATCCACGATTATACTCAAAGCAGCCGCGATGACTTTCCCATTGTCCTCGATGCAGATCTGCCCTTCCGGAAAAACTTTCAGTTGGTTTTTGAGCTCGGCTTTGGTCCAGGCACCACCCTGATTTCGATAGATCGAAACCATGATTTCGCGGATATCTTCGTAGTCTGACAATTTGATATTTCGAAGCCTCAGCCGGTGTTCTAATTCTTCTCGTTGCTTACTCATAGCCCAAAATTAAAGAAAATCAGTCAATTGTTTTAAAAACCAGTTACTCATCGGTCTAAATCAGAATTTTATATCGATTTCAAAAGAAATCAAAAACAAAACCCCCGATCATTAGGTAGAATTAATAATTTACTCGTCAAATCTACCTCAAAGAGGGCATTTTGAAGATCTTAAAATGGAAAATCCCACAAACTTTATCGAATGGCTGGAGCAACTCCTCAGTCAGCCCCTGATCACTCTCGGTGAATCCCGACTCACTTTTGGCCTTGTGCTGACCTTGGCGATTTCCTTTACCGTACTATTTGTCGGTTCGGAATGGATTAGAAGATTTTTGATCAAAAAAATCCTGGCCAAACGAGACATGGCGATCGGTACCCGAGAATCGATCGGGACGATCGTCAAATACATCCTGATCGTGGCGGGAATATTCTCCATTCTCCAAACCAACGGAATCGATCTGAGTGCTTTCGGGGTTTTGGCAGGTGCTATCGGTGTCGGTATCGGCTTTGGTCTCCAAAACATCACCAACAACTTTATCTCGGGGTTGATCATCCTGTTTGAGCAACCCATCAAAGTCGGAGATCGCATCGAGGTAGGAGAAGTCACCGGAGATGTGGTCAAAATTTCCTCCCGGGCGACCACGGTCATCACCAATGACAACATCAGTATCATCGTCCCCAACAGCAAGTTTATCGACAACGAGGTCATCAATTGGTCTCACAATGAGTATCGAATCCGGTTCAACTTCCCGGTGGGAGTTTCCTACAAAGAAGACCCGGAAAAGATCAAACGGATCCTACTGGAAGTGGCCAAATCCAACCCTGGAGTACTCAAGACGCCAGAAAGCGATGTATTATTTGATAGCTATGGGGACAACAGCATCAACTTCAATTTCCGCGTATGGACGAGTACATATGTCAACAAGCCCAAGGTGCTCCGTAGCGAGCTGTATTATGAAATCTTCCGAAGGTTTGGCGAAGAAAATATCGAAATTCCGTTTCCTCAGCGCGACATCCACCTGAAATCTGGATTTGAAAATCTGGGAAATAAATCTAATTTTTGAGCAATATTTACTTTGTCGGGAGGGTATTCCGACCTGAAAATGAAAAGATTACTCCTCATCTGCCTTTTTTTGATCACCTGGGAAGCACAGTCCCAGAGCTTTTACCGGTATCGATTTGAGGAGCCATGGTCTATATCTGCCAGCCTGGGGCCTACTCAGTATTTTGGAGAGCTGTATTCCTTTTGGAAATATAACGAAGGTGTACAACCTGACTGGCACGCAAATTTTGCAGTGAATTACGTCTTTGGCACTCACCTCAAAGCCCGGCTCGAAGGGACATATTATAAAATGTCAGGGTCTGATCCACCCTCAGATCCGAGAGCTTTCCGCACACCCCGAAATCTGAGTTTTCGAGCCCAAAACTGGGAAACATCCGCCATCATTGAATACTATTGGCATCCTGTCAAGCTGAATAATATTACCCGCCACCTCTGGAATCCGTACATTTTTGCAGGTGTGGGCGTATCTACCAACAATCCCGAAACCCAGCTCGATGGTAGATGGGTGGATCTGCGTCCGCTCCAGTTGGAAAACAATCCGTACGAAAAGATCATCATGGTATTTCCCATGGGATTGGGATTCAAATACAAGCTCAATGTGTACATGGACCTAAAGTTTGAGGGCAATTACCGATTTACCCTCACGGACTATATGGATGATATCTCGGCATTCAACGTGAGTGAATTTTATCTGGACTTAGTAGAAGACTATGTCAGCGGGAGCAATCCCGACCGGCTGAGATTGGCTATTCGAAATCCGAATTTCCTTGATGACAACGGAATGCCGGATGTGCAAAAAATCCTGGACAATCGAGGCAGAATACGAAGAGGCTCAGGTCTCAACCATCGGTTTGACGGTTATATGACCCTGAGCCTTGGGGTGGAAATCTACCTGTCTGAAGATATCTTGGACAACTGGATCTTTCGAAACAGAATCTACGAAAAGCGATTCAGATTCTGGTAAGCTTATACTTTTACGCTTAATACTCCCGCACCAGATTTGAAAATCAGCGTCTCGGTGGTGCCGACCACATAAGAAGAAGCATGCTTTCGATCTCCGGATACTACCGCCACCAGATTGATTCCATGGCTTTCGCAAAAGGCAATGATCCCATTTTCGGACTCCTTGTGATTATAGACATGCCTGTGAATCACAAACTGCTCGTGGCCCTTCGAAAATTCGGTCATCAATCTTTCAGATTCCGCTGAATTGACAAAGTGCTCTGGAGTATTGACATAGAGTAGGTGTATAGAGGATTTGAAGGCTTTGGCCAGAGGCAAAATCTTTTCAAACGCACGCTTACCAGACTCATTGAATATAGTCGCAAAGGCGATTTTCCTAAACGCATTTCCATCCAACGCTTCTTTGACCGCCAACACGGGACAACAGGAATTTCGAAGCACCTTCTGAAGCGTGGACCCCAGAAAATTTCCTTCTTTGAAACCTTTGCCATAGGCACCCACTACCAAAAGCTCGGCCTGGGCACGCTCTGCCACTCGGAGAATCTGCTCATAAGGAACCCCGATCTTGACGACCAACTCAATCGGCGCTTTGGCTGGAGCTACTTGGCGGATGTACTCAGGCAAAACCTCCAAGGCCTCATCACGCTCCTCGATCAGATCTTTATGCTTCAGCTTTGCCTCCTCACCCAGCAAATCCCAGTCGAGTTCGGAAGGAATGACCGTGACGCAGATGATTTTCGCATGATTTTTTGTGCTGATTCGCTGTGCAGTCTTCAATGCAGCTAAAGAATAAGTCGAAAAGTCGAAGGGAACAACGATAGTTTTCATGGCTCTGGGCGTTGATTTCACTACTAAAATCCTGTATATCAAGCAATAATATCTTGTCCAAAATCATCGAAAAACCTGATAAATATTAGCTTTTGAATGGCTCACAGACAGTCTCATGAAAATTATCCGGGGGGCTTCACTTTTATGAACAGGATTAACTAGTTTAGTAAGGTCAACCTTTCCCCCCCTATGAAAAAAATCGGACTCCTTTTATTGGCCTTTGGTGCCTTGGTCACTTTTTCAACTGCCCTTGCTCAGACTCCCGAGGAAAAACTCAAAGAACTGGGCATCGAACTCCCTGAAGTCAGCCAACCCATGGCCAACTATGTCAAATGGAAACAAGTGGGAAATCTGCTTTTCTTGGCGGGAAACGGCCCGGATATGTTTGGTAAAGTCGGTACTGACTTGACTCCCGAGCAAGGCTACGAAGCTGCCCGATTGACTGGAATAGAGATTATCGCCGTACTGAAAGCCGCCACGGGAGACCTGAGTAGAATCAGGCAGTTTGTCAAGGTCTTGGGGATGGTCAATTCCGCTCCGGATTTTACAGCCCATCCTGCCGTGATTAACGGATTCTCTGATCTGATGGTAGAAGTTTTCGGAGAAAAAGGCAAGCATGCCCGGTCTGCCGTAGGGGTAGCGGCACTCCCTAACAATATGGCTGTTGAAATCGAAGTGATCGTAGAATTGGAGGAGAAGTAGCCGTTTTAGAAAGTCAGAAAAATCAAGTCTGAAAGCTGAAAGCTCGCCGTGATCAGCCTTCAGTTTGCAGCCCAAAAAACAAGTCAAATTGAGGAAGTTGATGGACTATTTCGGTAAAATCCGCGATGATCAGCGACTTTTTCTGCGTAAATCAGCGGGAGGCTCCAAAATCGAAAACGATCCTTTCAACACTCTCCTGTGAAAATCTGTGATTTTGATCTGTGGAAATCCGTGGGAGATTAAGATAGTGCGTAATTGTGACAAATGCTCAACTCATCGCCAACCTGTATCTCCACACTTCCCTCACCTGCTCAATATCGACTTCGAAAGGAACATAGATCGGATTGGCTGAGCAAAGCAATAACTTCTGTTCCGATTTAATTTTATTATAAGCGATTTTGAAAGTCACTCCATCCTGCTCGGTGACGATCACGTAGCGCTCCCCGTCTTTGATCGCCATCCAGTCATCCACATATTCGCAGACGATCCAAGCCCCATCGGGAATCGGCAGCATGGAGTCCCCATCCACCTGAAATACCCGATGCTTTTTGTCTGTGGGCAAAAAAGGCAATGAAAATCTAGGCAACTCGGAAATAAACTCCGGATCAGAAAAGCCTGCCAAGTAACTGGCCTTAGCCCGCTGGGAAACCACTTCGATCAGTTCACGTCCTTCAGCATCTACCGTGGTGGAAAGAATCCGAAGCTTTCGTCCCCTCAGAAACTGATCTGTCTCGAGTAGTTCGCGGAGCTTGTATTCGGAGTAAGAAGTCAAATCCTCTCTAAGCAAGATATCGATAGAAACGCCGAGTTGGTCTGAGATTTTCACCAACGTATCCAAAGGAGGATTGATATTGAGTTCATAACCCGCAAGTTTAGAACGGGAGATTCCTAAGTCCTCAGAAAATGTTTCCTGAGTAAAGCCTTTCTTTTTTCGGAGGAATTTGAGGTTGGTATTTAATGACATTGATATTTTTAAGATATGCTGCGCGAGATAGTTTTTAAGATATAGCTAAAGCTGAGATACTTGAGGAGATACGCTGTGAGAGATTTTTTTTTAAAATATGGCCAAAGCCGAGATAAAAATGAAGATGTGCTGCGCGAGATAATTTGACACTATCCCAAATCCTTCTTGGCTTCATAGGTCGTTTTTATCTGCCCATTTAATTTAATCTGCAAATTTTTCGCGATCGAAAACATGGCTTCGTGTTCTTCTTTAACAACGATCCCTCGTTCAAACCCAAGATCAATCCAGTGATCCATCCCCTCAGATAGTGAGGCTCTTGAGATATAATAAAATCTAATCCGCTCCAGAAAATGGTATCTAGCATACCCCTCCGCAATATTTGCCCCTACAGAATCGATTGCCTCCAACATTTGGTCTCCCCAAGTTTTACGCTGGTGATATCCCAACCTCTCGTAAATCAGCCAAGCCTTAGCGGATAATTCCCTTGCCAATTTATAGATCGTCAATTCTTTGAGCGGTATGTATTTTGATTTTTCACTCATAGCTATAACAAATTAAAAACCAATACTATACAATTATTTTTGAAGATAGATACGCAGATATTTTCAAGATATGACTACGTCAAATAGGCCCTATCTCGCATTGCATATCTCCTTATCTCGCGAAGCATATCTCCCTATCGCGCGCAGCATATCTTTTTTAACCCCGACAACCTCCGCCACATCCTTAACCCAAATCTACCCTTTTTGCTTAAATTATAAACATTAAAATGTTAAAATAATTAACAAAAAGCCATGGAAGGGAAGCGAAGTATTGTGCATATGGATTTGGACACGTTTTTTGTGTCGGTGGAGCGGCTTTTTGACAGCCGACTGAATGGCAAACCCATCCTCATCGGGGGTTCGAGTGACCGGGGAGTCGTGGCCTCCTGCAGCTACGAGGCACGCAAGTTTGGCGTGCACTCGGCCATGCCCATGCGGACGGCAAGGCAACTCTGCCCCGAGGCGGTGATCGTGCGGGGGGATTTTGAGAAATACAGCCAAAAATCCCACGAAGTCACCGAGATTATCAAGGAGTCCGTCCCTCTCTTTGAGAAGTCCTCCATCGACGAGTTTTACATCGACCTCACAGGCATGGACCGCTTCTTTGGCTGCTTCAAGCTCGCCCACGAACTCCGACAGCGCATCATCCGCGAGAGTGGACTGAATATCTCCATGGGTCTATCGGAAAACAAAACCGTCTCCAAAGTCGCCACCGGAGAGGCCAAGCCCAACAACGAAAAGCAGGTGCCTTTTGGAGAAGAAAAGCCCTTTCTCGCCCCACTCTCCGTGCGCAAAATCCCCATGATCGGCGAGAAAACCTCCCAAACGCTCTATAACATGGGGGTCAAAAAAGTCCATACCCTGCAGCAGATGCCTTCCGAACTGCTGGAAGCCACTTTTGGGAAAAACGGCAAAATGATCTGGGAAAAAGCCAACGGCATCGATCGCTCTCCGGTGATCCCCTACTCCGAGGCCAAGTCGGTCTCCTCCGAAAACACCTTCGAAGAGGACACCATCGATGTGAAATTGCTGGAAGCTACCCTCGTAGCGATGACCGAGCAGCTCGCCTCCAAACTCCGGCAAAAAGGCCAACTCACCGCCTGTGTGAGCGTGAAGATCCGCTACTCGGACTTTGAGACGCATACCATGCAGCAGCGGATCCCCTACACCTCGGCAGACCACACGCTCCTGCCCGTGGTGAAGGAACTCTTTCGCAAGCTCTACAGCCGTCGACTCCTCATCCGTCTGATCGGCGTACGCTTCAGCAGCTTGGTCTATGGCAATTACCAGATCAAACTCTTCGAGGACAGCCAAGAGCAGATCAACCTCTATCAGGCCCTCGACAAACTCAACGTGAAGTACGGCGACAAAACCGTCTGCCGAGCCGTGGCCATGGGTGTAGGAAGGAGAAGGTTCAATCCCTTTAATGGAATGGAGGTGTGAGGAAGTGGTCAGTAGGCAGTCGCAGTCGGCAGCGCGGAAGTCAGAAAGCTGAAAAAGCAACTTGGGCTCATCCATGCAATCCTTCGATCGTAACCGAAAATAAACATGTATATTTTCGGTTACGATCGAGAAAAATCATAAAATTCAATCTCAGCTATCCTCAGACTTCATAGTTCCCGGCTTTTTGGCGACAGAAAACAGAGACCAAAGATGCATACCTATCACTAAAGTAAGGCCTGCAAAAAGTCCCCATTCTTTTACTCCATAATCCTGAGAATTTGTGGTAAAGATGATCTCATACACATAAGTGCTCCAAATGACTACGATAAGTAGGACCCAAGCTCTTCTCCTAACCTGTTTTAGTCTCTTTTTATTCATAAGCTCCTTTTGAATCAATTTAGAAAAAATCAATAATTATCCTCAACCAAAACCTTGGAAGTCTTGTCTTTGGTTAGATTCATTGCTCCGGATTGGGTGGGAAGAATCACTGTAGATTGATTTATGGCCTGACTATAAGACGATATAATTCCCATCAAAGCCTCCAGCGCTAAGGCGGATCCTTTTCCATACTTTCCTCAGCTTTTTCCTCCAAATTCCCCGTAACTCATTTTCATTTTTCCTTTCCGCCCTCCATCTTTCCCACGGCCCAATAGACCTTTCGATTTGATTCGCCCTCAGCAGATACTGCGTCTTTTCCTGACACTCTTTACCTCCCTCACTTTGGGGCATGGCACTTTCGCCCAAAAATTTACCCCGACTTCAGACCCACAGTTTGACTCGCTGATCCTCAAGGCTTACGGGCTTCGATTTATCAATTGGGACAGTGCCATGACCTTGATCAATCAAGCTCAAAGTTTCCTTCAGCGCAACTCGCTTCAGGATGCCATGATAGCCAATCAGCTGGCCTCACTCTACTACATCAAAGGAGACTATCCTCAGTCTCTCCGATTCTACAGCGAAGCCATTGAGCTATTGGAAACTTCACCCGACCTGCCTCAGGAAGCCTTGGCTCTCAATGGTCGCGGCCTGATCTACCTGAGCCAGGATGAGTTTCAAAAGGCTGCGGATATCTTTGAAAAATGTATCCAAATCAATCTGGAAATAGGCGATACCGGTAGAGTCGCTGCGAGCTACTTCAATCGGGGAATAGCCTTTGACGAACTGAAAAAGTACGATCTCGCCCTAGAGTCACTCCAAAAAGTAATTGAAATCTCGGAAAACCTTCCCGATCTGCAAATCCGCTTCATGAGCTATAACCGGCAGGCTCAGATCAATCTGGAACAGGGAAATCTGGAAGAGGCCAAGCGGCTGTTTAACAAATCTCTCAGCGAAAACCCCAACCCAAATAACTGGGAGAAAACCTTTGGAAACACCGGACTCGGCCTGATCGCTATGGAGGAAAACAATCCTCAGCAAGCTCTCCAATATGGACTCAATGCCTATGAATCCGCCAAGTTGGTCAATGCATTTTGGGACAAAGAACGGGCAACCCGACTGACCTCAGAGGCTTATGAGCGTCTTGGTCAGTATAGGGAAGCCCTGGAATTTGCCCGACTTAACAAAACCTACGCCGACAGCCTATACAATCAGGACAAAAACGCGGAAGTCAGCTACCTACAGCTCCAACTTGCCGAGGCAGACAATGCCGTACTCGAGCAAGAAAAACAACTTAGTGAACAAAAAGCCGAATTCAGCCAAAAGACCGCCGTCGGTCTGGGAATTTTGGTTCTTATTATGATTGGTGCGCTACTTTTCTACCGAAAAAATGTACGCGAAAAGGAATCACTGAATCAGCAACTCCTCAGTCAGCAAGCTGAGATCCTGGAGCAAAATCAAACCCTCACCCGGATCGATGAAGAAAAGAACAAACTTTTCTCCATCCTCACTCATGACCTCAAGTCCCCGATCAACTCCATCAAGCAAATGCTTGAGCTCCAAAATTCAAACCTCCTCACTGAGGAAGAAAAAGCTCATATCGATAAGCTCTTGCTCAAGCAAGTAAAGACCACCGACCAAATGATGGACGAGCTCCTTCACTGGTCCATGGCTCAGATAGAGGGCATTGTCACCAAACGCGTGTCCGTCGATCTTGACCAGACCATTCTGGAGGTCATGGATCAAAACGAATTTGCGGCGGATAAAAAGGGAATCAAACTAAACTATGAGTCCCTCGATAAGGATTTGGGGATTTTGGCAGATAAAACCCAAGTGAAAATCATCCTTCAAAACTGCATCCAAAATGCGATTAAATTTTCCTATCCCGACACCACCATCCACATTCTCCAAGAACTCAGAGACAACAAAGTATGGGTAAAAATCCAAGATAAAGGAATGGGAATGTCTCCAGAAAAAATCCAGGAAATATTCCAAAACCAAGCCTTGGTAAGCTCATCCAAAGGTACCGTCCAAGAAAGAGGCACCGGGCTGGGTCTGATGCTGGTCAAGCAGTTTTTGGAACAAAATCAGGGAAGCTTGAAGATCAACAGCGAACCGGAAAGGGGTACAGAAATGATTTTGATTTTTGAAAAAATGCCCGAATGAGTACGGATAAATACCTTTTTCAAACAACCCGGCTGGGTTTCAGGCCTTGGCAAGAGTTTGACCTAGAGCCCTTCACCGCTATCAATGCAGATCCGGAAGTGATGCGCTTTTTTCAAAAACCTTTCTCCAAAATAGAAACGCAGGCATTTATGGAGCGAATGAAAGGTACGTTTGAGGAACGAGGCTTTTGTTATTTCGCAGTGGATCACCTAGAAACCAAAGAACTAATGGGCACCATCGGATTGGGTTGGAAAACCTTCGAAGCGGACTTTACTCCCTGTGTGGATATCGGCTGGCGAATCGGTAAAAAATGGTGGAACCAAGGCCTGACTTCCGAAGGGGCAAGTGCCTGCTTGGATTTTGCAAAAGCACTAAAAATCCCCGAAGTCTATTCCTACGCCACGGTCACCAATCTGGCCTCTATCCAAGTCATGAAAAAAATCGGCATGAACTTCAGCAAGGAATTTGACCATGCCGAACTCGCAAACTATCCGCATCTGAAGCGATGCGCACTTTACTATATCGATCTTTCGAGTGGAGCTGTTTGATTAATGTGACCGGATTCAATTATCAATTTTCAAACTCAATAATCAATGACCAAGGAAGTCAAGACTTAATTTTTTTCTGTACCAATTTCCCATGGTGACCTAATTCCAGACAATTACTTCCTTTATCTAAAGCTCAAGCTTCTAACCTCTTGGTTCAAAATCTTGACACTAGCTACCTAATGCGTCGTCTAAAATCTTGCTTCTCGTCTCTCGCTTCTTGCCTCTTGTTTCTTGCTTCTTGATACTTGATACTTGATATTTTTGCTAAAATCTTGCTTCTCGTCTCTCGCCTCTTGCCTCTTGTTTCTTGCTTCTTGCTTCTTGCTTCTTGATACTTGATACTTGATACTAAAAAAAAGCCACCCCCTCACGGAGATGGCCCGACCCCAATTGTTCTACCCAGCAATTAATTGGAGTCACTCAAAAATAGACTCGCAATACCCAGGGTCTGCTCCATGGTCAGCGGTTCATCCCAGCCCTCGGACACCGCTTCACGGTCGATTCCGGTCAGATTGACCACATTCACGCCCGCATGGCTTACATTTTCCTCTCCGGCATAGATTCCCGCAGCGGCGGCAGGGAGCGTCCCAATATTATTATTGGTGATCCAGCCTTTGACGGTATCCTGACCTTTTTTGGTACGCAATCGTCTGACCATCGAGGCATGTCGCGCCTCCACCGAATGTATGGACAAAGCCGCCGTCAACACCACATCGCTATCCTTCACATTGGCAGC
>VFQM010002677.1_pt1 | contig 12612 bp, 9 predicted proteins | sample 3512391 | NCBI WGS metagenome assembly VFQM01 (sample SAMN10412369, study PRJNA504923) | tailings metagenome | isolation source: Replicate 1 from Balatoc abandoned mine | place: Philippines
CGTGTTCGAGGAACTGCGCCTCGCCTTCCTTCATGCTGATCGAATTGACGATCGGTTTGCCGCTGACGCACTTCAGCCCCGCCTCGATCACGTGGAACTTCGACGAATCGATCATCACCGGCACACGGGCGATGTCGGGCTCGGCAGCGATCAGCTTGAGGAAGGTCGTCATCGCGTGGACCGCGTCGAGCAGGCCCTCGTCCATGTTGACATCGATCACCTGCGCGCCGTTCTCGACCTGCTGGCGCGCGACTTCCACGGCCGCGGGGTAATCGCCCGCCATGATGAGCTTCTTGAACGCCGCGCTACCGGTGACGTTGGTGCGCTCGCCGATATTGATGAAGCGGGAAGAGGAGGAGGGTTGGGTCACTTATGTTCTCTCGAAATCTGTTCAGGCCGCAATGAAGGCCTCGAGCCCGGCCAGCTTCATCGCCGGTTCGGGCGTGGGCACTGTGCGCGGCTCGCTGTTCGCCACGGCCTTGGCGATGGCTGCGATGTGCGCCGGCGAGGAGCCGCAGCACCCGCCGAGGATGTTGACCTGGCCGTGATCGGCCCAGTCCTTGACCAGCCCGGCGGTGGTTTCCGGCTGCTCGTCATATTCGCCGAGTTCATTCGGCAGCCCCGCATTGGGGTAGATCATCAGCAGCGTGTCTGCGATCTGCGAAAGGACCTTCACATGCGGTCGCAGTTGCTCCGCGCCGAAGCTGCAATTGAGGCCGATGGTCAGCGGCTTGGCATGGCGCACCGCGTACCAGAACGCCTCGACCGTGTGGCCCGAAAGGTTGCGGCCCGACAGGTCGGTCAGCGTCATCGAGATCATCACCGGCACGCCCTCGTCCTTTGGGCGGCCCAGCTCGCGCTCCAGCTGCTTGACCGCCATGATCCCGGCCTTGGCGTTCAAGGTATCGAACACGGTCTCGATCAGGATGAAGTCGACGCCCCCTTCAACCAGCGCGCGGGCCTGTTCGAGATAGACGTCGACGAGGTAATCGAAGTCGATCTCGCGGAAGCCCGGGTCCTCGACGTCGGGACTGAGGGAGAGGGTCTTGTTGGTCGGCCCGATGGCACCGGCGACAAAGCGGGGCCGCCCATCCTTCGCCTCGAACTCCTCGGCCAGCGCGCGGGCGAGCTTGCCGCTCGCCACGTTGATCTCGCGCACCAGGCCTTCCGCGGCGTAATCCGCCTGCGAAATGCGGTTGGCCGAGAAGGTGTTGGTCGAGACGATATCCGACCCCGCCTCGAAATAGGCGCGGGTGATGTCGCTCAGCACATCGGGCCGGGTCAGGGCGAGGATATCGTTGTTGCCCTTCTGATCGGCGGGCAGGCCGAGGTCGCCCGCGTAATCCGCTTCCGTCAGCTTGCGGTTCTGGATCTGCGTGCCGAAGGCGCCGTCGAAGATGAGGACGCGGTCCTTGGCGGCGGCGGTGAGGCGTTCGCGGGGGGTCATGCGGCGTTCTCCGAAGCGTTTTCGGTATTCTGGGGGCGCTTCCCGAGCATGTGGCAGATCGCATAGGCGAGCTCGGGGCGGTTGAGCGTGTAGAAGTGGAAATCGCGCACCCCGCCGGCATAGAGGCGGCGGCACAGTTCGGCGGCGACGGTGGCGGCGACCAGCTGGCGCGCCGCGGGCATGGCGTCGAGACCTTCGAACAGCCCGTCCATCCACGCCGGGATCGCCGCCCCGCAGGCAGAGGCGAACTTGCGCGCCTGCGCGACATTGGTGACGGGGAGGATGCCCGGCAGGATCGGCGCGTCGATACCGGCCGCAGCGCAGGCATCGCGGAAGCGGAAGAAGGTCTCGGCCGAGAAGAAGAACTGGCTGATCGCGCGGGTCGCGCCGGCATCGAGCTTGCGCTTCAGGTTGTCGATATCGTCCTGGGGGCTGAGCGCATCGGGGTGCGTTTCGGGATAGGCGGCGACCGAAATCTCGAACGGGGCGATGGCCTTGAGGCCCGCGACGAGGTCGGCAGCGCCGGTGTAGCCTTCGGGGTGCGGGGTGAACGGCGCGCCGGGCTCGCCCGCATCGCCGCGCAGCGCGACGATGTGGCGCACGCCCGCTTCCCAATATTGCTCGGCGACCTCGCGGATTTCCGCCTTGCTCGCCGCAACGCAGGTCAGGTGCGCGGCGGCCGGAAGCTTGCCCTCGCCGATGATCCGCGCAACCGTGGCGTGGGTACGCTCACGGGTCGATCCGCCCGCGCCATAGGTGACCGAGACGAAGCTCGGGCCCAAGGGCTTCAGCTGCGTGACCGCATCCCACAGCTGCTCTTCCATCTTCTCCGACTTGGGCGGGAAGAATTCGAAGCTCACCGCGACATCGCCTGGCAGGCCGGAGAACAGCGGAGTGTCGGTGGCGGTGCGGTATTCCTGAAGCTGATCGAGGGTCGGGGTCATTGGGCGGTTTCCAGAGCGGGGGACTTGGAGTTGGTTGCGGAGGCGCGGCGTTTCGCCGTCCAGATCTTCACGACCAGCGCGCCGCCTTCGAGCGCGGTGGGCGCGGCGGCGGCGAAGCCTGCGGCCTTGAGCAGTTCGGCCATCTGCCGGTCGGAAAAGCCGAGGCGGGCGTGCTGGTGGCGGGTGCGCAGTTCCTCGTGATCGTGGCTGGCGAAATCGACGATGGCGAGCCGCCCGCCCGAACGCAGCACCCGCGCGGCTTCGGCCAGCGCAGGCGCAGGATCGGCGGCGAAGTGCAGCACCTGATGCAGGATCACCGTGTCGAAGCTGGCGGGCGCGAAAGGCAGGTCGGCAAAATCGCCCTGCACCAGTTCGATGCGGGCGGCGGGCAGGTGCTGGAGCTTGGCGCGGGCGACGCGCAGCATTTCGAGGTTCTTGTCGAGCGCCACGACCCGTTCGGCCTGTCCGGCGAACAGCTCGGCGATGCGGCCCGTGCCGGTGCCGATATCGAGCAGCGCACCGAGCGGCGCCTCGGCCAGCGCCTCGGCAAGGCGGGTCTCGACCTCGGCATCGGCGCTGTGGAGCGCGCGCAGCTCGTCCCATTCCCCGGCGTGGCGGGCGAAGTAGCTGGTCGCCGCCGCCTCGCGCGCATCGCGGATCGCGGCGAGCTTCTTGCGGTCGGCCTCGCACAGGGCGGCGAAGGCGGGCTCCTGATTTTCGGCCAGAGCGAGCAGGTCCTGCACCGCGGCGATGAACGGACCTGCCGATTCGCTCTGGCGCAGGAACACCCACGATCCTTCGCGGCGACGCTCGGCAAGGCCAACGTCGCACAGGATGCCGACGTGGCGCGAAACGCGTGGCTGGCTTTGCCCCAGCACCTGCGCGAGTTCGCCCACGGCAAGCTCCATCGCGCCGAGCAGGCGGGCGATGCGCAGCCGGGTGGGGTCGCCGAGCGCCTTGAAGATGTCCTCGATCACCATCGTGAGGACGACCATATAAAGATATTTTTATATCTGTAAATCGTCCCCGCGCAGGGGGCGGCGCAAATCCGCCTCAGGGCGCAGGCCGCACCGGTTTCGTCATCCGAGCACGATCGGCGCCGCCCCTGCGACCGGGCGGTAGGTCTCCGCACGTGCCGGGAGGTTGGCCTCGCGGTTGTAGCGGGCGACGGCATCATCGATGGCGGTCCCTGCCTCGCGCGCGGCGACCGCGACGAGGCAGCCCCCGAAGCCCGCCCCGGTCAGCCGCACCCCGCCCGCATCGCCGAGGCTTTCGGCGATCATCATCGCAAGACGATCGATCGGCGGCAGGGAGACGTCGAAATCCTCGGCAAGCGACAGATGCGCCTCGCGCATCACCTCGGCGAGCAGCGCCGTGTTCCCGCGGGCGAGCGCGACGCCGACCGGCTCCACCCGCTCGATCTCGCCGACCACGTGGCGGGCGCGGCGGAACAGGACCGGATCGAGACTGCCCTCTGCCGCCGCGAGCGTGGCCGCATCGAGATCGCGCAGCGCCTTCACCCCGAAATGCGCGGCCGCCGCCTCGCACTCGGCGCGGCGCTGGTTGAAGGCGCTTTCAGTGAGGCTGCGGCGGATGCCGGTGTCGATGATGCTGATCGCGAGGCTTTCGTGGATCGGGATCGGCAGCGTCTCGAGGCTGCGGCAATCGAGCAGCAGCGCGTGATCCGCCACGCTCGCGGCCGAGGCCATCTGGTCCATGATCCCGCAGGCGCAGCCGACGAAATCGTTCTCGGCGATCTGCGCGATCTTGGCGAGCATCGTCGGCGACAGGCCGAGGCCCGAATAGTCCGAAGCCGCCAGCGCCACCGCCACGCCGAAGGCCGCCGAGGAAGACAGCCCCGCCCCGATCGGCACGTCGCCCGCAATGGCAATGCGCATCGGGCGCACCCGGTGCCCATAACGCCCCATCGCCTGCACCACCCCGCGCACGTGGTTCTGCCAGTTGTTCTCCCCCGGCAGGATCGCACCGACGAGGTCGAAGGCATCGCGCGCGCTCGCCATATCGCCCATGTCGAGCGCCACCGCCTCGAAGCGGTCACTGCCGCCCTTGGGCACGGGCCCCATCGCCACGATCGTCTCGCGGTCGATCGCGCAGGGCAGGACGAAGCCGTCGTTGTAATCGACATGCTCGCCGATCAGGTTGACGCGGCCGGGCGCGGCGAAGAAGCGCGTCGGCTCCGCCCCATAAGCGAGGCGGTAGCCCTGCCGGGCCCGGGCAATCAGTCTTTCTCGGCGGTCCATTTCTGCCTCTATTGTCCTTGCTCGCGGTAATGCACCAGGGCGCTCGCCGAACGCAACATGTCAGCCGCGCGCTCCGGCGTCAGATCGCGCTGCGGCTCGGCGAGCATTTCGTAGCCGACCATGAACTTGCGCACTTCGGCAGAGCGCAGCAGCGGCGGGTAGAAATGCGCGTGGAGCTGCCAGTGATCCTGCGGCCCCGGAGTAAAGGGTGCTCCGTGCCAGCCCATCGAATAGGGAAAGCTGGTCTGGAACAGGTTGTCGTAACGGGTGGTGAGCGCCTTGAGGATCGCCGCCAGACTGTCGCGCTGGCTGCTCGTCAGTTGCGGCATGCGCTGGACGGCAAAGCGCGGCAGCAGCAGCACCTCGAAAGGCCAAGCCGCCCAGAAGGGGACGACAGCCAGCCAGTCGTCATTGCTGTCGAGAGTGCGCTCGCCAAGGGCTTCCTCGCGCTGCGCCACGTCGAGCAGCAGCGGGCGGCCATGCTTGGCGTAATATTCCCGCTGGCGCGCATCCTCCGTCGCGGTTTCCTGCGGCAGGTGCGCGGTCGCCCACACCTGTCCGTGGGGGTGGGGGTTGGAACACCCCATCATCGCGCCCTTGTTCTCGAACACCTGCACGCTGGCGAAGCGCGCGCCCAGTTCGGCGGTCTGATCGGCCCAGCAATCGACCACCGCGCGCAGCTGCACAGGCGTCAGCAGGGGGAGCGACTTGCCGTGATCGGGCGAGAAGCAGATCACCCGGCACACCCCGCCCGAGCCTTCCGCCCGGAACAGCGGGTCATCGCTCGCTGGCCCCACGGGCTCATCGGTGAGGGCCGCGAAGTCATTGGGGAAGACGTAGACGCCCTCATAGGCCGGGTTCGCCTCGCCGCCGACGCGCGTGTTGCCGGGGCACAGGTAGCAGGCCGGATCATAGGGCGGCGGCGGCGGATCGGGGGGCGAGACCTCGCCCTGCCACGGGCGGCCCATGCGCTGCGGGGAGACCTGCACCCAGCCGCCGGTCAGCGGATTGAAGCGGCGGTGCGGACGGGCAAGATCGAGGCTCATGCCGGGGACGCCCTTTCCGCGAGCTGCGCAAACACCTCGCGCGGGGCAAAGCGCGCCCGGCCGCCCAGCGCGAAGCGGTTGAAGGCGAGGGCGGCGGCAACGCTCGTCACCAGCGTCACCACCATGAAGTCGATATAGTGGAGCCCGATGGCCCCCGCAGGCTCGGCGACGAAGCTGAAGACCGCATAGAGCGCAAAGCCCCACACCACCCCGACGATCGCCGCGCGGCTCTCGACCCCGGTGAACAGCAGCCCGACGATGAAGGCCGACAGGATCGGCATCGAGCTGAGGCCATTGAGCTGCTGCAGGAGGTTGATGATCGACTGCGCATTGGCGAAGACCGGCACGAGCAGGATCGAACTGACGGTCAGCAGCGCGGTGACAAGGCTCGACAGCCGCCAGTGGTTGTCGACCTTGCCGACGAACTTCTCGTGGAAGTCGACCGCGTAAAGCCCGACCGCGGCGTTCATCACCGCGGCGGTGTGGGCGATCACCGCAGCGGCAATCGCGGCCGCGAACACGCCCGACAGCCACGGCGGCAGCACCGCGCCCACCAGCCGGCCGTAAGCCGCATCGTCGATATCGCCGAACAGCTGGAACGCGACCACGCCCGGGATCACCACGATCGCCGGGATGATCAGGATGCGCACCACAGCAGCGGCCAGCACCCCCTTCTGCGCCTCGCGCACATTGGGCGCGGCCATCGCCTTCTGGGTGATCGGCTGATTGGTCGACCAGTAATAGATCTGGATGAACAGCATCCCGGTGAACAGGGTGTGGAAGGGGATCGACGAATCCGCCGCACCCACCATGGTGAGGCGTTCGGGCGGGACGCCGCGGGCTATGTCCCAATCGACCGCGTTCAGCGCCAGCACCACCACCAGCACCGCGATGGCGAGGACGCCGATGCCCGAATAGGTCTCCATCACCGCCACCGCGCGCAGGCCGCCTGTCATCGTATAGGCCGCCGCGACCACGCCGAGGAAGGCGGCGAGCGCCATCAGCGGCAGATCGATCCCCGCGGTCTTGAGGAACAGCGCGCCCGAATAGAGGCCCGCAGGCAGGTAAATGAGGATCATCCCGAAGAGGAACAGCGCCGAGACCAGCGTCCGGATGCCGCCTCCGCCATAACGCTGTTCGAGCAGTTCGGTCACGGTCGTGACCTTGGCGCGGTAATAGATCGGCACAAACACATAGGCGAGGATCAGCAGCCCGAAGAAGCCGCTGATCTCCCACCAGGCGAGCAGCAGCATCTGGTTGCCGTTCATCCCCACCAGCTGATCGGTCGACAGGTTGGTCAAGGTGATCGCGCCTGCCACGAACAGCCAGGAGAGCTTGCCGCCCGCGAGATAGACGTCCTTTTTCGACCCGTCATGGCCTTCGCGCCGCAGGGTCAGCCAGGTGGCGAAGGCGATGGCGAGCGTCAGGGCAAGGCATACGGCGATCTGCGTGAGGCTTCCGCCTGATGGAGCTTGTGGCATTCTCGCGCTTTCCCCTCTGTCTCGCGGCGGTTACAGCGCATTGGCGGGTGGCGGACAAGCCCGCGCGCGCCGGTCATCACCGGCGCGAGGCAGGGAGAGGGGTTCGCGTGGAATTTGTGCGGTGCGACGGGGCGGGCGTGACGCTGGTGTTCGCCGTGGAAGCAGGCGGCCCGGAGCAAGGGGTTGCGGACTGCGTCTACTTCGGCCCGCGCCTGCCTGCGGGCGAGGATCTCGGCGCGCTGGCGGCAGCGATGCTGCGGGGGCGGCACGAAAGCCAGCCCGATATCCCGCCCCGCCCCGGCCTCGTCCCCGAAAGGAAGGGCGGGTGGAGCGGCACGCCCGCGCTGGAGGTGCGGCGCGCGGGCCTTGCGGTGGATACCCACCTCAGGTTCCGCCGCGCGGAACAGGGCACCGACCGCGCCGAGTTCTTCCATGCCGATGACGCCGCCGGCATTGCAGTGTGCGTGCAGTGGCGGATCGGCGCGGGCGATGTCGTCAGGACCAGCGTGACGCTGCGCAACCTTGGCGATGCGCCGCTGAGCGTGGAACGCCTCGCCGCGCTCGCCCTGCCGGTGCCGCGGCGGTTCACCGAAGTCACCAGCTTTTCGGGCCGCTGGGCGGGCGAGATGCACGAACACCGCCGCCCCCTCGCCCCCGACGGCCTCGCGCGGGAGAGCGCGATCGGCAAGCCGGGCTTTGCGGGCGGAAACTGGCTGCTGCTCCATGCGGGCGAGGAGGTGCTGGGCGCGCATCTGGCATGGAGCGGCGATCACTGGCTGGCGCTCGATCCCGACGCGCAAGGCGCGGCCGATGGGCGCGCGGTGCTGCTGACGGGCGCAAGGCACGAGGCTGGCGAGATCGTGCTTGCCCCGGGCGAGAGCATCACCACGCCCGAGGCGCTGTTCGCGCTTGCCCCTGATGCCGACGCGCTGGCGCGGGCCTTTCACGCCCACGTCCGCGCCGATGTCCTGCCGCAGCGCGCCGCATGGGGCCCGCGCAAAGTGCACCTCAATTCGTGGGAGGCGCTGGGCTTCGACCTGTCGGAAACGGGCCTCATCGCGCTGGCCGAGCAGGCCGGGATGCTGGGCATCGAACGCTTCGTGCTCGACGATGGCTGGTTCGGTGGCCAAGAACAAAGACGCCGCAATGACCGGACGAGCCTTGGCGACTGGTTCGTCTCGCCGGACGTGTTCCCGCGCGGCCTTGCCCCGCTGGTCGCGCGGGTCCACTCCCTCGGCATGGATTTCGGCCTGTGGGTGGAGCCGGAGATGGTCTCGCCCGACAGCGACCTCTACCGCGCGCACCCCGACTGGTGCCTGCATTCCGAAGGCCGCGCGCGGCCGACGATGCGGGGGCAACTGGCGCTCGACATGGCGCGCGAGGATGTGCGCGATTACCTGTTCGCACGTCTCGACGCGCTGCTGCGCGAACACGCCATCGCCTACCTCAAATGGGACCACAACCGCGACCTTTTCCCCTCGGCGCCGGGGCAGACGGAAGGCTTCTACGCCCTGCTTGATCGCCTTCGGACCGCCCACCCTCAGGTCGAGATCGAGAGCTGTTCGAGCGGCGGCGGGCGGATCGACATGGGTGTCCTCTCGCGCACCCACCGCGTCTGGCCCTCCGACAACAACGACGCCATCGAACGCCTGCGCATCATCCCCGCATGGAGCCGCTTCCTGCCGCTGGAGGTGCTCGGCAGCCATGTCGGCCCCTCGCCCAATCCGATCACCGGACGCAGGCTCGCCATGGATTTCCGCGCCAAGGTGGCGATGTTCGGGCACATGGGGGTGGAGGCCGATCCTGCGCGGATGACCGACAAGGAACGCGATACCCTCGCCGCGCATATCGCGCTTTACAAGATCTGGCGCGGGGTGCTTCACTCAGGGAAGCTGCACCGCCTCGCCCATCCCGATCCGAATGTGACGGGAATGATGGTGACCCACGAGGACAAGGCGCTGGCGCTCGCCGCGCAGACCGCCTTCTCGCCGGTGTTCGACGCTGCGCCTGTGCGGCTTGCCGGGCTGGACCCGCAAGCGCGTTACCGCGTCACTCTGCCCGAACCCTGGCCGCCCCGCGCGCAGCACTACCTCGCCAATCCGGACACATGGCGCGGCGGCCTCACCCTCTCGGGCGCGGCGCTGATGGGCCATGGCCTTGCCCTACCCCTCACCCACCCCGAAACCGCGTGGGCAATCGCGCTGGAGAGGCTCGACCCATGAAACTCGGCTGCTGCTACTATCCCGAACATTGGCCCGAGGAATGGTGGGCCGAGGACGCGCGCCGCATGGCCGCGATGGGCCTCTCGCTGGTCAGGATCGGCGAATTCGCGTGGAGCCGGATCGAGCCCGAACCCGGTCACTATGATTGGGGCTGGCTCGACCGAGCCATAGAGACGCTGCACGCGGCGGGCCTCAAGGTCATCCTCGGCACGCCCACCGCCACGCCGACCAAGTGGCTGGTCGACCGGATGCCCGACATGGTCGCCATCGACGAACAGGGCCGACCGCGCGGCTTCGGATCGCGGCGGCACTACTGCTTCAGCCACCAAGGCTACCGCGCCGAGTGTCGCCGCATCGTCACCGCGCTTGCGACACGCTACGGGCGGCACCCGGCGCTTCACATGTGGCAGACCGACAACGAATACGGCTGCCACGACACCGTTCTCAGCTTCTCCGCAGCCGCCGCCTCGGCCTTCCGGGGTTGGCTGGCGGCGCGATACGGCACCGTGGAGGCGCTCAACACGGCATGGGGCAACGTATTCTGGAGCATGGAATACTTGAGCTTCGCCGAGGTCGATCCCCCGCACCTCACCGTTACCGAGGCGAACCCCGCGCACTGGCTCGATTACCGCCGCTTCGCTTCCGATCAGGTCGCAAGCTTCAACCGCGAGCAGGTGGACATCATCCGGGCCCGTTCACCCGGCGTCCCCATCACCCACAACTTCATGGGCTTCTTCACCGAGTTCGATCACCACGATGTGGGCCGCGATATCGACGTGGCGACGTGGGATTCCTATCCGCTGGGCTTCCTCGAACAGTTCTGGTTCTCCTCGGAAGAAAAGCGCGCCTATCTCAGGCAGGGCCACCCCGATATCGCCGCCTTCCACCATGATCTCTACCGGGGGTGCTCAAATGGCCGCTGGGGCGTCATGGAACAGCAGCCCGGCCCGGTGAACTGGGCGCGCTTCAACCCCGCTCCGCTGCCGGGGATGGTGGCGCTGTGGACGCTCGAAGCCTGCGCGCACGGGGCCGAGCTGACGAGCTATTTCCGCTGGCGGCAGGCCCCTTTCGCGCAGGAGCAGATGCACGCAGGGCTCTTGCGTCCCGACAGCTCCGAGGCCGAGGCCGCAGACGAGGTGCGCGCGGCGGCGGCGGTGCTGGCGGAGATCGGCCCGCAGGTGTGCGCGAAGGCCCCGGCCGCCCTAGTGTTCTCCTATGAAGCGGCGTGGGTGGTCGGCATCCAGCCGCAGGGGAAGAGCTTCCGCTATCTGGAGCTGGTGTTCGAGGCGTACTCGGCGCTGCGGGCGCGGGGGCTGGATGTCGATATCGTCTCGCCCGATGCCGATCTGTCGGGCTACCGCATGGTGATGGTGCCGACGCTGCCGATCGTGCCGGATGGCTTTGCCGAAAAGCTCGCGGCGCTGGATTGCCCGGTGCTGCTGGGGCCGCGTTCAGGCAGCAAGACGGCGAGTTTCTGCATCCCCGATGGCCTTGCGCCGGGGGCGTTGCGCGACCTTGTCCCCCTCACCGTCACCCGCGTCGAGAGCTTGCGCGACGGGGTGGCCGAGGAAGCCGGGGGCTTTGCCGTCACCCGCTGGCGCGAGGATGTGGCGAGCGCGCTGGTGCCGGAGGTGACCGACAGCGCGGGTCGCGGCGTCGTTTACTACAAGGACGGCGTCCGGTATTGCGCGATCTGGCCCGACCGCGCTCTGCTGGCCCTGCTGGTGGAACGCATGGCGGGGGAGGCGGGCGCGGTGCTGCTCGATCTGCCCGAAGGCATCCGGGTGCGGCGCACGCAGGCCCATGTTTTCACGTTCAATTATGCCGCCGAGCCGGTTTTCGTGCCCCACACAGGGGCCACGCTGCCCCCTGCCAGCTGGCATCTTGACCCCTGCCAGACCCCTGCCAGACCCCCCGCAGACCCCTGCTAGACCTCTGCCAGCAGGCGCCGATAATGCGCTTCCAGCGTTTCTTCGCCGAATTCGGGGGTGAGGTCAGCGGAATATGTGCCGGTTGCGGGGTCGAACACCAGCATCGATTCGGTCGCGTAATAGCGGGCGATCCGCGCGTATTCCGCCTTCTCGGCAAACCACCCCGAAAAAGGCGCGCCGATGGCCAGGATTCGCTCGGCAGCGGTGAAGATTCCGGGCGAGACGGACTTGAATTTCGGCGGTTTTCCGGCTGCCCGGAACAGGATTTCTCCCTGTTCTTTCAAGGATATGGCCGGACCTGGGCCGCCGATGGGGAGCACCTTTCCGCGCATTGCCGGGTTGTCCACCGCCGAGGCGATGAAGCGCGCGAGGTCATCGTCGCTGATCGGCTTGCAGCGGGTCAGGTTTCCGTCCCCGAAGATCAGGAAGGGCTTGCCCGCTTTCACCCTTTTTGCTTGGCCAGACAAGGACTTGAAGAAGGCTGTGGGGCGGATGATGGTATAGCCGATCCCGCTCGCCGCCAGCTCCGCCTCGAACCTGAGCTTGGCATGCTGGAAGGCCAGAAGGGGCTTCTGCACGCAGATCGCCGAGAGCAGGATGAAGTGCCCCGCCCGCGCCGCGCGGGCCGCCTGAAGCAGGCGGGAATTGGCTTGATAATCAACGGACTCGGCATCCTTCGGCGCGCCCGAACGGGAAGCGATGCAGGAGATGACGACCTCCGCCTGCGCCGCCACCAGCGCATCGGGGTCTGCCAGTTCGCGGCGCGAAAGCGCCGTCACCTGATGCCCCTCGGCCTCCAGCCGCTTGAGCACCGCAGCGCCGATAGTCCCGCTCGCCCCGGCAAGGGCGATGCGGCGGTGCGGCGTAGGAGTGCCCTCGGTCATTCCCAACCTTAACCCGCGTCGCGGCGAAGCGCAAAAGTGCGAGTTGCCGCGCCGCTCTTGCGCGGCCCAGCATCCTTGCGCATCATCCCGTCCGGGAGAGGAGAGAGCCAATGGCAGCCGAATATGATCTGGTGATCCGCGGCGGGACAATCGCCGACGGGACCGGCGGCGACCTCATGGAAGGCGATGTCGCAATTCGGGCAGGGCGGATCGCCGCGCTCGGCGACGTACCCGGGAGGGGCGCCCAAGAGGTTGACGCGAAAGGCAAAATCGTCACCCCCGGGTTCATCGATGTGCACACGCATTACGATGGCCAATGCATCTGGGCCGAGGAACTCTCTCCCTCCTCCTCGCACGGGGTGACGACCGCGGTGATGGGCAATTGCGGCGTCGGCT
>VFQM010002680.1_pt1 | contig 12600 bp, 14 predicted proteins | sample 3512391 | NCBI WGS metagenome assembly VFQM01 (sample SAMN10412369, study PRJNA504923) | tailings metagenome | isolation source: Replicate 1 from Balatoc abandoned mine | place: Philippines
ATCGACTTCGGCGTCGAGCACGAGATCGTGCGCAAGTCGGGTGCCTGGTACACCTACGACGGCGACCAGCTCGGCCAGGGCAAGGAGAACGCACGTCGCTACCTCCTCGAGAACCCGACGGTGGCGGAGGAGATCGAGAAGAAGATCCTCGGCAAGCTCGGCATCGGTGCGGCTCCTGCCGCGGTCGAGGCCGCCCCGGTCGACTCGATCCAGCAGAAGATCGCGCAGCGCAAGGCGGCGGGCGCCTGATCATGTCCGCATCCTCCGGAGCCGGGCAGGACGCCGACAACGTCGCCTTCCTGCCCGGCGTCCGCGAGGCCGACGAGAAGCGGACGGAGAACGTCAGTCTCCACGCGCTCGGACGGCGAGGGATGTCGCGAGCAGAGGTCATCGACCTGCTGACTCGCCGCGAGATCGATCCGATCGTCGTCCAGGCCGAGATCGAGCGCCTCGAGGGCGTCGGGCTCATCGACGACGAGGCCCTCGCCGCCACGCTCGTCGACCGGCTCGTCGACCGCAAGAAGCTCGGGCCGACGGCGCTGCGCGCCGAGCTCGTACGGCGTCGCATCGACCCCCGGGCGATCGAATCCGCTCTCGCCCTGCAGGAGCCCGACGACGAGGGCGCCCTCATCGCGACGCTCGTCGACGACCGCATGCGCCGCATCGGCGTCCTCGACCGCGAGACGGCCGAACGACGACTGCTCTCCTACCTCGCCCGCAAGGGCCACGGCGGGTCCGCTGCGCGCGACGCCGTCCGAGCAGCCCTCGACGAGGCGGGTCTCGAGCGGGCCCCTCGCGCGAGCGGGTTCGGGTCGCGCGGCGTCGGATCACGTGGAGGAAGCGGGGGCTTCGGCTCCCGGGGCGGCGGCAGCGGCGGCTTCGGCTCGCGGGGGTCGGGCTCCGGCCGAGCGGCCATGAGCGACGGGCCCCGCCGCGTCGAGTTCGAGTGAGCCCCCGCCGTACACTCGAGACACCATGAGCACGACTCTTCCGCGCCCTGAACTCGGCTCCGTCGACGAGCTCGGCACCGCTCGGGCGTCCGAGTCCGGCCGCGTCCGGACCTACGAGGTGCGCACGTACGGCTGCCAGATGAACGTCCATGACTCCGAGCGGCTGAGCGGCTCGCTCGAGGCCGCCGGCTACCGGCGCGCGGAGACCGGCGCCCCGGCCGACGTCGTCGTGATCAACACGTGCGCCGTGCGCGAGAACGCCGACAACAAGCTCTACGGCAACCTCGGGCATCTCGCGAGCGTCAAGCGCGAGCGCGACGGCGACCTCCAGATCGCCGTCGGCGGCTGCCTCGCCCAGAAGGACAAGGCCGTCATCCTCGAGAAGGCCCCGTACGTCGACGTCGTCTTCGGCACGCACAACATGGGCTCGCTCCCGGCCCTCCTCGAGCGGGCCCGCCACAACGGCGAGGCGCAGCTGGAGATCCTCGAATCCCTCGAGGTGTTCCCCTCCACGCTCCCCACGCGCCGCGAGTCGAGCCACAGCGGCTGGGTGAGCATCTCGGTCGGCTGCAACAACACGTGCACCTTCTGCATCGTCCCCGCTCTGCGCGGCAAGGAGAAGGACCGCCGACCCGGCGACATCCTCGCCGAGATCCAGGCGCTCGTCGACGATGGCGCGATCGAGGTCACGCTCCTCGGTCAGAACGTGAACTCCTACGGCGTCGAGTTCGGCGACCGCCTGGCCTTCGGCAAGCTGCTGCGCGCTGCCGGCGAGATCCCGGGTCTCGAGCGCATCCGCTTCACGAGCCCCCACCCCGCCGCCTTCACCGACGACGTCATCGACGCGATGGCCGAGACCCCGGCCGTCATGCCGCAGCTGCACATGCCCTTGCAGTCCGGCTCCGACCGCGTGCTCAAGGCGATGCGGCGCTCGTACCGGAGCGAGAAGTTCCTCGGCATCCTCGATCGCGTGCGCGCGCGCATCCCGAACGCCGCGATCAGCACCGACATCATCGTCGGTTTCCCCGGCGAGACGGAGGAGGACTTCGCCGACACTCTCCGGGTCGTCGAGCAGGCCCGGTTCGCGAGCGCGTTCACGTTCCAGTACTCCATCCGCGAGGGCACTCCCGCAGCGACCATGCCCGACCAGGTACCGAAGGCCGTCGTGCAGGAGCGCTACGAGCGGCTCGTCGCCCTCCAGGAGCGCATCAGCCTGGAGGAGAACCAGCGCCAGGTCGGCCGCGAGGTCCACGTGCTCGTCGCCTCGGGCGAGGGCAGGAAGGATTCCGCGACCGAGCGGCTCTCCGGCCGCGCGGAGGACAGCCGCCTGGTCCACGTCGCGGTCCCCGCGGGAAGCGAACGACCTCGCCCGGGCGACATCGTCACCGCGACGATCACGCACGCGGCTCCCTTCCACCTCATCGCCGACGAGACCGCGCCACTGCGCGTCCGACGCACTCGCGCCGGCGACGCGTGGGATCGCCAGCAGGCAGAGAGCTGCGGCGTGCCCGCTCCCGTGTCCGCTGCGGCGGGGGCGGCGGGCACGGCCGGCTCCGCTCCGCGCGTCGCGCTCGGCCTCCCGACCCTCCGGGTCGCGACGAGCCCGATCTACGAAGCCGGCGACGGAGAGCGCGGCCCCCTGCTGTGATCATCGCGGTCGTCGGCGCGACCGGCACCGGCAAGAGCGAGCTCGGCCTCGCCCTCGCCGAGCGCCTCGCCGCGCGCGGCCGCTCCGCCGAGATCGTCAACGGCGACGCGATGCAGGTCTACCGCGGCATGGACATCGGCACCGCCAAGCTCCTCCCCGTCGAGCGCCGCGGCATCCCGCACCACCTGCTCGACGTCCTCGACGTCACCGACGAGGCCTCTGTGGCGCGCTATCAGCGGGATGCCCGGGGTGCGATCGAGGGCATCCTCGCCCGCGGTGCCGTGCCCCTCCTCGTCGGCGGATCGATGCTCTACGTGGCCGCCGTCCTCACCGACTTCCGATTCCCGGGCACCGACCAGGAGATCCGCGCGAAGTGGGAGGGCGTCCATGCCGAGCGTGGCACCACCGAGCTCCATCTCGAGCTCGCTCGCCGCGACCCCGATGCCGCGAGGGCGATCGGACCGCACAACGCGCGGCGCATTATCCGGGCCCTCGAGGTCATCGAGCTCACCGGTGAGCCCTTCAGCGTCGGCCTCGCCGCCCGCGACACCCCCTGGCGGCCCCACGTGCAGCTCGGGATCTCCCTCGAGCGCTCGCTCCTCACCCCGAGGCTCGACGAGCGCGTCGCCCGCATGTGGCGCCTCGGGCTGCTCGACGAGGTGCGCGGCCTGCGTGAGCGCGGGCTCGAGCGCGGCGCGACCGCGAGCCGCGCGATCGGCTACGCGCAGGCTCTCGCGCAGCTGCGGGGCGACTGCGACGAGGCCGCGGCGATCGCCGAGACCGCCGCGCTGACCCGGCGGTACGCGCGGCGCCAGATGAGCTGGTTCCGCCGGGACGGGACGATCGAGTGGTTCGACGCGCTCGATCCCGCGCTCGCGCAGCGGGCCGAGGAGCGCGTGCTCGCCGCCCTCGAGCCCGACGGCGAGGCCGGGGGCGCGCCCTGACCGCGCCGTAGACTCGGGGGATGGCCGCGAGCATCCGTTTCACCAAAGGGCACGGCACGGGGAACGACTTCGTGCTCTACGCCGACCCGGAGGGCGAGCACGGGCTGAGCTCCGAGCAGCTGGCCGCGATCGCCGACCGCCGCTTCGGCGTGGGGGCCGATGGCGTGATCCGGGCCGTGCGCTCCGCCCACCTGCCCGACGGCGCCGCCGCCCTCGCGGAGGATCCGGACGCCGAGTGGTTCATGGACTACGTCAACAGCGACGGCAGCATCAGCGAGATGTGCGGCAACGGAATCCGCGTCTTCGTGAAATACCTGCTCGACACCGGGCTCGCCGAGCTCGAGCCGGGGCGGTCGATCGCGATCGGCACGCGCGCGGGCGTGCGCGACGTGCAGCGCCTCACGGACGGCTTCGCCGCCGACCTCGGCCGCTGGCGACTCGACGGTGGCGAGCCGCTCGTCCGCGCCCGCGAGCTGCCCGTCGCCCGACCCGGGCTCGGCATCAACGTCGGCAACCCGCACATCGTCGTCGCGGTCGCGAGCGACGACGAGCTCGCCGCGATCGACCTGACCCGCGCCCCCGAGCTCGAGCCCGCGCCGCCCGCCGGGGCCAACGTCGAGTTCGTCGTCCCGCGCGATCCGCTCGTGGTCGACGGCATCGGGCGCATCCGGATGCGCGTGCACGAGCGGGGGAGCGGCGAGACGCTCTCCTGCGGCACGGGCGCCGTCGCGGCCGCGCTCGCCGTGCGCCACTGGGCGGGGCCGCACGCGCCGAACGAGTGGCGCGTCGAGGTTCCCGGCGGCGTGCTGGGTGTCCGGATGTTCGCGGCCGAGGACGGCGAGCACGTCGCGCTGAGCGGCCCCGCCGAGCTGGTCTTCGAGGGCGAGCTGCGCGTCTGAGAACTCTGCGTGCCGGTCAGGCGACCGGCGCCGCCGAATCGCCGATCACGGGGATGGCCCCGGTCGCCGTGCCCCTGCGCCGCACGCGGAGGACGCGGAAGCCCTTGCTCGTCGCGGCGCGCTGGACGCGCAGCAGGTCGCCGTGCTCGGCCTCGATCCAGCGCTGCAGCGAGTCCGAGCCGAGGTTGCGGGCGACGACGAGCCACGCGTCCGACGCGTCGGCGATGCGCGGCAGCCAGGCGCTCAGCATGCCGTGCAGCTCGTTCTTGCCGACCCGGATCGGCGGGTTCGACCAGATCGTCATGAAGCGCAGGTCGTCGGGCACGGCATCCGGGCTCACGGCGCGCACGTTGTCGAGGCCCAGCGCGGCGGCGTTGCGGCGCGTGAGCTCGAGCGCGCGCTCGTTCACGTCGACCGCCCACACGGTCGCGCGCGGCGACTCGAGCGCGAGCGACAGGGCGATCGGCCCCCACCCGCACCCGAGGTCGAGCAGATTCCCGCCCGGCGGAGGAGGCGGAACCGACCCGAGCAGCACGCGAGTGCCGACGTCGAGGCCGCCAGGGCTGAACACGCCTCCCGCGGTCTGGAGCTCGAGCTCGCGGCCCGCGAGCGCGACGGGAATCGTCCTGACGACCATCTCACTGCTCGGCTCCGCGCTGAAGTAGTGGTCGGAGGACATGGGCAGAATCTATCGAATCGCAGAGAGTATGGTGAAGCGGATGAGCGACCAGAGCACCGCCCCCGGCGCTGACGACCCCCGCGAGCTCCCGATCGGCGATGATGCCGAGGGGGATGCCGTGGCGCGCGTCCTCGCGAACGCCGACTCCCGCGCGCGGTCGGTCTCGCTCCACGGCGGGCGCGCATCCGCGCTGCAGGACGACGACTCGTACCTGAGCGATCGCGACGGCGACCAGTTCGACCGTGAGGATCGCGCCGCTCTGCGCCGCGTCCGCGGACTCTCCACCGAGCTCGACGACGTCACCGAGGTCGAGTACCGCCAGCTGCGCCTCGAGAACGTCGTCCTCATCGGCGTCTACTCGGGCGGCTCGATCGCCGACGCCGAGAACTCGCTGCGCGAGCTCGCCGCCCTCGCCGAGACGGCGGGCGCCGTCGTGCTCGACGGTCTGCTGCAGCGCCGCCCGCACCCCGACCCCAGCACGTACCTCGGCAAGGGCAAGGCGGCCGAGCTCGCGCTCATCGTCGCCGAGCTCGGCGCCGACACCGTCATCGCCGACACCGAGCTCGCCCCGAGCCAGCGGCGCGCGCTCGAGGACGTCGTGAAGGTCAAGGTCATCGATCGCACGGCCGTCATCCTCGACATCTTCAGCCAGCACGCCAAGAGCCGCGAGGGCAAGGCGCAGGTCGAGCTCGCGCAGCTCGAGTACCTCCTGCCGCGCCTGCGCGGCTGGGGCGAGTCGATGTCGCGCCAGGCCGGTGGGCAGGTCGGCGGGGCGGGCGCCGGCATGGGCAGCCGAGGCCCGGGTGAGACGAAGATGGAGCTCGACCGGCGCCGCATCCACAGCCGCATGGCGAAGCTGCGCAAGCAGATCAAGGGCTTCGCACCCGCTCGAGCGGCGAAGCGCGCCAACCGCGACCGCTTCACGGTGCCGAGCGTCGCGATCGCTGGCTACACCAACGCCGGCAAGTCGAGCCTGCTGAACCGCATCACGCGCGCCGGCGTGCTCGTCGAGAACGCCCTGTTCGCCACGCTCGACGCGACCGTGCGCAAGTCGTCGACGCCCGACGGCCGCCCGTTCACGATCGCCGACACCGTCGGCTTCGTGCGCAACCTTCCGCACCAGCTCGTGGAGGCGTTCCGCTCGACGCTGGAGGAGATCGCAGAGTCGGACGTCATCGTGCACGTCGTCGACGGGGCCCACCCCGACCCCGCCGCGCAGATCGCGACCGTGCGCGACGTCATCGGCGAGGTCGACGCGAGGCACATCCCCGAGATCATCGCCTTCAACAAGGCCGACCTGCTCGACGACGACGCGCGGCTCGTGCTGCGTGGGCTCGAGCCGGGCGCCGTGTTCGTCTCGGCGAAGACCGGCGAGGGCGTCGACGAGCTGCGGGCGCGCATCGCCGAGCTGCTGCCCAACCCGGAGGTCGAGCTGCGGCTGCTGATCCCGTTCGACCGCGGCGACCTCGTGGCGCTGCTGCACGAGCGCGGCCGCATCGTCGAGACCGACTACGACGAGCGCGGCACGCGCGTGCACGCCTTCGTGAACCCGCAGTTCACGGGCCCGTTCGAGCCCTTCGCGGTCGTCGACGCGTAGCCGCGGCGACGATCGCCGACTCGGGTCGGGCCGCTCCGCGGCGGTTCAGACCGAGCGCAGCACCGCGACGACCTTGCCGAGAATCGTCGCGTAGTCGCCCAGGATCGGCTCGAACGCCGAGTTGCGCGGCAGCAGCCAGGTGTGGCCGTCGCGCTGTTTGAAGACCTTCACGGTCGCCTCGTCGTCGAGCATCGCCGCGACGATCTCGCCGTTCTCGGCGGTCGACTGCTGCCGCACGACGACCCAGTCGCCATCGCAGATCGCCGCGTCGATCATCGAGTCGCCGACGACCTTGAGCATGAACAGCTCGCCCTTGCCGACGAGCTGGCGGGGGAGGGGGAAGACCTCCTCGACCTGCTGGTCCGCCGTGATCGGGATTCCCGCGGCGATCCGCCCCACGAGCGGCACCATCGCCGCGTCGCCCACGGCGGGCCCCGCCGGCGCGTCCGATGAGGGGGATGCCGTGCTCTCGAGATCGATGAGGACCTCGAGCGCGCGCGGCCGGTTCGGGTCGCGGCGCAGGTAGCCGCTGAGCTCGAGCTGCCCCAGCTGGTGCGACACGCTCGACATCGACGAGAGCCCCACCGCGTCGCCGATCTCGCGCATCGACGGCGGGTAGCCGCGCTGGGCGACGGACGCCTGGATGACTCCGAGGATGGCGCGCTGCTTGTCGCTCAGCGTGGTGCGCCGGCGGGTGGAGGGGGCGGACGCCGCGTCGGCGAGGTCATCGGCCATGAGGGGCTCCGTTCCGAAGCGGTCGGGGAGGAATGTCGGTGGTCACTGGTGGAGTGATCGGTGAGTCTTCGAAACTCTATCCGCCCGAGGCGGCGCATTCAAACACCCGTTCGAACGTGTCGCACACTTTCTGGCGGAAAAGCGTCTCCAAGTCTTGAATCTCTGTTCGATCGAATGTATGTTCGGAACACAGGTTCGCAGCGCACCTCCCGGCCGAGGGGCGCTGCATCCCCGGCGGTCCCCGCCGCCGGGGGCCTGTCGACATCCTCACCTCGAGGAACCCAGGAGGACACCATGACCGCCATCGCACTCGCCGAGACCGCAGCCCCTCGCACGCGCCTCCGCATCACGCGCCGCGGCCGCATGGTCCTCACCGGCCTCGTCGCCGCCCCGCTCGTCGTCGGCATCTTCGCCGCGGCCCTCGGCGGGGCGGCGGCGACCGCCACCTCGTCGAACGCCGCCACTGCCGTGCCCGCGAGTATCACGGTCGAGGCCGGTCAGTCGCTCTGGCAGATCGCCGCGATCGTGGCCCCCGAGTCGAACCCCGCCGACGTCGTCGCCGACATCATCGCGGTCAACGACCTCGCCGGCGGCTCGGTCGAGCCCGGCCAGGCGCTCGTGCTCCCGGCGGCCTACGCCGACTGAGCGGCACCCGCCCGGGCGGCACTCGCCCGAACGGCACCCGCCAGGCGGCCCGCCGCGAGCGCCTAGCATTGACGGAGTGACGTCTCTCGCCGACCTCCCCATCCGCGACGACCTGCGCGGTCTGACGCCCTACGGCGCCCCGCAGAAGCCCGTCCGCATCGCCCTCAACGTCAACGAGAACACTCATCCGGTGCCCCCGGAGGTCATCGCGCACGTGACGGCGGCCATCGAGCGCGAGATGCGCAGCATCAACCGCTACCCCGATCGCGAGTTCACGCTCCTCCGCGAGCACCTCGCCGGCTACCTCGGCGACGGCATCGCGCCCGAGCAGATCTGGGCGGCGAACGGCTCGAACGAGGTCATCCAGCACGTCCTGCAGGCCTTCGGCGGCCCGGGTCGACGCGTCCTGGGCTTCCCCCCGACGTACTCGATGCACGCGATCATCGCGGCCGGCACGGGCACCGAGTGGGTCGAGGGCGCCCGCGACGACGAGTACCGGCTGAGCCCGGAGACCGCCGCGGCGGCCGTCGAGCGCCTCGACCCCGACGTCGTCTTCCTGTGCACGCCGAACAACCCGACGGGCACTCCGCTCGGCCTCGACACGATCGCGGCCGTCTACGAGGCGAGCCGCGGCCTCGTCATGGTCGACGAGGCCTACGCCGAGTTCATGCCGGAGGGGGAGGTCTCCGCTCTGAGCCTTCTCGAGGGCCGTCCTCGCCTGGCCGTCTCGCGCACGATGAGCAAGGCGTTCGCCTTCGCCGGTGCGCGTCTCGGCTACCTCGCCGCCGACCCCGCGGTGATCGATGCCCTGCGGCTCGTGCGTCTGCCCTACCACCTCTCGGCTCTCACGCAGGCGGCCGCCGTCGCCGCGCTCGAGCACGCCCCGGCGATGCTCGCGACCGTCGGCGCCATCCGCGAGCAGCGCGACCGCCTCGTCGTCGAGCTCGCCCGGCTCGGGTACGTGCCGCACGAGAGCTGGGCGAACTTCGTCCTGTTCGGCGGCGTGACCGATCCGCACGCGACCTTCGAGCGCCTGCTCGAGCACGACATCCTCATCCGCGACCTCGGGATCCCGCACCACCTGCGCGTGACCGCGGGCACCGAGGCCGAGACGACGGAGTTCCTCGAGGTGCTCGGTAGGATCGACCGGTGACCTCACCCCGCACTGCCGAGCTCCGCCGCGAGACGAGCGAGTCGAGCATCCGCCTCTCGATCGATCTCGACGGCAGCGGCCAGTCGTCGATCTCGACGACGGTGCCGTTCTTCGACCACATGCTGACGGCGTTCGCGAAGCACGCGCTCGTCGACCTCACGGTCGAGGCGCACGGCGACACCGCGATCGACGTTCACCACACGGTGGAGGACACGGGAATCGTCCTCGGCCAGGCGATCCGCGCCGCGCTCGGCGACAAGACCGGCATCGCGCGTTTCGGCGACGCCCTCGTGCCGCTCGACGACGCCCTCGCGCAGGCCGTCGTCGACGTCTCCGGTCGCCCCTACCTCGTGCACTCCGGCGAGCCCGCCGGCTTCGAGCTGCACCTCATCGGCGGGCACTTCACGGGCTCCATGGTGCGGCACGTCTTCGAGGCCATCACGATGCACGCCGGCCTCACGGTGCACGTCACCGTGCTCGCGGGCCGCGACCCGCACCACATCGCCGAGGCCGAGTTCAAGGCCTTCGCGCGCGCCTTCCGCCAGGCGGTCGCGCCCGACGCGCGCGTGCAGGGCGTGCCGTCGACCAAGGGCGCGCTCTGATCGTGAGCGAGCGCCCCAGCGTCGTCGTCCTCGACTACGGCTCCGGCAACATCCACTCGGCCGCCAAGGCGCTCGAGGCCGCCGGCGCGCGCGTCTCGCTCTCCGCCGACCGCGGGCGCATCCGCGACGCCGACGGGCTGCTCGTTCCCGGCGTCGGCGCGTTCGGCGCGGTCATGTCCGCTCTGCGCGCCGTCCGGGGCGACGAGATGATCGACCGACGGCTCGCCGGCGGGCGACCCGTGCTCGGCATCTGCGTCGGCATGCAGGTGCTCTTCGAGCGCGGCGACGAGCGCGGCGTCGTGAGCGAGGGGCTCGGCCAGTGGCCGGGCACGGTCTCCGAGCTCGACGCGCCCGTCCTCCCGCACATGGGCTGGAACACGGTCGACGCCCCCGCCGACTCGCGACTGTTCGAGAGCCTCCACGACGAGCGCTTCTACTTCGTGCACTCCTACGCGGCCCGCGACTGGACGCTCGAGATCACGAACCCGAAGATCCCGGCGCCCTCGGTCACGTGGGCCGACCACGGCGGGCGCTTCGTCGCGGCCGTCGAGAACGGCCCGCTGAGCGCGACGCAGTTCCACCCCGAGAAATCGGGGGAGGCCGGTCTCCGACTCCTCGGGAACTGGCTGAGCACTCTCTGAGCACGGAGGTCCGTGCGAAGGAGAGTACGATTCTGTGCTTGTGCTCGGGCCAGACCCTGATGCCCTCCACCGCCGCACACGCACCCACAGGAAGACTGTCATGAGCGAGTTCTCTCGAATCCCCGCCCTCACGCTGCTGCCGGCGGTGGACGTCGCGGGCGGCAAGGCCGTGCGCCTCACCCAGGGCGAGGCCGGGACCGAGACGAGCTACGGCGACCCCGTCGACGCCGCCCTCGAATGGGCGAACGACGGCGCCGAGTGGATCCACCTCGTGGATCTCGACGCCGCCTTCGGTCGCGGCAACAACCGCAAGATGATCCAGAAGGTCGTCAAGGCCGTCCCGCGCCACGTCAACATCGAGCTGTCGGGCGGCATCCGCGACGACAAGAGCCTCGAGGCGGCGCTCGCCACGGGCGCGAAGCGCATCAATCTCGGCACTGCCGCCCTCGAGAACCCCGAGTGGGCCGCCCACGTCATCGCCGAGTACGGCGAGGCGATCGCGGTCGGCCTCGACGTCCGCGGCACGACCCTCGCCGCGCGCGGTTGGACGGAGGAGGGCGGCGACCTCTGGCACGTCCTCGAGCGCCTCGAGGAGGCCGGCTGCGCCCGCTATGTCGTGACCGACGTCACGAAGGACGGCACCCTCAACGGCCCCAACCTCGAGCTCCTCCGCGACGTCATGGAGCGCACCCACCGCCCCGTCATCGCCTCGGGCGGCGTCTCGAGCCTCGATGACATCGCCGCGCTCCGCGAGCTCGTGCCGCTCGGTCTCGAGGGGGCGATCGTGGGCAAGGCGCTCTACGCCGGGGCGTTCACGCTGCCCGAAGCCCTCGACGTCGCCGGCAACTGACGCGGGCTCCGGCCGCGCATGCCGTCGACCGACTCCGCAGGCCAGCCCTGGGCGGGCCGCAGCTTCACCCCGAACCCCGCCGTCGGTGACGACGGCTCGGCCCCCGAGGCCTTCCTCGAGGGGATGCGCGCGTTCCGCGCCGGCGAGCTGAGCGCGAGCGGCCTCGTCGCCGCGATCGCGGAGTGCCGCTTCCTCATCCCGCTCGTGGCCGTCGCGGGGGAGGAGGGCGAGAACGAGCACGGCGTCCGCATCGACAAGACGCAGGAGCTCTCGATCATCACCGTCGCGGGCCCCGACGGCCGGCCGATCCTGCCCGTCTTCTCGTCGGTCGCGGCCATGACGAACTGGCGACCGGATGCCCGTCCGGTGCCCGCGACCGCGCAACGCGTCGCCCTCGCCGCCGCGAGCGAGCAGACCGACCGCGTCGTCATCGACGCGCGGGGCGACGAGGTCGTGCTGCCGCGGCCCGCCGTCTGGGCGATCGCGCGGGGCACCGGCTGGGTTCCCGCGATCGACGACCCCGAGGTCGTCGAGGCGATCACCCGCCCGGCCGAGGAGCACCCCGAGATCGTGGCGGTGGCGCCCGTGGGCGGCGACCCCGAGCTGCGCGGGAGCGGGCCGGAGATCGTCGTGCGCCTCGCCGTCGCGCCGGGGGTCGGAGCCGACCGCCTGCGGGAGGTCATCGGCGCGATGAGCGCTCGGTGGGCATCCGACCCGATCGTGGCGGAGCGCGTCGACGCGCTCTCCGTCCAGCCGGTCATGCTGCCGGCCGACGGCGACTAGAGCGCTACGAGACGGGGCCCGTCCACTTCTCGCCCGGGCCCTGGCCGGGAGCGTCGGGGAAGGCGGAGGCCTCGCGGAAGGCGAGCTGCACCGAGCGGAGCCCGTCGCGCAGCACGCGCGCGTGGTGGTCGCCGAGCTCGGGAGCGGAGGCGGTGATGAGTCCCGCGAGCGCGGTGATGAGCTTGCGCGCCTCGGCGAGGTCGATCTCGTCCTCGCCCTGCTCGGAGAGCCCGCACTTCACGGCGGCGGCGCTCAGCAGGTGGACGGCGACGGTGTTGATGATCTCGACGGCGGGCACGTCGGCGATGTCGCGAGAGGCGTCGATGCCTGTGTCGGGCGCGTCGTTCAGGGGCTCGGTCATGAGGCCTTCCGGGTGAGGAGGGGCCGCGACTTCTCGCAGCGGCGCAGTACTGCTATCGTTATGCGGGCTCCGGGGCCAGATCCCCGGTACGAAAGTGGAGGACTCCTCCCACC
>VFQM010002681.1_pt1 | contig 12594 bp, 7 predicted proteins | sample 3512391 | NCBI WGS metagenome assembly VFQM01 (sample SAMN10412369, study PRJNA504923) | tailings metagenome | isolation source: Replicate 1 from Balatoc abandoned mine | place: Philippines
ACCGGCGCGATCCCCGTCATCACGCCCGAGATGCTCGAATCGGGCGACCCGGGTCGATCAGGAGCGGCCCAGCTCGACCCGCTCGCGACCGGCGAGGCGCTCACGGGCGACGGCCGCATGATCAACTCGGGCCCGCTCGACGGCCTCAGCAGGCAGAACGCCATCAAGCGGGCGATCGAGCTGCTGGAGGAGCGCGGCACGGGCCGGGCATCCAAGACCTACCGCCTGCGCGACTGGCTCATCAGCCGCCAGCGGTACTGGGGCACGCCCATCCCGATCATGTACACCGACGACGGCACCGAGGTTCCGATGCCGCTGGATGCCCTGCCGCTGCTGCTGCCCGATGCCGAGGGCATCGACATGAAGCCCAAGGGCACCTCGCCGCTCGGCGGTGTGGAGGACTGGGTCGCGACGACCACGCCCGACGGCCGCCCCGCGCGCCGCGACACCGACACGATGGACACCTTCGTCGACTCGTCGTGGTACTTCCTGCGCTTCCTGTCGCCGAACGACGACACGCAGGCCTTCGACCCGGCCGAGGCCGAGAAGTGGGCGCCCGTCGACCAGTACGTCGGCGGCGTCGAGCACGCCATCCTGCACCTGCTCTACGCGCGCTTCATCACCAAGGTGCTGTTCGACCTCGGATACGTGAGCTTCACCGAGCCGTTCAGCGCGCTGCTGAACCAGGGCATGGTGATTCTCGACGGCGCGAAGATGTCGAAGTCGAAGGGCAACCTCGTCTACTTCACCGAGGAGCTCGACCAGTACGGCGTCGACGCCGTGCGCCTCACCATGGCGTTCGCCGGCCCGCCGGAGGACGACATCGACTGGCGCGACGTCTCGGTGACGGGCTCGCAGAAGTTCCTCGCGCGTGCCTGGCGCCTCGCCGGCGAGGTGACCTCGGCGGTGGATGCCGACCCCGCGCTCGGCGACATCGCCCTGCGTCGCGTGACGCACCGCTTCCTCGCCGACGTGCCGCCGCTCATCGAGGCCTTCAAGTTCAACGTCGCCGTCGCGCGCACGATGGAGCTCGTGAACGCCATCCGCAAGGCCGTCGACTCCGGCCCCGGCGCGGGCGACCCCGCCGTGCGCGAGGCCGTCGAGGCCGTCGCGATCGCGCTGTCGCTGTTCGCCCCGTACACCGCGGAGGACATGTGGGAGCGCCTCGGGCGTCGCGACGTCGCCCGGGGCCGCGAGGGGCTCGTGGCGTTCGCGGGCTGGCGGAAGGCCGACCCGCTGCTGCTCGTCGAGGAGTCGACGACGGCGGTTGTGCAGGTCGACGGCAAGGTGCGCGACAAGCTCGAGGTCTCGCCGCAGATCGGGGCGGACGAGCTCGAGTCGCTCGCGCTCGCCTCGGCGGCCGTGCAGCGCGCGATCGGCGAGCGCCAGGTCGTGAAGGTGATCACGCGCGCGCCGAAGGTCGTCAGCATCGCCACGAAGGGCTAGTCGCGCGGCGCGCTGCTCCTCCCCAGGGGGCGGTGCGGCGGGCGCGCCCGCCGATCGACCGGATGCCCGGCGAGCGGTGTCGGTGGCCTCCTAGCCTTCCCGCGTGCGAGCGCAGGGTGACACGGGCGAGGCGTCGTCCGCGCAGCCCGAGCCGTGGCTCGCTGCGCTCGCGTCGGTCTCGGCCGGCGACGCTCGCGGGAACGCGGGCGCGGGCGCGGGCGCGCGATCGTCGTCCTCGGAGGCCGGGCCCCCGCGCCGCAGCCCGCGCGTGCGGGCCGCGGTCGGTGCGGTCGTCGTGCTCGGGCTGCTCGGCCTCGGCACCGCCGTCGTCGTCTCGCTGCTGACGCCCGGCGGGGCGGTCAGCGTCGTCGCGCCCGGCTCGGCGGATCCGTCGCCCGCGGCGGGTGTCGACGGTTCGGCGGCCGATCCGGATGCCGTGGTGCCGCCGAGCGAGGCCGCCGTCATCGTGCACGTGCTCGGCGCCGTCGCCCGGCCCGGCATCGTCGAGGTGAACGTCGGTGACCGCGTCATCGACGCGATCGCCGCGGCTGGCGGCACGACCGACGCGGCCGACGTCGCGCGCATCAACCTCGCCCGTGAGCTCGTCGACGGCGAGCAGCTCTACGTGCCGGCCGTGGGGGAGGAGCCGCCCGCCGGGGCGGGGCCGGGCAACGGGCCGGGCGGGGCGGGTGCCGGGGCTGGTGTCGGGGCGGCTGGTGCCGGCGGCTCGGGTGCGGCGGGTCTCGTCAACCTCAACACCGCGGACGCGGCGGCGCTCGAGACGCTGCCCGGGGTCGGCCCCGCGCTCGCGACGCGCATCCTCGCCTGGCGCGACGAGAACGGGCCGTTCCGCGCGGTCGACGAGCTGCTCGCGGTCGCCGGCATCGGCGAGAAGACGCTCGCGGGGTTCCGCGACCTGGTGACGGTGTGAGCGGGGCCGGGTCGGTCGCGCGGCGAGCCGAGCGCGTCGACGTGCGACTCGCGCTGCCCGCGGCGCTCGGCTGGGTCGCGACGATCGTGCTCGTCGGGGTGCCGCAGGCGGCGGCGTGGGTCGCGGCAGGGGCGCTCGGGCTCGCGGGGGTCGCGATGCGCGCCGTGATCGGGGGTCGCCGGTCGATCGCGGGGCGCCGGGCGGGCGCGGCGCGCCCGCGGCTCCTGGCGCCGCCCCTTCGCGCGACCGCGGCGCTGCTGCTGCCGACCCTCGCCGCAGTCGGGGTGCTCGCGTCCTCCGTCGCGCTGCTGGCTCCGGCGAGGTCGCCCGCCGCCGTCGCCGACGCAGCCACGGCCGGCCGACCGCTCGAGGTCGTGCTCGCGCTCGACGAGACTGTCGTGCCGCCCGCGACGAGCGCCGACGCGACGATCGTGCGCGCCCTCGATCGCGACGGCGCCCCCGTCGAGGTACGCGTGCCCGTGCGGATGCTCGGCCTCGAGCTCGACGAGCGCGCACCCCTGGGCAGCCGCTGGTCGGGGCTCGTGCGGCTCGTCCCGCTCGAACCCGGCGACGATCGCGTCGCGCTCGCCCGCCCGCTCGGCGAGCTCGAGGCAGTCGAGCGCCCGCCGCCCCTCATCGCGGGCGCGGATGCCCTGCGCGAGCGCTTCCTCGCCGTGGCGGCCGCACTGCCCGGGCCGGGTGCTGCCCTGCTGCCGGGCCTCGCCATCGGCGACACTTCGGCCGTCGACGACGAGCTCGACGAGGCCATGAAGCGCTCCTCGCTGAGCCACCTCACGGCGGTCTCCGGCGCCAACTGCGCGATCGTCGTCGGCATCGTGCTCGGGCTCGGCGCGCTCGCGCGGTGGCCGCGCGGTGCGCGCGTCGCGGCGGCGCTCGGCGCCCTCGGCGGGTTCGTGGTGCTCGTCACCCCGCAGGCGAGCGTCGTGCGCGCCGCGGTGATGGCGGCGGTCGTGCTGCTCGCACTCGCGAGCGGGCGGGCCGCGCGCGGGGTCCCCGTGCTCGGCGCGGCGGTGCTGGGCATCCTCGTGCTCGACCCGTGGACGGCCCGCGACTACGGGTTCGCGCTCTCGGTGCTCGCGACGGCGGCGCTGCTCGTGCTCGCCGGGCCCCTCGCCGAGCGGCTCTCGACCGTCATGCCGCGCCTCGTCGCGCTGTGGATTGGCGTGCCGCTCGCTGCCCAGCTCGCGTGCCAGCCGGTGCTCGTGCTGCTCGCCCCGGAGCTGCCGCTCGTCGGGGTCGCCGCGAACGTGCTCGCCGCCCCCGCCGCGCCCGTCGCCACGATCGTCGGCATGCTCGCGTGCCTCGCGGCGCCCGTGCTGCCGTGGCTCGCCACTGCGCTCGCGGCCGTCGCGTGGGTGCCGGCGACCTGGATCGCGGGCATCGCGACCGTCGCGAGCGGGCTGCCGAGCTCGAGCGTGCCCTGGCCCGAGGGCGCGATCGGAGCCCTGCTGCTCGCGGGGCTGACGGCGGGCGCGCTCGCCGCCGCGGGCATCCCGCGCCGACTGCCGAGCGCGCGCCTGCGGCGCGTCGTCGGCTCCGTTGTCGTCGCCGCGCTTGTCGTGACCCTCGGCGCGACCGCCGGGGCGCACGCGCTCGGGCGGCTCGGTCGACCGGCAGACTGGGTTGTCGCGCAGTGCGACGTGGGGCAGGGCGACGCCGTGTTCGTGCGGTCGGGCGGGCGCGTCGCGCTCACCGACGCCGGCGTCGACCCGGAGCCGCTCGCCGTCTGCCTCGACGACCTCGGCATCGAGCGCATCGACCTGCTCGTGCTCACCCACTTCGACGCCGATCACGTCGGCGGCGTCGACGCCGTACAGGGCAGGGTCGGGCTCGTGCTGAGCGGTCCGACCGACGGAGCGCGCGACGAGGCGATCCTCGACCGGCTCGCGGCGGGCGGGGCGCGCGTCGAGCGCATCACCGCCGGAGCCCGCGGCAGTCTCGGCGGCTACGCCTGGCGGGCGCTGTGGCCGCCCGACCATCGCGGGGTGAGCCCCGGCAATGACGCGAGCCTCGTGCTCGAGTGGCGACCCGACGACGGATGCTCGTGCCCCAGCATGCTCGCCCTCGGCGACCTCGGGGCGGCGGCGCAGCAGTCGCTGCGCGGCAGCGTGACGCTCGCGCCCGTCGACGTCGTGAAAGTCAGCCACCACGGCTCGAGCGACCAGGATCCGCAGGTGTACGCCGAGGCGCGCGCCGTGCTCGGGCTCATCGGCGTCGGCGCCGACAACGGGTACGGCCATCCCACTGCGGAGGCCCTGGAGATGGTGGCCGACGCCGGGGGAGCATCGCTGCGCAGCGACGAGCACGGGCTCGTGCTCATCGCACCCGCGGGGGAGGGCGGCTGGAGGGTGTGGACGGAGCGCGGGAGCGTGAGGACTGACGGGCAGGCGGGTGGCGGTGAGCGGCCCGACGTCGGCGGGCCCGGCTAGGCTGAACGCGCCGCCGCGGCCGGGTCACCCGCAGCCTCGGCGGTGCGGCTCGGCGCCGATCGCGCGTGCGCCGAGCATCCGTCGATCGTCGCCCTGGAGGACCATGCCCGCCGCCCGCTCGCGTTCCGGCTCGACGGCGAAGAGCGGCGCGAAGGCGGCGATCCCGCAGCTGGCGTGGCACGAGATCCGGCCGGCGCCCGTCGTGCTCGTCACCGGGCCCGAAGCGTTCCTCGCCGACCGTGCGAGCCGGGTGCTGCGCGATGCCCTGCGCGAGCAGGATGCGAGCCTCGAGGTGCACGACCTGCGCGCCGACGGGTACGCGCCCGGCGAGCTGCTCACCCTCGCGAGCCCCTCGCTCTTCGGCGAGCCGCGCCTGATCCGCGTCGAGAACGTCGAGAAGTGCAGCGACGCCTTCCTCGACGACGTGCTCGACTACCTCGCCGCGCCCGCCGACGACACCGTGGTGCTGCTGCGGCACGGCGGGGGAGTGCGCGGCAAGAAGATGCTCGACGCCATTCGCGGCGGGCAGGGCGGCGGCATCGAGATCGTGTGCGGCGAGCTCAAGCGCGACGCCGACCGCTACGACTTCGCCGCCGCCGAGTTCCGGCACGCGGGCCGGTCGATCGCTCCGGCCGCGCTGCGGGCGCTCGTGAGCGCGTTCGTCGACGACCTCGCCGAGCTGGCGAGTGCGTGCCAGCAGCTCGTCGCCGACACCGAGGGTGAGATCACCGCCGCCGTCGTCGAGAAGTACTACGGCGGGCGCGTGGAGACCAACGCCTTCGCGGTCGCCGACGCGGCGATCGCCGGCCAGTACGGGCAGGCGCTCGCGCTACTGCGGCACGCGCTCGCGACCGGAGCCGACCCGGTGCCGATGGTCGCGGCGTTCGCGATGAAGCTGCGCACCATGGCGAAGGTCGGCGGCTCGCGCGGCTCGGGCGGGCAGCTCGCCGGGCAGCTCGGGCTCGCCCCCTGGCAGATCGACCGCGCCCGTCGTGACCTGCAGGGCTGGGGCGAGGAGGGCCTCGGCCGGGCGATCCTCGCGGTCGCCGAGGCCGACGCGCAGGTCAAGGGCGCCTCGCGCGACCCGATCTTCGCCCTCGAGACCCTCGTGCGCGTGGTCGCGAGCCGCGGCCTGCCGCCCGCCTGACGCGCGCGGCGCCGCGCCGCGGCTCACTGCCGCGAGCCGTGCGTCAACAACTCAGGACGAACTCGTGCTGGCACCGCGCGCACCCGCCCGCGAGCGGGAGTGGCGCGTGCGCCCAGGCCCGATCGTCCTGAGTTGTCGACACCAGCGGGGCGGGCAGCCCTCGCGCTCTCGTCGGGTGCTGCTCGTGCGGACGGGGCCCGACGCCGTGCAACCCACCCACTCGCACGTCGAGAACTCAGGACGATCCCCAGCCCTTCGCGCGAGCATCCGCCACCGGTCGGTGAGCCGGGCCGCGCGCGAACGCGATCGTCCTGAATTGTCGACACGCACCCCGCGCCCAGCGCTGCCGCAGGGCAGCGCGGCGCGGCCCGCCCACGAGCCCGCGCACGCCCGCACGACGAAGCCCCGCCCGCCAGGAGGCGGAGCGGGGCTTCGAGCGGCGCGGCCGCGCGCGAGGCGCGAGGCGCGCGCCGCGAGAGCCGGGACGCTTAGAGCGCGGCGACCTTCTTGGCGATCGCCGACTTGCGGTTGGCGGCCTGGTTCTTGTGGATGACGCCCTTGCTCACGGCCTTGTCGAGCTTCTTGGTGGCGACGACGAGCGCCTCCGAGGCGGCGGCCTTGTCGCCCGCGGCGATGGCCTCGCGCGTGCGGCGCACGGCGGTCTTGAGCTCGCTCTTGACGGCCTTGTTGCGCTCCTGAGCCTTGAGGTTGGTCTTGATGCGCTTGATCTGCGACTTGATGTTCGCCATGAACGGTCTTCCTTACGGTGCGGTCGGTGTGAGTGTGGCGGCCGGGGTGGGGGTGCCTGGGCGCGGAGCCCGGTGGCGAACTGTTCCCAGCCGCGATCCGTGTCGGAAGAGAGAGGGCTTCCTGACACGCAAGCCAACAGAGAACACTACCAGTCCTCGCACCGTTCCGGGGCATCCGCGGCTGACCGCCCGGGGCGAGGGGCGACGGATGCTCGGCGCGAGCGCCCGTCAGGCCGCGGTCGCGCCCGCGTGGGCCGCGCGCAGCCCCTGCAGCAGCGCCGCGAGCCCGAGCTGGTACGCCCTGCTCGCCCCGGCCGACTCGCCCAGCGTCGGATCCAGGGCGGCCCGCAGCGCCGGCAGCTCGGCCGGGATGCTCGACTGCACGAGCAGGTCGCCGGGCGCGACGATGTCGAGCGCCGAGCCGAGCACGTGCGCCTCGACGGTGCGCATGACGGCGACGGCGTCGCGCACGGGCCAGCCGGCGTCGATGAGCGCGCTGACGACGGTCTCGTACATGCGCAGGGTCGAGGCGTCGCGGATGGGCGTGGTGGCGAGCAGGGGTATGAGGTGCGGGTGCGCGGCGAAGGCGGTGAGGTACGAGCCGGCCCAGGCCGCGATCGCGGCGTCCCAGGGGCGCCCGTCGAAGCATGTCGTGTCGATGTCGGAGACGATGCGCTCGCGCAGCGCCTCGATGAGGTCGGCGCGGCTGCCGACGTGGTTGTAGAGCGACGACACCTGCCGGTCGACGCGCGCGGCGAGCGAGCGCATGGTCAGTGCCTCGGCGCCCTCCTCGTCGACGAGGTCGAGTGCCGCGCTGATGAGCTGCTCCCGCTTGAGACGCGACATGGCCTTCTCCGCGATCAATGGTTCCCTCGCGCGTGCGACGGCTGTACCGTGGTCGCACCTTGTACGAACACTGTTCGTATTTTATCTCACGATCACCGATTGCCGCACTGCCGCGGCGAGGAGGAGCAGCACCAGTGGCGACGACCCTTTTCCACGGAGGAACCGTCTGGACGGGCACGGAGGAGGGGCCGACGAGCGGGCTGCTCGTGATCGACGGCACGGTCGCCGCCACGGGCATCGAGGCCGCGAGCCGCGCCGCCGCGCTCGAGTCGCTGCACGGCGAGCGCGCCGTCGAGCGCATCGACCTCGAGGGCGGGTTCCTCGCCCCCTCGTTCGGCGACGGCCACGCGCATCCGATCTTCGGCGGCCTCGAGGCGGAGGGTCCGGCCGTGCGCGCCTGCACGAGCGTCGACGAGATCGTCGCCGAGGTGCGCCGCTACGCCGAGCAGCACCCCGAGCTGCCGGCGATCATCGGCGGCTCGTACGACGGCAGCCTCAAGCCCGAGGGTCTCTTCGACGCGCGCTGGCTCGACGAGGCCGTGCGCGACCGCCCGGTGGTGCTGCGGGCGAGCGACTACCACACGATGTGGGTCAACTCGAAGGCACTCGAGCTCGCCGGCATCGACGCGAGCACGCCCGACCCCGAGCTCGGGGCGATCCCGCGCCGCGAGGACGGCGAGCCGCTCGGCGTGCTGCGCGAGTGGGGCGCGACCGACCTGCTCACGGGCACGGTGCCCGAGCACCCGGTCGAGACGCGCATCCGGGCGCTCGAGCGCGCGGGCGCCTACTACCTCGAGCGCGGCGTGACGTGGGTGCAGGATGCCTGGGTCGAGCCGGTCGACATCGACACCTATCTCGAGGCGGTCGCCCAGGGGCGCCTGCCGATGCGCGTCAACATCGCCCAGTACGCCGACCCCCGGCACTTCGACCAGCAGCTGCCGGCGTTCGTCGAGGCTCGCGCGAGGGTCGAGGCGGCGGGCAGCCCACTGCTGTCGGCGCGCACGATCAAGTTCTTCGCCGACGGCGTCATCGAGAACGAGACCGGCGCGCTGCTCGAGCCGTACTGCTCGAACCTGCACGAGCACGGCATGTCGGTCTGGGGGCCCGAGCGGCTCGCCGAGGCGGTGCGGGCGGTCGACGCCGAGGGCTTCCAGGTGCACATCCACGCGATCGGCGACCACGCCGTCCGGCAGGCGCTCGACGCGATCGAGGGCGCCATCCGCGCCAACGGGCCGCGCGACCGTCGCCCGGTCATCGCGCACGCGCAGCTCGTCGACCCGGTCGATCTCGGCCGCTTCGCCGGGCTCGGCGTGATCCCGAACATGCAGCCGCTGTGGGCGCAGCTCGATGGCCTCATGACGGTGCTGACGCTGCCGCGCCTGGGCCCCGAGCGCTCGCTGCAGCAGTACCGGCTGCGCACGCTCGTCGAGTCCGGCGCCCCGCTCGCGTTCGGCTCCGACTGGCCCGTCTCGAGCGGTGACCCGCGAGAAGGACTGGCGACGGCCGCGAGCCGGCAGACCGCCGAGGGCGTGCCGGCCGGCGGCTGGGCCCCCGACGAGATCCTCCCGATCGAGCACGCGCTCTCGGCCTACACCTCCGGCGTCGCCCACCAGGCCTTCGCCGACCAGCACCCCGCCGACTGGGGCCGCATCCGGCCCGGTGCAAGCGCTGACCTCGTCTGGCTCGCGCGAGACCCGCGCGACGTCCTGCCGCTCGACCTGCCGGCGGTCGAGATCCGCCAGACCTACCTCGCCGGCGAGCCCCGACTCACCCCGCGACGCGCTGACGCGTCGTGACCCCGAAAGGACAGCAATGACCCTCCACCCCTCGAGCGAGGCCGCGAGCCCGACGGGCGCGCCCCGTCTGCGCCGCGTGCTCGGCGTGCCCGCGCTGACGCTCTTCGGTCTCGTCTACATCGTGCCGCTCACCGTCTTCACGACCTACGGCATCGTGACCGAGATGACCGGCGGCCGCGTGCCCGTCGCCTACGCCATCACGCTCGTCGTCATGGCCTTCACGGCCCGCTCCTACGCCCGCATGGCCGAGGCCTTCCCGTTCGCGGGCTCGGCCTACGTCTACACCCAGCGCAGCTTCGGCGCCGGCGTCGGCTTCCTCGCCGGCTGGGCGCTGCTGCTCGACTACCTGTTCCTGCCGATGCTCAACTACCTCGTCATCGGCATCTACCTCGAGGCGGCGTTCCCCGGCGTGCCGGCCTGGGTCTGGATCGTCGCGACGATCGCCCTGGTCACGGTGCTCAACGTCATCGGCATCGTGTCGGTCGCTCGAGCAAACGTCGTCATCATCGCCGTGCAGGTCGTCTTCATCGCCGTCTTCGTCGCGCTCGTGCTGGCGGGCCTCGGCGGCGGCCGGGTCGACCCGCTCGCGCCCTTCACGGGCGACGGCACGGTCGAGGGCTTCGGCGTGCTCTTCGCGGGTGCCGCGGTGCTGTGCCTGTCGTTCCTCGGCTTCGACTCGATCTCGACCCTCGCCGAGGAGGCGAAGGATCCGAAGCGCACCGTGCCCCGCGCCATCATGATCTCGACGATCTCGGCTGGCCTGCTGTTCGTCGCGCTCTCCTGGGTCGCGCAGGTGGCCTACCCGTCGAACGAGTTCGGCAGCGTCGACTCCGCCGCGCTCGACGTCATGGGCGCGGTCGGCGGCGAGTTCCTCGCGGCGTTCTTCACGGCGGCCTACATCGCCGGCGCGACGGGCTCGGCACTCACCTCGCAGGCCTCGGTCGCGCGCATCCTCTACGCGATGGGCCGCGACGGCGTGCTGCCGCGCCGCGTGCTCGGTCGCCTCAACGCGCGCTTCAGCACGCCCGTGGTGGCGATCGCGATCGTGTCGGTCATCTCGCTCGCGGCGATCTTCATCGACCTCAGCCTGCTCGTCGAGATGATCAGCTTCGGCGCGCTCATCGCGTTCTCGGCCGTCAACCTCTCGGTGATCAAGCACTACTTCATCGATCGCGGCGAGCGTCGCTGGTTCACCAACCTCGTGCTGCCCCTCATCGGCGTGATCCTGACGCTCTGGCTGTGGACGAGCCTGTCGCCGCGCACCTTCCTGGTCGGCGTGATCTGGCTCGCCGTCGGCGCGGTCGTGCTCGGGATCGCGACGCGCGGGTTCCGCCGCCCGGTGCCGATGCTCGACCTGCGCGAGGCGGCCCCGGCCGACGAAGTCGACGAGGCGGAGCCGGCCGCGAAGGCTTGAGCCCGAGCATCCGGGTGCCGCGGGGGCGGCCGAGCCCCGGGCGCATGGGAGAATGGCGCGACATGTCTCCTCGCGCCCTCACGCCGCTCGCCCCCGCGGCCACCGACCCGACGCTGATCCGCAACTTCTGCATCATCGCGCACATCGACCACGGCAAGTCGACGCTCGCCGACCGCATGCTGCAGATCACGGGCGTCGTTTCCGACCGCGACATGCGCGCGCAGTACCTCGACCGCATGGACATCGAGCGCGAGCGCGGCATCACCATCAAGAGCCAGGCGGTGCGGATGCCCTGGGCCGTGTCGCGCGACGGCGCGAGCCCGCAGACCTTCGCGCTCAACATGATCGACACCCCCGGCCACGTCGACTTCACCTACGAGGTGAGCCGCAGCCTCGCCGCGTGCGAGGGCGCGATCCTGCTGGTCGACGCCGCGCAGGGCATCGAGGCGCAGACGCTCGCGAACCTGTACCTGGCGCTCGAGAACGACCTCGAGATCATCCCCGTGCTCAACAAGATCGACCTGCCCGCCGCCGACCCGGAGAAGTACGCGCGCGAGCTCGCGCAGCTCATTGGCGGCGACCCCGACGACGTGCTGCGCGTGAGTGGCAAGACGGGCATGGGCGTGGAAGAGCTGCTCGACCGCGTGGTCGAGCGCATCCCCGCCCCGGTCGGCGACGCCGACGCGGCGGCGCGCGCGATGATCTTCGACTCCGTCTACGACCCGTACCGCGGCGTGGTCACCTATGTGCGCATGGTGGATGGCCGGCTCAACCCGCGCGAGCGCATCCAGATGATGTCGACGAAGGCGACGCACGAGATCCTCGAGATCGGCGTCTCGAGCCCCGAGCCTTCCCCGAGCAAGGGACTCGCCGTCGGCGAGGTCGGCTACCTCATCACGGGCGTGAAGGACGTGCGCCAGTCGAAGGTCGGCGACACGATCACGAGCACCGCGAAGCCCGCCACGACGCCGCTGCCGGGCTACACCGACCCGCTGCCGATGGTGTTCTCGGGCATCTACCCGATCGACGGCAGCGACTACCCCGACCTGCGCGACGCGCTCGACAAGCTCAAGCTCTCCGACGCGGCGCTGCAGTACGAGCCGGAGACCTCGGTCGCGCTCGGCTTCGGGTTCCGCTGCGGGTTCCTGGGCCTGCTGCACCTGGAGATCGTGACCGAGCGTCTGGCGCGCGAGTTCGACCTCGACCTCATCACGACCGCGCCGAGCGTGATCTACAACGTCACGACGGAGGACCGGAAGACCGTCGAGGTGACGAACCCGAGCGAGTACCCGACGGGCCGCATCGAGAAGGTCATGGAGCCCATCGTCAACGCCTCCATCCTCGCCCCGAAGGAGTACGTCGGCGCGATCATGGAGCTCTGCCAGAGCCGCCGCGGCACGATGCGCTCGATGGACTACCTCGGCGAGGATCGCGTCGAGCTGAAGTACACGCTGCCGCTCGGCGAGATCGTGTTCGACTTCTTCGACCAGCTCAAGAGCAAGACGCAGGGCTACGCGAGCCTCGACTACGAGCCCGCCGGTGAGCAGGAGGCCGACCTGGTCAAGGTCGACATCCTGCTGCAGGGCGAGCAGGTCGACGCCTTCAGCGCGATCGTGCACAAGGACAAGGCCTACGCCTACGGCACGATGATGGCCGGCCGCCTGCGCGAGCTGATCCCGCGCCAGCAGTTCGAGGTGCCCATCCAGGCGGCGATCGGCGCCCGCATCATCGCGCGCGAGAACATCCGCGCGATGCGCAAGGACGTGCTCGCCAAGTGCTACGGCGGTGACATCACCCGCAAGCGCAAGCTGCTCG
>VFQM010002682.1_pt1 | contig 12592 bp, 12 predicted proteins | sample 3512391 | NCBI WGS metagenome assembly VFQM01 (sample SAMN10412369, study PRJNA504923) | tailings metagenome | isolation source: Replicate 1 from Balatoc abandoned mine | place: Philippines
AAAGCGATTTTCGCAATCGCAACAATCAACTTTTGTGCAGCGCAAAAAGTCCTATCTGGGCCCAGTCGCCTGCAGACCCAGTTTCAACCCTCTCCCAACCACCCAGCATAAGGACAGACTCCCATGGGTATCATCGGTTCGACCATCCAGCCGTTCACCGCCACCGCCTTCCAGAAGGGCAAGGACTTCTTCACCGTCACCGACGCGGACCTCGCGGGCAAGTGGTCGGTGTTCTTCTTCTACCCGGCCGACTTCACCTTCGTGTGCCCGACCGAGCTGGAAGACATGGGCGAAAAGTACGCCACGCTTCAGGCGATGGGCGTCGAAGTCTACGCCGTCTCGACCGACACGCACTTCAGCCACAAGGCCTGGAGCGACACCTCGGACAAGATCGGCAAGCTGACCTTCCCGTTCCTGGGCGACCAGAACCACGTGCTGTCGAACAACTTCGGCGTGCTGCGTGAAGGCGTTGGCCTTGCCGACCGTGCGACCTTCGTGGTCGATCCGGACGGCGTGATCCAGATCATGGAAATCACCTGCGAAGGCGTGGGCCGCAATGCCAACGAACTGACCCGCAAGATCAAGGCCGCGCAGTATGTGCGCGCCAACCCCGGTCAGGTCTGCCCGGCAGCGTGGGAAGAAGGCGCGGACACCCTCGCCCCCTCGCTCGATCTGGTCGGCAAGATCTGATCTGACAAGACCGGCACGGCGCGCCGCATCCCCCCCCTCCCTCACGGCGCGCCGGCCGAAAAATCCCGAGAGCCTTAAGAGCCCTCGGGTCGTAGCCGGGACCGGATGTCCCTGCCCCTCCCCCCCTTTGACGGGCAGGGCGCGTCCGGTCCCGTGTTGCCAAGCTCTCCCTGCCCCTTCCTCGTCATTGCGAGGAGCCGGAGGCGACGAAGCAATCCATGGCCTGCCCGACCCGCAAGCCGATGGGTCGGTCCTTGGATTGCCGCGTCGCCCCTCGCGGGGCTCCTCGCAATGACGAAGGACGATTGAACCATGCTCGACGCCGCCCTGCAGGCCCAGCTCAAGACCTATCTCGGCAATCTTCGCGAAGGCGTGGAACTGGTCGCCTCGCTGGGCGACTGCGAGAAGTCGCGCCAGACGCGCGCGTTGATCGAACAGATTGCGTCGCTGCACGATCTCGTCACCGCGCGCTTCGACGGCACCGATGCCCGAAAGCCCAGCTTCGTCATCCGCCGCGCGAGCGACGCGGAGAAGTGGGTGCGCTTCGCCGGCCTGCCGATGGGCCACGAATTCACCTCGCTGGTGCTCGCGCTGCTGTGGGCCGGCGGGCACCCGCCCAAGGTCGATGCCGACCTGATCGAGCAGGTCCGCGCGCTCGAAGGCGATTATCACTTCGAGATGTTCTTCTCGCTGTCGTGCCACAACTGCCCCGACGTGGTGCAGGCACTGACGTTGATGGCGCTCGAAAACCCGCGCATCACCGCGACCCTGATCGAAGGCGGCACCTTCCAGAGCGAGGTCGAGGCGCGCGACATCATGGCCGTGCCCGCGACCTTCCTCAACGGCGAGCCGTTCTACAACGGCAAGATGGAGCTGGCCGAAATCCTGTCGAAGCTCGACAAGAACGCTGATGCCAAGCAGGCCGAAAAGCTCGCCGCCAAGGCGCCGTTCGAGGTGCTGGTGATCGGCGGCGGCCCGGCCGGTGCGGCGGCGGCGGTCTATACCGCGCGCAAGGGCTTCAGCACCGGCATCGCGGCGGAGCGCTTCGGCGGGCAGCTGATGGACACGCTCGGGATCGAGAACCTGCCCGGCACGCCCTACACCGAAGGCCCGAAGCTCACCGACAGCCTCAAGAGCCACGTCGGCGAATACGACATCGACCTGATGGACTTGGCACGCGCGGTGGAGCTGCGCGCGGCCAAGGATGTCGGCGGCTATCACGAAGTGGTGATGGCCAACGGCGCAAGCCTGCGCGCCCGCTCGCTGATCCTCTCGACCGGTGCGCGCTGGCGCAACCTCGGCGTGCCGGGCGAGGCCGAGTATCGCAACAAGGGCGTGGCCTATTGCCCGCACTGCGACGGCCCGCTGTTCAAGGGCAAGCGCATCGCGGTGATCGGCGGCGGCAATTCGGGCGTCGAAGCGGCAATCGACCTTGCGGGCATCGTTGGGCACGTGACGCTGATCGAGTTCGACGTGAAGCTGCGCGCCGACGAGGTGCTCCAGCGCAAGCTGCGATCGATGCCCAATGTCGAGATCATCACCAATGGCCAGACCACCGAGATTCTCGGGGAGAACGGCAAGGTGAGCGGCCTCGTGGTCAAGAACCGCGCCAATGGCGAGGAACGCCGGATCGCGCTCGAAGGCGTGTTCGTGCAGATCGGCCTTGTCCCCAACACCGAATGGCTGCGCGAGACCGGCCTTGAGCTGTCGAAGTTCGGCGAAATCGTGATCGACGATCACGGCGCGACCAACATCCCCGGCATCTACGCTGCGGGCGACTGCACCACCGTGCCGCACAAGCAGATCGTGGTGGCGATGGGCGAAGGGGCCAAGGCGGGCCTCGGCGCCTTCGACTTCCTGATCCGCAACGAACCGGTCGAGGAAGTCGCACAGGCGGCCTGACAGTCGCACTTGCCCACCCCTAACCCCTCCCGCAGGCGGGAGGGGCAGGGGGTGGGCCTGCGCCGCCCCCACTAATCGCCTCCCTAAATCAATTCCCGCGTTTTAATCGATTGGACGCGCCATCCTGAAAGCGTAATCTTCCTCTCATAGGCCTGCCTCTCGCGGGGCGAGTCTGATGCAACAATCGACGAGAGGAGAGACACTCATGGATGCCAAGACCGGAGAAATGAGCGGCGGTTGCCCGTTCCACGGTTCCGCCGAAATGCGCAGCCTGCTGGGCCGCACCAACCGCGACTGGTGGCCCGAGGCGCTGCAGCTCGACATCCTGACCGAGCAGGGCAGGAGCGCGAACCCCTATGGCGAGGACTTCGACTACGCCGAAGCCTTCAACGCGCTCGACTACAACGCTCTCAAGGCCGATCTCACCGCGCTGATGACCGACAGCCAGCCCTGGTGGCCGGCCGATTATGGCCACTACGGCCCCTTCTTCATCCGCATGGCCTGGCACGCCGCGGGCACCTATCGCACCGGCGACGGGCGCGGCGGTGCGGGCAGCGGCCAGCAGCGCTTCGCCCCGCTCAATTCCTGGCCGGATAACGGCAACCTCGACAAGGCCCGCCGCCTGCTGTGGCCGATCAAGCAGAAATACGGCAAGAACATCAGCTGGGCCGACCTCTTCATCCTCGCCGGCAATGTCGCGATCGAGAGCATGGGCGGGCCCGTGTTCGGCTTCGGCGGCGGCCGTGCCGATGTGTTCGAGCCGGAAAGCGTCTACTGGGGCACCGAGGAGCAGTGGGTCAACGAAGGCGTTGCCACCCGCATCCAGCCCAAGGAAGGCCGCGCGCTCGAAAACCCGCTGGCCGCGATCCAGATGGGTCTGATCTACGTCAACCCCGAAGGCCCGCAGGGCAACCCGCATGACCCCGAGGGCATGGCCCGCGACATGCGCGAGACCTTCGCCCGCATGGCGATGAACGACGAGGAAACCGTGGCGCTCACCGCCGGCGGCCATGCTTTCGGCAAGGCGCATGGCGCGGCTCCGTCCGACACCTTCGGCGGCGCGCCCGAGAGCGAGGACCTGCACCTCATGGGCTTCGGCTGGCTGGTTGATCAGGCCGAGATCGACGCCGGCAACATCACCACCTCGGGGATCGAGGGCAGCTGGTCGAACAATCCGACCGCGTGGAGCCACGACTATTTCCGCCTGCTGTTCAAGTACGACTACGAGCTGGTGAAGTCGCCTGCGGGTGCGCAGATGTGGACCCCGATCAACCCCGATCCGGAAGACCTCGCCCCCGATGCGCGCGATCCCAGCAAGCGCGTGCCGACGATCATGACCACCGCCGACATGGCGCTCAAGAACGATCCGGAATATCGCAAGATTTCCGAGCGCTTCCTCGCCGATCCGGCAGCGCTCGACGATGCCTTCGCGCGCGCCTGGTTCAAGCTGTGCCACCGCGACATGGGCCCGAAGGTCCGCTACATGGGGCCGGAAGTCCCTGCCGAAGACCTGATCTGGCAGGACCCGGTGCCGGCCGGCACCATGCCCTCGGATGCCGATGTCGCCGCGTTCAAGAGCGCGATCCTCGGCAGCGGGCTCACTGTCTCCGAACTGGTGAAGGCGGCCTGGGCCTCGGCCTCGACCTACCGCAATTCGGACCACCGCGGCGGCGCCAATGGCGCGCGGGTGCGGCTGGCTCCGCAGAGCGGCTGGGCGGCCAATGATCCGGAGGAACTGGCCAAGGTGCTGGGCGTGATCGACGCGCACCGCGGCAACCTCTCCATGGCCGACGCGATCGTGCTGGCCGGATCGGCAGCGGTCGAGAAGGCGGCCAAGGATGCCGGCTTCGACGTGACCGTGCCCTTCACCGGCGGTCGCGGCGATGCGACCGAAGAGCACACCGATGCCGCAAGCTTCGAACCGCTCGAGCCCTTCGCAGACGGGTTCCGCAACTACCTGCGCACCAAGTCGATCGTCCGCACCGAGGAAATGCTGATCGACAAGGCGCACCTCTTGGGCCTCTCGATCCCCGAGATGACCGTGCTGGTCGGCGGGATGCGGGCGCTGGGCGCGGTCAGCGGCAACCGCAAGCACGGGGTGTTCACCGACCGTATCGGCACGCTCACCCCGGACTTCTTCCGCAACCTGCTCGACATGAACACCAAGTGGACCCCGGTCGAAGGTTCGGGCGACGAGGAATATGTCGGCACCTGCCGCAAGACCGGCGCGGAGAAGTATCGCGCCACCCGCGCCGATCTGGTGTTCGGCTCGAACTCGATGCTGCGCGCCCAGGCCGAGGTCTATGCCGAGGCCGGGAACGAGGGCAAGTTCGTGTGCGACTTCATCTCGGCCTGGAACAAGGTGATGAACGCCGACCGGTTTGATCTGAGCCACGGCAAGTATCACTGAGGCGCGATCAGCTGAAAAAGGGCCTCCGGTGGCGACACCGGGGGCCTTTTTCTATGCTTGAGGCCGGGGTGCGGCTATGCTCGCCGCGAGCGGCAGGAGCCATAAGCCATGCAGGACGAGCGGCACGAACATTGGCGCAAGGTCTATACCGACAAGCAGCCGGATGAAGTCAGCTGGTATCAGGCCACTCCGGCCCCTTCGCTTGACGCGCTGGTCCGGCTGGGTGCGGGGCCGGAGAAGTCGCTGATCGACATCGGCGGCGGTGCCTCGGGTCTGGTCGATGCGCTCCTCGATCACGGCTGGCGCGATCTGACCGTGCTCGATATCGCCGCGCCCGCACTGGCTGCAGTCCGGGCGCGCCTCGGCCAGCGCGCGACGATGGTGAAGTGGCAGGTGGCCGACGTGACCATGTGGCAGCCAGAGCGCCGCTATGACATCTGGCACGACCGCGCGGTATTCCACTTCCTGACCGCGCCCGAACAGCGCGCCGCCTATCTTCACGCGCTGGAGGCCGGGCTGGCCATGGACGGCTTCGCGATCATCGCGACCTTTGCGCCCGATGGTCCGGAGAGATGCAGCGGCTTGCCGGTCGAACGCTATGATGCGCCGAAGCTGGCCGCAACGCTGGGGCCGCGTTTCCAGCTTGTGGCGGACTGGTGCGAGGAGCATCTGACGCCCTGGGGCAGCCCGCAAGCGTTCACCTGGTGCACCTTCCGCCGGACCGCGACAGCCTGACCGGCGCGCCCATTCCCGGCAGCGTTAACCGGGCTTTCACCGGTCCGGGAATAAATTGCTGATACCAGTCAGTAATTTACCGCTGCAGGGCCGCTGGAATGTCGCTTATCGATCCCGCATCACTGCCGCTTCTGGCGGACAGCTACCCGCTTCGTGCGGGGGTGTTGCGGCACCGTCTCGTTGCCGAGCCGCTGCTCGGCCATGCCGCGCTGGCTGCGGCTGCGCGCGAGCTGCCGCCTGCACAGGTCGAGCGGCGGGTGCATGATGCCGCCGACGGCGCGGGCTTCCGCCACCACGTGAACGGAGGCGACGCGGCCGCCGCAATTGCCTCAGGCGGCGATGACGCAGCGTGGATCATGTTGCGCGGGATCGAGCAATTGCCCGCCTATCGCGCCTTGCTCCACCGCCTGCTGGCCGAACTCGCCCCGGTGATCGCGCCGGCGACCGGGCCGGTGCGCGACGTCAAGGGCTTCGTCTTCGTCTCCGCGCCCGGCACCCACACCCCGTTCCACTTCGATGCCGAATACAACATCCTGTTCCAGATCGCCGGCACCAAGGTCTTCGCCACCTGCCCGCCCGCGCCGCCGTTCCTCGATCTCGCGCGGCGCGAGGCCTATCACCTTGCGGGCGAGAACATGCTGGCATGGCAGCCCGACTATGCCGCCGCCGAGGATCGGCACCACCTGACGCCGGGCGATGCACTTTTCGTGCCCTTTGCCGCCCCGCACCGGGTGCTGGCGGGCGATGCGCCTTCGGTGTCGCTCTCGGTGACCTGGCAGAGCCGCGCCAGCCGCGCCGAGGCCGAGGCGCTGGCGCTCAATCCGGTGCTGCGACGCTGGGGCCTGCCCGCCCATGATCCGTCCGCGGCACGCGGCGCGCCGTGGCTGCGCGCGGCGGCGAGCCGGATCGGACAGCGGATCGGCCTGCTATGAAGCCCCACCCCGAGCCCGCCTTCGCTCCGGCGCCTGCTCCTGCCGCGTGGCTGCACCCCGAGCCCCGCAGGGGTGCGGACACGCTGACCGTCGACTTCCTGCGGCCCTCGGGCCTGCCCGCCGCCGAGCGTGCGCAGTGGGCGCGGCTCAGCGCCCGCGCCGCGCCGGGCAACATCTTCGCGCAGGACTGGTTCATGGAGCCGGCCCTGCGCCATTGCAGCGACGCCGCGACGCTGCGGCTTGCGGTGGTGCGGCAGGCCTCGGGCGAATGGCTGGGCGCTCTGCCGCTGGTGTTCGAGGGGAGAGTTGGACGCTTTCCCCTGCCGAGCCTGCACTCGTGGCGGGCGACCAACCAGTTTCTCGCCACCCCGCTGGTGCTGCCCGGCGCGGAGAAGGCTTTCTGGCATGGCCTGCTCGCGCGGCTCGACCGCCGGCCGGGCCTCGCGCTGGCGCTGTGCTGCGACGATCTGCCGCTCGACGATCCGGCCACGCTGGCGCTGGTCAGCCTGTGCGCCGAGCAGGGGCGCACGATCGAATCCCTCGACCGTTTCATGCGCCCCGCGCGGCTTTCAGGGATGCGCAGGACCAGCGATCCCCGCGCCCTGCGCAAGCTCGACCGGCGGCTCGACGGACTGGAACGCCGGCTGGCACAGGAGCTTGGGCCGGTCAGTGTGGTGATGCACACCGCCGCCGAGGACAGCGAGGCATGGATCGCGGCTTTCCTCGCGATCGAGCGGGCGGGCTGGAAAGGCCGGGCACGCAGCGCGCTGGCCTGCGCGCCGGGCAATGCCGGACTGTTCCGCGAGGCGATCCGTCACGGCCACCGGATCGGCGCGGCACGGCTCGCCAGCCTGCGTGCGGGTGACCGGATCGTCGCCATGTCGAGCTGGTTCGTCGCCCACGGCCATGGTTTCGGCTTCAAGATGACCCATGACGAGGCATGGCGCCACTGCGCGCCCGGGCGGCTGCTGATGCGGCGTGTCGGGCGGCTCACCGTCGGCGAGGCGCCGCTGCTGTTCGACACCTGCGCTCCGGCGGGCACCCCGACCGACGCCCTGTGGCCGGACACCCGCACGCTCGGCAGCTTTGCGGTGGCGATTGGCGGCCGCACCCGGGGCAGGGGACTGAGTGCCCTGCTCGAAGCGCGCACACGCTGGCGGGAGAACCGCAAGGAGCGGAACGGGGAGCCGCCCGAAACCGCTTGACGCGCCTCCAAGGTGATATAAATATGATATCATAATTATATCGCCCATGGAGATTCGTCATGTCCCCTGCTGATACCCCTGCGCTCAACCGCAGCCGTGAAGTTCCGGCCTCCACCCAGAGCGGCTATGTCATGCTGATGGTCAGCCTGGTGCTGGTCGGCGTGGCCGTCTGGCTGTTCATCGGCGCGGTGATGCCCGAGGAACCTGACGGCCTGAAGGTGATCGGCGCGATTCTCACCGGCGTGATCGGCCTTCTGATCCTCACCGGCTTCTACATGATCAATCCCAACGAAGCGGCGGCGATCCAGCTGTTCGGCGCCTACAAGGGCACCGACCGCAACGAGGGCCTGCGCTGGGTGCTGCCGTGGCTGGGCAAGACCAAGATCGCGGTGCGCGCCAACAACGTCATCTCGCAGACCATCAAGGTCAACGACGCGCGCGGCAATCCGATCGAGATGGCCGCCCAGGTCGTGTGGCGCGTCACCGATACGGCGCAGGCGCTGTTCGATGTCGACGACTACCGCGAATTCGTCACCGCCCAGATCGAGGCCGCGGTGCGCTCGATCGGCTCGCGCTATCCCTATGACGACATCGAGCATCTCGAAGTCACCCTGCGCGGCAATCACGACGAGGTCAGCGCCGAGCTGCGCCTCGCCCTGATCGAGCGGCTGTCGGTGGCGGGGATCACGGTCGACGAATGCGGCCTTACCCACCTCGCCTATGCCCCCGAGATCGCCGGCGCGATGCTGCGCCGCCAGCAGGCCGAAGCCGTGATCGCCGCCCGCAGGAAGCTGGTCGAGGGCGCGGTGACGATGGTCGAGATGGCGCTGACCCAGCTTTCGGAGAAGGACGTCGTCCACCTCGACGACGAGCGCAAGGCGGCGATGGTCTCGAACCTGATGGTCGTGCTGTGCGGCGAGCGCGAGACCCAGCCGGTGGTCAATGCAGGGTCGCTCTACTGACGCTTCCGTGATGTCTGCCAGGAAACCCTTTGCCCTGCGCCTCGATCCGGCGCTTCACGATGCGGTCCAGCGGCTCGCCGATGCCGAGCTGCGCAGCGTGAACGCCGAGATCGAGGTGCTGCTGCGCGAGGCGCTGGCGCGGCGCGGCGTGAAGGTCGCGCGCAGCGAGACGCCGAGGCGCGGCCGCCCGCCGGGCACGAACAGCGAAGGACACAGCGATGCGTGATTCCGAGAAGACCTTCATCCTCTTCCGCCGCAACCGGTTCATCTACAACATCACCCCGCGCAATGCCTCGGGCTGGATGCAGATGGGCGTGTGGATGGCCCTGTTCGTGGCGATGATCGCCGGCTTCGCCGCCTATGACAGCGCCCGCATGGCCGATGATGCCTTCGGGACCGTCGACGCGGTGTTCCTGCTGGGAGTGCTGGTCTGGGCAGTGGGCGGGATCCTCTGGATGCGCACGCGCTCCGAGGTGGTCGATGTCGAGGAACTGCTCCGCTTCAAGCGCGAGGCCCAGCGCAAGAGCCGGCGCGGGCACTGAGGAACGCGCGGGGCGGTGCGGCGTTGGAAAGCAATGATTTTGCGCCACCTCTCCGCCGTGCTGCTATGCCTCGCGCCGCTTGCCGGCCTTTGCGCGCAGGAGCCGGAGCCGGCCGAACTGGTGCTCGAAGGCGAGAACATCATCACCGTCACCATCGCCGGCCAGCCGGTGCGGCTGGAGGTCAGCGCCGAGAGTTTCGGTGCGCCGCTGCTCAACCCCGAAACCGTCCAGCGGCTGGCACTGATCCCCGATACCCGGCGCGGGTGGCGCTTCGGGCCGGTGGTGCTCGAAGGGGCCGGAACCATGGCGCCGGTCGATTTCGGCACGGGCGCAGGGCCGGTGCCGCTGGCGGTATCGTGGTCCGATCGTCCGGCTTCGGCACGGGCCGACGGCACCATCGGGGTTCACCACCTGCCCTGGGAGCGCGTCCGCTTCGTCCTGCGCCCGCCCGCGCCCGACGAGACCGTCCAGCGTTTCCCGCTCAAGCGCGCCGAGGATGGCAACGCGCGGATCGGCACCGAAGTCACCATCGGCAAGCGCCGGCTGATGATGATCTTCACCCCCCACAGGGCCGAGAACCTCGTCACCGCGCCGACCGCGAATTTCATCGCGACCCATCAGGAAGGCGGCTTCGCGCAAGGGAGCGAGGGGATCGCGGTGATGCAGTTCGGTGTCCGCCGCCCGACCCGGATCATGCAGATTGCCCACCCGATCGAACTGGGCGATCTGCCGGTCGATCGCTTCGCGGTGCGGGTGGAGGATTATGGCCAGCCCAGCCGCGTGGGCGAGATCGGCGAGAACGATCCGCGTTTCGAGAAGGGCCGCATCCTCGTCAGCCGCCGCAAGGGGCGCGGGCGGCCCGACCTGCTGACCCGCATCGGCGGCGACCAGATCGCCCACTGCTCGGCAATCACCTATGATCTGGCCATGGCCGAGATCCGGCTGAGCTGCACCGCGCCGCCAACGGCCGAATAGCAGGTCAGCCGATCCGCCGGATCGCGTAGCTGCGCTTGGGCAGGAAACCTTCGGACGGATCGCTCGCGCGGCACACGCAGTCGGGCGCCACCAGCTCGCGGTAGAGCCGGGTGAACACCGCCGCGTACCAGTGGAACAGGCTGTCAGGGAGCGGGATGGTGTCCCCGGCAGCGGTGCGATCGATCGAGAATGCCCAGGCCCCGCGCGGCGCAAACACACCCGCCCCCGCGAAAGTCCAGGCGTGCTTGCGGATCGCCGCCATCAGCACAGGCGCAGCCAGCAGCGCGGGCAGGTGCCTGAGCAGCCAGCAGGCTGCGCGCGGGATGCGGTTGGCGATGATGTAGTCCGCCGTGCGCGCACCGGCCTCCTCGGCAATGACATAGCAGCCCATCGGCTCGTGCATCGACAGCCAGCGGTGCAGCCGGAGCGCCTGGATCTCGGGGATCATGTCCTCGCCCGAGGGCAGGGCGTGGATCTGCGCGTCGAGCAGGATCGCGCCGGTTCCGGCGTGTCCCAGCCGTTCCTCCATCACCGCCACCGTCTGCAGCACCGCATTCGGCCCGATCAGCGCCCCCGGATGCATCCCGGGGCGCCGCCGCCCGAGAATGCGCGCCTCAGTCGACATCGATCCGATCCCGCCGGCGTGTCTCACCCCGCTGCTTCATCTGCTCGCGCACCGCCTCGCGGCGTTCGGCCGCCTGTGCGGCCCGGTCGGCAGCGGTTTCCCAGTCGCTCGCCGCATCGATTGCGGCGGCACGGCTCTCGTCGAAGTGGAATTCGACCTTCTTGGCGGTCTGCGGCCCCCAGTATCCCGCCTTGCCGAGATCGTAGAAGGTGCGCTTGAACCCGGCCCGCAGGAAGGCCCACAGGCAGCCCAGCAGATAGCGCCTGCGGAAGCCCGTCCCGCGCCACGGATAGTGGAACAGCGCCTTGCGGCTGTAGAACCGGCGGTAGTTCTTCATCACCCCGTTGAGCAGCTCCCCGCGCTCCATCGCCGCGGGTTTCATGATCGGAGTGACGAAGTTGTACTTGCTGAAATCATGGACCTCGACCTGGTCCTTCAGCGTCTCGAACAGCGGGGTATAGGGCCAGGGGGTGTACATCGCCCAGTTGGCAAGATCGGGCTGCCAGTCCCACGCCATCTGGAAGGTTTCCTCCAGCGTCTCGGGCGTTTCGTTGTCGAGCCCGACGATGAACTGCGCCTCGACGAAGATGTCGGCATCGCGCAGCAGCCGGATCGCTTCCTTGTTCTCCTCGACCTTGGTTTCCTTGTTGAACCGGTCGAGCTTCATCTGCGCCGCCGCCTCGGTGCCCAAGCTGACATGGACGAGCCCCGCCTTGCGGTAGAAGGGCAGCAGCTCCTTGTCGCGGTAGATGTCGGTGACGCGGGTGTTGATGCCCCACTTCACCTTGTCGGGCAGGCCGCGGTCGATCAGCTCCTGACAGAACTTGATGAAGGCCTTGCGGTTGATGGTGGGTTCCTCGTCCGCAAGGATGAAGAAGCCGACGCCGTGCTTTTCGTGGAGCTCCTGGATTTCGTCGACCACGTCTTTCGGGTCGCGCACCCGGTAATCGCGCCAGAACTTCCATTGCGAGCAGAACGAGCAGGTGAAGGGGCAGCCGCGCGCGAGGTTGGGGATGGCGACGCGGGTGCCGAGCGGAATGTAGGTGTACTGGTTCCAGTCGAGGATGTCCCAGTCGGGCTTGATCGAGGCCATGTCCTTGATCGTGTCGGCGGCCTCGGTGGCGACGACGGTGTCGCCCTCGCGGAAGGCGAGGCCCTTGATCTGGCGCGCATCGGCGGGGAAGCGGCCTTCCTTGATGGCCGTAAACAGTTCGACCGCGATTTCCTCGCCCTCGCCGCGCACGATCACGTCGATATGCGGAGCCTCGGCCAGCACCTGCGCATACATGAAGGTCGCATGTATGCCGCCGAGGACGCGCACCGCCTTGGGCACGGTGAGCGCGGCGACTTCGAGCACGCGCTCGGCGGCGTAGATCGACGGGGTGATCGCGGTGGTGCCGACCACATCGGGCTGGAGCGCAGCCATGCGTTCGGCCAGCTGCTCGTCCGAAAGGCCCTCGGTCATCGCGTCGATGAAGGTGATGTCGTCGAATCCGGCGCGCTTGAGCGGCCCCGTCAGATAGGCGACCCATGCGGGCGGCCACGTCCCGGCGATCTCGGCCCCGCCGGAACGGTAATTGGGATGAACGAACAGAATGCGCATGGGCCGACTCC
>VFQM010002687.1_pt1 | contig 12570 bp, 8 predicted proteins | sample 3512391 | NCBI WGS metagenome assembly VFQM01 (sample SAMN10412369, study PRJNA504923) | tailings metagenome | isolation source: Replicate 1 from Balatoc abandoned mine | place: Philippines
GGAAGCACGCTGCGCGCGCAACTTGTTGGAGCGCCCGCAGCAGAAGCATACGTTATGCAGACCGGAGCTTGCTCCGAGCTGTATCAGGAATTACCTTCCGTGCGTACCCTCCGGGAGGCAGCGATGGCCAAGACGCGCCGCACAATTCGCCGCAAGAACATGCTCATCGACCAGCGGAAGCTGGACGCCGCCAAGGCCGCGCTCGGCGCCGAGACCGAGACGGCGGCCGTGGACGCCGCCCTCGACCTCGTCGTGTTCCGCGCGGAGGTCTTCCGCGGGCTCGACGCCTTGGTCGCCGCGGGCGGACTCGAGGCCCCGACCCGCCGCGCCGGGTGATCTACACGCTCGACACGAACGTCCTCGTCGACGCGCTCCGGCAGCCGGCGGAGCTCGACCGACTGAAGGCGTTCCTGAGTTGGGCGCTGCCGTCCACGGTCCTGTCAAGCGTGGTCGTGGCCGAGTTGACGGCTGGCGCGCGGACCGCAAGGGCCCGCGAGGCTCTCGAGCAGCAGTTCCTGGCCCCCTTCGAGCGCCGCGGGCGCATCCTCGCTCCGAGCGCCGCGGCCTGGCGACGGGCGGCGGCTGTCGTGGGGGCGGCATCGTCCGCCAATCGCCTCAGCGATGTCCTACTCGCCTGCCAAGCGCGCGAGTTCGGCTGGACCATCGTGACGCGCGACGCGGACTTCAGCGCGATCCGAAAGTCCAGTCCCGTCTGGGCACCTGATCTTTGCCCGCCAAGGGAATCTCATCTACATGGTGCCGTTCTCGTTGCGCTCACGCCGCCCCACGGGCGAGCCGCAGCGGCTCTTTGAAGGCGTGTGGGTTGGGACGGGAGGTGCGGCGGGCATAGCCGTCGCGGACAACGGCACGGTGGCCTATCAGGAAGAGCTAACCTTGAGCGGATTTCGCATTGCCGCGGTGCGTCGCGATGGCCAGGAGCGTTTTCTTTCGCTCCCGCCGTCGCTGTACCTCATGCCGCGCGTGTCGCCGGATGGACGCCTGTTGCTGGTGGAAGAAGGGTCGTTTCGCGGCGCGCCTGGCGCACCCATCCTCCTGGTTGACCTCGCCAGTGGTGCCGTGCAGCGACTCACCGGCGAAGGCGAGGGGTTGCACGGGGAGTGGAGTCGCGACGGACGCCGAGTGCTGTTCCTGCGGTTCGCGGACGAGGGGCGCCAACTCGTCGCGCGGGCGTGGGACCGGAGCGCACCAGATTCCGTCGTCCTCACCGACAGCGTCCGCGGGCTCTTCGAGGTCGCCCCGGGACCGCGCGACGGGTGGACGGCGTTACGCGGTTCGGACGAGACGGGCAATCGCGATATCTACCTCGGCCGCACTGAGCAGCTCGCGGAGCTTCGCGCGTTCGTGCAGTCGCCGGCCAACGAGCGACATCCGACCATCTCCCCGGACGGCCGCTGGTTGGCGTACTCCTCCGACGAGTCCGGCCAGCCCGAGATCTATCTGCAACCGATTCCCGGGCCGGGCCCGCGCGTGCAAGTGTCGGTGAATGGCGGCGTCGAGCCACTGTGGGCGCCAGAAGGCAGTACGCTATACTATCGCAGCCTCTCGCAGCGGATGATGGAGATCACGCTGGCTGGCACTCCGCTCGCCGTCGTGCGGCGCGACTCGCTGTTTGGCGACAACTACCAGCGCTCGAGTTCCGAGCGAAACTGGTCGCTGAACCCGCGCACGCGCGAGTTCTATTTCATCCACTCCCGGTCCGATCTCCGCAACGTCGTCCTTGTCGTCAACTGGCTCCAGCTCCCGGCGCTTCGACCTTCCCTTCAAGAACCCTGACCCCGTGATCATGCCTTCCGCTCGCCTCTCGCTCGCTGCACTTGTGTTCCTGGCCCTCGGTGCGCCACTCGATGCTGGCGCGCAGGCGCCGCTGCCCACAGCGGACGCCCAGATCGCCGCCGCCGTGCTCCCGCTCCCGGTCGAGATGCGCGCCGGCGCCACCGTCCTCGGCTACCGCACGCGGGGCGAGCTCGTCACGCTGCGTCAGGGAACGAACGGCATGACCTGCCTCGCGCTGTATGCGCTGCGCGAGGACTTCCACGTGGCCTGCTACCAGAACGGCCTCGAGCCCTTCATGGCGCGCGGCCGCGCGTTGCGCGCACAAGGCGTGCAGGGTCCGGCCGTGGATAGCGTCCGCTTCCGTGAACTCGCCAGCGGGCAGCTACGCATGCCAGCGGCTGCGACGCTGTACACGGTCTCGGGCGCCGCCGGCAGCTACGACGCAGCCACGAACACGGTGAAGGACGGCAGCTTGCTCGTGGTCGTGTACGTGCCCGGGGCGACGCCCGAGTCCCTTGGCATCTCGGCGCGTCCGTCGCGCACGGCGCCCTGGCTGATGTTCCCGGGCACGCCGAAGGCCCACATCATGATCAGCGGGACGATGTGACCGTGCTCCAGCGCTAGCGGAACTCCTCCATGAGCGCGTCGAGCGCCGACGCGCCCGGACAGAGCCGCTCGTATGGCAGCTCGGTCAGCGGCGTCTCCGGGAGCCGAAGCCCGTCGCAGAGCTCGGGGTGTCCATCCTCCTCCACGAAGAGGAGTCCGGTGGCCAGTTCGCCACGGGCCTGGCACGCGCGCACGTGCGCGTACGCCGACGCACGATCGGTGGGGTCGTAGCCGTCGGACGTCGCGCGAAGCCGCACGCTGCCGCCATCGTGCAGCTGTACCACCTGCACCGACTCGTCGGTCTCCGGTAGGGTGATCTCGCGTCGAATCGGCACGAAGTCGGCGCTCACCGCCTCCACCTCGTGCTGTCGCGTGTAGGCGTAGCTCTTGGTGCTGCCTTCGTGATCGTTGAAGGTGACGCAGGGAGAGATCACGTCCACCAGCGCGAATCCGCGGTGCTTGATCCCGGCCTTCAGAATCGGCACGAGTTGCTTCTTGTCGCCGGAGAACGAGCGCGCCACGAACGTGGCGCCGAGCGTGAGCGCCAGCAACACCGGATCGATCGGCGACTGCGCGTTGGCCTCGCCCTTCTTGGACTTGGAGCCGATGTCGGCCGAGGCCGAGAACTGGCCCTTGGTGAGCCCGTACACACCGTTGTTTTCCAGCACGTAGAGCATGTTCACGTTGCGCCGGATGGCGTGGCTCAGCTGGCCGAGCCCGATCGACAGCGAGTCGCCGTCACCGGACACGCCGATGGCGATCAGGGTGCGATTGGCTACCGCCGCCCCCGACGTCACCGACGGCATGCGGCCGTGCACGGAGTTGAAACCGTGCGACTGTTTCATGAAGTACGCCGTGGTCTTCGAGGAGCAGCCGATGCCGCTCATCTTCGCGGCCATGTGCGGCGGCAGCTCGAGTTCCCAGGCCGCCTGCACCAGTGCGGCGGTCACCGAATCGTGTCCGCAGCCGGCGCAGAGCGTGGACATCGCCCCTTCGTAGTCGCGGAGCGTGAGGCCGAGCCCATTGGTGCGGGCGCTGGGATGCTTGACCGGAGGTTTCGCGATCGAAGTCATGCGGGCACCTCAGCCAGGTGGGAGCTGACGGCGCGCACGACCACCTGCGCGGTGAGTGGCATGCCGCCGTAGTCGAGAATGGGTTGCATGGCGTCGCGCGGCACGCCGAGTTCGATGGCGAGCAGGGCCCGCAACTGCGCGTCGCGGTTCTGTTCGATCACGAACGTATGCTCGTGGCGCCGGAGGAAGTCGCGGACTTCTTCGGAGAAGGGGAATCCGCGGATGCGCATCACGTCGGCGTGGATGCCTTGCGTGCGCAACAAGTCGGCAGCCTCGCGCACGGCGGCGTCGCAACCGCCAACGGTGACGAGTCCGACCGTGGCACCCCCCTGCAGATGCATCACCGGCCTCGGCATGGCCTCGGCCGCGTGTTCGAACTTCCGCTTGAGTCGGTCCACCACCTCCTGATACGCGTCCGAGTCCTCGGTGTACGCGGCGTGCTTGTCGTGCCCGGACCCGCGCACGAAGTAGGCGCCCTTGCCACCCGCGCCGGGCAGCGTGCGCGCGGCGATGCCGTCACCGTCCACGTCGAGGTAGCGTGAGAACTTCGGGAGCGCCGCGAGTTCGTCCTTGGACAGCACCTTGCCGCGGTCAGGACGATACGAGTCGTCCCAGGAGAGGCGCGGCGTCATCCAGTCGTTCATCCCGATGTCGAGGTCGGAGGCCACGAACACCGGCGTCTGGAAGCGCTCCGCGAGATCGAACGACTGCACGGTCATCTCAAAGCACTCCGCCGGATTCGCGGGGAAGAGCACGAGATGCTTGGTGTCGCCGTGCGAGGCATAGGCGAGCGAGAGCAAGTCGGCCTGCTGCGTGCGGGTGGGCATGCCCGTGGCCGGTCCGCAGCGCTGCACGTCAATGAAGACGGCCGGGATATCGGTGTAGTACGCGAGGCCGATGAACTCCTGCATCAACGAGATGCCCGGGCCCGAGGTGTTGGTGAAGGCGCGGGCGCCTGCCCAGCCCGCGCCGATCACGACGCCTGCCGCGGAGAGCTCGTCTTCGGCCTGGATGATCGCGTAGTGGTGTTCGCCGGTGGCCTTGTCCACCCGGAAGCGCTGGCAGAAGGTCGTGAACGCTTCCATCAACGCGGTGGCCGGCGTGATCGGATACCACGCGCCCACCGTCGCGCCGGCGTACACCGCACCGAGTCCGCAGGCCGTGTTGCCGTCCATTAAGACGTGGCCGCTGGTGGCGTCCATTGGCGCGAGATGGAAGGGCAGGGGGCAGCTGAACTGCGCCTTGGCGTAGTCGTAGCCCAGGTGGATAGCGGTGTGGTTGGCATCGAGGAGGCGCGGCTTCTTGCCGAACTTCTCCTTGAGCATGCCCTCGATGACCTGCAGGTCGATGCTCAGCAGCGCGGCCAGTGCGCCGGCGTACGCGATGTTGCGTAGCAGCGTGCGATCGCGGTCCTTCTCGAACGCCTCCACGCACATCTGCCCGAAGGGGATGCCGAGGATGGTGATGCCCTCGCGCACGAGATCGGGATCGAGCGGCCAGGAGGAGTCGTACAGCAGGTAGCCGCCGGGCCGCACCGTCGCGACGTCCTTGGCGTAGGTGCTGGGGTTGAGCGCGACCACGAGATCCACGGCCGAGGGCCGGGCGGTGTAGCCGTCCTTGCTGACGCGGATCTCGTACCAGGTGGGCAGGCCCTGGATGTTCGACGGGAAGATGTTCTTGCCCGTGACCGGGATCCCCATCCGGAAGATGGCCTGCATCAGCAGCGAATTGGCCGACGCCGACCCGGTGCCGTTGACCGTGCCGATCTTGAACGCGAAGTCGTTGACGCCGCTCATCGGGTCACCATCTCCTTCCCGGCGTAGGGAAGCTTGAGGTCGAAGGTGCGCATGTCCCAGGCCGCGGTCGGGCAGCGCTCGGCGCAGAGGCCGCAGTGCAGGCAGACGTCCTCGTCCTTGACCATCACGCGCTTGGTCTGCGGAAGGGCGTCCGAGACGTACACCGGCTGGGAGAGATTGAGCGCCGGCGCCGAGAGGCGGGTGCGCAACTCGTCGAGCGGCGAGCTGTTGGTGGTGATGGTGAGGCAGCTGGTGGGGCAGACGTCCACGCAGGCGTCGCACTCGATGCAGAGCGGCGCGCTGAAGTGGGTCTGGATATCGCAGTTGAGGCAGCGCTGCACTTCGTTTGCCGTCTGCTCGGCGGTGAATCCGAGTTCGACTTCCACGCCGATGTCAGAGAAGCGTTTGGTGAGCTCCTCGTGCGTCATCTTGGCGCGCCGGGCGGCGTCGTAGTCGTTGTCGTAGGCCCAGCTGTGCATGCCCATCTTGGCGCTGACGAGCGTCATGCCGTGCGGGGGGCGGTCGCTGAGCGAGCGTCCCTCGCAGTGCGCGTGAATCGAGATCGCGGCCTGATGCCCGTGCGCGACGGCCCAGATGATGTTCTCCGGTCCCCAGGCCGCGTCGCCTCCGAAGAACACGCCAGGCCGCGTGCTCTGAAAGGTCTGCTTGTCCACCTTCGGCATGTCCCACTCGCCGAACTCGAGGCCGATATCGCGCTCGATCCACGGGAAGGCATTGTCCTGCCCGATGGCGAGGATGACGGCGTCGCAGGGAATGACTTCGGTGCGCAGTACGGTGCTGCGCTGCTTGCCCTTCTCGTCGGTGCTCCACTCCAGCACCTCGAACTCCATCCCCGTGAGCCGTCCGCCCTCGACGATGAAGCGCTTGGGCGCGTGGTTCTCGATGATCTCGACCTGCTCTTCCTCGGCGTCCTCGAGTTCCCACGGGGAGGCCTTGAAGTGCTGGCGACCACGGCGCGCGATGACCTTCACGTCGGTGGCGCCCACGCGCTTGGCCGTGCGGCAGCAGTCCATGGCGGTGTTGCCCACGCCGATGATCAGGACGCGCGGTTCGATCTTCTCGACGTGCGCGAAGTGGATGTTGGCCAGCCACTCGATGCCGATGTGCACCTGCGACGGCGCGTCCCAGCGGCCCGGAATGTCGAGCTCCTTGCCCTTGGGCGCGCCGCTGCCGATGAACACCGCGTCGTAGCCCTCGGCGAGCAGCGATTTCAGGCTTGTCACCGGCGTGTTGTAGCGCATCGTTGCGCCCATGCGAATGACGTAGTCGCATTCCTCGTCGAGCACCTGCGCGGGGAGCCGGAAGGCCGGGATGTTGATCCGCATCAACCCGCCGGGCTGCGGGTTCCGCTCGAGGATGGTGACGTCGTAGCCGAGGGGGAGCAGGTCGTTGGCGACGGTCAGGGAGGCCGGGCCGGCGCCGACGCAGGCGATGCGCTTGCCGTTCTTCTTGCTGGGGGCCTTGGGCAGGCGGCCGGTGATGTCGCCGCGGTGGTCGGCGGCCACGCGCTTGAGTCGGCAGATTGCGACCGGCTTCTCCTCCACGCGTCCGCGGCGGCAGGCGGGCTCGCAGGGACGGTCGCAGGTGCGGCCGAGGATCCCCGGGAAGACGTTGGATTCGCGGTTCAGCAGGTAGGAGTCGTCGAACCTCCCCTGCGCAATCAGCCGCAGGTATCCCGGAACGTTGGTGTGGGCAGGGCAAGCCCACTGGCAGTCCACGACTTTATGGTAGTAGCCGGGATCGGAGACGTTCGTTGCCGCCATTCTGGGCCGCCGGGCGAGGGGTCTGAGGCGAAGGTTCGCTCCAATCCCAGATGGCGGCAAGCGGGGGAAGTCCCGGCCCGGTGTGGGGCGCTCCCCGACGCGCCCCCGCGCCCATCCGATGGCCTCAGCGGCTCCCGAGGGCCGTGACCCGGACCGGTTCGCCACTGAATGCGGCATTGCCCGTGAGCGCGTCCACTCGACGGGCGTCGGTCAGGTCGTTGATGCTTGCACCCTTATGTGCAGCAGCAACACGGAGCGCGGTCCGGGGGCGCCCGTGACCCCACCCGTGCGGGAGGCTCACCACACCGGGCATCATCTCATCCGAGATCTCGACCGGCACCAGGATGCTGCCGACCTCGGCCGACACACGAACGCGCGCGCCATCGCTGAGTCCCCGCGCCGTCGCGTCGTGTGGGTGCATGAGGAGCGTGCAGCGATCCTTGCCCCGCACAAGGCGCTCGACGTTGTGCATCCACGAGTTTGACGAACGCAGGGTGCGCCGTCCGATGAGCATCAGCGCGTCGCTCACGGTGCGCTCTGATCCGAGCCAGGTGGCCTCGAGCCTCGCGACATCCTCAAGGAAGAGCGTCGGCGCGGCGTGGATGCGCCGGTCCTTGGTGCGCAAGGCCGCAGGGAGCGAGGGCTCGAGCGCGCCAAGGTCCACGCCGTGGGGCGATTCCTTGAGCGCCCGTAGCGAGAGTCCGGGCCCGCGAGGGCGAAGGCCGGCGCCGTATGGGCCGCGCCGCAACGCGTAGTCGAGCATCCACGAGGGCCCCCCGAGATCCCGGAGCGCCCCCTTGAGGCGTGCGCGCAGGCCCGGCGTCAGCCGCGTGGTGATGGCATTCATGATCTCCCACTCGTGGCGTGCGTCGTCGGCCTTGTCGAAGACCGGCGGGGAGTACTTGGCCGTGTCGCGCACGGCGAGGCCGTGGAAGATCAGGTCGTAGTGCTCACGCTCGAGCGGCGACGTCGGTGGGAGGATGAGGTGTGCGTGGCGCGTCGTCTCGTTCAGGTAGAAGTCGATGGCCACGTAGAACTCGAGTCCGGCCAGCGCGCGGTCGAGGCGCGCACCGTCGGGCGTGGAGAGCACCGGGTTTCCCCCATGCGTGACGAAGCCACGCACCTGTCCCGCGCCGGGCGTCTCGATTTCCTCGGTGAGGGCGGCCACTGGCAGTTCACCAGCAAACTCCGGCAGGCCGCGCACCCGGCTCTTCCACCGGGCGAAGCGCGGGCGGCCGTCGCGCTTCTGGTCGGCGTTTCGGATATCCACCGCCGGAGTGGGGAACATCACGCCGCCCTCCGCGTCCACCCGGCCGCACACCAGGTTGAGCGCCGTGATGAGCCAGGTGGCGAGTCCGCCGAACTCCTGCATGGAGACGCCCACCCGCCCATAGGCGGCCGCCCGCGGTGCCGCGGCAAACTCGCGGGCCATGGTCCGCACGGTGTCGGCGGAGATACCCGTCGCGCTGGCAACGCGTTCGGGAGGGAATCGCAGGGCGAGGGCGCGCAGTTCCTCGAGCCCATCGGTCAGCTCAGCCAAGCGTCCTGGCTTGGCCAGCGATTCGGCGAAGATCACCTCCAGCATCGCCAGCAGGAGCAGCGCGTCGCTCCCGGGACGGATGGCGTGATGGGCATCGGCGAGCGCAGCCGTTTCGGTGCGGCGCGGATCCACGACCACCACCCGCCCCCCGCGCGCGCGGATGGCCTTGAGACGCTCCGACGCGCCCGGTGCCGTCATCAGGCTGCCGTTGGAGACCGCCGGGTTCGCGCCGAGGATGAGGAGATGGTCGGTGCGGTCGAGGTCGGGGATGGGAATGAGCAACGCGTGCCCGAATGCGAACATGGCCGCTACGTGCGCCGGTAGCTGGTCCACGCTGGTGGCGCTGTAACGGTTCTTGGTGCGCAGCGCCCGCAGGAAGTCGCCGACGAAGAGCATCGCGCCCAGCGAATGCACGGTGGGATTCCCCACGTACGCGGCGATGGCGTCATTGCCGTGCTCGCGTTGCACGCGCTGGATGCCCTCCACGGCGAGGTCGATCGCTTCCTTCCAGCCGATGCGTTCCCAGCGATCGCCCACCCGCTTCATGGGATGCCGGATGCGGTCGGGATCGGTGTGGATGTCCTGCAGCGCCACGGCCTTCGGGCAGATGTGCCCCCTGCTCAGGGGATCGTCCGCATCACCCCGGATCTCGGTGACATGGTCGCCCTCGGTGGTGATGACGAGACCACACATGGCCTCGCAGAGGGTGCAGGTGCGAAGATGCTGGCGCACGGCGCTCCTACGGCACGCTAGGGGGAAGAACTTCCTCGATGCGTCGACGGATGTCGACCCATTGGGCGTCGAGGTCGGCTTTGCGCGCGTACGGTCCAGCGCCGGGACGGCCCTCGGCGCTGCCGCTGCCGTACCCGCCATTGCCAGTCAGCTGGGAGTAGAGCGCTCCATAGTGCGACAAGAGGCGCGACGGCACAATGCTGCTGCTCGGCGTCCGGCGCGCGGCCAGCAGCTCCTCAAGCGGGGCGAGTGCGGCCCGCGAGGAGTCGGGGAGGGCGCGCAGGCGCGCGAGGACCGCGTTGATGGATGCCACGGTGTCGCGCACCGCGACGCTCAGGGCGTACTGCGCGTCGTAGTCCGCCTGCGTGATGTACGGCGCCGCGGGATTTCCGGTGACCGTCAAGGGCTGCTCCTGCACGACTCCATCCGCGGTGAGGCGTACGCGGTACGTCCCCGGCGGCATTTTGACGCCTTGGCCGCCGCCCCCCCGCGGTCCCGGCCCGCGCAGATCCCAGACCACACGCTGGAACCCTGGCGTCAGTCGCAGCGGCCGCGTGACGGTGGTGGCCACGGCCGTCGAGTCGAGGCGCCACGCGCGCAACTCCTCGCCGCTGGCATCGAGCACTTGGAGGGCGAGCGCGCGCACCTCGCGCGTGAGGGCGAAGTGAATCAGCGCGCCGTGCGGGAGGTCGTCCGGCAGCGAGAGCTCGACTTCCTGCAGCGCCGCACCGACGACACCGCGCGCCGCCGGACGCGGCGGGTACAGCCGCGCCAGCGCGGTGGTGCGGTCACGAGCCAACTCGCGCAGCGGCGTGAGATCGTCGAGTACCCAGAACGAGCGGCCCTGCGTGGAGATCGCGAGGTCCCCGCGCTGCACCTTGGCGTCGGTGACGGGGGATGCTGGCAGGTTCAGTTGCAGCCGCTGCCAGCGCACGCCGCCGTTGAACGACACGTACATCCCGAACTCGGTGCCGGCATAGAGCAGGTCGCGTTGGACGGGATCCTCGCGGACGACGCGCACCCAGTGGCGCGCCGGGATGCCGTTGCGACCATCGGTGAGGCGCTGCCAGCTGCGCCCGAAGTCGTCGGTGCGGAAGATGTACGGCGCCTGGTCGTCCTCGCGATACCGATGCACGGCGAGGAAGGCGCGCCCGGGCGCGTGTGCCGACACCTCGATGCGATTCACCGTGCCGCGCTCCGGCATCTCGCGCGGCGTGATGTCGGTCCACGTCGCACCGTCATCGCGCGTGAGGTGCACGCGCCCGTCGTCGCTGCCCACCCAGATGGTGCGCGCGTCGTGTGGGGACGGCGTCACCGCGAAGATCGTCGTGAACACCTCGACCCCCGTGGCATCGAAGGTGATGGGACCGCCCGGAAATTGCTGGAAGCGCGGGTCGTTGGTGGTCAGGTCGGGTGAGATACGGGTCCACGAGTCGCCGCCGTCGCGACTGCGATACAGGTACTGGCTCGCGTGGAACAGCGTGAGCGTGTCGTGCGGCGACACCACGATGGGCGACACCCACTGCCAGCGGTTGGTCATGTCCTTGGGCGCGAGGTTCGTGGCCTCGGGCCAGACCTTCACCGGCACCCGCGTGTCGTCGCGGCGGTCGTAGCGACTGATGAGGCCACCGTAGCACCCACCCCAGATGACATCGGGGCGGGCGGGGTGCACGGCCACCGGCCCGGTCTCGCAGCCGGCGGCGTAGGTCCACTCTTCCTGCGGACGCAAGCTGTTCTCCATCCGGCGTGAAGGGACGCTGATGGTGCTGTTGTCCTGCTGCGACCCGTAGAGCCGGAAGGGGTGGCGATCATCCACCACTACATCGTAGAGCTCGGCGGTGGGCTGGTTGTAGACCGTGCTGAACGTGCGCCCGTCGTTGAGCGTGACCACCGTGCCGCCATCGTTGGAGACGGCAAAGATTCGCGGGTCGGCGGGATTGATCCAGATATCGTGGACGTCGCCGTGCGGCAGTGGAATGGGACGGAAGGTCTCGCCGCCATCCACCGAGCGCAGGAGCGGTACGTTCAGCACGAAGACCTTGTCGCGGTCCACCGGGTCGGCGCGGACGTGGTTGTAATAGAAGGGCCGGCCGCGCACGTTCGGCTCCGCATTCACCCGCCGCCAGCTGTCGCCGCGGTCGTCCGAGCGGTATAAGCCACCGTCGGGTTCGGCCTCGAGCAGGACCCAGAGGCGGTTGGGATCGGCCGGCGACTGGGTGACGGCCACCTTCCCGACGAGGCCAGTGGGCAGGCCGCCCGCGACCTTCACCCAGGTGTCGCCACCATCGCGCGAGCGGTAGAGACCGCCTTCCGGGCCGCCGGACGTGAGCGTCCACGGCTTCCGCTCCGCGCGCCACGCGCCCGCCCACAATTCGAGCGGATTGTCCGGGGCCATCGTGATGCTGACGGCGCCCGTGGAATCGTTGAGCGCCAGCACGTGCTGCCAGGTACTCCCCCCGTCGCGCGTGCGGAACACGCCGCGCTCGGGATTCTTCCCGAATGGATGCCCGAGGGCCGCGACGTACACGGTGTTGGGATCGGTGGGATGAATCGCCAGCTTCCCAATCGCCCCCGATTCCGGGAGGCCGAGGTACTGCCAGCTGGCGCCGGCGTCGGTGGATCGCCACACACCCGTGCCGACCGAGACGTTGCCGCGAATGGACGCCGAGCCGAGACCCACGTAGATGATGTTTGGGTCAGAGGGCGCCACGCCAATGGCGCCCACATTGCCGTTGTCGAAGAAGGCGTCCGACAGCGGCGTCCAACTATTCCCCGCGTCATCGGTGCGCCACACCCCGCCGCCGGTGTAGCCCGTGTAGAAGGTGAAAGGTTGGCCAGGGACGCCCGCCACGGCAGTTGAACGGCCGCCGCGATGCGGGCCCACCATCCGCCACTGCATGCCGTCGAAGAGCGCGGAGTCCACCGGCGCAGCGGCGATGGGGGCCGGGCGCCCGCCACGCTGCGCGTCGAGTGTGGTGGGCAGTGCCGCGAAGGGGCTCAGCAGGAGCAGCAGGAGGAGGCGGTGCATGGCCAGGTGCGAGAGGTGAAAGTGACGTCCGGGTAACTTGTGGTGACGCGCGCCGGAGCGACAGCGTTGCAGAACGCCGCATGGCGCGGCGCGTGTTGTGTCGCCCCCGTGGACCTGACCATCTTTCGGAATAGGAATTTCAATCGGGGTGGGCCGTCGATTCGCCGATGGGACAGCCGCGCACGCCGAGCGGCCCCGCGTGGTCACGGGGCGTCGG
>VFQM010002689.1_pt1 | contig 12560 bp, 6 predicted proteins | sample 3512391 | NCBI WGS metagenome assembly VFQM01 (sample SAMN10412369, study PRJNA504923) | tailings metagenome | isolation source: Replicate 1 from Balatoc abandoned mine | place: Philippines
AATCCACTGCCAACAATATCAACCCAACCTACAAATACACAATCTATCTGTGTAGGCGGAACCATCGCTCCTTTATCTGTAGCTTATACAGGTGGTGTAGGAACAGCAACCTACCAATGGTATAGCAATACTACCAACTCTAACTCAGGTGGCACTCTTATTGCTGGTGCTACTAACGCAACATTTACTCCTGCTGCTTTTACTAATGCTGGAACTTATTATTTCTATGCAACTATAACTCTTAGTGGTAATGGTTGTGGTAGCACTACTTCGAATACCGCTGAAGTTATCGTAGTAGCTGACCCTATGGTAGATACACAAGCTTTAGCTACTCAAACACTTTGTCAAAATAGTACTCCAACCGATTTGACGATTACCGTTTCTGGTGGTATCGGAACTTTTGCTTACCAATGGTACAGCAACACTACCAATAGTACTACTGGAGGTACACTTATTCCTGGTGCTACTAACGCAACATTTACTCCTCCAACTGCAACCGTAGGTACTCAATACTATTACTGTGTGGTTACGCAAAGTGGTCTAGGTTGTAATGTTACTAGTGCCGTAAGTACGGTAATTATTGTATCTGCTCCTACTATTACTACACAACCTGCTTCTAGCTCGGTTTGTGAAAACGGAACTCCTACTACTTTATCTGTAGCTTACACTAACGGAACGGGAACACCTTCTTACCAATGGTTTAGCAATACTACCAATAGTACAATTGGTGGAACTGCAATTGCTGGTGCTACTACCGCTTCTTACAACCCTCCTGCTACAACAGTAGGCACTCTATACTACTACTGCGAGATTACTTTCTCTTCTGGTGGGTGTACTAGCGTACTTTCTAATACAGCGGAAGTAGTGATTAATCCACTGCCAACAATATCAACCCAACCTACAAATACACAATCTATCTGTGTAGGCGGAACCATCGCTCCTTTATCTGTAGCTTATACAGGTGGTGTAGGAACAGCAACCTACCAATGGTATAGCAATACTACCAACTCTAACTCAGGTGGCACTCTTATTGCTGGTGCTACTAACGCAACATTTACTCCTGCTGCTTTTACTAATGCTGGAACTTATTATTTCTATGCAACTATAACTCTTAGTGGTAATGGTTGTGGTAGCACTACTTCGAATACCGCTGAAGTTATCGTAGTAGCTGACCCTATGGTAGATACACAAGCTTTAGCTACTCAAACACTTTGTCAAAATAGTACTCCAACCGATTTGACGATTACCGTTTCTGGTGGTATCGGAACTTTTGCTTACCAATGGTACAGCAACACTACCAATAGTACTACTGGAGGTACACTTATTCCTGGTGCTACTAACGCAACATTTACTCCTCCAACTGCAACCGTAGGTACTCAATACTATTACTGTGTGGTTACGCAAAGTGGTCTAGGTTGTAATGTTACTAGTGCCGTAAGTACGGTAATTATTGTATCTGCTCCTACTATTACTACACAACCTGCTTCTAGCTCGGTTTGTGAAAACGGAACTCCTACTACTTTATCTGTAGCTTACACTAACGGAACGGGAACACCTTCTTACCAATGGTTTAGCAATACTACCAATAGTACAATTGGTGGAACTGCAATTGCTGGTGCTACTACCGCTTCTTACAACCCTCCTGCTACAACAGTAGGCACTCTATACTACTACTGCGAGATTACTTTCTCTTCTGGTGGGTGTACTAGCGTACTTTCTAATACAGCGGAAGTAGTGATTAATCAAATTCCTGTTATTAATAATCTAACAGCAATAGTATGTAGTGGTGATCAATATATTTTCAATTCAACAAATTCAAATGATATATTACCAGCAGGTTTGCAATATAGTTGGAACTTAATATCTATGACACCAGCAGGATCAGTTTCTGGGTCTGTAAATAATGGAACATTACAAAATCAATTTATTCAACAGTTAATTAATAATTCTAATGGTATAACAACTTTAATTTATGAAGTTACCCCAGTAGCTGGTATATGTACTGGTAATCCTTTTACCATTACAATCGAAGTATATCCAAAACCAGATGTAGTTTTTGATATTCCAGTTCAAACAATTTGTAATGATACAGAGACTGCATTAGTTACTTTAACCTCATCGTTACCTGGGAATATCACTTTCGAATGGAATGCTAACATTCCTGCTGAAATTACAGGGGCAATAAGCGCTGGTACAAATACAATACCCGTACAACAATTAGTAAATACTACGAGTACACCATTAACCATTACATATTCAGCAACAGCTACATTCAATAATAATGGTTCTTCATGTCAAGGGAATATATTTACATACACGATAACCGTAAACCCTACATTTTCTTCTACTGGAGTGTTATCAAATTATAACGGATACAATGTAAGTGTTTTTGGGGCAAGCGATGGCGCAATTGACCTTACAACTACTGGAGGTTCTGGAACATATACATATAGTTGGACAGGTCCAAACGGATTTACAGCTTCAACAGAAGACTTGACAAATTTGTTTGCAGGTGTTTACACAGTAACCGTAAATGATGGTTATTGTGCCCCATTAGTACTAACCTTTACCCTTACACAACCACCAGAATTACTTATTCAAGCCGACCCAAGCCTAACTGTAAATCTAATTTGTTTTGGAGATAGTAATGGTGCTGTTGGAGTACTAATCACACAAGAATCAGTACCTCCTTATGATTACCAGTTATTTAATAGTAACGGAACTTTAGTAGCATCTATAATAGATACTACCAACTTAAATCCTCAATTTAATGGATTAACTGCTGGTGTTTACAATTTGATTGTCACAGATGCTAATGGCGGACAAAAAACAGTAACCGGATTAACAGTTACACAACCTGACGATATAGTTATAACAGCAGCTACAACCCCTATCACATGCTATGGCGCTAATGATGCTTCCATAACCTTAACAGTTACAGGAGGAACAGGACCTTATCAAGCACAATGGGATAACTTAGCTACCGGACTATATCAAAACAATTTAGCAGCTGCAGATTATAACATACTGATAACAGACAGCAATGGCTGTACTAAAACTATCGTAGTTTCAATTCCAGAAGCTCCTATTTTCACCATCAATCCAGTTGTGGTTAACATCTCTTGTTATGGTGCTAATGATGGAAGTGTCAACCTTAATTTAGTTGGAGGAATTCAGCCTATATATTTAACTTGGAGCGATGGAAGTACTGCTGGGTTAGTTCGAAATAATTTACCTCCAGGTACCTATACTGTAACTATAGTAGATTCGAAACCATGTACCATCACAAGAACATTCATTATAGTCGAACCGCAACCCTTAGTATTAAGCGCTAATGTTCAAAATGCATTAGATTGTAACGATGCGAACAGCGGAGCAATTAATTTATTAGTTTCGGGTGGTACTCCTCCTTTTACATATAGTTGGACTAATGGAACAACCTCGGAGGACCTTACAAATATTCCTGCTGGAAATTACGCTGTAGTAGTAACAGATTCTAGAGGATGTACTAAATCAGCACAATATAGTGTCAACAGACCTCAACCTTTAACTTTAAATGTAACCAGCGAAATAGATGTAAATTGTGAAAATAGAGAGATCCGTCAAGTGTTTGAAGCTCAAGTTTCAGGCGGTGTTCCTCCTATTCAATTGAGCTGGTCGAGTGGAACGGTAAGTGGAGCGAACAATGAGTTTATGACTACAAATCAAGATGGTTTGGTGCTCTTAACAGCAACAGATGCAATTGGATGTACCACTACTTATAGCTTTAATGTAGACCTACCTATTTTGGGAGATGCAAACTTCAACCAATCATCGTATGGTTATACAACTTATGGATTGTATTCTATTTTTGATCCGATTCAATTTACAAACACTGCAACTGGCGAATATGTAAGCATATCTTGGAACTTTGGTGATGGCACTTTTTCAACCGAAGAAAATCCAATCCATACCTATGTTAACGAAGGAAATTATGTAGTTACCCAAACCGTGACTTACCCATACGGATGTGTGTACGTACATACCATTTCATTAATCGTTGAAAAAGGATATGTTTTAGTGCTTCCTACAGGCTTTACACCAAATTCCGATTCACTAAACGATACCTATAGACCCGTTACAAAAGCATTATCATCTGTAAAACTAGAAATCTTTGACACTTGGGGTTCCTTAATTTTTAGTGAAATTGGAGATACTTTAAGAGGTTGGGATGGTAAAATTAACGGAATACCTGCAGAAAATGGCAATTATAACGCTAAAGTAACAGCTGAAACATTCTATGGTAGAACTATCTATGCTAGTGAAACCTTTGTGCTAATAAAATAACAATTGAAAAATGAAATTTAATCTACATATCCTGTTCGCCTTTCTTATTTTGGGTAGTGATGTCAAAGCACAAGACCCTGTTTTTACTCAATTTTTAATTGTACCCGAAACACTAAATCCAGCATTTACAGGAGCTTCTAGTTCTTGGAATGCGGGTATTATACACCGAAGACAATGGCCCGATGCTAATAAACGTATTGATACCCAATATGGCTTTGCGAACAACCTAATAACAGACAACATAGGCCTTGGATTCACAGTTTTAAATCAAAAAGAAACCTTTACTAATTATAATTATTTTCAGTTGAATGGAGCGGTTTCCTATCTGATCGAACTGAATTATAACTGGCGTTTGAGATTAGGCTTAGAAGGAGGTTTTGGAAGAAAAGATTTTAATTTTAGCAACTTACTTTTAGAAGACCAAATTAACATCAACGATGGAAGTATTTCGGGTCCAAGTATCGACCCAGGCTACTTGTCCTATAACAGCAAAATAAACTTTGCTGATTTTTCATTTGGAGTCTTGGTAGATCAAGAAAATGCTTGGTTTGGAGCTACTTTAAAACATTTATCACGTCCCGACATTTCTTTTGTAGAAAATGGAAATGTACCTCTTGATTTATTTCTATCGGTACACGGAGGATATTATTTTACGCTAAACGATACGCCCTACTCCTTTCTACCTCCCGATTCTGATTTCTTATTATCATTCAACTACATGAGACAATCTCAGTTCAATCGATTAGATATTGGAACATCTCTAGAAATGAATATGATCTCAGTTGGTCTTATTGCAGCCACCAATCCTGAGGGTAGAAATACGAATAGTCACTTAGTAACCTCTTTAAACCCATTTGTTACTTTACGTGTAGGCGAATTTAAATTTGGATACTCTTACGATTTCAACACCTCAAGTTTTGGACACAATCAAGGAATTCATGAATTCACACTAACTTGGCAATCTAGATATACCTGTAGAGATTGTGATAACTACCGAATGAAAATAAAAGATATTAGATGGTAAAAAATAAAGGCTAAAGAAAACTATTGTTTCTTTAGCCTTTAAAATTTTGTAGAATAGCAAGATAAAAATTTTCAACAGAAGGTCCTTCTAAATTCCCCAGTTTAAAATTTGCTGTTCTTTTAACTCTTCCAATAGAATCGTAATTTGTCAATAAACCCTCTATTTTCCCATCTTTTAAATTGTAAGTTGAAATAACATTTCCATACTCATCATAATCCTTTTTAAATCCATTATTAGGATCATACACTCCTCCCTTTTTATAAATGCTTACTTCATAAACTGTGTAAGTTTTTTTATTGGAGCCACCATAATAATAATCATCATCATTATCACTATCCTCTTCACGATTATAAGCTATCTTTAAATAGAATAACTTATTCTCATAGGATGCTACAACACGATTATCTAATATTTCCTCATCTGTTAATTTATAACCATTTGAAGAAACTTGTTGAATTATCGTATTATAAAACTCCTTTTGCCTAAAACGATACATAATCTTATTTGGTAACCCCTCATAATTATAAACATAAAACCATCCTTTAGCTTTTGCATTGTCATATAGGTTTCTTCCATGCGCCCAGGAAATTGTATTATAACCAATACCATCACTTTCAGAAGAATCATAATAATCCCAACCTTTACTAATTAAAAACTTGTTTGTAGTTTCCCAGTTTTTATAACTGGCCATTGTATGTAACTCGTTAAGAGTTATTTTTTGGGCTGATAAATTTTATACTGCGACTAAAGAAAATATTGAAATTATAAATTTTAAAAATTTCATAATTAAATTAAGATTTGTTTTTTTAATTAGTATACATATTTAATAAACGAAAGCAAAAAAAATCTGCGCAAAAGCCTCATAACAAATAAAATTACTTACCCTCCAAAATTGTAATTACTTCCACAATTTTTGCCACTTGTTGCTCTTCTGTGGCTACATCTTGTATGGCTTGTAAAAGTTCTTTTTGATAGGTTTTATCTTGTTTTTGAAAAACAGACAAAACATTAGCTTCGGCAAAACAATCTAAAATGGCTTGCTCGTCAGTCTTTTGGGTGTCTTCTAAAAATAAGGTAACCAATACTTTATCGCCACCTGTTTTTTGAATGGCATTTCGTATTTCAGAATTAACAGCCAGCTTTTTATCTCCATTTTTAACCGGTCCTAAATTCTTATGTTGAATAGCATAACCATCAATAGTGCCCGAAACTTTTAAATCGCCCCATTTGCCTTTAATGTCTTTAGTATTGGGAATAATCAATTGGTACGTCCAAGCGCCATTGCCTGGAATATACTGCAATTCTAAAAGTTCGTTTTCTATGATCATTCGCATATTAAATTACTATTGTTTCTATTGTTTCTGTACTGCTGAACTCGTTTCAGCATCTCATTAGAACCTGAAACAAGTTCAGGTTGACAGCTGCTACGTTTAAGTTGACAAACCGTGCATTCAAAATAGTAATTTTTTTAAACTATTTTAAAAAACCATTTGCTCTAATTTCTTTGTGAATGGCTACAATGTTCTGTGGAATTTCAGCCTCTAATAGCCAATTTACATCTAATCCATTATAAATAGCGTGTATCATTAAGTGTTCGTAACTTAAAAACAAATTACCTAAAGTTTCTAAATCTTCTTTAAATTCAATTAAATAATCTTCGTCAATAGCTTTTATTAGAAGTAAAATTTTAAATGCTCTAGCCACAATATAGTTGTAAAACTTAATACAATTATTAGGTTTTGTAGCCAAAATATGCATTCTATTTATAGTTAAAACTTGTATTAACATTTGAAGATTTAAAGTTATTTCTCCAAACTTATCTTTGGTAATTCTAACATGTTCATTAATATCACCACTAATGTAGCGAATATCCATTAAAAGATAACCTACAGTGTAAAAATGTTCGTTTGCTTTTTTGACTCTTTTTGAAATAGTTTGCGATAATTGTTCTCTCTTTTGTTCCACCGTTTCGGTATCCACTAATTCAAAATACAAACGGTTGGCTAAGTCTAAATCTTTTCTTAAAAGTCTAAGTATTAATTTATCTTTTTCTACATCAGATAAATTGTGAATGGCGGTTTTAAATTCTTTATCAAACATTAAATTTCAATTTTATCTATTTCCTTCATTATTCTATCCGTTTCTGTTAAAGCAACGATGATTTTTTGATAATGCAAAATATCTTCAAAACCTAATTCTCGGTCTTTGCGGTCTTTAAGCCATTTTTGAGCGGGTTGGTAACCGCCAATGTAAAAGTTCCAAGCCACTTCGGGAACGTTGGCGAAATACTGCGTTTCGTTAATATATACGTTGCCGTTTTTGTAAGTTGGTTTCGTTACAATGTTGTCACCATCTTCAGGATATTGCGTATTGTATTTTTCTACAGTTGAACTTTCCAATAAATGAATTTGACGAAGTTCTCCACCTAGTTGAACCAATTGCCAAAAGATGTTAGAATCCTTTGGATAAGGCACTCTAGGAAAATCTATTTTTAAAAATTCTTTATACGTTTCTCTGTAGGTTGGTGAGTGAAGCACCGCATAGATATAATCCAATAAATCAATTGGAGCAAACGTGGTTCTAAACTCTGAGCGAACGTCTTTGTCATTTGCTAAACAAACATTGCCGTCTTCTTTCTCTGGTGTAAATGCTAACCCCAACCCTTTTGCTATCTCATTCACAATTTCCATGTTGAGATTGGGAACTCTTTCTACAGAATTTTCAAAAGCATTTTGTTGAGTATTAGTGTCTAAATTTAAATAAAGAGGGAAAGTGTAGCCAGAGCCATATCTTCCAGCAGTTCCAGTTAAATTAAAATCATTTGGAGTATTTGTGCAAATTAAATGTTTCCAATCATCAGTACACTGTCTTGAAGTTACCAACCCTAAGTTGTCACCTTTCAAAAAGTGCCTCATTATATCATGTCTTGGAGAATTTATCCAATACTCATTTTTATCGAATTGATACATGAATTTTGAATCAAAAGGTCTGAAATTCAATTTTAAATAACCTTTATTTTTTGCATATTTTAAATCCTCTAATCTTTGTTCTTTTGAAGCTCTTCTAGAATCTTTAATGTTAAATTCAATAAAAGGATTTTCTGAATTTAATATTTTGTTCGACAATTCATCTAATTCTTTTAAATTATTAAGTACCGTTAATGAGTCATTTGCTGTAACAATACCTGAAGTAAAATTCAAAAATAATTTATCAATTTTTATACCTTTTTCATATTCGTTATTTCCTTCATCATTTTTTTGAACAAAAAACATAAAAGGTTTTTTGGGATTCAACTCTTGAAAATCAATAGATTTAAAAGAATTTTCAATGAGGAAATCATATTTCAATTCACGTTTACCAAATAAATCATAGTGGAAGACCTTTCCTAATTCTCCTTTTTCTTTCTTTCCTGTTTTTACAAATAAGTTAATTGAAACACCTTGCATAATGTCGAAAACATTTTGGTCTAATGAACCATCGGGTGCAGTTTCTTTTTTCTTGCTGTTTCCGTGTAAATCTATAGTGTATATTTTATCAAAACTTTGCATTAAGTTCCAGCGCATCCCTCTAAAGGTAGGATTGTCTAAAAATCCATGTGGGTTAATATAAGCCAAAATTCCTTCACCATTTTTATCAATAAAGTGTTGTCCAAAACGCATGAATTTCACATAATCATCGTTTAACCAATGTTTACGTTCTTTAAAGTGTTCTCCATCAATATATTTGTAATCTTCTATCAAATTTTGAATCCATTCACCATTATTTGAAGAAATTCCACTATAAGGTGGATTTCCAATCACCACCATTACAGGTGCATCACGTTTTATGGCGTTGGCTTGGTCGGCTTCGTCACTTAACCAACTACTAAATAAGGTTTGTGTGTCAGGGTGTGCTTCTTCTAATGAGTTGGTCAAAAATATTTTCAATCTCTGAGATTCCCCTCCTTTGGAGGGGTGCCCATCGGGCGGGGTGGTTGGCTTGTAACCTGTTTCGGTTAACAGCATATCCATTTTCAAGTGCGCCATAGCATAACTCGCCATAAGCAACTCAAAGCCGTTTAAACGAGGGATGAGGTCATTGGTCACATACTTACTCCAAATCCCTTGTTGTCCTTCAAATTTCTTATGTATATGTTTTACTACTTCGGCAAGGAAAGTTCCTGTTCCTGTTGCGGGGTCAAGTATTTGAACCTTGTGTACCTCAACTTCAGTTTCAACTTCTTTTATTTTTGAGTTGGCACCCGTTCCCGTTTGGGTGACCGTCTTTTTCTTAATTTTTGTTTTGCTTGTGTCGGCTAAACCTTGTGGTAAATTAAATTCAGTTTTCAAAATATCATCCACCGCACGAACAATAAAATTAACAACGGGTTGCGGTGTGTACCATACCCCTCGAGCTTTTCTTAAAGCTGGGTTGTATTCACCTAAAAACGTTTCGTAAAAGTGAACCACAGGATCTTCCTGTTTAGTGCTTTTACCAAAGTTTTTCATAATCTGCGCCACGTCTGAAGCTAGGAAAATATTAACCAACTCGTCAACTATCCAAGTTAAACGGGTGTCCAAATCAAAACCCGCAATGTCTTGAAATAATTTTCTAAGAAATGGATTTGATTTTGGGATGAGTTCAGCTGCTTCCATTCTTGAAAAAGTGGGTAGAGTTGGGTCGTGATAACGAGCTGCAAACATTCCATAAGCAATGGTTTGAGCATAAATATCAGAAAATGCTTTGTTATCGATGTCGTGTATCAACATTTGTTGAAACGAAAGCATTTGCGATTTTAGTTGTGAGCGTTTGCCTTCTTGGTCGTCATAGTTTAATGATTTTTCAATAATATCCGCCATTAAACGCGCCTTTCCCGCCATCATTTGCGCCAATTTAGTTGGTGACTTGATAGTTTGCGAAATGGTTTCGGCAAAGTTTTTTATGAGTTGGTTAAATTGTTCAAAGTTTTCAGGAATGGGAACAATTTCAACTGATTTACCATCCTGAGCTTGTTGAAGGGTAGCAATTGCAATTTTGGTTGTTAGTTCTCCATCTTTGTAAAAATGGAAATCCATATAATCGGTAAAAATCAAATTCGATAATCCCGATTTGTAGCGGTCAAATTGTTCTTTTAAAGTTTTGCTTCCTAAATCTACTCCAATATCTTTCGCTTCAATGTAACCAACAGGAACGTCTTTACGGGTTAACACATAATCAGGCGCACCACAATCTACTCGAGCGGGTTCGTTGGTCACCAAAACATCAGGCAAAATGGCCATAATGAGGTTTTGAAGGTCACCACGATAAGAGTGTTCACGTGCGTTTCCTGTTTTGTAAAGCGTGTTTATTTTATCGATGTATTGTGTAAGTGTCATTAGGTAAGTAATTAATTTCTGACTTTTTCAAACTTATGAAAAAAAAAGCACCTACACAACCTATACCACTACCTGAACTTAAAACCAGGTAAAACTTAGGTCGATGCTTCAGCACCTAAAGTAAACAATGGGATTGAGATAAAAATGTGGAAATCCGTATTAAGAATGTTAAATAGAAAAACGCTAGAAAACATTTTTTTAGAACAAACAAATTGTAAGGCTTTTGTAAAAAAAATAATTAAAATACAACAATAAAAAAGTTGCATTTTTCAATGTTAAATTTTATAAATGCGTGCATGCAAAAACAAAATAAATACTATATTTACACTATAATTTCGTTAGAGTAGCTGGAACTACTCGAGGTCTTATTACAAAATTACGCTCAAAAATAGGGGTTCTAGCCAGTTTTTTTGAGCTTTTTTTATGCTTTTTAGTGACTAAAAATTCGATAAACGGTTAAAAAAATCGTTGGAAAAATGTAAAGAATGGCAATTATAAAGTAAAAAAACGCTACATTTTTTTTAAAATAGACGTGAAAACTATTTTTTTTAGTTGGTCAGCATGAAAAAAGTAAAACATCAGGACGAAAGAAAAGGTTCGTAAGGACAAAGCAAAAGTTTCATCAGGACGAAATTGTTACAGTTATAACAAAAAAAAGACCCCGAGCACTGGAATACTCGAGGTCTTACTACAAAATTACGCTCAAAAATCGGGGTTCTAGCTCGCTTTTCTAAATGACAAGTCATTCAATAAAGAACGTAATCTTTTACCTGGACGGAATAAAATTCGTGTTTTGGTAATGGCTCCAGAAGTTACTTCTTCAGCCGTATCTCTACCTTCAGAGCTTACCCCAATTTGAAAATTACCTAAACGTCCTAATTTGACAATTCTGCCTTGCTCTAATTCGCTAATAATGTTGCGCTCTAAAGACAACAATACCGCATAGCAATCCGATTCGGTTACCGTACATTGATACGAAATTTGCTCGGCTAATTTGTCTAAATCAACTTCACCATCTGCAATAGCAGCGGCATAAAATTTTTCAGGCGCTGTCATGTCCTGAGGGTTCTTTCTTGGAAGAACTTTATACTTCACACTCATGATTTTTAGTGTTAAAAGTGAATAAATTATTTTTTGTCATAGTACACTAGCTTCGGATTTCGTGCCTAACCGACGTTTACAAAGTTTATAAATTTGTAGGAAAAAAGAAAGTCAAACTTATTCACAATTGAAGCAAGTTTTAAACAAAGCTATTGATTGTCAGTAAATTAATATGTGTTTTTAATTTACTGAATTTCAACAAGTTAACTTTATGTTGTTTGCTAACAATATCGCTCAAACCGCCTGAAAAATAAGGAGCTCACAAAATTTATATCACTTTGAAAACGAAATTATTTTTTTCAAAACATTAACCCTCTGTTTGCTTTTGCAAAATTGTTTAATGATAACTTAAAGAGTAAAGGCAAGGATAAATTCAAAACACCCGAAACACCCCTAATCCCGATACCTATCGGGACCTCAAGGGGACAATTCTTTCTAAGAAATTTTAGTGATATACTTTTTCATTAGCCTTCGACTTCGCTCAGGGTGACAATCGAGTCAATGAATATCTAAAGATTTCTGGGCATTTAAATTTTAAAAATTATTTCAATTTCTTCAATCTGTGTTCCAAAACAAAAATCAAGTACAACTTCCAAAATCAAGTACAAAAAGAGATGCCTAACAGCATGACAAACTATGCTTGTATTCATTGTGAACTATGAAAAGTGTAACGCCTAAAAATTAAAAAAAGAAAATCTATTGTGTCTCCTATGTTTGCTAAGTTATAGATTTTAATATATAAAGTCAATAATTTT
>VFQM010002690.1_pt1 | contig 12551 bp, 14 predicted proteins | sample 3512391 | NCBI WGS metagenome assembly VFQM01 (sample SAMN10412369, study PRJNA504923) | tailings metagenome | isolation source: Replicate 1 from Balatoc abandoned mine | place: Philippines
GGCGCTCGCGGGGCGCAAGGCCAAGGCGAACGTCGTCGGCATCTGAGGCCTTGTTGAAAATATGACCGACGGCAATGCCCAGCGCCCCGGCGACATCGTCACCAGCCTGTCGGGGCAAACCATCGAGGTGCTCAACACCGATGCCGAGGGGCGGCTGGTGCTGTGCGACTGCATTACCTGGGCGCAAAACACCTACAACCCAGAGGTGATCGTCGATCTGGCAACGTTGACTGGCGCGATGGTGATTGCGCTGGGCCATGAATTTGCCGGCATGTTCGCCAATGACGATGACCTGGCCAATGCCCTGACGAAGGCGGGCGCGGAGAGCGGCAATCCGGTGTGGCGTTTCCCGCTGTCCCCCGCCTACGACAAGCTGATCGACAGCCCGATTGCAGATATGAAGAACATCGGCCCGCGCGAAGCAGGATCGATCACGGCAGCGCAATTCCTCAAACGGTTCGTCAACGACGGCGTCAAATGGGCGCATCTCGATATCGCGGGCATGGCCTGGGCCGACAAGGACGGTCCGGTTTGGGGCAAAGGCGCGACGGGCTATGGCGTTCGCTTGCTCGATCGCTTTGTGGCGGATAATTTTGAGGGGTGAACATCACGCTCGTCGTGCTGAACTTGTTTCAGCACAACGCGCCGGTGGCGGCTCGTCATCCCGAAACAAGTTCGGGATGACCTTGAGGAGGTGTTTTGACCCGCGTTGACTTCTATCGCCTGACCCGCGACCCCGCCGCGCGGGTTTTGCCCTTGTTGGCCGAGCGCGTGCTGGGGCAGGGCGAGCGGCTGCTGGTGGTGGCGGGAGACGGGGCGCTGCGCGCCGCAATCAGCGAGGGGCTGTGGGCGCACAAGGCCGAGAGCTTTCTGGCACACGGCGAGCAGGGCGACGAACTGGCGATGCGCGATCCCATTTTGCTGGCGGCGAATATCGATGCTTCCCCCGCCAATGGCGCGCGCATGGCCGCACTGGCGGATGGGGTATGGCGCGACGAGGCTTTGGCCTTCACCCGCTGTTTCTTCTTGTTCGACAATAGCTGTATCGACGACGCCCGTGCGACCTGGCGCGCGCTTGGGTCCCGCGACGGCGTCGAACGGCATTTCTGGAAACAAGAAGGCGGGCGCTGGGTCGAGGGGCCCTAGAGCCTCACCCTTCCATCAGCACAATGTCCCAGCGATACTGGTCCGCCGCGGCTAGCTTGGCGACCGCCGTTGCGGCATCTTCACCCAGATTGGCATAAAGCTGGTCCTTGGCGTTCTGGTCGGCGTCCTCGGCAAAATACATTTGCGTGATGAGGCGATATTGCCGTCCCTGCACATCGACATGGATGTGCGGCGTGCGCCGCCCGATCGGCGAATCATAACCAGACGGCTTAATGGTGCGGATCCGCCATTCTCCGCTCGCGCCTGTCTTCAGCCGGGCAAAACCCTGAAAATTGGGGTCGAGCGGCGCGGTGGCGATATCGGCGGCATGGGCATAGCGACCGGCGGCGTTGCACTGCCATAAATCGAGCATCGCACCGTTTACCGGATTGCCCTTTTGATCGAGCACGCGCCCGGTGACCTCGATGACGCGGCCCAGCGCGCGGCCGCTGTTGCCCTTGATCATCGTCATATCGAAATCATCGTCGGCGGGGCGTTCGACGGGGTAAAAGGGGCCGAGCGGTCCGCCGGCGGTCAGCGCCGGTGCGGCCAGCGCGCGTCCCCCTGCAACGAGGCCCGCACCCGCAATCGCCGCGCCAGCAAAGCTGCGCCGCGTGAAGATAAATTTCTCATGCGCCATTTACGCTCTCCCCCGAAATTCCAGACAGAGCGACCCGATCGGCGGTTTATCAGCAGACGACAGGCTTGCAAGCCTTGGCTTGCCTTATTGCGGCGCAGCATCTAGGGGGCGCGGCAAATCATAACCCCGCAAACAGCCGGTTTACAGGAGCATCCCCATGGCGGTCACCCGCACCTTTTCGATCATCAAGCCCGACGCCACGCGCCGCAACATTACCGGTGCGGTCACCAAAATGCTGGAAGAAGCCGGCCTGCGCGTCGTCGCGTCGAAGCGCATCCACATGACCCGGCAGCAGGCCGAGGGCTTTTATGCCGTCCACAAGGAACGCCCCTTTTATGGCGAACTGTGCGATTTCATGACCAGCGGCCCGGTGGTCGTCCAAGTGCTGGAAGGCGAAGACGCCGTGAAGCGCAACCGCGACATCATGGGCGCGACCAACCCCGCCAACGCCGAGCCCGGCACGATCCGCCGCGAGCTGGCCGAGAGCATCGAGGCGAACACGGTGCACGGGTCGGACAGCGAAGAGAATGCGGCGATTGAAATCGCGTTTTTCTTCACGCCGGAAGAAATTGTCGGCTGAGCAGCCAAAGAAGGCTACCGGGCGCTGTCTGTGCGGCGGCGTCTCGGTTAGCTTGCCATATGCGGTCCACGATGTTGGCGTTTGCCATTGTACTGTTTGCCGCCAATGGACGAGCGGGCCTTGGATGGCGTTGCAGGTGCCAGAAGCCGACGTAACCGGCGCGACGCTGGCGATTTACAAGTCGTCAGCTTTTGCCGAGCGCGGATTTTGCGCGACATGCGGCGCGCATATCTTCCATCGTCCCGCGCTTGGCGATGAGCTGGCTATCTCGGCGGGTCTGTTCAAAGACCCCGAACAATTTATCGCCCGCGAAATATTCGTCGATAGTCAGCCGGCGCATTATGGGTTTGAAAACCGCGGTTCGCGGCGAACTGCATTGTCGATGGCGGCGGAGTGGGGACCAAAGCTGCTCTGGCGCAATGTGAAACGTATCTTTGCGGGGCGCTGAGCCCGGCTCTCCCCCGTCATTTGTGCCTATCGTTTCGCACCACGGCTCATCGGTGCCTGAAAGTGGAATTGCTTGTTCCAAGGTGGCCGCAATGATATCGTCAGGCCTGCGGTCGCACGCATTGGGGGACAACATGGCAGAGGCGACTAGCAGTCCGGCGCGGCTGGGCAATTCCGATTCCAACTGGACCGCGACCATCGACCGCTGGATCTTTGTGTTCATGGCCGCGCTGTTCTTCGTGACGGCGCTAGCGGGTTTCGTACCTGATTCCGTCAAAAAGCTGGATATGATTGCCGCCAGCGCACGACCGGCGTTCCCGGTGATCCTGCATATTCACGCCCTGATGATGGGGGCATGGCTCAGTCTGCTGCTGGTGCAATCGGGGCTGATGGCCAGCGGCAACCGCAAGCTGCACATGAAGCTGGGGGTGGCATCGCTGATTCTCGCACCTGGGATCGTGATCACGGGCGTAGTCCTGGTGATCACAATCTATGGCCAGTATTGGGAGGCGGCCTCGCTGGCCACCGGCGCGGAACGCGCGGGCTTCGAAGCTGACCTTGCGATCAAGGGCAACCTTACCTTGCGCAACCTCGTAGGCGGGGTGCTGTTTCCGCTGTTCGTGGTGTTGGCTCTGCGCGCGCGGCTGGGCGATCCGGCGTTTCACAAGCGAATGATGTTCCTTGCCACGGTCGTGCCGCTTCCGGCAGCAATTGCGCGGCTGACGTGGCTGCCCTCGACCATGCCGGACAGTCCGCTGTCGCTTGATCTGTTCACGCTCGCATGGATTGCGCCGATGTTCCTGTGGGACCTCGCACGGCACCGCAAGGTTCACCGCGTCTATATCGTGTGGTTTGCCTGCTGGTTGCCGCCGACGCTGCTCGTCTACGCCCTTTGGGGCACGGACTGGTGGCTATCAAAAGTGCCAGCGATCATGGGTGTTGGCTAGGGTCGTTCACTCCCGGTTCGGCTAAGTCCGCGCATCCTTCCGCCATTACCCTAGGGAGGATACTCATGCTCCGCATCCTGCTCACCGCCGTCGCCACGCTGCTGACCGCCACCGCCGCGCATGCCGACAGCCAGTCGTCGAACAGCAGCTCGAACAGTTCGTCGAACAACGGCGTCACCCGCGAAACGCGCGATGAAAGCTATTGCGACGATTATGGCTGCGACCGCGTCGTCGAGCGCCGCGTCTATCGCGATGCGCCGCGCAAACGCTGGTACCGCGAACGCCGCGAGCGCGAAGAGCGGCGGCGCGCTCGTTATTATCGGGATGTTGATTGAGGGCTCACCGTAGCCCTGAGCCTTTCGAAGGGCGTGGCGCCGTCAAGAGCCATGCGTAGCGACGCCCCACGTGCTTCGGCAAGCTCAGCACTACAGTAAGTCTAAAACTCCTCCGCCACGTCCATCAGCCCCGCCAGCTTTTTCGGTGCCACTGCGCGCCAGCTGCGGCTGATCCAACCCGCGATATGGTCCCAGTCGTTGCGGCCTAGATCGAGCCGGATGCCGACCCAGCCGTCGCCGAAATAGGCAGGGCGAAAATACATGCCCTCGTCTTGCTCGATCAGCGCCGCCTGTTCGTCCGCACCGCTGATTTTGACCAGCAGCGCCGTTCGGCCGTCGCCATGATGGTCGTGAATGAAATAAGCGAATTTCTTGCCCTTGATGATGCCGAAACAGGGCATGCCGTGGCTGAGGATTTCGTCGGCCTCGGGCTGCGCCATGGCGAATTCTCGCACGCGGGACAGCCAATAATCGGGCGTGTTTTCGCGCCGCACCCAATCGCTCAGGATGCGTGGGTAAAGCTGATGCTCGGCAATGCGGACGCGCGCGGCGAGCGTTTCAACCGTGTCGCCGGGCAGCACTGCGACCGCGCTTTGCCCCAGCACGTGGCCGTTATCGACTTCGGCGGTGACGAGATGGACCGAGCAGCCCGCCTGGGCATCACCTGCTTCGAGCGCGCGGGCGTAGGTGTTCAGTCCTTTATACTTGGGCAAGAGCGACGGGTGAATGTTGAGCATCCGCCCCGCCCAACGCTCCACAAACTCCGGCGAGAGCAGCCGCATATAGCCTGCGAGCGCGATAAATTGCGCGCCCGCCTCCAGCGCCGTGCGCTCCATGATGGCATCGTGCGCCGCGCGGTCGAGGCCGGTGTGGAGGTGGGCAAAGGTTGCAATGCCTTCCGCCTTGGCGATGGCGAGCCCCGGTGCATCGGGATTGTTTGAGGCGACCAACACCACTTCATATGGGCAGTCATCGGCACGGCTGGCGTAGAGCAGGGCGGCCATATTGGTGCCTTCGCCCGAGATGAAAATGGCGACGCGCGCCTTAGCCATTATGCACCGCACGCCAGTCTGCCTTGGCGCTCCATGTCTCGGTTCTGCCCGCTACCGTGCAGCCCTTCGCGCCCTCGGCGATATGGCCAATGCGGAACACCGTCTCACCCGCAGCCGTTAGCGACGCCGTCACCGCATCCGCATCCGCCGCAGCCACAACCACCGCCATGCCGATGCCGCAGTTGAAGGTGCGCGCCAGCTCTTCGGGCTCGATATGCCCCTGTGCCTGCAGGAAGGCCATCAGGCGGGGGAGGGGCCAGCTGTCGGCGTCGATATGCGCATGCAGGTTTGCAGGCAGGACACGCGGGATATTTTCGAGGAGGCCGCCGCCGGTGATGTGCGCCAGCGCGTGGATGGTGCCTTTGCGAATTTCGGGCAGCAGCGATTTCACATAGATGCGTGTAGGTGCCATCAGCGCGTCGATCAGCAGCACTTCATTGTCGAACAGCGCGGGGCGGTCGAGCTTCCACCCCTTGTCCGCCGCCAGCCGCCGCACCAGCGAAAAGCCGTTGCTGTGCACGCCCGACGAGGCGAGGCCGAGGATGATGTCGCCCGCCGCCACCTTGTCGGCGGTCAGCACCTGATCGCGCTCCACCGCACCGACACAGAAACCCGCTAGGTCATAATCGCCCGCCGCATACATCCCGGGCATTTCTGCCGTCTCGCCGCCGATCAGCGCGCAGCCTGCCAGCTTGCACCCCTCGGCAATGCTGGCGACCACGGCGGTGGGGACATCATTGTCGAGCTTCCCGGTGGCGTAATAGTCGAGGAAGAACAACGGCTCGGCGCCTTGCACGATCAGGTCGTTGGCGCACATGGCGACCAGATCGATGCCTACCCCCTCGTGCCGCCCCGATTCGATGGCGAGCTTCAGCTTGGTGCCGACGCCGTCGTTGGCGGCAACCAGCAGCGGGTCGTTGAACCCCGCTGCCTTCAGGTCGAAAAAGCCACCAAAACCACCGAGGTCGGCGTCAGCACCGGCGCGGCGGGTGGCTTTGGCAAGCGGGGCAATGGCGCGCACCAGCGCGTTGCCCGCGCTGATCGACACGCCGGCATCGGCATAGGTATAGGGCTTGGCATCCATGGGCAGGCCGACTATCGCTTTCGACCGGTAATTACCATGATTTCTGTGACCGCTCCCGCCCCCGACCATTTGCTGCGCTGGCGCGGTGCTGCGCTGCGCGGTCGTTGGGCGGCGATGGCGCTGGCTTTTGCGGCCTTACTGATTGCTTTTGCGGTCGAAAGCCAAGTCGAACGTGGCAATCGCGGGATCACGCCGATCAACAGCAGCGCCGACTTTGTTGCCTCGGGCATCAGCGTGGATGTTACCGCCAACGGTCCCAACGCCGCGCGGGAAGCGGGCTGGCGCGAGGCGCAGCGCAAGGGCTGGCAACAGCTGTCGCGCAAGATCAATGGCAACGACGGGCCCGCGCTTTCCGATTCGGCGCTGGATGCCATCGTCTCGGCCATCGTTGTGGAGCGCGAATCGATCGGCCCGCGCCGCTATGTAGCGACGCTCGGCGTGCTGTTCGACCGGGTGCGCGCGGGCCAGATTTTGGGCGTGAGCGGCCGGGTGCTACGCTCGCCGCCGCTGCTAGTAATGCCCGTCACTTCCATCGGCGGCCTACCGCAGATGTTCGAGCAGCGCAGCGAATGGCAGCGCGCCTGGGCGGAGTTCAACACCGGCGACACCAGCATTGATTATGTCCGCACCGCCGGGACGGGTGCCGATACGTTGCTGCTCAACCCGGGGCAGACGACACGCCGCAGCCGCATCTGGTGGCGTAATATCCTCGACCAATATGGCGCCGCTGATGTCCTCATCCCGATTGCGCGGTTGACGTACAGTTACCCCGGTGGGCCAGTCACGGGCCGATTTTCGGCGCGCTTTGGCCCCGACAACAAGCTGATTGCCAGCTTCACCATGCGCGCGCCGACCCCGGCGGCGATTCCCGACATGATGGACAAGGCGGTGGTGCGGATCGATCAGATTTATTCCGACGCGCTGGCCAGCGGCGTGCTGCGCGCGGACCGTTCGCTGGTGCTCGAACGTGTGGTTGAAGAAGAGGAATTGGGGTCGGCCGCCGAAATCGAGGATGGTGACGCTGCGCCGACCGAAACCGACGACAGCGTTTCGGGCGAAGCACCGCAGGGCGCGCAGAGCTTCTCTATCCAATATGCTTCGCCCGACGTTGCCTCGGTTTCGGCGACCGAGCGAGCAGTGCAGGGCATTCCCGGCGTGCAATCGGCGTCGACCAACAGTCTGGCGTTGGGCGGGACGTCGGTGATGCGCGTGATTTATCGGGGTGATGCGGGCGCCTTGCGCGATGCGCTGGCGGCGCGCGGCTATTCCGTGCAGGTCAGCGGCGCGACGCTGCGCATTTCGCGCTGATGGGCCGCGCGGCCATCGCCCCGGCGCAGCAGGCGCTGCCGCTCGACTGGAGCGCTGCGGGGAGCAATGATCCGCCTTTGCTGGTCGGCGCATGCAATGCCGAGGCGTTGCGCTTCCTTGCCCATCCCGCGCTGTGGCCGGTGCGCACGGCCGTGCTGGTGGGGCCGCCCAAATCGGGGCGTAGCTTGATTGGCCGCGTTTTCGCACGGACCAGTGGGGGAAATGTGGTCGATGGTCCGGCCAGCCTGTCCGAAGAGGCGTTGTTCCACGCTTGGAATGCGGCGCAGGCCAGCGGCAAGCCGCTGCTGATCATCGCCGACGCGGCGCCCGCCGAATGGGACGTGGCGTTGCCCGATCTCAAGTCGCGCCTTGCCGCCGTGCCGGTAGTGCGCATTGGCGAGCTGGATGATGCGCACGCGCGCGACCTGATCGAAGCGGCCTTTGCCCAGCGCGGCATCGCGATTGCGCCTGATGTTGCTGCCTTCATCGTGCAACGCATGCACCGTAGCCACGCGACGCTGGCGCGCATTGTCGAGGCGCTCGATACGGCGTCGCTGGCGCAGGGACGGCGCATTGGCAAGAAACTTGCGAAAGAAGTTCTGACCGACGCCAAGCTGATTTTTGACGATCTGGTGGATCAGGCGGGGGCAGCCGAATGACGCAGGGTTTTGAGCCGCGCGAGCGCTATTTTAACCGCGAGCTTAGCTGGCTCGGGTTCAATCGCCGGGTGATGGAGGAAGCGCGCAATCCGGCGCACCCCCTGCTCGAGCGGCTGCGCTTTCTTTCGATTTCGGGCAGCAACCTCGACGAGTTTTTCATGGTCCGCGTGGCGGGCCTCAAGGGCCAGCAGTTGCAGGGTATTGAGGATATCTCCGCCGACGGCCGCACCCCCGGCCAGCAACTCGCCGAGATTGAGGCCGAGGTGAACCGGCTGGTCGACGAACAACAGGTCGAATGGCATCGGCTGCGCGCGCTGCTGGCCGAAGCGGGGGTCGGCGTTTTCCACAAGGTCAGCGATGCAGAACCGCTGCGTGCCAGCCTGCGCAGTTATTTCATCAGCGAAATTTTCCCGATCCTGACGCCGCAGGTGCTCGATCCGGCGCACCCCTTCCCGTTCATCGCCAACCGCGGCCTGGGTGTGATTTTTGATCTGGTGCGCATCAACAGCCGCGAGAAGGTTCGCGAACTGGTGATGATCCCGCCGTCACTGCCCCGGTTCGTGCGCATTCCCGGCGACAATCCGCAATGGGTGCCCATCGACACGATGATCGAGATGTTCGGCGACGTGCTGTTCCCTGGTTTCACTGTTCAGGCCCAGGGCACGTTCCGCATCATCCGCGACAGCGATATTGAAATCGAGGAAGAGGCGGAGGATCTGGTGCGCCTGTTTCGCACCGCGATCCGGCGGCGGCGACGCGGGCGGGTAATCCTGCTCGAAATGGACGCCGACATGCCCGCCGACCTTGCCGCCATTTTGGGCGAAGAGGTGATGGGGCATGAGGCAATTGTCGCCAAGATTGATGGCTTCATCGGCATTGCCGCGCTGTCCGCGCTGATTGACAGCGACCGTCCCGACCTGAAGTTTCAGCCCTATAGTCCGCGCTTTCCCGAACGGATTCGCGAACATGGCGGTGATTGTTTTGCGGCAATCCGCACCAAGGACATTGTGGTCCACCACCCCTATGAAAGTTTCGACGTCGTCTTGTCCTTCCTGCGGCAGGCAGCGGCGGACCCCGATGTGGTGGCGATCAAGCAGACATTATACCGCGCCGGCGATCAGTCGCCGGTGATCCGCGCGCTGATCGAGGCGGCCGAGGCCGGCAAGTCGGTGACCGCCGTGGTCGAGCTCAAGGCGCGCTTTGACGAGGAACAGAATCTGCTGTGGGCGAACCAGCTCGAACGCGCGGGCGTGCAGGTGGTTTATGGCTTCATCGAATGGAAAACCCACGCCAAAATTTCGATGGTGGTGCGGCGCGAGGGCGGAGGTTACCGGACCTATTGCCACTTTGGCACCGGCAATTATCATCCGGTAACGGCCAAGATTTACACCGACCTCAGCTTCTTTACCGCCGATCCGCGCGCCGGGCGTGATGCAGCGCAGCTGTTCAACTACATCACCGGTTACGTCGAACCGCAGGGGCTTGAACTCATCACCATGTCCCCCATCAACATGCGCGAACATCTCTCGCAGTTGATTGACGCTGAAATTGCGGCGGCGCAGGCGGGGCGGCCCAGCGGCGTGTGGGCCAAGATGAACAGCTTGGTCGACCCCGGCATCATCGACAAGCTGTATGAAGCAAGCGCCGCGGGCGTCCCTATCGAGCTTATCATTCGCGGCATTTGCTGCTTGCGCCCGGGCGTTCCCGGCCTGTCCGAAACCATCCGCGTCAAATCGGTGGTCGGGCGCTTTCTGGAACACAGCCGCATCTGGGCGTTCGGCAACGGCGGCGCTTTGCCGCATCAGGAAGCCAGGCTGTTTATCAGTTCAGCGGATTGGATGCCGCGCAATTTCGATCGCCGCGTCGAATATATGATCCCTATCCTGAACCCGACGGTGCACGACCAGATCCTCGATCAGGTGATGGTCGCCAACCTGCTCGATAACGAACAAAGCTGGCATTTGCAGCCCGATGGGCGTTATGTGCGCGCGGTTCCGAGTGCAAAATCCTTTAACCTGCATCATTATTTCATGACCAACCCGTCGCTGTCGGGGCGTGGCACAACGCTGCGCCAACGCAAGGATGTGCCCCAGCTTGATATTGGCGGGGGGCGATGAAGGTTTTTTCGGCCCGCGCCAAGGCACAGGGACAGGGACCGCGACGCCGTGCCGCGGTGATCGACATCGGGTCCAATTCGGTCCGGCTCGTGGTGTATGAAGGCCCGCGCCGGATTCCGGCGGTGATTTTCAACGAAAAAGTAGCGGCGGGATTGGGACGCGGGCTCAGCATCGATGGCCGCATCGCCGATGCCGACGCCGAACGCGGTTTGGCGGCGCTGCGGCGCTTTGCCGCACTGGCGCGCGCGATGGCGGTCGATGAATTGCAGTGCGTTGCCACGGCGGCCGTGCGTGACGCGGCGAATGGGCCGGATTTTGTCGCGCGCGCGGCAGAGCAAGGGTTGGAAATCAGGCTGCTGTCGGGCGATGAAGAGGCGCGCGCTGCGGGTTTGGGCGTGCTGTCGGCCATTCCCGATGCGCGGGGAATCGCCGTCGACTTGGGCGGTGGCAGCCTTGAACTTGCCGAAGTTGCAGATGGAAAGGTTGGGCGCACCATCTCCTTCCCGCTTGGCGTGCTGCGTTTGCCAGCCCTGCGCACCAATGGCGCGGCAGAATTTGATCGGGCAATCCGCCGACAGCTGAAAGAGGCGGGCTGGCCTGGCCCGGCGCGCGGCCAGCCCTTGTATCTGGTCGGCGGATCCTGGCGCGCGCTCGCCCGGCTCGACATGGAATTGGTGCATCTGCCGCTGCCGGTAATGGACCATCATGATTTGCCGCGTAGCGCCGTGCGCCGTTTGCAGCGCGCGGTGGCACGGATGGGCCTCGATGAGCTGCGCGCGATTCCCGGAATGTCGACGGCCCGCGCGGCAGCACTGCCCGATGCGGTGGCGCTGCTGGCGGCTTTGGCGGGAGCGATTGATGCGCCGTCGATGACCATCTCTTCGTCGGGCCTGCGCGAGGGCTTGCTTTATGGCGCGCTCAGCGACGAGGTGCGGGCGCAGGATCCCTTGCTGGTGGCCGCCGAATATGAAGGGCGGCGGTTGGCCCGCTTTGCCGCGCACGGGCGCGAGGTTGATGCCTGGATTGCGCCGCTATTCGCCGATGACGATGCCGCCGCGCGACGGTTGCGGCTGGCGGCGTGCTTGCTCAGCGATGTGGCGTGGTCCGCGAACCCGGATTTCCGGGCCGAGCGCGGGGCAGAGATTGCCCTCCATGGCAATTGGCGGGGCGTCGATGTGCCAGGGCGGGTGGTGCTCGCACAAACGCTGCATACCGGCTTTGGCGGTGACGAGCATGATTTCGGTCGCTTGCTCGGCGAAGGCGGCACCGAGCGGCTGGAACGCGCCCGGCAGTGGGGACTGGCCATCCGGCTGGCGCAGCGACTGTCAGGCGGGCTCGAGGCGCCGCTTACCGGCACACGGCTGATGGTAGCGGGTCGCAAGCTGCGGCTGGAGTTGGGACATGAATGGGCGATGCTGGCCGGCGAAGCCGTCAGCCGCCGTATGCGTAATTTGGCGAACGCACTGGGGTTGGAACCCGAAGTGGTATAGGTGGGGGCTCTAGGCGCAGTCGAACCCGCTATATTTGCCGGCTTCGTCGATTTTGGCGTTCAGCCGGTCCTGACGATAGTCCATTGTCACTGCCATGCCGGGGGTAATCCACCTAATATTCTTTGCCCCGCTTGCCTTGGCGATGACCTCGCGCGCGGTCGGGCTGTCGGATTTGCCGATCCAGCTGGTAACCTTGGCGGCACCGCATAGATCAGGTGTTTCCGGCGTCGAGCCCGCATCGCCGGGCCCGCTCGCATAGGGCTGGCAAGCGGCGAGCAAAGCCAGTGCCAGCGACGAACCCATCAGCTTGGCCGTGGTCATTCCACTGCCTCCTCCGTGCGCGTCATCACCAACTTACCATGTTTGACCGCAAAGCCCATGCGCCCTTCAACCAGTTCCAGCGCATCCTTGCCAAACACATCATAGCGCCAACCCGCCAGCAGCGGCAGGTCCCCGCGTACGCCAGCCGCCAGCGCCTCCAGATCGTCGCTGCGCGCAACCAGCCGCGACGCCATATTGAGCTCGCGCGTGCGGATCTTGAGAAGCAGCTTGAGCAGGTCGGCGACCAGCGCACCATCTTTGCCAAGCCCGGGTCCACGCGGCGCGGCTGCGGGCAATGCATCACGGCTGAGCGGTTTGGCGTCGGCCAGTGCGGCCATCATGCGGCTGCCAATGTCGTTGGTCTTCCACGTCGCTGACAGCCCACGTACTTTGCCAAGATCATCTTGGTTGCGTGGCGGGTGCGC
>VFQM010002694.1_pt1 | contig 12539 bp, 19 predicted proteins | sample 3512391 | NCBI WGS metagenome assembly VFQM01 (sample SAMN10412369, study PRJNA504923) | tailings metagenome | isolation source: Replicate 1 from Balatoc abandoned mine | place: Philippines
CATAATGGCAAAGTGCATAAGCACCAATCCGAAGCGCTACAGATAGCGCCTCAGCATGAAACAAAAGTGTTTTAGGCAAGGATTGAGAGGCCAGGCTTAGTCACATCTTTAGAAAACCAACAATCCCAAACAATTTGCCGGCGCTACACCAAAGCATTCTTATCTCATTGAAGTGTCCTTTGGTGGGGCGTTGCCTCATGGATTTTTTACAACTGATGTTTTTACATCGACCGCAAGTGAGCGGAATATAAACCCAACGGGTTAATTTGTTATGCGAATTAACTGACACGAAACGGCCTTAAAAACCTGATCGTTTAAATCTGGCGAAAGCCCAATACAAAACACCAAGCGGTGAAGAATTTACCGCAAGGTGAACTCTTCATTCCGGTCTGCTTGGTCAAATTTAATTTTTGTCACATGCCGGTTGTGATTGGAGAGTTTTTATGTCTGCTTTAATCCTTGGCGTTTGCATTATTACCGGTTACACCCTGCACTCGATGCTGGTCCGTCCGATATTAAATGCTTTCAACATCGTTTAAAACCTTTACCCGAACGGGGTCTACACCCCGTTTCGGGTCGTGTTTTCCTCAGTTCGGTTTAATCCAATTTTTGTATTAACGAACTCCGGCCAAGGTCGGTAAGGAGGAAAATATGTTCAAATACAAATACATTAACACCATGCTTGCTATGGCGATGTTTAACATCGGTGCCGGTGAGTTACAAAAGAACAACCTCGCAGTAGCAGCATTGATGCTAACAATTGGCACACTGCTGATAATTGCTGAGGCTGTCATTATTGTGTTTTCAAAGGGTGATTTAAAGTCTCAGGCTGCCCAATGGCTGTTTGAAATTTCACTTTTCCTCTTGATGATATCTTACTCAGTGCTGGACAGATTTCTTTTAGAAGGAGTTGTTGTTCTGGTTACTGGTGTAGTTTTCCTCATAGCCTATGCGCTACTTGTTTTGTGGATAGAAATGTCTAAAATTGAATAAGTGAGAATGTGATGGAGAATACAATGACCGCTGGCATGATTTTAATGATCCCACTTGTGGGGGTATTCGTCGGACTGGCCATACTGGCCTATGGCTTATACCGCCAGGCAAAGTCAAATTAAACAAACGTCTTTAAACAAAAGGCAGCCACTAGGCTGCTTTTTGCTTTAAAGCATATGTAAAGCTTCGCTTGTCGTCCCTCGTTGTGGTTATCACAAAAGGGCATTTTAAAAGTGTCTTTTCGGATAATCACTTCGAGAGGACGACAACATGCAAGCTCAAACACCAATCCAAACCGGCACAAGTATCCATTTCTTCGATGCAAACAGTTTAAAGCTGTACATCTATCGGATGGAAAATCCAGGGGATTTAAAAATTGTGCATATTGCGGTCGGTGATTCAGCAAAGCAAATGGATGAATTTGATCTTCTTGATGAAGTGAAACGTCTGAGTGTCCAGCAGGGCCACCTGTTTGAACACGAAGAAGTAGCCATGATCTGCTAATCAACCTGTCGTCGGCCCACGCCGCTTTTCGCGGCGTCCTACCAAAGTATTCTAAATTTCTAAAGTGTCCTTTGGTGGGGCGTTGCTCCAGCTGTTTTTTACCAATGATGTTTCTACATCGACCGCTTGCAAGCGGAATATAAACCTAGCGGGTTAATTTGTTCTGCAAATTGACTGACACGCGCCGGCCTTAAAAACCAGCCCGTAAAAAAATTGGCGAAAGCCCATAAACATAACCCTCGGGGAGTATGAAATTGCTCCCTGCAGGGACAGTTCCATCTCCCCTTTTTTTTGCTCGCAAGAGTAAGGAAAGAAGATGGCAACTAACAAACTACACCAGGCTCAACTGATGTCTGCCGCATGGCGCATTGTTGAACCACTAGCTAGAACAAACCCAAAAGTCTTAATGAAGCGTTACGGCCTTAATGAGCGTCAGCTCAAAAAAGCTGTTAACGACCTCTTGCAAGGTAATTTCAAAAAGAGTTCCAAATGGAACCCGGCTTGGGATCACCCTGAGACAATCCACCATCCGGTCGATTCAGTCGTCATGACAGACATCGAAAATGGCAGTAACAAAGGTTCAGATTTTGATCTGTTGATGGACCCTGATTTTGACAGTGTGAATGGCATGTGCCATTTCGTCTGGACAGAAGCAGACGTCTTGACCCTTTGTGAAGGTCTGCCGTACCGGATACTTGAAATACTGCGTGACGCAACGCCAGGCGATGACCTCTACCAAGAGGCTGTTGCTTTTATGGACTCAGATTTGTTTCAACATATCTGTGTCGCATTTGGCCTTGACCGCGACTTCCTGCTGGAAAGTGCATTAAGCATTACCAAAGCAGACATGTAACCCATAGGGGGAAATATCACCCTATGGGGCGGTGTTTCTCCCAATACCTTTGAAAAAATATTTTTGCTCATTGAGCATTGGAGAGAATCATGAACGCAGTAGCACAAACAAACGTTGTAGAAGTTAAAAAACCAGATTTCTATGCCATCGAAAAAGTTGGCGGCGAAATCGCATTTCCTGAAGTGTTTGCAAAGGGTGAAGTGGGGCAGGTGACACGACGTGTTAACCGCCACCCTGATTGCATAGCGTCAAATCCGGATTATGTGCCGGATGAAAAGACGCTGCGCCGGGCTTTAGCCTGGTGGCACACGCCAATGCGAATGGCTTTTGGCCTTCACGGGGAAACTGGTACCGGCAAGACAGAATTACTTCTGTACATTGCTGACCGGCTGAATGAGCCAGTCTATATGGTGAAAGTGCATCCAGCACTGATGCCAGAGGATCTGGAAGGTAATAAAGAGTTAGTGAACGGTGCCAATGGCGTTGTGACGAAAAACACTTTAGGGCCTGCTGCCAAAGCATATGCTTTTGGTGGTCTTATCATCCTTGATGAAGTAGACAAGGCTAATGCCGCACTTGGTTGTGCGCTGCACGGTTTGGTGGAGGGTAAACCTTGGCCAGTCGAGCAGTTCTCAATGACCATCAATCGTCACCCAATGTGCCGGGTCACCGGTACGGCGAATACGACAGGTCAGGGCGGCCATGAGCGCTACCACACTTCAGGTCGGATGGACTTGGCGTTACGTTCACGCTTCGGCTGGATGCAAACGCACTTTCCTACACCTGCTCGTGAAATGGCAATTCTGGAAAAGAAATTTGGTCAAATGCTGCCTCGCGCAATGCTAAAAGCATGCGTTGACGTTGCAAATGGCTTTCGCGATGCCGTTCTTGGTGCTGCTGACCAACATGGTAAGCGCCCAGGGTTGGAAAATCCGGAAATCAATGCCGTGTTTTCGACACGTACTTTAGTCAACTGGTGCAACTACACGATAGCTTACGGTCCTACCGCAACCTGGCAGGAATCGTTTGATTTTGCCTTTGATGGCTCGTTAGACCCTGAGTGCAAACGTGAAGCAGATGCAATCACGCAGCGCCTTTTGGGCGGCAAGCTGGACATGAATGTGAAAGATGTCGTTGAGTCATACAAGTTGGGAAAGTAGCTGAGGCTTCAAATCCATCCACTGAGATAAAAGATCTCATTGGGATGGACTTTGAGGTCGTTCCAAAAGATGGGGATACCGCATTCTTTGCCAGATCTTTGGTCGGCGTAGATGGCGGATATGTCCAAATTGAAATTACAAAGAGCGGAGTTGTAAAGAGCGTCAGTCGTGTCAACCAACGCATTTCTGGAACGCACGAAAAATACACTCACGCGAGGCTGGTAAATAATAACGGTAAGCTGGATTTCATAGATTTACCATACAGAGCGCGAACCTACCCACGGTTCGAAGTCATGTGTGAAGTCTATTTACACACTTCCGGTAAGTTATGGGCAGTTAGTGGTAATCATGATTTGGTTTTTTTCAAAAACGACCAAACGAATCACAGACTTGTCTGCCAGGTGATCGACAATTCAAGCCCAAAATCCAAACGGATTGCGGAAAAAATCGGCAAAGGTTACGCACTACTTGGAACAAAGAAGTACGACCTCGCCACCAATTCATTTATTTAAAATAAGCCCACAGGGGATGCTAACAATCCCCTGCGGGGTAGTTACGTCCTTTTTTCGTGGGCATTTCTATTCTGGAGAGAGAAATGTCAAACGTATCAAAGCAAGTTCAAGCTGCCAAAGACATGGCTGCACAGTTAACCGAAGCAAACCCAACGATGGAAAATGGCGCATGCCTTATTCCATTTCCGGATATTGGTGCGACCTCTGGCCGTATCACTTTGAAGGAAGCGGAAACGCTGGTTGATGGTGCGAAAGTGAACTCAAAAGCTGTCAGAAATGGCGACTTAGAAGTTTTCCCTGCAAAGGAGCTTCAGGTGTTCAACTCTATCCGTGTTGCGGTGAAGCGCTTGCTTAACCATTACACAGTAGAAGTTGGCGGCATGTACCTGTGTCCAATTTCAAAGTTGGACGTAGTGATCGCCGGTATCGAGGAAAAGAAAGGTGAGTTCTTAAATGAGCTGGCCAATCTTGGCAACCGGTACGAAGCCATCCTGGCTGAGCATAAAAAGAAAAACCCTGAAATTGCCCACCTGATCCAGCGTCACCGTTTGGAATGGCAGGCGTTTCAGAACCCATTCCGGTTTCGCATGAACCCGGTGCTTGCGGTTAGTCCTTTGTTCGGCAATTCAGATGAACTGGCACAGTCTGCAGCTCAGTCCCTTTGGGAAGAAATTGCAGCAGAAGCCAGAACACAGCACCGGACCAGTTTTTTTGGTCAGGAACGTGTGTCCCAAAAGGCTGTTAAAGCTGTAGGGCGTCTGCGGGATAAGCTGGTGAACTTGTCTTTCTTGCATCACGGAATGGATAGCGTTGTGGATTACTTCGATGAAGTCTTCTCGACTCTGCCGAAAACCGGTTATGTAGAAGACGGTAATTTCATGAAGCTGGCACATTTTGTTGCTGTCATTGCTGACGAAAACAATCTGCGCCTCATGGCTGATGGTAAATACCAAATCAACATCATCCAGCCTGAAGAAGCAGAAGAAACAGTAGAGGCCGAACAGCCAGTAGTTGCAGACCATGCAGCAGCTGAACTGGACAGCTTTAACTGTTTTGAAAGCTTTGAAACTGAACTACCTCAAGAAGATATGACAGCCGCACTGGTTGCAGCCGCGCAAGCAGCAGCACACCAGGCGCCGGCCGAATTGTCTTGGGGCTCATTTTAACCAATTAACTTTATAAACCCAGGGGGTTGCAGTGTCGCCCCTTGGGGTCGCTGCGCCTCCATTATTTTGGAGAGTAAGCATGAACGAAAGCAAAAAAATCGAAACTACCGTCCATAACGGTCGGACAGTAGTAGTAGGCGGCGTGTGGAAATGGGGTCCTGGCTTTGCCAAGTCTCAATAACCGCCAGAAGGCAAATATCGACTCGCCTTCTGGCGAGTCTTCTTTAATACCCGGGTCTGTCAGATCACCAATATGCCTGGCACTGCCGGGTATATCGGGATCTGACAGATTCCGTAAAGGAGATTCAAATGTTACATACGCAAAGCAAACTCAAAGATGTAAAAGCGCTCGTTCTGTCCCGCGGCGGCTGGAGAAGTGTGATTGGTGCCTACCCAAATCTGCTGGATGCCATGAGTTCTCGAAAAGAGAAACCATGTCCGAAAACAGGTGAGGGTAAAACGAAATTCCGTCCATTTAAGGATTGGGAAGATACCGGTGGTGCCTGGCACAACGATTATGGCGCCCTGCCAGATGGTATCGAACTTTTAAGCTGGTATACCGACAAATCAAAAGGCGAAGTGCTGAATGAAATTGTCAGTATTTGCGGGGGCAACCTGCCTCAATTTACTGAGGAAGACCGCCGTAAATTTGCTGAGCGTGCAGCGCAAAGCAAAGAAATCAGCGAAGAAGAAGCCAAAACCAGAGCTGAGAAAATCTCTGCAGTCTGGAAAAAGGCAACACCAATCAAAGGTACAACTGCTGAAGTTTACCTGCTTAATCGTGGTCTTAAAGGTGATTTGTCAGTGCTTGGTCGAAACCTTATGTTTCACCCCGCGCTGAAATACGCTCACAAGTCAATGATTGACGGTCAGGAAAAAATTCAGTGGAAAAGTCATCCCGCCTTATTAGCTGTTGTTCGTGACGGCAATGGTGTGGGTGTAACGCTTCACAGAACCTTTCTGAATGCTGATGGCAGCGGTAAGGCTGATGTTGAAAACCCGAAGATGATGATGCGCCAACCAAGAGAATTGGATGGTGGATACATCGAATTGGACAAACCGACAAATGGCCCGCTTGGGAAAATCATTGGTGTGTGTGAAGGACTGGAAACTGGCCTGAGCATCCGCGAAGCCACTGGTTGCCCGATGCGCGTTGGAATTTCAGATCAAATCATGAAGAAAATGAGATTTGAGCCTGAGATTAAGCACGTAATAATTTGGGCGGACCACGACAAGGCAACTGAGCTAAAACCTCATGGTGCTGGATTTGCTGCAGCCAGTGAACTGAAGGCTCGATTAGAGTCGGAAGGGATTGGTGCAGTTATCCTGACCCCCAATATGTTTGACCGTGAAAAGATGGACTGGAACGATGTGTACCAAGAATTTGGTGTGCAAGGTTTCGACTTCTATCTGGAGCCTCAATTCCGCGTTTATACGGGGGTTGAACTCTGATGATCACAGTACAGACAAATCAAGGCACACAAGAAATCAAACCTACCGGTGCAACGCTGCTGGATATGCTCGAAAACGAGCAGATCCCAGTGGTAGCACAGTGTCGGCAAGGTTTTTGTGGCGCCTGCAGGACTCGCGTAACAAAAGGTGAAGTTGAATATATCGCTGACCCTTTGGGGTTTACGCGGCAGGGTGAAGTTTTGGCCTGTGTTTGCAGACCAAAATCACACTTGGAAATCGATGTCCGGATTGTTGCATAAGCAGCATCCGGGCATTGCCTGTTCCAAAGTCAATTTATGAATGGCAGACCCATCCATAAGTCGATTTTTTACAACTGATGTTTCTACATCGACCGCCTGTTAGCGGTATACAAACCAAACGGGTTAATTTGCTTTGCAATTTAACTGACACGCACCGGCCTCAAAAACCAGTACGTAAAACACATTGGCGAAAGCCCACAACCTAAACCCTCGGGGAGTAGATATTGTTCCCCGATGGGACAATTCTATCTCCCTTTTTTTGCTCGCAAGAGTAAGGAAAGAAGATGAATATTTTAGAAAAAATCGAGCGCTCTTTCATCAACAAAGCCAAATCTTTGGCCCGCGTGATGACAAGAACAAACAACATACAAGTAACGATCTCCGGGAGTGATGCTTACTGTGTGGAGGGTCGAATCAATTTACCGCAAGGTGATTATTCAGACTCGGTTTGGCGGGAAATGTTAGAAGGTTGGATAGACCATGAACTTGGCCATCTAGCTTTCACAAATATCCCCGTCATGAATAGCGCATATAAAATTAGCGAGTTCCACCAACATATTCTCAATATTATTGAGGATATTTGGATGGAAAAAGCTCAAGGTGAACGCTTCCCAGGCGCTCGCATCAACCTTGCAAGGCTCTGCAAGCATGCGATGGACAGGAATTTATTTCCACTGTGTTCATCGTTGCCTACAGCACACCCGCTTGTGGTACTGGATTGTTTAATCCTGTTTCGCGGCAGGTTCTTTGTCACAGGACATGATGTGCTGAAAGGACATGCTGCTGATGCTTACCAGGTGGCTTGCCAAGTCTACGGTCAGGAACTTGCGGATAAATTCTGTGAGGTCATTGATTCGATTTCCGGCGTTTCATCAACCAAGCAGGCATTCGATGTCATGCTCCGGATTGTTGAACTGTTGCAAAAGGAGTCAGAGAAAAGTGATTCAGATGATGACACTGACGAAGACGACCAAAGCAACGACGGCGGCAATGGCAGCGAGTCAGATAATGACAGCGAACCAGAAGATGGCAACGAGTCAGATGATGACAACGAACCAGAAGATGGCGACAAGTCAGAAGATGACAATGATGATGGCGAAAGCGATCAGAATGCTCAGTCAGATAATGACGGTAGCGGTTCGAGTCAAAAGCCGCCCAAACCTGGCGACAATCAACCAACATCCGAAGAAATTAAGAATGCTGTAAAAGCGGTCTTAGCTTCTGAAGATAAAGATGGTCTTCAGGACTTTCACGAAACGCTGATTGAAATGCTAAGTGAAGATGCTTACGAAGCGCAGGAAGAAAACCCTAGCCTTTTGGCTGGCGGTGGAGTACTGCTTGGTGACTGGATACCTCCTGTCATGATGGAAGTTGATTCTGCAGAGGCAAAATCTATGAGCGGTCGGATTTATCCGGCACTCAACAAGGTTTTGTTTGATCAGGTAGAAACTTTGCCAGTTGCTAGAAATCGTGGAAATCGCCTGATTGCTAATAAGCTATCTGGTGTTCCAGCTGGAAACCTATCAGTTTTCAGAAAGCGTGTTGAGCAACAGGATTTATCTGCAGCAGTCAGTATCCTGGTGGATGGTAGCGGCTCCATGAAGGACGACGGGAAGATGATGAAGGCGAATGTCTGCACTTTGGCACTTGCCAAAGGGCTGCACAAAGCTGGAGTTCCAACCAACGTCACATACTTCGGAGTCTACGACGGTGAAAACAACCGGACATTCACTGCAAAAAACTTTGACGAACCAGCACTTGATAAAAAATTTGGTGTGCCTGCCTCTGGCAGTACACCAACGGCACAAGGGATGCTCGTAGCAATGAACCAATTGGTTCTGCGAAGCGAGGGGCGAAAAGTGATGTTTATCATTACCGATGGCCACCCTGATGATGTAAGTGAAGTGACTGAAATGGCTGAGATAGCTCGGTCCTTTAACATCAAAGTTGTACCAATCGGGATTCAAACCGGTCAGGTACGCGGTTTTGGTGCGGATGAATTTGTGAGCGTCAATGACGTCAGCGAGTTACCTGCAGCACTAAAATCAGCCGTCAAAAACAAGCTGTTTAGCTAAGCAGCTTAAACCAAATAAATGAAACCCACAGGGGTATGTAAATACCCTTATGGGCGTTTGCATCCCCTTTTTTTTGCCATTTTTGGCATGGAGAGAGAAATGCAAACATTTTCAGAGTTAGTTGTTGCCATTCCAGGTCAAGGGTTAGTCACTCTTTACCGGGCAAAGACGCCGGAAAAGGCAAAAAGCTTTCAGCAGCACAACGATCTGTCCTTCTTTGAGGGCCGGAAAGTAACAATGCTGGAAGTAAAAGGCGAGTACATCCAATCCAAGCTGGGCTGGGTGTACGAACCTAAACAGGAAAGAGGGCTTCGTTATGTCCACTAACCTGCCTTTTCCAATCCACATAGCGCGGGAAAGCAACGGGCTAAAAGTCGAACATTTCAAAACTGTTCGTTTAAAGCTTGGACAAGGTGAGATCAAGTTATTCAACACAGACAAAAAAGTCTTTGTTGTCTCGCTGGATGCTCGCCGTTCATTGACGGAATTTGTAGTCATTCATCGACGGCCTAATACCAGCATGCTTGGTGTTCAGGGCGCGGTAGAAGAAGCTATTCGTCGTGGAGTGGCTCTTGGTGCGCTGCCGCAACAATTTCTAAACCTTTAATCCCTGCCGGGGCACTCCCGACAGGGATGCTCCGCTTTGTAGGTATAAACAAAATTCTCGAAAGAGTGGAGAGAAAAATGCCTGATTACGCATTATTAGATGTGGGTGGCAATGTTGTAGGTAAGTTCGTTGACATTGAATTGGAAGAAGCTGAAAAGTATCTTGCTGAAATTGTTGATGACGGAGTTGATGTAAGACTTGGGTTGTTCCACCCACCATTAATTGAAACGGCCATCAAGAAGTCCAGGGCGGAAAACCCAGAGCTTCAAGGTGTCATTGAATATTATATGGATAAGGGTTTGAGCAAGGATGACATTTTACACCTGATTCGAATCGGTCTATGTCAGCCAAGATTTTACAAACCAGCAATCTGGCGCCGGTCAAAAGCACTAATGGATAAGTTAGTGTGTCCGTTAGGTCTTGCGTATCCGGATCATGATGGGCGCGGCAAAGGAAAGTACTCAACAGACTATGACATAGGCGACATCACTTCTGAAATCCAGCAGATGCTCTGCAAGAAAGATTGAGGTGGCATATGCTGAACCCCGATTGTGTTTTTGCAATAAAAATCACACCCGAAGTAAAGTTTGTACAAGTCGATACGACAAGTAATTGCTCTGGACAAACTCAATTACGAGAAGAACAAGAGTCGCAACCAAAGATGACTGAATTGGCATATTTGAGCGCCTGGCACTTATCGTAAACAACAACCAACACCCTGACGGGGAAATCTCCGTATCGGGGTCTTTCCATGCCAACCGTCAGGTAAAACATAAATTTTGCCCTGGCTGGGCTGGAGAGAAAAAATGCAAGTAGGTACATATTCAATCGTAAATGGAAAAGGTAGTGTTATCGAAAATCTGACAGGCCTGAGCCTGAATGATGCTGAGAATGCGCTTTGTCGCCAAATCAACCTTGGAGCAGACGCATACATCAGTGACGACGAGCCAAACGATCTGCAGCAGGCTATGCACAACAGCCTTTCCGCTAATCCGGAGCTGGTCAAGGTCATCGCGTCATACAAAGCGAAACGCTGGCCTTCTGTTGAAGTGAAGTCGGTAATCCGAATTGCCTTCTGTCAGCCGAAATACTACACCCCAACTGCGTGGCGTCGGTCAAAAACTTTAATGGATGCTTTAGTTTGTCCGTTAGGGTTGGCGTTCCCACATGACTATGGTCGAGGCAAAGGTAAGTATTCAACTGACTTTGATATCGATGAAGTTACTAAGGAAATCCAACGGCTGATAAGCCCATTTGGTTAATTAAGATTGTTTCAATTTCAAACCCTGACGGGGAAATCCCGCTCAGGGTCTTTCCATGCCAACCGTCAGGTAAACATAAAAATTTGCCCTGGCCGGGCTGGAGAGAGAAATAGTATGACTACTGCAGCAGAGTTCAAACTGGCTTGCACCGTAAGCCATGAAATGTTTGAGCGTTTCATCGAGACTGGCTTGTTTCAAGATGCAGATCACGATCTGCTTTATGAAATGATTGCGGGGAATATTCAGTTTTTAACTGAGCATGCTCAGCACAACATAAGCCCAATCTGGTTTGAAAAATATAAGGCAGCCGCAAAGCTGTTTGAAAAAAAGCTCTACAGAGAAAATAAAAGCCCATTGGCCGGTGATTGCGTTTACTTAGAATGCAAAAACGGCCGGGTTTATGAGGACGCAATAATTGCTTATGGTGAGGATACATCCGGAACCAAAGGCAGAATCATTGTTGTTACTCAAGGCTGTGGACACCTAGCAGACATTAATCAAAGCGCTGAAAAGTCGCTGAAAATGTCTGTTAATGGCGGCTACTTTAAAGGTATAGACGTTTCAGAAATCAATGCTGGTAAGTTCGATTTTGTAGATAGAACATTTTGGTTTTGGGCAGACAAGCCTAAAGGCAATGGTGGACTCTATATCAAGCGTTCAGTACCACGTTGGCATTTAAACGCCATAAACCAAGACTTTTACTAACCACACACACCCTGACGGGGAAAGCCCGTTCAGGGTCTTTCCATTCCACCGTCAGGTAACAAATTAAATTTTGCCCTGGCTGGGCTGGAGAGATATATGGAGTTACAACTGCTGCACTAATGGCTTGTTGCCAGACATGAGTGAATTTACGCACCTTGAAGTTTGCGCTGTTTATCAGTTCGCTTTTGCTGAAGGTGAGTTTAGTGAACAGCTTATTGGCGTTACAGAGTTTTGCGAGCCGGTTGTTGGCGTTGCAACAGGTAAGGCCAAGATTGAGGACTTTGTAGATGAGCCGGATGAATCCAAGCTTATGTACACGGTCTATGGCCGGCTTGAGTGTGGTGAGGTTGAACCTTTGCATGATGAATCCACTTTGGATGCAATCATGGCTGTGGCCAACGACCTGTCCGCACGCTTTGGTCTTGAACTGGAAGTGAGATAACGGGAGATAAGACATGCCTGAGTTATCCGCTGCCGGCTCGACCATTGTTCGCCAAGTTACACCTCTGTCAGTTCATGGCTTTGAGTCTGAATTATCTGAAGGTTGGAAGTTTCTGACATCAGCAGATATGAATCATCACAGAGTCTACGCAAATGAGCAGGAATTAAAAATCCTGTCGTTTTGTGAGGGCGATGTGATCATTAAGCAAGCTCCAGATATGCAGGCGTTCTACCGTGAATGCTTGTTTGAAAATGAGTTTGCGCTAAACGGCTAAACAGCCACAAATACTTTTAAACCCTATCGGGAAGACGGCCCGATAGGGGCGTTTTCCCTTTTTTTATCGCCTTTGGCGATTGGAGAGAGAAAATGCAAGAAGTACAATTGTTAAAAGCTTTGCGTGAAATCGGTACTCATTTAATTGAGACAAAGAAGACATGCAAAACAGCTGATCAGTCATTCGCTGGCGCTGCCATCTGCTATATGCAGAAGCAATTGCGCTTGGAGATTGGCGAGTTTACAGCGAAAGCTTTTAACCAAGCTTTAAACCA
>VFQM010002695.1_pt1 | contig 12538 bp, 12 predicted proteins | sample 3512391 | NCBI WGS metagenome assembly VFQM01 (sample SAMN10412369, study PRJNA504923) | tailings metagenome | isolation source: Replicate 1 from Balatoc abandoned mine | place: Philippines
CTTTTATAAAGGCGGAAGATATGGAACCACCTTAAATAATAAAGCAGACGAGAGTTTATTTGATGAACCATTCATTGTTTTTGAAATAGACAATGTAAAAGATAATCCGAAGCTTTTTCCAATTGTAACGCTCATTATTATGGATACGTTTATTCAGAAAATGAGATTGAGAAAAGACCGCAGGAAAGCCTTGATTATTGAAGAAGCGTGGAAAGCCATTGCCAGTAAACTGATGGGAGGATATATTCTGTATCTCTACAAAACGGTAAGGAAATTTTGGGGAGAAGCGGTTGTTGTTACTCAGGAACTGGATGATATTATTGGCAATGCAGTGGTAAAAGATTCCATCATCAACAATTCTGATACTTTCATATTGTTAGATCAAACCAAATTCAAGGACAATTTTGACCGCATAGCGGCTTTACTCTCTTTAAATAAGGTGGAACAGAATAAGATTTTCACCATTAACAACTTGAACAACAAATTCGGAAGAAGCCGATTCAAAGAATTTTACCTGAAAAGAGGTTCTAAAGGAGAAGTCTATGGAAATGAAGTTTCATTGGAGCAGTATCTGACTTATACCACTGAAAAACCTGAAAAGTCTGCGGTTGAATACTATGTACAAAAGTATGGAAACTATGATGAAGCCTTACGCAAAATCGTTGATGATTTAAAAATCTTTGGAGATAGCCTTGAAAATATGGTGTCTCTAGTCAATCTGTACCAAAACCCCCTAGACGATAAAATAAATTCTTTTTACAAAAGGATGAAGAAAAAACACAAAGGAAAAAATGTGTTCAAAATTATTTTACAAGAATTAGAAAACCAAAACATCAGTTTTTCAGAATTAATCAACCAAAAACAAGAGCTATATGAAAAAGTATAAGCCCCTAAATCCCCAAAGGGGACTTTTCCTATCGCAAGATTTAAGAGTAAGAATTTTCCTGCTTCTTTTCCCCCTTTGGGGGATAGGGGGCTTCGCTCAAAACACTTACATCGACCCGACTGTAACGGCTGCTATGATTCTATATTCAGAAAATTTAAAAGCCAAACAGAATGAAGTCATTGACGAAACCTCCAAATTGAAAGATGCACAAGCATGGGTAGGAACTCAAATGGTAGTAGCCAATGAAATTCAAAATAAAATATTGAAAGGATTAAAAGAAGTTTCAGGAACCTTACAAAACGGAATTCAGGTAAAAGAAATTTATTTTGAATTGAATAAATGTTATACCTATTCCTCTCAAGTGGTACAATTAGCATCACAACATCCTCAATATGCAATTTTCGGTGTGAAGGCTTCGCAGAAAACATACGAGCAAAGTCTAAAAATTGTTACCGATGTTTCTGATATTTTGGCATCAGGCGAACTCAATTTGGCGACCGCAGGAGACCGTTACAAAATCCTACACAACATTTCCGAGAATGTAAAAAATTTAAAACTGTGGTTACTGGCAATCAAGTTACGATTGGAAAAAGCCAACCGATTAGGATTCTGGAATTTCATCAATCCATTTGCAGGCTACATCAATACCGATAAAGGCATTGTGGAAAACATAATGAACAAGTATAAGCGAAATTTTTAAGAAATCACAAGATGAAAAAGATTTTTCAAATTCTGTTAATTCCTACCATCTATCTTATTATTACTTCTTCCAGTGGTGGTTCTACGCCAGCTTGGCAAAAAGAAAATGTATCATTCCCTATGATGAATATCGAAATCAATGCCACCATGAAAGAGCATAACCGACAAAAAGAAATGAGGCAAAAGCAAACAGCCAATGCTACCATAGAAACCACCAATAGAACTCAATGGGACAACTTTAAAGATAAGGTAACCAAAGTTCAAGACAGATTGAGGATTGTGTCATTTGCTATTCAGGCAATTCCTACGGGAATAGCAATGAGTAGAGAAGTTAATAAAATCAATCAAAACCAGACAGACATTATCAATGAAATCAATTCAGCTCCTTATTCCATTATTGCAGTATTGCCTTCCCAAGTAAAGTTTGTAGATGATCTGCAAATGGTAACGAGGTTAATCATGGGAATAGTAATTTCATATGGAGCCATCAACCAGATGGAAAAATCAGAACGCAAAATTTTATTGGATTACGCATTGGGAGAAGTCAAAACATTAAGCAGAAACTCTACGCATATGCTTTTAAAAGTTAGAGATATCAAAGCCAAAGTATTACGCAACAAAAGAGCTTTCCAATATTATGTGAACAGAGATAAGCAAGTGGTGGAAAGCATCATGAAAAATATTAAATCTTTTTAAAATGAAGAAAATAGTGATTTTTGGATTATTGACATTTTTTGGAATTTTAATCAAAAGCCAACAGATAGTATTCAATGACAAGCTTTTTGCGCAAATGACAAAAGATCATGCGGTAAGATTGGCAAGCGAACAAACATTTTTAAGTTCCTATGAAAAGCAAAAACAACTGTATGATGATATTAAAAACAAAACCGCACAAGTAATTGCCATTCAGGAATACATTTACCAGCAGCTCAAAAATGTCAATTCCGCATTAACTCAAAGCAAAAAACTGATGTATCTCTATCAGTATTTAGGCAAGGTTGTTACGAACTCAAACAGAATGCTGGATTTATCAGCACAACATCCTGAATATGCTGTCTTGGTTTCCAAATATTATGTAGAAATCGGAAATCAAACCATGAAACTCAAACAGGAAGTCTCACAGGATATTCTGAATGAAAATAAAGATTTTTTGATGGATGCCAGTGATAGAGAAATGCTCATCGAAAAAGTATTTACAAGGGTAAGAAACATCAATGGAAATATTCTCTATATCATCTTGCGATTAGAGAATGCCAAGAAAATCCCTTATCTGTATCAAGTTCCCAAGCTTCGAAATTATATCAACATAGACAGAGCAATCGTCGGAGATATTATCACAAAATATAAATACATCTTTAATTAAAAACAAATAGATAAACAGATGAAAAATGTAGTTAAAAAAGGAAAATTTTTCCTCTTACTATTTATTGCGACTTCAGCATTTGGACAAAGTATAAAGAAATTGAACGATCCCTCCATTGTAGCACAACATAAAAGAATGACTTTTGAAAGTTGGGGAGATTGGCGACCTTATCCGAAATATTTTTTAGGAATCCAGACCAATTTTGCCTATGCCACAGTTTGGGGAATGTGGGCGCCGAGCATTAACAGAGATTACAAAAATGGCAAAGACATTCGACCATTAAAACCAAACGGAGAACAAAATTTAAGATTAGCCCAGTTAAAACTTCAGGAAGAAGAAGCGAAAAAAATTAAAGCAGTTTCAGACACCATTTACAAAAGAAGTGTTCAGGATTTTGCGCATTGGACTTCTGCAACCGTTGATGCTGATCCATTGTGGTTGTTGTATTACAAACGAATGCTAAAACCGATTACCGAGTTTCCCAACACCCCTCAAAATTTTATAGAATGGAGACTGAAAGATCAGCAAACATATGAAACGCTCAATACCACAGGCACATTAAAAAGATGGCAGGAAGAATTGGATCTTATTAAAGAAAAATATGCCATGTCCCGAAGTATGGATATGCCCAGAGGAAAACGCTTCCTGATGTACCATGAAACACTCATCAAATGGAGAAATTTTGTTCAGGAATTAAAGAAGTACAATGACAGGACTACACTTCTATTAGATTATAAAAATATTCTGAAAAATCATTTATCTACCGCTTTACCCAATCAATGGACACCTGCTTCAGATAAACAAATTGTTCATAACACCATGCAACAATACAAACACCGATTTTAGAAATGAATAAAAAACTCACCTTATTATTTTGTCTTTTGGCAATAGTATTGCCAATTATGGGATTTTCCCAGACAGACAGCGATTACAGCAATCTGCTCCAGTTTTTAAAAGGCGATGGCGCTTTTGAAAAATGGTTTATGGAAGTATTCACCAAGCTGGACAACAGCGTTCAGGATAGTGCACAAGGTTCAGCTTTAGTAGGAAAAGCCATTGGAGGATTAGGAGCTTTGATGTATCTCGGATATATGGGATGGCAAATGGCAGCCGGAGATAGAGAATGGGAAATTACCCCGATGCTAAAACCAATTCTGATTGGATTTACACTTGTTTATTGGTCAGGATTTGTCAATCTGATACAAGCACCTTTTGAAGCCATAGCTCAACCTGGAATTGCCATCTTCATTGACATCGAATCTGAAGTCAATGATTTACGAGTGCAAAGGTTTAAAAAGCAACAGCAACTATTAGATGCCGTCATCAAACTCAATGCGGAAGAAGATGCCAAACAGGAAGTCATCAACAACACCAGTCAAAACGCCGATGATTCTTGGTTTGATGTAAGCGAGGGATTAGACAAACTGATTCAACCCATCAAAGAATGGCAGATTAGAATGCAGTTCCAAATGCAAAAATTAGTCGCTGAAGTCATTGAATTTGTCTGCCTTTCCATCTTGAGAATTTGCGTGTATCTCATTTTTTTCATTCAAAAAATTTGGGCATATATCCTTATTATTTTAGGACCTATTGCGGTTGGAATGGCACTAGTTCCAGGATTTGAAAATTCCTTGTACAGCTGGGTATCCAAATTTATCAATATCAATCTCTACACATTTGTAGCATATACCATTATCAATATCGGACAGCAATTGATTGCTTCTGGTTATACCATGGAAATAGAAAGATACGACACGCTTTTATCTAATGGAACCATTACCAATTTAGATGCTTTAATGGTCTATGTAAGTAATTCGGGAATGATTTATAACCAATTGTTTACCTGTGTAGCCTATATCGTTACGGGAATTGGAGTTCTGATGACACCCACCATTGCCGATACCATTGTTACTGCAGGAGGAGCTGGAGCGATGACCAAAATGAAAAGTGCTGTAGGAAAAATGACGAGCAGTGCAAAAACGGCAATATTAACTGCAAAAACAGGAGGAGCTTCTACAATCGCAGCAGCAACAAAATCTGCATCAGCAGGTTCTGCATCGGGAATGGTAAACAATGCTATGAAGAATAGGAAATAAACTTAACTGTCTAATTACCTAATACCAACTACTAAATACCAAATACCAAATAAAAATGCTTATTAAAAATATAGAACAAAGAATTAAAATCAACAAAGTGGTTTCCATCTCTGCCATTGTGTTTGCGGTCTTCATCGTTATAGCAGGTTTCTTCTTTGCATACAGAATAATTGAAGATTCCAGAAAATCCATTTATATTTTAGATAATGGAGTTCCTGTACTGGCAAAGCAAACCGATGTTTTACTCAACAGACCTGTAGAATACAAAGCGCAGATTGAGCTTTTCCATCGATTGTTTTTTACGCTTGCTCCAGATGATGCCTATATTAAGGACAATATTCAAAAGTCATTATATCTCATTGATGACAGTGGAAAAAAAGAATACACCAATCTGAAAGAAAAAGGCTTTTACAATCAAATTATTGCCTCTAGTTCAATGGTCAGTATTCACGCAGATTCTATTACAATTAATATGGAGCAGAAGAAGTTTGCTTTTTTCGGAAAGCAGATGATTACCAGAAAATCTTCCGTCATTTCAAGAAAACTCATTACTGAAGGTTATTTTGATGACATTATCCGAAGTCCTAATAATCCTCATGGCGTAATGCTTAAAAACTGGCGAATCCTAGACAACGAAGAAATCTCTAACCAAACCAAAAACTCATATTAAAAATGAATACAACATTAAAACAAACTGGACAAAAATGGCTGAATTGGGCAAATCAACATCCGAAAAAATTCTTCATCTATTCGATGGTATTTTTATCGGTGTCATTCATTGGCTCTCTCATTCAAGGCATCTTTTTCCCTTCAGATAATGCTTTTAAAATAAAGCCTCCGATTTTGTATTCCAAAAGTAAGATGGAACAAAATACCACCGTAAACAATGAAAAAGAAATGGCAAAAATAGTGAATGAACTTAAATCACTAAAAGTGAAAAGCGACCGTAAACAATTACAAAAAGAAGACAGTTTACGAATTGACTACTTGTTTAACCAATACCAAAAATTAAAAAATGCAGGTAGCACCAGAGACAATTTATCTAAAATAAAAACTCAATGAAAAAACTAGATTTTAAACAAAAAAAATATGTTTTGCCTCTTTTAGCATTGCCTTTTCTGATGCTATTTGTCTATGTAGGAGCACAATTTACCAAAGAAGACACATCGGAAAAAGACCAACCTAAAGAACTTTCTCTTTCACTCGGTGAAACGCAAGATTCTATTATGACGAAGAATGATGCGTATGATGCATTTTTCAAAAAAGACGACAACAGAACCATGTTGGAAGGTCTGGACAAAGAAGAGGACAGCTTATACAACTACGATGACCAATTGTCATTAGCACAGAAAAGAAAAATTGATTCATTAAAAGCCGTTTCTTCAAGACAAAACCAATATCGTGAAAAAGGAAATCCATCTTCTTACTATAACCCTAATTCATCTCAGAGAGAAGATAAAGATTACCAAAGATCTTCGGAAATTATCAGAATGCTGAATGATAAATCTTACGGAAAACAAGAAAATGGATATGATTCAGAAAGTTCGAAAGTTACATCTAAAAATGAGCCACAAGATCCAGTAAAATATCTGAAACAGCAAATGCTGGTAATGGATTCTTTAGAAAAAGCTAGAGATCCAGAGTATCAAAGCAAACTCGCAGCCGAACAAAAACTTAAAACCAATAAAGAAAAAATGAACGAGTTTCTTAATTCGACATTCAATGTAAGCAAATCAGGAATTAACAACGATTTCAATGCTTTTTACAAGGAAAAAGAAAACAGCTTTATCAAAGCAGTGATTGATGAAAATAACAAAGGATTTCTTGGAAGCAGGATTAGATTTCGATTGTTGGAAGACATCTTTGTAAGCAACAGAAAAATAAGCAAAGGCTCCATTTTATATGGACAGATTTCAGGATTTTCAATGCAAAGGGTTGAACTCACTATTGTATCCGTATTTACCAAAGGGGATATTTTCCCTATCAACTTATCTATTTACGATGTGGATGGTATGAAAGGATTGTATGTACCCCAAAGTGTTTTCAGAGATATGATTCGGGAAATGGGGAGCAATTCCATACAAGGAACTCAAATGGATATGGGAGGACAAGGATTTTTTACCAGTCTCGGTTCTAAATTATTTACATCTACTTCCAAATCCATTACCAACCTGATTAAAACCAATAAAGCCAAGTTGAAATACAATTCTTATGTATTCCTGATTGACGAAAAACAACTGAAAGATTCACAAAACCAACAAAAAATAAAATAATGAGAACGATATTATATAGTCTGTTACTATGTACAGCACAATTTTTAACCGCACAAACTGCAACCAAAGAACAATTGAGTTCCGATTTACCCGAAATAGAAATTACGGAAGGCATTAACCTGCATATCATTTCACCGGAACCGATTCAGTACGTTGATTTATCTACTCTAAAACTTACGGGAGATTTGCCAGCTACCAATATTGCCAGAATTAAAATTACGGATAGTCCCGAATCTAATGAGACAGAAAAAATAATAAAGCCAGTTTTATTTTCCAGCGGAGATACTGTTGGAATTATAACGGTAGTAGGACAATCTTTTATTGCACAATACAAAGCCGTTTACAGAAATTCTGAAAACTTAAATACGGTCACCAATATTCATATTCAGCCCGAAGATATGCAACCCATTGAGTTTGATAAAATGGTTTTTTCTAATCTTGAATTGAGAAAGTTTGCAATGGACATTATTCAAAAAAAATCGGAAGAACATCCAATTAGAGAAGAAAAAAATCTTAAACTCAATGTTCAGCTCAACAATGTATATGTGATGAGTGATTATATTTTTTTAGATATGACTTTTAAGAACAACTCCAATTTGAGTTATGATATCGAAGACCTTAAATTTTCCATAGAAGACAAAAAAATATATAAGGCTACGAACAATCAAAGTATTGAGATGATTCCCATTTTTCAACTGAATCCACAAAAACACTTCCGTAAAAACTTCAGAAATATTTATGTATTCAAAAAATTCACCTTTCCGAACAGCAAAGTAATGATGATACGATTAATTGAAGAACAACTCTCAGGAAGAACCATAGAAATGAAAGTCAACTATTTTGATATTCTTAAAGCCGACACATTCTAGAGGCAGTGCCTCTTCCAATTTTTTAATCTTTTAATCCCTTAATTTTTTAATTCAAGAAATGCAAGAGCAACAACATCAAATAAAAATATACGGATTCCTGCAAAAAGCAGTCTATGCCGTTGTTGCATTAGATTGCGCATCACTTTTTTATCTCAATGCCAATATTCCTGTAGTTTCCAATTTATTGAAAAATTTTTCAAAATTGAGCTTCATTTACCCACCTATCAATGCCAAGTTTGCAACATTGATTTTGATAGGATTGGTAGCTATTGGAACTAAAGCCAAGAAAAAGAAAGACTTAAATATTGCTACAGAGATTGTGCTACCAATTGTATTAGGACTGGTAATGATTTTTTCATCTTTGATTGTGCAAAATGAAGCAGGAAATAATAAACTCACTAAAATATTTCCTGGAATGAATCTCTATCAGATTATTTATGCGACACTTTCTTTTTTAGGAGCAGTAATTCTTCAAATGGGAGCTGACAGCATTTCAAAATTGATGCAACAAAAGATGGGAAAAGACCGATGGAACATAGAGGAGGAATCTTTCGACCAAAATCAAGAACTGATAAAATCGGAAACCAATATCAATATTCCTTATTTATTCAGATATAAAGGAAAAAGCAATAAAGGTTGGATTAATCTGAATCCTTTTCGTGGAACAATGGTGATTGGAACACCCGGTTCTGGAAAATCTTTTGGAGTCATTAATCCTGCTATCCGTCAAATGATTGCAAAAGGTTTTTGTCTTTGTATTTATGATTTTAAATTTCCAGATTTAGCACAGATTGCATACTACCACTACCTGCTGAAAAAAAGCAAAGATTCGGATTATAATTACAGCTTTCATGTAATTAACTTAAATGAAGTCGAAAAATCAAGGAGAGTCAATCCATTTCATAAAAAATACATCCAAACTTTGGCGGAAGCCCAGGAAATGGCAGAATCAATGGTGTCATCTTTGCAAAAAGGAGGTTCAAGTTCGGGAGGAGGCTCTGAAGCATTTTTCACCCAATCTGCTATCAACTTTTTGGCTTCCTGCATTTATTTTTTTGCAAAACTAGAGAACGGAAAATATTCAGATTTGCCCCATATTCTTTCTTTTATGAATCGCAGCTATCAAGAAATTTTCGATACATTATTTACCAATGAAGAGATTGGTTCCTTGCTTTCACCATTCAAAACAGCCTATGATAATAAAGCGTTTGACCAATTGGAAGGACAAATAGGAACATTAAAAATATTTCTTTCAAGATTAGCGACTAAAGAAAGTTTTTGGGTTTTTTCAGGAGATGAAGTCGAATTGAAAATAACAGACAGAGAAAATCCGTCCATTCTAATTCTCGCTTCCGATCCAGGAACACAGGATATTAATTCGGCGCTGTATTCTGCAGTTCTGAACAGAACTTTACGTTTGGTCAATTCCAAACATAATTTACCAGGAGGAATTATCGCCGATGAGTTTCCTACCATTTACATTCATAAAATCGACAATGTGGTAGCAACCGCAAGAAGCAACAGAGTTGCAGTATTATTAGGATTGCAAGAAATACCACAGCTTCGTCAGTTTTACAAAAAAGAAGTCGCAGATACTATTTCTGCAATTGTTGGGAATATTCTTTCTGGTTCAGCAAGAGATAAAAATACGTTGGAATGGCTTGAAAAACTCTTTGGTAAAATCAAGCAAAAATCGTTTTCCCAGTCCATTTCACAGCAAGGAACCACCACCAGCATTAACGAAAAAATGGATTTTATGATTCCAGCAGGAAAAATTGCAGCATTGAGAACAGGAGAAATGGTAGGAATGATTGCCCAAGGAGAAGAAAATGATACCGATGAATACAAAACATCAGCAATTAATGGAAAAATAAATTTAGATATGAAAGCCATTAAGCAAGAAGAACAAAACTACGTTCCGATGCCAGTTTACTATTCATTTATAGACAAAGCTGGAAACAATCGCAAAGAAGAAGTTCTGATGACCAATTTCAGGAAAATTAATAAGGAAATAGAACTCATTGTCAATGAAAATATAAAAACAGCATAAATGAAAACCATAGAAAAATATTTTGTAACCGTATTGATATTGTCTTTTCAGATAACAGTTTTCGGGCAGTTCAATACACTAACACCTACACTGTCGAAGAAAACGGAAACTTCAAAAGCAATAGAGCTAGTAAAAGCAGCAGATAATCCGAAGCCCAAAAAAGAGAAAAAATCGTGGAAGGAGATTTTTAACATTACCTCAAAAGCCAAGCTAAAAAACGAACTGGATTCTCTGAAAACACTACTTAAAGAAAATTCATCCGCCAACAACAAGAAATGGAATAGACAAAAATTGCAGGATTCCCTGATTTTAGTTGCCCAAACTAAAGTGCTCGATCAAATTCAAAGCAGTAAAAACAAATTTTTGCAATATGACTTTGTAAACGAACCAAGAGAGAAAAATTATTCAAAAATTGTAATGCCATTAAATAGTGAAATCTCTGTTACATCACCTTATGGAATAAGAACACATCCGATTTTTGGAGCAACTAAATTTCATAATGGAATTGATTTGGCTGCGAATTACGAAAATGTCTATTCTGTTTTGGATGGAATCGTGACGGAAACAGGCTGGGATAACAATGGTGGTGGAAATTATATCAAAATCAAACACTTTAACCGTTTTGAAACAGCTTATCTCCATCTTTCTGAAATTTATTATCGTGTCGGAGATTTTGTAAAAGCGGGATTTATCATCGCCAAAAGCGGAAATTCAGGAAATTCTACAGGACCACATCTTCACTTTTCCGTGAAAGAATTCGGACAAAATATAAATCCTACTCATTTTTTAAACGATCTTATAAAAGTAAACCAATTAATCGCTACCTATTATGCAAAATGAAAATTTACCAACAGAAGAACTGAAAAAATTCGGTATTATCAATGAAGATTTATCATTCTCGAAAAAACTAAATACAGATGATATTCAGAAATTCCTACAAGGATATACTATCGTTGCGGACAACGATAAAAACAGGGCGACTTTTCAACTCACTGAAAATAATACCAAGCTAAAAGTTATCTTTTTGGAAAGGGACAAAAGCCTATCAGAAATACTTGAGAAAAGTAAAGAAAAGATTCAGTATTCTGAAACTAAAGCACAATACAATGTTCAAGACAATCGGCATTCGGCTCAACTAGGTTTTTCAAAACAAGCATTTGTTTTTGACAAAGAAACGAGTACCGTAAAGGAATTGGATTTTATCAAAAATGCTCCAGAACTTACCAAACTCGTTACGGAAAGAAAAAATCCAGAAGAAATCAGTCTATACAAATTGGAACTTGAAAAGCTGAAAAACTTTCTCTACGATAAAATAGACCTATATCCAGAAATCGCCAAGAGAATTACAAACGACCTGAATATTGTTTCCCGAGAAATTGATTCTGTGAACAGCATTACTCCAGATGAAAAACAAATCGCAAAAGAAAGTAATACTGATGTTCATTTGAATGTAAATGACAGAGACATGTATGAAGATGCCAATCGAAATCGAGAGGAGCAAGAAGAACAGTCGGAAGAACAAGAAAAATCCCGAAAATTCAGGAGATAAGGAGATGTAGTTTTTGGTTGTCGGTTAAAAGTTGATAGAAAGAATCAACAAACCGATAACCGATAACTGACAACCAAATAATATTAACAATCAAACCCCAAACATTATGGAAACACAAAAAGAATTCGACCAAGTAGAGTATCTAAAAAATCAGATGAAATACCTCGGTTTCGGCGAAGGAGAGAAACTCCACAAAGATTTAGAAAAAGGTATCAAATCTAAAAATCAACAATTTGAAATCAAAACCACTTCCGACAAAGCATTGCCTGAAAACAAAGTGGACTTTACCTTGAAGTTTAACAAAACAGATAGTGGTGGTATTTTTCTCAATTCGTACAACGCAAAATTGACAAACGAAAAAAATGAGGAGATTTCTCATAATTTTCCAGTCAACCGAGAAAATACTTTTACTGCAAAAGAAGCCATTAATCTTTTAGAAGGCAGAAGTGTGAAAATAGAATTTCACAATCCGAAAAGCGACCAACAGGAAACCGCTTTTGTTCAGTTCAATTTTGAAGAACCAAAAACAGAAAAAGGAAATTATTTGTTCCAAAATTTCTATAAAAATTACGGTGTGGAAACCGATAAAATTGTTGAAAAGTCCAATCTTATTTTTGACAAGCCTGAATATAAGGAAAACACCATCAAATCTTTGGAAAAAGGAAATATTGTAAAGGTGAAATTTGAGAAAGATGATGAAGTTATAGAAGGAAAAGCCATTTTGAATCCTCAAAACAGAAACCTGAAATTGTA
>VFQM010002696.1_pt1 | contig 12530 bp, 11 predicted proteins | sample 3512391 | NCBI WGS metagenome assembly VFQM01 (sample SAMN10412369, study PRJNA504923) | tailings metagenome | isolation source: Replicate 1 from Balatoc abandoned mine | place: Philippines
CGCCAGTGCTGGGTTTGCGTACCGCCAGTTATTGCACTGAAAACGAGGGGACCCCGATCTTGGCCAAAGTGCCCTGCTTGGTAGAGCGGAACAAAGGTTCTGTCGCGATAGCAGCTGAGAGGTGCGTTGAATGGTTCTGGGCCAGAGACAATGGGGCATGGACCCACTGCATCTCCAACTGGCAAACTCGACCCTGCGCCACGTGATCAAACGGTTGCACTTTCCGCTTGAGGTCATGCTGGTGTGCGTGCGCTGGTACGCGGCCTACCCGCTGAGCTTGCGCAACCTGGAAGAAATGATGGCCGAGCGTGGTGTTGCGGTAGACCATGCAACTGTTCACCGCTGGGCCCTGAAGATCTTGCCCGTCTTGGCCGGGGTGTTCCGCCGACGAAAACGCGCAGTCGGGGCCTCCTGGCGGATTGACGAGACCTATATCCTGGTGGGCGGACAATGGAAGTATCTGTACCGGGCCGTTGACCGGATGGGCCACACGGTGGATTTCCTGCTGACGGCCCGCCGTGACAAAGCTGCAGCACGTCGGTTCTTCGAGCAAGCCATCAACCTGCACGATGTCCCCAAGAGGGGGATTACCATCGATAATAGCTACTTGAACATGGCGGCTGTGCAATGTTTGATCGCAGATGAGGGCTTGGTCGTTGTGCTGCGGCAGTCCAAGTACCTGAACAACATGGTCAAGCAGTACCACCGTGACTTCAAGCGCCGGGTCAGGTCCATGGGGGGCCAAGACATTACATATGGCCCGACGACTGATCACGGGTGTCGAGACCATGCACATGATGAGGAAGGGGCAGATGAGTCGCCCCAACAGGTCAAACATGTCGGCAGCGCAAGAGTTTTACAGCTTAGCCATTTGACTTGAGAAGTCGTTAGCCGATACAGCACGCCTCCCAGCTGCTATCGCGACAGAACCATGTGCTGCGCATCAATGAAGTAGAGGTATCGAGCTTGGAAAAAGTCAGGCTGTGCGTGATGAGCTATTCCCATCTCAGCAGGGTAGCTATGCAAGTGGCGCAAGAGTTCGCGTTGCAGGCAGACATTGAGGTGGTGGATTACACCTTCGAGAAGGCGCTTGCCCACGCGCGTGAGCGGGAGCGCCTCTGCGAGGTGGATGCATTCGTGAGCGCCGGATCCAATGCCGCCATCTTGAAAGGTGCACTGGCGACGCCCGTGGCGACGATCAAGGTCGCCGGATACGACATCTTGGTCGCGTTGCGCAACGCGCGTCGCTACTCCACGCGCGTTGGCATCCTGACATATGGTTTTACCATCGCCGAGCTGGACGCAGTGAAGGGCCTAATTGATGTTGACATTGTCCAAGGTGCATACAGAACGTTAGATGAAGCTTCAGCGGCATTTGAGGCTTTGGTGGCCGAAGGGTGCGCAGTGTTCGTCGGCTCCAGCATCGTTGTTGAACTAGCCGAGCAGAATGGCCTACCGGGTGTGCTTGCTTACTCAGATGCATCCGTGCGGCAGGGATTGCAGGATGCTATCGACCTGGCGCGCGTCGCTCAGCTTGAGACAGCCAAGTATGATCAACTTAATGGCGTCCTCCACAATTTGCAGGAGGCGGTTCTCGCCGTCAACCGCGCAGGGGCTGTCATCGCACTTAACTCGCCGATGGAAACTGTGCTGGGCCGGACGCGTTCGGACCTGCTCGGGGCGCATATCGATGAAGTAGCGCCAGAATTTTCGCTGACTTCCACGCTTGCCAATGAGCGGGAGGAACGCCAGCAAATGTGCCAGTTCAACCGGCGCGAGTGGCTAGTTAATCGCACTTTGATTCGCGAACGTGGTCAAGTGGTCGGCGCGACCCTTACTCTTTACGATGCAGCAACTATTCAGGAGGCAGACAGCACGCTACGTGCTCAAAATCGCTTGCGCAACATTCCACAGGCCCGCTGGCGATTTGAGGACTTGCTGGGCACAAGTGCTGAGTTTCGACGCGCCCGTGATTCCGCAATGCGCTTCGCGACCACCGACCGCACGGTACTCATTACCGGAGAAAGTGGCACAGGCAAAGAGCTATTTGCGCAGGCAATCCACCTGGCCGGGGCCCGACGCGATCGTCCATTTCTCGCTATCAATTGTGCGGCGGTACCGGAGGCACTACTGGAGAGCGAGCTATTTGGTCACGAAGAGGGCTCATTCACTGGAGCCCGCAAGGGCGGCAAGCGTGGGCTTCTTGAGGCCGCGCACACGGGCACACTGTTTCTCGACGAAATCGGCGACATGCCCGTGCTTCTTCAGACCCGCCTATTGCGCGTGCTGCAAGAACGTGAGGTGGTGCGCGTCGGAGGAGTGGTGCCGATCCCGGTGGATGTCCGTGTCGTCGCTGCCACGCATCAGCCCCTGGACAGGTTGGTGCAGGAGCGGCGATTCCGGGCCGACTTGTTCTACCGACTCAATATTCTAAGGCTTCAACTGCCGCCGTTACGCGATCGGGCTGCCGACATTGAACCGCTGGCGCGTGATTTCGTAACCCGCGCGCTGCGTGGCACCGGCAAAGGGGTCAAATCTAACGAATTGCTCGCTCCGCTCATTGCGCGGCTGCGCGGCTACCGATGGCCGGGCAACGTTCGCGAGCTCGAGAATATATGCGAGCGCATCGCCGTTGCGGCCGCCACCCATAAGGGACTAGACGCCAGCGTTTATGCGGAACTTGAATTGGACTGCCCCGAGCTCTTTGCCGGCGAGGCGAAAGCAGTCCACGGCGACGCCACAGAGCCGGGGGATCTAGCCGAAGTGCTCGCTTCTTGCGCAGGCAATCGCATCGAAGCCGCACGACGTTTGGGTATCAGCCGGGCGACGCTCTGGCGGCGAATGAAGAGCGCAGGACTCTAGCGCGGGACTGCTTTAAGCTCCCGACAAAGTCATCTTGATTTGGCAATCAGGCTCAGCGAGCAGCAACCGAGGGCTTCCAGGGATGCGGCAGCGGTTCCTCGATCGGATGGCGGGCTGTGTGGGCAGCCGTTGCAGAACGTCCTTGAGGTAGGTGTACGGGTCGTGTCCCTTGATCTTGGCCGAGTGCACCGGGCTCATGACCATTGTGGCCCGCTGGTCGCCGCGCCAGCAGCTTGGCTCCGCCTTCGCCAGCCAGAAAGCTCTTGACAACTTCTAGCTTGAACTCTGTTTGATACTTCTTCATGGAACCCTTTGAAGTTCGTCCAACTTCTGGGGGTCAGTTCAAACCCGGGGCGGTTCAGGTGGCGGCTTGCTTCATGAAACAGTGCGAGACGCATCTCCGGCGTTTCATGAAACGCAAAAAAATTGGAGAGTAAAACCCCTGTCCAATGAAATCAATTACTTAGTGATGTTTTCAGGCTTGGCACGGTCGATGCTAGTTGAGAGGACAATACTCACGGAGACATTCTTGGCACTCGAACACATCACCGTACTGGATCTGACTCACATGTTGTCGGGACCATATGGAACCATGCTGCTGGCCGATCTGGGCGCGCGCACTATCAAGGTGGAGCCTCCCGGAGTTGGAGAGGGGACGCGCCGGTTGCTGGAAAACGACCCCGAATACTCGCGCGACGGTATGGGGGCCTATTACCTGACACTTAACCGAAACAAGCAGAGCGTCTGTATCGACTTGAAGTCGGAGCAAGGTTTAGCCGTGTTCAAGGACTTAGTTCGCTATGCCGACGTGGTGTTCGACAACTTCAGCGTGGGCGTGACCGCCCGCCTGGGCATCGACCACGCGGCGCTGTCGGCCATCAACCCGCGCATCATCACCTGCTCGGTCACGGGCTTTGGCCAGACCGGCCCGCAGACGCAGCGTCCCGCCTTCGACCAGGTGGTGCAGGCCATGGGCGGCGGGATGTCAATCACGGGCACGCCGCAGACCGGGCCGATGCGCTCGGGTATCCCCATGGGCGACCTGGGCGGCGGCATCTTCGGCACGCTGGGCGTGCTTGCCGCCATCGCCGAACGCGAGCGCACCGGCCGCGGCCAGCACGTGGACGTGTCCATGCTGGACGTGCAGATCTCGCTGCTCAACTACATGGCGACCATGTACTTCCTGTCGGGCCACGTGCCCGAGGGCATCGGCAACGGCCACTTCGTGCACGTTCCTTACAACAGCTACCGCACGGCCGACGGGCATGTGATCGTGGCCTGCATCGGCGACCCCTTCTTCGAGCGCTTCGTGGAGTGCATCGACCTGCCCATGCTGCGCGACCCGGCCTTCCGCCAGCAGCCCGTGCGCTTCGCCGCCAAGGCGCAGATCGATGCCGAGGTCGGCGCGGTCATGCAACAGCACAGCACGGCCTATTGGCTGGAGCGGCTGCAGTCCGCGCGCATCCCCTGCGGACCGGTCAACAACTTCGCCCAGGCCCTGGCCGACCCGCAGGTCCTGGCCCGCGGCATGGTGCAGGACGTGACGCTGCACACCGGCGAGACCGTGCGCATGCCAGGCAACCCGGTCAAGCTCTCGGCCGCCGCGGCCACGCCGCCCACGCGCCCGCCCCTGCTTGGCGAGCACACCAGCGCGGTGCTGGGCGCCCTGGATGGCTACACCCCCGAGCGGCTTGCCGAATTGCGCCGTGCCGGTGCCATCGCCTGAGCACGCCATGCCAGCCATCCACATCACCGACGTGGCGCCACGCGACGGCCTGCAGAACCAGGCCATCCATGTGCAGACAGCGGACAAGCTGCGGCTGGTGCGCCTGCTGGCCGCCGCGGGCCTGCACAGCGTCGAGGCCGCGAGCTTCGTCTCGCCCAAGGCCGTGCCCCAGATGGCCGACGCCGCCGAACTGCTGCCGCAGGTGCAGGCGGCCCTGCCCACGCTGCGCGCCTCCGCGCTGGTACCCAATCTCAAGGGGCTGGAGCGGGCCCGTGCCGCCGGTGCCCGCGAGATCGCGGTCGTGCTCTCGGCCACGGAGACCATGAACCGCAAGAACATCAACATGGGGCTGGACGAGGCGACCGATGTCAGCGCGCAGACGCTGCAGGCCGCACTGGCGCAAGGCCTGCGCACGCGCGCCTACATCGCCGTGGCCTTCGACTGCCCCTTCGAGGGGCCGACGCCGCTGGACACCGTGCTGCAGCTGTCGGCGCGCATGCGCGCGGCCGGCGCGCAGGAGATCGTGGTGGCCGACACCATCGGCTCGGCCGCGCCGGGCACGGTGCGCGCGCGCTTCGAGGCCCTGCGCGAGGTTGTGCCGCAGGAGATGCTCGCCGCCCACTTGCACGACACGCGCGGCCTAGGCGCGGCCAATGCGTTCGCAGCACTGGAAGCCGGCGTGCGCCGCTTCGACGCCAGCGCGGGCGGCATCGGCGGCTGCCCGTTCGCGCCCGGCGCCGCCGGCAACCTGGCCACGGAGGACCTGGTGCTGATGGCCGAGGGCAGCGGCTTCGCCACCGGCGTGGACCTGTGCGGCCTGCTGGACGCCATCGACCTTGCCGAGGCCCTGCTGCAACGCCCGCTGGGCGGCCGCTCGATCGCCTGGCTGCGGCGCGAGCGGGACAAGGGCCGCCTGCGCGCACCGCCCGCCAAGGGCCACGCGGCATGACGCAGCCGACGCCTTCTCATGCCACCGCACCCGACCTGCGCGCGGTGCAGCTCGGCAGCTGCTGGCGCAGTGCAGGCCACACGCTGACCGAGGCCGAGCTGGACCTGGCCTGCCGCCTCTCGACCGACCACCACCCAGTGCACACCGACGCCGCCTACGCCGCGCGCAGCCCGGCCGGCCAGCGCGTGTTCCACGGCGGCTACGGCGTGATGCTGGGCCTGGGCCTGGCCACGGCGTTCCCCGACGTCGGCCGGCGCACCGCATTGGCCCTGGGCGTGGAGGCCTGGCGCTTCGCCGCGCCACTGCACATCGGCGACACGGTGCATGTGGAAGTGGAGATCACCGGCCTGCGCCGCACCTCGGACGGGCGCCGGCTGCTGGTGCACAAGCAGGTGCGGCTGGTCAAGCAGACCGGCGAGACCGCGCACGAGGGCACGGCCGGCGCCATGGTCTGGCTGGACGCCGCGCACGGAGATTTGGACAACGAAGGAGAACAAACGTGAATCTTGGAGACATCGCCGAGCGCAATGCCGCGCTGTGGCCGAACCACCCCGCCCTGCTGTACGAGGGCCGCAGCATCAGCCACCGCGACTTCGCCGCCATGGTGCGGCGCGCGGCCAACGCGCTGGTGGCGCGGGGCCTGAAGCCGCACGACCGCGTGGCCATCCTGGGCAAGAACTCGCCCGAGTACCTGGCGCTCTACGTGGCGGCGAGCGCGGCGGGCTTCACCGCGGTGGGCATCAACTACCGGCTCTCGGCCCCCGAGCAGGCCGACATCCTGCGCGACTGCGCGCCGCAGTTCTTCGTGTTCGAGACCGAGTACGCCGAACGCGCCGGCGCGCTGCGTGCCGCGCTGGGCGCCGCCACACCGCTGCTGTGCATCGGCCCCGGCCCCGACTGGGCCACGGCCTGGGACGCGGCGCTGGCCGCCGCGCCCGACACCGCGCCCCCGCTGCACGGGGAGCCCGGCGATGCGATGCTGATGGTCTACACCAGCGGCACCACCGGCAAGCCCAAGGGCGTGCTGCTCAGCAACGAAGGCATGGTGGAGACCGGCCGCGAGTACGCGCTCGCCCAGGGCGCCAAGCCGACCGACCGCATGCTGATCGTGATGCCCTTCTATCACATCGGTGGCACGGCCCAGCTGCTGGCCTACATGGTGGTGGGTGCCACCGTGGTGCTGCACCGCCAGTTCGACACCGAACAAATCCTGGACAGCATCGCGCACCATGGCGTGACGGCCGCGCACTTCGCGCCGACCATGATCCAGATGATGCTGGACGTGCAGGAGCGCCAGCCGCGCCAGGTGGCCACGCTGCAGACCGTGTGCTATGCCTCGGCGCCGATGTCGGTGGCACTGTCGACGCGTGCGCGCGCCGCGTTCGGCGAGATCTTCGTGCAGATCTACGGCATGACCGAGCAGGGCATCGGCACCATCCTGCACAAGCACCAGCACTTCGCCACCGGCACCGAGGAGCAGGTGGGCCGCCTGGCCTCGGCAGGGCAGGCTTTTCTGAACACCGAGATCCGCATCGTGCGCGACGACGGCAGCGACTGCGCCCCGGGCGATAGCGGCGAGATCTGCACGCGCTCCAAGGCACTGATGCTTGGCTATTGGAACAAGCCCGAGGCCACGCGCGAAGCCATCGGCGACGGCTGGATGCGCACCGGCGACGTGGGTTACCTGGACCACGAGCAGTACCTGTTCGTGCAGGACCGCAAGAAGGACATGATCATCTCGGGCGGCGAGAACATCTACTCGCGCGAGGTCGAGGAGGCCTTGCTCATGCACCCGGCCGTGCTGGAGGCCGCCGTGATCGGCGTGCCCGACCCCAAGTGGGGCGAGACGGTGAAGGCTTTCGTCGCCTTCCATCCCGGGCAGAGCGCCACGGCCGAGGCGCTGGTGGCGCATTGCCGCGCACGCATCGCCGGCTACAAGTGCCCACGCAGCCTGGAAGTGCTCGCCGCCCTGCCGCGCATTGCCAGCACCAACAAGGTCGACAAGAAGTCGCTGCGCGCGCCCTACTGGGCCGAACGCGGCCGCCAGATCGCCTGATCCGTTTCACCAACCGCAAGAGGAGACACCATGAAGACATTGTTCAAGGCCATCGCCGCCACCACCATCGCCCTGACCGTCGGCAGCGCCGCAGCGCAAGCCTGGCCCGCCAAGCCGGTGCGAATCATCGTTCCGTTCACGGCCGGCGGCCTGGCCGACGTACTGGCGCGCGCCGTGGCCGACGAATTGGGCCGCACCTGGAAGCAGCCCGTGGTGGTGGAGAACCGCCCCGGCGCCGGCACCATGATCGCGGGCGAGGCCACGGCGCGCTCGGCGCCGGACGGCTACACGCTGCTGCTGGCTAACGACGCCTCGGTGTCGTCCAACCAGTACATCTACAACAAGATGCCCTACGACCCGGTGAAGGCGTTCACGCCCATCATCAACATCGCCAACTCGCCCATCGTGCTGCTGACCAGCGCGGCCTTTCCGGCCAAGACCGTGCGCGAGGTGGTGGACTACGCGAGCAAGAACCCCGAAAAGGTGAACTACGGCACCTTCGGCTTGGGCAGCACCGCGCATGTGGACGCGCACAGCTTCATGGCCGTGACCAACACCAAGCTCAGCCACATCCCATACAAGGGCGTGTCCGAAGTGATGGTGGCACTGGCCACCGACACCGTGCAGGTCTCGTTCACGGGCGTGCCGCCGGCGATCCCGCTGGTCAAGGACGGCAAGGTGCGCATGCTGGCCATCTCGGGCGACAAGCGCTCGCCGCTGTTCCCCGATGTTCCGACCTTCGCAGAGGCCGGCTACGGCGGCTTCTCGGCCGCGCCCTGGTTCGGTCTGGTGGGTCCGGCCGGCCTGCCGCGCGCCATCGTCGACAAGATCGCGGCCGACGTGTCCAACGTCATCCGCAAGCCCGCGTTCCAGCAGTCCTACATCACGGGTGTTGGACTGGAGCTGATCGACCAGGGCCCCGACCAGTACGCCGCCTTCCTCGAGCGCGACCGCGCCAACTACGAGAAGAAGATGGGCCGGCTGGGCATCAAGCTCGACTACTGACCCACCACGCCATCTGCGCAGACGGAGAGACACCAATGTTCGAAGCATCTGAAGAGACGGGCATGCTCGTCGACACGGTCACGCGTTTCGTGCGCGACCGCTTGAAGCCGCTGGAGGCCGAGGTCGACCTGGCCGACGCTCTGGCACCCGAGCGCATGCGCGCGCTGCGCCAGGAGGTGCTGGCGCTGGGCCTGTACGGCTACAACATGCCCGAGTCCATCGGCGGGCCGGGCCTGTCGCTGCGCACGCTGTCGGCGCTGGACGAGGCCATCGGCCACACCTCCATGCCGCTGGGCGAGGTGTTCGGCCACCTGCCCGGCTCGCTGCGCTTTGCCAATGCAGACCAGCGCGGCTGGCTGGTCGACCCGCTGCTGCGGGCCGAGACCAGCATCGGCTACGCGCTGACCGAGGCCGGCGCCGGCTCGGACCTGTCGGCCATCGCCACGCGCGCCGTGCGCGTGGACGGGGGCTGGCGGCTGAACGGCCAGAAGCACTTCATCTCCAACGTCGAGCACGCCGACCACATCATCGTGCTGGCGGCGACCGACCCGGCTGCGCCACTCAAGTCGAAGCTCTCCACCTTCATCGTGGCGCGCGGCAACCCGGGGCTGGTCATGCAGCGCAAGTTCCGCAAGATGGGCTGGCACGGCTACCCGCTGTCCGCCTTCTCGCTGGACGACTGCTTCGTGCCCGACAGCCACGTGCTGGGCGCGCCGGGCGAGGGCTTCAAGACCATGATGGCCACGATCAACAACGACCGCGTCTATGTGGCCAGCAAGTGCCTGGGCATGGCTCAGGAACTCATGGACCTGGCGCTGCCCTGGGCGCGCGAGCGGCGCACCTTCGGCCAGCGGCTGGCCGACCACCAGGCGATCCAGTTCTTCCTGGCCGACTGCGACGTGGAGCTCACCGCCGCGCGCCTGCTGACGCACCAGGCCGCCGCGCTGGGCGATGCCGGCCACCCCGACTTCCGCATCGCCGCCTCGCGCGCCAAGCTCTACAGCAGCGAGATGCTGGGCCGCGTGGCCGACCGGGTGCTGCAGGTCTTCGGCGGTGCCGGCTACATGACCGACCTGCCCGTGGAGCGCATCTACCGCGATGCGCGCGCCTTCCGCATCGGCGAGGGCACCTCGGAGATGCAGCGCCTGCAGATCGCCCGCCACATCCTGGCCGACTAGGAGATGGCGATGGCACCAACGACAAGGAGCCGCGCATGCCGCGCGTGAGCGACGAGGTGGTGATCGTCGGCGCGGGCGAGACCCGCGTCGGCAAGCTGCCGGGCATGGACTCGACGCAGATCCAGGCCTGGGCCGTGCAGCAGGCTGCGGCCGACTGCGGCGTGCGCATCCCGGAGATCGACGGGCTCATCAACCTGGACCCGTACGCGACGCCGAACTCGATGTTCTCGTCCACGTTGGCGGAGTACCTGGGCCTGAAGCCCCGCTTCCTGACCACCGTGGACGTGGGCGGCACCGTGACCGCCATGGCCATGCTGCAGCAGGCGGTCTGGGCCATCGAGTCGGGCCACTGCGAGACCGTGGCCTGTGTCTACGGCGAGAACACGCTGACCGGCCGGCCGGCCGGCGCGCGCGGCCTGGCGATGCGCAACCTGCTCGGCGGCGAGGAGTGGGAGGAGCCTTTCGGCGTGCACGGCATGGTCACGCCCTACGCACTGCTGGCGCAGCGCTACCTGTGGGAATGCGGCGCCAGCGTGGACGACCTGGCCGAGGTGGCGCTGGTCACGCGGCGCCACGCGCTGCTCAACGACAACGCGCAGATGACCCGGCCCATGACGCGCGCCGACTACGACGCCAGCCGCATGATCAGCACGCCGCTGCGGCTGCTGGACTGCTCGCTGGTCTCCGACGGTGGTGGTGCCGTGGTGCTCATGCGGCGCGAACGGGCGCAGGCGCGTGGCCTGCACGGCGTGTCCATCCGCTCCATGGCCATGCGCAGCACGCACAACTCGGTGGTGCAGGCGCCGGCGCTGGAGCAGATCGGCATGGCCGCAGCGGGCCGCGACGCGTTTGAATCGGCAGGCATGGGCGTGGGCGACATGCAGGTGGCGCTGCTGCACGACGCCTTCACGATCTCGGCCCTGCTGACGCTGGAAGCGCTGGACTTCGCCAAGCCCGGCGAGGGCGGCGCCTACCTGCGCGCAGGCCATGCCAGCCTGGGCGGGCGCTGCCCGCTCAACCCGCATGGCGGCCTGCTCTCGCAGGCCCACATCGGCGGCATGCTGCACGTGACCGAGGCCGTGCACCAATTGCGCGGACGGGCCGGCCGCCGCCAGGTCCCCGGGGCGCGGCGCGCGGTCGTCAGCGGCAACGGCGGCGTGTTCTCCGTCTGCGGTGTGATGGTGCTGGAGGCCTGAGATGCACGACGACAAGACATTGCTGGCCGAACTGCCGCAACCCACGCGCGACTCCCAACCGTTCTGGGAAGGCTGCAACGCGGAGCGACTGCTACTGCAGCGCTGTGACGAATGCCGCCACCTCTTCTACTACCCGCGCCGGCTGTGCCCGGCATGCGGCGCCACAGCGCTGCAGTGGGAAGCCAGTGCCGGGCACGGCCGCATCTACAGCTTCAGCGAAGTGCATGTGCCGTTCCAAGGCCCGCAGTGGGCGAGCCAGGTGCCCTACACAGTGGTGCTGGTGGACCTGGACGAAGGCCCACGCATGCTCAGCCGCTGGCTGGGCACCGCACCTCCGGCCATTGGCCAGGGGGTGCGTGTGCGCTGGCCGCGCATTGAACACCAGAAGCTGCCGTTCTTCGGCCCCGAGGAGGATTGACACCATGCCTGTCCGGATGACCACCGAGGCCCATGTGGCCGTGCTCACACTCGACTTTCCCGACAACCACAACGCCTTGTCGACCGCACTCGTGCGCGAAATGCTGGCGGCGCTGCGTTGCCTGGACCCGCGCCAGGTGCGCGCCATCGTGGTGGCGGCACAAGGCCGTTTCTTCAGCGCCGGAGCGAATATCCATGACCTCCACCAGAGCGGCTGGCTCAGCGGGGAGCCCAACCCCGAGGATCCTGTGGCGCTGTTCGAGACGCTGGCCAACCATCGACTGCCGGTGATCGCGGCCGTCACCGGCCCTGCGCTGGGCGGCGGCTTCGAGCTGAGCCTGTCCTGCGACCTCGCGGTGGCAGCCGACAATGCCTGGTTCGCAGCGCCCGAGGCCGGCCTGGGCGTGATCCCGAACACGGCGCTGGCGCGGCTCACGGCCATCGTGGGCCGCCGGCGCGCGCTCGAGATCATGCTGACGCGCCGGCGCGTGACCGCCCAGGAGGCGCTGGCCCTGGGCCTGGTGAACGAGGTGACGGCGCCCGAGGCGGTGGTGGACGCGGCACTGGCGCTGGCGCGCCGCATCACCGACGAGGCCCCTCCCGCGGCGCTGGCAGCCATCAAGCTTGGCGTGGACCGCCACCGGCCCACCGACTGGGACGAGGTGCGCGCCAGCGTGGGGCGCCTGCCAGCCGCGGAATGGCAGGAGGGACTCGGTGCCTTCGCTGAGAAGCGCAAGCCTGATTTCAGGATGTTCTGGAGCGAACGCTAGCAGCCCGGTGATTACCTATCGGCGCCGGCAGCGCCGCTACAAGCCATCAACCGGTCGTCAAACCTTATGCGTCCGGTCAAGTCATCTTGAACTGAGCCGAAGCGGCGGTAATGATGGTGCCCACGCAACTTAGGTGGACGCGATGACAAGCGAGAAGACACAGGCCCGGCGGCGCCACAGCGCTGCAGCAAAAGACCAGGTGGTAGCCGAATGCGGGGTTCTGTCGCGATAGCGGTAAAGGGGCGTGCTGAATCGGTCGTTGGCGTCGACGTCAGATTGCCAGGCTGTAGAACTGCTGTGCCGCTGGCGTGAGTGAGGTTGTGTCGCAATAGCGGCGCCGAGGCGGCAAATGGCCGTTGATGTCGATCGGT
>VFQM010002700.1_pt1 | contig 12502 bp, 11 predicted proteins | sample 3512391 | NCBI WGS metagenome assembly VFQM01 (sample SAMN10412369, study PRJNA504923) | tailings metagenome | isolation source: Replicate 1 from Balatoc abandoned mine | place: Philippines
GCGTCACCAATCGCCGTCTCGACGACAGCTACAGCGGGGCTGGGACAGTGTGGAATCGCGGGCACCTTGCGATGAGCGATCATGCCCAGCGCATCAGCCCTGATGCAGGCTGCAACACCCATGTCTTCTGGAATGCCTCTCCACAGGCCGCAGACCTGAACCAGGGGCCTTGGCTTCATCTTGAGAACTACTCCGCCGCCGCCTCGAACAAATATCGCAGCATCTGGGTGATCGCCGGGCCGATCTTCGATCCTGCCACACCAAAGCTCACAATCGGCGATCCGGGCGAGCTGAAGGTCGAGATTCCTGACGGGTTCTTCAAGATACTCATCCACGAAAGCCCGTCGGGCATCGATACCTTGGCCTTCATCTTCGAGCAGCCGAATGCATTGGATGCCGACGGCAAACCCGTGCCGACACTGACATGGGTCAATTGCAATCGGCCGAGCCAGCTCGGCCATATCTACGATCACCGGCCCAACCTTGTTACGATAAGGGAAATCGAGCGAAGAACCGGGCTCGAGTTCTTCCCGGGCCATCCTGATCGGGAAACTCTCCTGGGTAAGCGGCCGCGTAAGCTGTGGCCGATCGAGACCCGTTTCTGGGATAGCAGTACGCCCTGTGGCGGGCAGCGGAGCCATCCGTAATGGAGGCAATGCTTCAGTCATGGCAGCCTGCGGTATCGGCCAGCGTGAGCCGGCTGCATTGCTTTTGGGCGATCTAGTCTCCTAGCTCGTAGGACGGCCGCCGCGCTGGTCCACTTGGCCTCGGCTTCTAAAGAACAGCCGTCTTACGGCTGATGACGTCTCTTGTCTGACGAAGCTTCGCAAATGATTGACTTTTCTGAATTGATCCGTGAATTCTTGTTGTTCCTAATTGGGAGGGTTGCATGAAAAAGATGTTGATAGCGGCTGTGGCTGCGTCGTTTGTTTCGGGCATGGCTGTGCACGCGCAGCAGGGTCCGGTCGTGGAAGCGCAGCCCGTTGATGCGGCTGCACAGGCGCTGCCTGTCAATACGCTGGTCCTCGTGACGCCTGCTGAAGAGATCACGTCGAAGAAGATGAAGGAAGGCACCCAGCGGCGCTTCCTCGTTGTCGAAGATGTTGTCTACGGCGGCAAAGTGATCATTCCGCGCGGATCCGAAGTGCAGGCAACGGTGACCTGGCGTACCGGCAAGGGTATCGTCGGCAAGAGTGCGAAATTCGAGCTCAGCTTCGACTGGGTGCGCGTTGGCAGCATCAACTGGCGCCTGCGCGGCCAGCACCGCCAGGAAGGCAAGGGCAATACTGCGGGTGCACTTTTGGGCTCAGCGATCATCACCGGCAAGTCGGCCACAATGGCTCCGGGACAGATCGTGAATGTGTTCACAGCGGAACCGATTCCGTTCCGGTGAGCCTTGATTGATCTCTTAGCGTCATCGGCGTGGATCAGGGGATGCCTTGGAAGTGGCTAGCTCAAGGGGGCGCGAAACGGCTAGATTCGATCGCCTTATTTGCGAACTGCCACCGGCAGCTTCCGACCCAACTTACGCCGTTCAGAGGCGTGTCACCGTATGTCCGCTTACGCGAAAACTTGTCGTTCGCATGTGCCAGCACGACCGGGGACGCAGCCGCTAGCTAAGCGGTCCAGATCGCACACCTGTTTGTTACCGATCGTTCGAGTATCCAAATCGGCTCGTCGGCTGCGACGGTGAGGCGGCAATCATTCATATCTGCGTTTCTCTCGAGTGCGACCTAATTGTCGGCTTACCAGGGCAAAGCGTGGATAAGCCGGTAAACAATGATCAGTCTTGGCTTCGAGCTCGGCAATTGGCAGCTTGGTCAGATGAAAGTGCCGGGGTAGACAACTGGAATCGATCGCAGATGGTCGGTCGAAGGGGACACCATGTATATCGAACGCATCCAGATCGAAGAAGGCTTCCTGAACGGTTTCGATGTGTATTTGCGTGCGGGTCTCAACGTCCTGATAGGTGCGCGCGGCACCGGCAAGACTTCGCTCATTGAACTGGTTCGGTTTTGTCTTGATGTGCCGGGTTACACCCCCGAATCAACGCGCCGCAGCCGCGATCATGCACTGTCGGTGCTCGGGTCTGGGCAAATCACGCTGACATTGGTCGATGGTGCACGGCGCGTGACGGTTTCGCGTGCCGCCAGTGATGCCGCGCCGCGGGCCTCGGGACCCTATTTGCCGCCAATCGTTCTCTCGCAGACCGAGATTGAGACGGTCGGACTTCAACCTGGCGGACGTCTCCGCTTGCTCGACGGTTTTCTGGGTGATCAGCGCGCACTGGCGTCCGCCGAAACTGAGGCGATCTCCGCGGTTCGCTCGCTGACGGCCGAAGCCAACACGATCCAGCAGGATATCGAGCAGCTCCGCCGCCAAATCGCGGAGCTTGCCTCAATCGAGGAACAGCTGGCGCAGCTGGCGCCCCAGGAGCAGCAGCTCGCGGGCCTGTCTGCGGACGCGGCGGCGCGCACTGAGCAGCTGAACGTCATTACCGGTACCATCACGGTCAAAAGCGTGGCGACGACGGTCATGCAGCGATTTCAGGCCGGGGTCTCGCAGTGGCGCGCGTCGCTGACAGCAGCGCAGAGCAGCTTCATGCCGGATGAGGCATGGCCACCTGCCGCGGGCGGCGACCCGCTGGGACAAATCCGCAGCCGGATTGCGATCGCGCATGGTCAGGTCAACCAAGTGCTCAACGAGCTTGCCCAGATCGAGGCCGAGTGTGCGCGGCTGACCGGCGGCTATCATCAGGAGAAGATCGCGTTCGAGGACAACGCTAGGCAATTGCGCCGCGAGATCGACGGGCTCCAGGCCGGGGCCGGCGAGATCATCCGGCGTGGGCAGTTACTGCGCGAGCGTAAGGCGCAGCTTGAATCACTTCAGGCGGTTCTGTTATCAAGGCAGGCGAAGATGGCGCAGGCGATCCAGCGCCGTTCGGTGGCGTTCGACAAGCTCGAGGCAATCCGCACGCAGCGGTTTCAGGCACGCGCGCAGATCGCGGCCAACCTTAACCAGGTGCTCGGACCGCGTATCCGGATCGATGTGGTGCGTGGCGGGCAAACCGAAAGCTTCGCGGCGGCGATCACCGAGGCTTTGCGCGGGAGTGGCCTGAAATATGCCGACATCGTCGGGGCGCTCGCGCAACGAATAAGTCCACGCGAGTTGCTCGAGGCGGTCGAGAGCGACAATTTTCCGCTCGTCGCGGCCTGTGGCAACACGACGCCGGATCGCGCAGCCAAAGCAGTGATCGCGATGAAGGAGGCCGACCTCGCAGCGATCGCGACCGTCGCAGTCGAAGACTATGTCACCTTTTCGCTGCTCGACGGGTCCGACCACAAGGATATCGCTGACCTTTCGACCGGCCAGCGCTGCACGGTAATCCTGCCGCTGGTGCTACGGCATACTGATCGCCTGCTGATTGTCGATCAGCCCGAAGATCACATCGACAATGCCTTCATTGTCGACACGCTGATCCGCTCAATCCTGGCGCGTGCGAGCGATGGTCAGATCCTGTTCTCTACGCACAACGCGAACATTCCGGTGCTCGGCAACGCCGACTTTGTCGTACAGCTAGGCTCCGACGGCAAACGCGGCTTCCCGCTTGCCGCGGCGCCGCTTGGGACAGGCCAGATCGTCGACGCTATCACCTTGGTGATGGAGGGAGGGGCGGAAGCGTTCCAGCGTCGCGCGACGTTCTACGAGACGCGACCGCAGGGATGACCCGCGACGAAGCTCTCGAAGGACTATCGGCAACCTCGGCGCATAGCCGCGGACAGGCGGCGCGCGCGCTGGCCGATCTCGGTAAGGCAGGCGATCTTGCCCGCATCCGCAAAGCACTCAAGACTGAATCGGTCGCTTACGTTCATTATGCGCTTCAGGACACGATCAAGCGTTTGACCCGCCGGGTCGAACCTCAAGTTGCGAATGGTGACGAGACCGCAGCCGTACCCGACGAGGTGCGGCAACAGATCTATGGTCAGGCTGTCGAATGGGTGACAGGCTTCCTGCTCCATGAGATCGCCTCCCCGATCGGGCTGGCGCGGCTGAGCGGAAAGCTCGAACTGGGCGACAAGTGGGAAGGCTCGGCCACGCGCCGCCATCTAGAAACGGTTCACCGAATTTTCGACGCGATTGAAATGCTCAAGAGCGCCGCGGGCGTCCCCCGCCCGCAAGAATTCGATCTTTCGGCGATGATCGATGAGCTGGTCGAGACCGAAACACCGCGCGCAATGCCGTGGATCTCGGCGATCGGTCAGAAGCCCTTCCTGATCAAAGGTGACCCCGCGCTGATCCGGATGGTGATTGGAAACGGCCTGCGCAATGCGGTCGAGGCGGTTGAATCGGTCGGCACCGAGCCGCAGCCGCATTCGGTGACGATCAACTGGGGCGAGACCGACGTCGATTACTGGGTGTCTGTGCTGGATCGGGGGATCGGAATCGTCGGTCCAACAGAGACCGCGTTTGAGGTCGGCAATTCTACGAAGAAGAACCACAGTGGCTTTGGCCTCGCCATCGCGCGTCAGGCGGTTGAGACGATGATCGGCGTGCTGACGCTTGAGCCGGCTCGCGACGGGGGCGCGGTCTATTTGGCGCGCTGGCAGAAATGACCGCGCATTTCCTGATCGTCGAGGATGACGATGAATTTGCGAGCGCGCTGGACGCCATGATCGCTGACATGCCGGGTCAGGCGCATGTAACAATCGCCAGAAGCCGTGAGGCCGCCTGCGCAGCCTTGGATGGGCAGTTTTTCGACTTTGCGGTGCTCGATCTCAAGATCCCAACGCAAGATGACGGGCTTGATGCCGATCCAGAGCACGGCAAATATGTGTTTCATCACGCCAGGAACGCGGCCCCCGGCACCAAGTTGCTGGTCCTGACGGGCTCCCCATCGGACGACTTCATCGCCGACATGCTGGCGCAGAAGCATGATGCCGACATCTGGGCCGAGGGCGCACCGATCAGTACGGTCGAATTTTTGCGCAAGATCGATCTCGATCAGGCGCCGGAGCTCATTGCGAAGGTTAAGGCGGCGATCCTCGCGCTGGATGATATCGAGCTCACCCTCAATCAGGTCAATCTGCAGACCGCGGAGGATCGGCTGCTGCGCATCTTCGCCAAGCGCCTTGGCGCAAGGCGGTGCGTTGTAGCACCGATCGGAGAGGGCAAGTCAGGCGCGAAGCCCCTCAGGCTCCAGCTGTTCGACTGCAATGGCACGCCGATCCGCCAATCTTTCGCCAAGCTCGGGCCGGTCGCCAAGATTCAGGACGAGGCCGCCCGGCACGACAAGCATGTCGTGCTGCTTGATGGCGCGGCCACGCCGCGCAAGCTGTTGATGCTGGAATTTGGCGCATCGACGACCGCCGGCATCTTCTATCAGCTTGCCGACGGCTACACAGAGTCAATGTTCGACGTCCTCGGCACGGATCCAGCGAGGGCCGCGGCGATCCTCGACGGCGTAGCGCAGTGCGTCGCGCAATGGACCCAGGGTACGGCCGAGGCCAGCCATTCTATTGCCGAGATCAGGGGATGTTGGGTCGAAGACCAGAAGGCGACAGAGCTGCACGCATTATATGGGCTGGACTGGGCTGCCGAGTTCGAAGCGCGAGTAGTGCAGGCCCGCTGGCGTTGTGTTCACGGCGACATGCACGGCGGGAATATCTTGATTTCGGCCGAAGACGGCTCGGTGCTGATCGACTATGGCGACGTGCAGCACAGCGCGGTGAGCTATGATCCGGTGTCGCTTGAGCTGAGTGTGGTGCTGCAGGATAATCCCACGCTGTCTAGTGAGTGGCCTGATGAAACAGCGTGCCGCAACTGGCATGATATTGACACCTATATCGCCGGGTCGCCAGTTGAGCCGTTCATTCGGTCCTGCCGGCAATGGGCCGAAGCGACAGCCGCCGGAAAGCGCGAGGTCGCAGCGTCAGCCTATGCCTATCTCCTGCGGCAGCTAAAATATGGTGACACCAACAAGCCGCGCATTGTTGCGCTGATGGAGGGCGTGCGGGCCTATATGGCCGCAACGTGACGCTTGGTTGCGACACAAGTTCGCATAAAAAATAATCATATCACACAGGTACTATCGCGTGATCAGAGACATCGAAGCCCGCAAAAAATTATCCCACGCGATTGGTAGTTCTCTTGATGATCTTATCAGGGAACGAATGACGGGGCTGGTTGAAGAACCCGATATCACCTCTCGTGTCGGTCAGCGACTAGAGGATCGATTTGATGGGAAGACTATTGGCGGGTACAAAATCCGTGTGATTAGCGAAACGATCACCTCCCACGGGTCCAAAAGTTTAGAAAAGCCAATGGGGACCGACCTTTATTTCGCAGTCGAGATCGAAGATGCGCAAGGGTTCCGGAACTCGAAAGGTGTATTAGTTCAAGCGAAGCGGTTCGACAAGGTGGCGGAAAGCGAATTGTTAGAACAATGCCGTCGTATGAATCTGATTACAAAGAAGGGATCAGTCGTTTGGTTGTACGCAAAGTCAGGGATTAAAGTGGCTCGATCCTCCGATGTGGTGCAAGGGAACATGGCACCGATCACCAACTCGGAATTTTTCGACCGGGTCCTGAAGTGTTCGATTGGCGACAAGAGGAAGGTTCCAAATGGCCCATTCGGAGATCGCCGCGAACTTAAAACGATGCTTGAGACCCTTGGAGCTAATAATGGAGTTTGGCTTGGCCTTGATCGGCGATAACCCGCTTACAAGGTACATGGCGTCGACAAGTGTCGCCCATAAGCGGACACTTGCCGGACAGTCCAACATCCTGGATATAGGAGAGAGGCGTTGGGCTGCTCTACGGATGACCGGTTTCGGTATAGCCGGAGCTACGGGGATATATGGCCATTTTGTCCCAAAGCCCGTCATCCAGATCCAGCGGCAGGCCACGCTTACCTACGACCGTTTCCCCCGCCCCTCCCCCTGCATCTCCAGCACGCGCTTGGCAAATTCACGAAGTTCGCCTTTCGGGCCAATATAGCGATACGCCGTCGCCCTCGAGATGCCGAACTCTTTGATGACATCGATGACGCGTTTCCGGCGATCGCCCATGGCCTTATGGAGCAGACGGATCTCCTTTGGCGTCAGCTTGGGTCGACGTCCGCAGTGCTGGCCTCTCGCCCTCGCAGCAGCGATGCCAGCCCTCGTGCGCTCGACAATCAGCTCACGCTCGAATTCGGCAAGCGCAGCGAATATCCCGAACATCAGGCGACCGCTGGCTGTGGTGGTGTCGATCATTGCCCCTTCGCCGGTGAGAACCTTGAGGCCGATCCCGCGCGCGGTCAGCTCGCCGACGGTATTGACCAAGTGGCGCAGGCTGCGGCCGAGCCTGTCGAGCTTCCAGATCACCAGCGTGTCCCCGGGTGCCAATGCGGCGAGGCATGCATTCAGCCCCGGCCTGCTATCCCGGGTGCCCGAGATGCTGTCCTTATAGATCCGCTTGGGATCGACGCCTGCGGCGATGAGCGCATCGTGCTGCAGGTGATGGACCTGACTGCCATCGGCCTTTGATACGCGGGTGTATCCGATCATGGAGACGTTTTCGGCCATTTTCGCCCTCCTTCCTGAGCCAGTCCGGCTCTCTGACGCCAAGGGGGCGCCGAAATCCAACAAGGCATCAAGGCGAGCCGAAGTGGCTGGCGCACAAGTGCCTGATTCGATGGGCCAACCGGGTAAGACGTCTCACGTCTCAGAACCCTCAGACAACTGGAACCCCCTCATTGGAAACAGCCTAAAACCAATCGAGGGAGGCGAACCGTAACAGCCGGGCGAGATCGTCATGCCCCGCTCTGCGCTCCTAGGCGGCGGCGCAGACTTGGCCAAAGCGAGTCAGACGCTCAGCAAACGAGCCCATTGTCGGACCCTGCATTGGCGCTATGTTCGAGCGATGGCCGTCTGGCAGTTCGTCATCAACCTGATCCCTGCCTCTGCGGCGAGTATCGCAGGGGTCAAAGCTGCACGGATGAGCCGCGCGCAGCTCGATGACGTTGTTCTGGCCCTCCCCATCGCAGAGGCGGATGTGCTGTTCGCGAAACTCGACATGTTGCTGCCCGAGAAACCGCGATCCTACACCGGTCTGCGGGTGTGGGGTGACGAGCCGAGCGACGACATTCAGGTGAGCTTCGATGACGAATTCATCGAAGAAATCCAGGTCCGCTTCGACGTGGCAGATATCTCTCTGCCATTGATCGGCGGGGTCTGCGACGTCGCGCGTCATTTCGACTGCGTCTTTGCAACGCCGGAGGGTGCGATCATTCAGCCAAGCAGGGAAGCTGTCGTCAGGACGGTTCTCCAATCTGACGCCGCGCATTTCGTGCAAGACCCGCAGGGTTTCGTCGAAAAAGCGGTTCGATTGGATCGGGAGGATCGATAGGACCTATGTCAGTGGCCGGCCACAAGCAACGACTAGCAGGAGCCTTACTTGAAGTAGACCGGCTGCTTGGCTTTTTGGGCTTGCTTGCGGCTCTACCCACCTCCCGCCTCCAATCCCTCGCCATAGGCGCCACTCCTTCGACCGCTACCCGCACGTGACGGACATAATGGCAAAGTTAGCGGCGGCGGAATGGGGCCGCGCGCTCTCGAGCAGCGCCGTTCGCAAGGCCCTGAAAATCTGGCACTCGGCCGTCAATCAAGCTAGAATGAGAGGGGTAGGCATCTAAGCGGTGATGGTCAGCTATGAAGGTTGACGAATGGCAAGTCCAAAGGCTCCTTCGAGACCACTTCGAATTTTACGAAGATCTGAGGCTGAAGCGCCGCCGTCCCAAATCCGCAGCCCAGCGCCAGTTTCAAGACGTCGCCTGGGGCAAAGCTGAACCCAAGACCGAACATGAGCATGCCTATGTCGCCTACCTAAAGAAGCATGGTATCGGGGCCTTCGCTTCGATAAAGGACAAGCCCCATATCGATGATGTCATGGCAGATCATCCAGTTGGTCACCGACCGGTCGATGGCTCGATCGGCGAAAAATGGGACAATGCCTGGCGCGCCCACCGCGGCGACAAGGAATTCTGGTAGGATGTAGGCGCGGAAAAGAGAACAAGACGCGCATGATCGGACGCCAGCTGCTAGCTTCATCGTGACGGTTCACGACCGCAACGCGATCAGCAGTGTTGCGCTGAAGCTCGAAACACTGGACATTGATGTCGAGCGGGTGATGAAGAGAACCGGTGTGCTTGGCGGGCGCGGGCCGATGCGGCTTTTTCCTAAGATCACCGCCCTTCCCGGCGTGAAGCATGCGCGCGAGGAGCATGGGTTTCAGTTGCCTCCGCTGCATGGTTCCATTCCGCAATGAAGGTTGCGCGGATGGGAATGGAACACATTGAGAACGCTTGTGCGATCCTTGCAGCTGTCGTATTGTAGCGGGGAAAGGATCGGACGATGAGCATCCAGGACGACATGTTCAAAACGTACGATGCGCGTTTTTTCATCAATCCGCACAACCCTCTCGATCCATCGACACCCTATGGCAGAGACCAATTAAACCGGCCCTTGGAAACAAACGAGCAAGCGACAGGAAGCCTTAAAGGCTGGAAGCGAATTGGTGTGCTCGCCGCTTTGTTAGGTTGGTTCATACTCGTGGGAACCTGGACGCCTTCCTGATCACTCCCGATCCTTGACCGAGTAGCGGCGAGGGTCGAGCGCCTTCCCGTCTTTCCAGACTTCGTAATGAAGGTGCGGGCCGGTCACGCGGCCCGTGCTCCCGACATTGCCAAGGGTATCGCCCGGGCTAACGGTATCACCCCGCGTGAGTTCCGGCCGGCTCTGCATGTGAAAATAGCGGGTTTCCGAACCGTCGTCATGCCGCAGCTCGACGAAGTTTCCGCGCGCTGGCGTATGACCGGATCGAATGACTTCACCTGATGCCCGTGCATAGATGGGGGTACCCTCGCTTGCTGCGATATCGATACCCTCGTGCATCGCTGCCTTTCCGGTGATGGGATGGTTGCGCATACCCATGTCAGACGTGATGCGACCGCTAACGGGGAAAACAGGGCGTTCACCGCGTTCAAGAGGAGCAACACTGCTCTTGCCACCCCCAAGGCCGATCTGGTCGGCCGCCCAGCCAACAACCCTCCCTGCGCCATTCCAGGTGCCCTCAACCAAGGGAGAAACGTAGGGAATGTTACCCAAAACGCCGCCAGCCTCCCGATCGGAGACGGAGGTCGCGAGATCGGCTGCTCGGTCTTGTGCGGCCGAGTTCTCGTTAGCGAGAACATTACGCCCGGCTTCGATGCGCTGAGCACCGCTGGTGATACGTCCCTCGACCTCACCCACGAGACCAGCGTCCGCAGAATCTCCGCGGACGCTCACGTAAGGCGCTTCCCCGCGAACTGCAGCTCGATTCCGCTCACCGAAGCTCTGCACCTGACCCGAGGTAGTCAGTGGCGGTGGAGCGAGGGTTTGCCCCAGCGGTGCGGGCGTATCGAGGCCCATCTCCCGCCGCAGCTGGTTGAGCTCGTCATGCTTCTGGGTGACGAACTCCCCGAGAAGCACATCGCGGACCTGCGCTTGCTCGGCCGTTCGCGGATGAAGAATCTGGGGAACCGAGCCGAATTGCCGAAGAGTGCTGTCTGAAAGCAGGCGCTCAGTTGCGAAATTGGCGAACTCCTGGGAGTCATTGGCGGACACGCTGTACCCCGACCCTGCCGATATCGAGTTGTCCTTGCTGAAGCGTTCGAAAGCCTCCTCGGCCTTGCTAGAGCGCGCGGAGACCTCGTTGGCATGACTGATGCTCGCCCCGAGACGCTCTGTCAGCGACTCCCCGGTAGAATTGGTGATCGAACTGGTGTCACGGCTGAAGCTGTCGCGAGCTGAGCGAGCTTCTTCCGAATTGATCTCGCTTCTGACGAAGTCCCTCACTTCATTGTAAGCTTGGTCGGCTGACACGCGGCGGCCAGTTGTCTCTGACACAATGCTGGCAATCTTCGCGCTAATGTCCCCCTTTGAAGTGAGCGAATGTCCATTTTCTTTGTTCTGCCATATGGTTCCAACAGCTTGCAGCCCAGCATCTGCGCTACCAGTAGTTTGAGACGCATTGGAGATTTCGCGACTCTCAGCCTCTGAAAACCCGAAGGTGGTCGACAGCTTGGAGGCGAGATTGTCGCTGACTGTGTTCATCCGGCTGATGCTGCTGGCGATGCCAGAGCCATTTTCGGTCCCGCTCGCCGCACGGGTCTCAGCCGTCTTCATCAGGTCGGTGCCTCTGCTTGCGACAGCCGACCAGCTTTCGGATGCCTCCCGGCTCAGCCGATCTACGTTCGACTGACCCTCCGAATAGGTCTGGTTGATCCGCTGCTCGAGGCTGCTCGTCCGCGTCGGCGTGGTCGCGAAGCTCGAAATTGCCTGCCGCGCATCGAAAGAATTCGACCCATCAGCAAAGCCATTGGTGATCACGCCATTGCTGTCGGTGAAGGCGCTTGTCCCGAAGCCGGAAGCAACCCTGAACGTGTCATCGTGCTTGTTGAGGCTGCTGTTGTTCGCACTGAGGTTCTGGAACGACGTGTTGCCGAGGGCATAGTTGCCCAGCGTGCGCTCCGCGGCAGCCGCCTGGCCCGCCGCCTGTGCCGGGCCGAGCAGCGACGTCGCCTGACCAGCGATAGCCATCGCGCCGCGGGCCATGCCGGCTGCGATGAAAGGCACGCTCATCATCATGAAGCCGGCGATGGTGGCGATATCGTTGTTGACGTTCGTGATCCCGTTGCTGACCAGCAGCGTAGGGCCATTGGGCGCGACGGCCGCGTAGGCGCTGGCGGCACGGTTCATCACGAACATGTGCAGGACCACATAGAGCGGACCCCAGCTCGCGAGATAGAAAAACCCCATCCCATAGCCGCGCAACGTCGTGACGCCGGTGCGCGGGAAGAGGAAGAGCGGGAAGATCACCGGAAACATCGCGTAGAAAACGACATGAAGAACAATGCCGAGGAGCGGCACCCAGGTCATCGCCTGCTGTGCGATCGAGGTGTAGGTGTTGCGCGCCTGAGCGTCGGCGCGCTGTGCGGCATAGGCATCCCAGCCCGCATCGGAGAAGCTCTCGCGCGCTGCCATGAAGGCGTCCATGACCGAGACCTGCTGAAGGTAGGCGTAGGGATCGGTCGATGTTCCGTGCAGGCTTCCTGCCACGATGCCGAGGTCCGTTCTCAGCCGCTGCGCAGCAATGGTGTCGAGCAGATCGGGGTAGGCACCCTTCGCAAACAGAGGCAGATCGGAGTCGATCTCGGCGGTCCACTGTGCGTCGAGCGCTGCATAGGCTGCGTCGCACCGAATGATCGACGAGGTCACTGCCGTCCCGCTGCGCGTGAGGAATTTCTGGGCACGGGCAGGACTACCCGGCCCTATATCGCGCCAGAGGTTATTGCTGGTAGTGAGCGTCTCCATCGGCGTGAAGCCAAGCAGCACGTCATAGAAGACGCATTGCTTGAAATGCTCGTCAAGATTGGCGCGGAAGACGGGATCGGTGATCTGGAAGGTCTGCGCCTTCTCGAGCA